>Ga0066255_1000030_pt1 | contig 44717 bp, 16 predicted proteins | sample ThiBiot_750_biof_FD_71148 | JGI IMG/M metagenome (GOLD analysis project Ga0066255, IMG submission 71148) | Wastewater bioreactor microbial communities from Cape Town, South Africa - Thiocy_expt_750_biof (version 2) | ecosystem: Engineered > Bioreactor > Thiocyanate-remediating >...
CCTGCCTCCGTTCGATCACCCGCACATCTATATCGACATGGGCAAGGACAACGAGACGGTCTGCTCGTACTGCTCGACCCTCTATGTGTTCAACCCGCAGCTGGCGCCCGGCACCTCCGAGCCGCTCTCGGCGGTGTATCACTCCGAAGCCGCCTGATTTCCCCGATGTCCGGCAACGGACGCACCGTCTACATCGCCGGAGCCGGCATTGCCGGCATGACGCTGGCCCTGGCGCTCGCCAAGTTCGGCGCGACCGTCGTGGTGCTCGAGCGCAACGCGCAGGTTCAGGAAGTCGGCGCCGGCCTGCAGGTCAGCCCCAACGCGCGAAAGATCCTCAACCGGCTCGGCCTCGACAAGGCGCTGGCGGCCAAGGCGTTCGAGCCGCAGGGCATCGATGTCTATCCCTATGGAGCCGATCAGCCGCTGCTGACCCTCGAACTCGGCCAGGTGATGGAGCAGCGCTTTGGCGTCCCCTACACGGTGATGCACCGCGCCGACCTCGCCGAGGTGCTGTACCGGGCCTGCAAACGCTTCGCCAATATCGACCTGCTGTTCGGTGTACGCGCCTATGACGTGGTGAGCCACGCGCGCGGCGTTTCGGTCACCGTCGACGAAGCCGACGGCAAGTCGCGCTCGGCTCGCGCCTTCGCCTTCATCGGCGCCGACGGCGTCAACTCGCGCACCCGTACCGGCGTGCTGATGGGGCCCGAAGCCACCTACTCGGGCATGGTCGCCTGGCGTATCACCCTCGGCCAGTCGGCGCTCGACGGCGTGCTGGCGCCCGATCGCACCAGCCTGCTCTGGGGGCCGGGCTATCATGCCGTAGCCTACCCGTTACCGCATCGCCGGCAGACCAACGTCGCGCTGTTCGCCCGGTCGAAGGCCGCCGTCGCCGTCGCGCCCAGCGAGCCCTGCATGACGATCAGCACGGTGAAAATCGCCCAATAGCCCTGCTTCAGCCCGAGCAGTCCGGTCAGCCCGTAGGTGGCAAGGCAGGCGGCCATGACGCGCACGGTCTGGGCCAGAGCGAGGCGATTGCGGGTGGGGAGAGCAAAAGGCATGGGTGCATCCTAGGCCGCCCCGCCGCCAAAGGCCACCTCAGTTGGTGGCGCTGACCGTCCAGGTCGCGCTGATGATGCCCTCATGGCGGGCGATATGGGCGGTGATCGCGTCCAGATCGGCCGGATTGGCCGTGGAAGGCACCAATATCGCGGCCAGTTCGACATGGGCCTCACTATCGGCCAGTGTCTCTATGTCGCGGATCGGATAATGGTGGGTTTCCAGTTCCTCGAACAACAGATCGCGCGCCTGCGACACGCCCCCCGAGGGGCAGACCACATGGACACGATAAAGCGCCTCGGTCTCGCCCGGATCCATCGGGCGGCGGTTGACCGCATCAACCAGCGGGCGCAGCAGCGTGTTGCCCGCCAAGACGAAGATCGCCACCAGCACCGCCTCGGCCGGTTTGCGCGCCCCGGCAAAGCTGCCCACCGCCGCGCTGGCCCAGAGCGTGGCGGCCGTGTTGAGGCCGCGCACATGGGTGCCCTCCTTCATGATCACGCCCGCGCCCAGAAAGCCTATCCCTGAGACGACATAGGAGATCACCCGGACCCCGCCGTCGACGCCCGCCACGCGCAGCCCCAGATCGGCAAAGGCCGCCGCCCCCACCGCCACCAGCACATTGGTGCGCAGGCCCGCCGTGCGCTGGCGCCATTGCCGCTCCAGCCCGATCAGCGTGCCCAGCACAAAGGCGGTGAGCAGGCAGATGAAACTGGTGATCAGGCCGATCAGGTCGACATCGAACAGGGCGGCGATCTGGGCCGGGTTGGGGGTGTTCATCGGGCTGGTGTCCTGTTGCGCGGGCAAGAGGCGCCTTACTGCCCGCGCCATGTTAACACCAGACGACAAATGGCCTCGGCGTGCTTACCCCCGCGCCGCCGCGACAAAGGCCCGCGCCCGCTCGCCCACCTGCGCCGCCGAGAGGCCAGCCTTGTAGAGCGCCGAGCCAAGCCCCGCCCCCTGCGCACCGGCGGCCACCCATTGCGACAGGTTTTCCGGCGTCACCCCGCCCACGGCCAGCAAGGGCAGATCCTTGGGCAGAACCGCGCGCTGGGCCTTCATATAGGCTGGACTGGCCCCTTCTGCGGGGAACAGCTTGAGCCCCGTGGCGCCTGCCTCCAACGCGGCAAAAGCCTCGGTGGGCGTATAAAAGCCGGGCAGCGAGATCATGCCCTCCGCCACGCTGGCGCGGATCACATCGGTGTTCACGTTGGGCGAGATGATGAGAGTGCCCCCCGCCGCCTTGACATTGGCGACATCCGCCGTGGTCAGCACTGTCCCCGCCCCGACCAGCACGTCCGGCCCGTAACGCTTTGCCAGCAGCGCGATCGAGGCCAGCGGATCGGGCGAATTGAGCGGCACCTCGATCATGGAAAAGCCTGCCTCGATGATCGCATCGCCAACGGCCTCGACCTCATCGGGGCGCACTCCGCGCAGGATCGCCACCAGCGGGCAAATGGCAAGGGCGGCGTTCAGTTGTTCAAGAGGCGTCATCATACTTGGCTCGCTTTCCACAGGCGGAAGATACCGGCCACAAAGGCCGCGTGACTGTCGATCAGAATGGGCTGGCCTCCGGCAATATGCACGGCGGCGGCATATAACCGGCCCAGATGCGGGTCGGCAAGGATATGGACCGGATCGCCCTCGCGCAGGGCCTCGCCGCCCACATCATGGCCGATCATCAGGCCCGATGTATAGGCCGCGCTGTCCTCGACGTGGCGATGGCCCAGCAGGGCGGCGGCGCGCACGCGGAACAGGCGCGTGGTCAGGCGGCCGTTCAACCCATCGCGCACCCCGGCGCGGAAGGCTTCATCATCATCCACATCGCCGCCCAGAAAATCGGCCAGCAGGCTATGGTTTTTCAGCAGGGCAAAGATCTCGCCGGTCATGGCCGTGGCGAAAGAGGCCACGCGCCCGCCCGCCATGCGCGCCCATTTGCAATGGGTGCCGGGCTGACACAACAGCGCGTCGCCCGGCGCCAATCCGGCCGCCACCGCGCCCAGCAACTGCACCTCCTCGCCGCGCATCACATCGCCCGCCGGATCGCACAGGCCCGGCACGATGGCCGTCCGCCCCGGCTCGACCCAGTGCAGCGCCCCGCCCAGATCCTCCAGCCCCGCCGGACAGGACAGGTAAGGCACATTGACCCAGCCCCGCGCCGACCCCACCATGCCCGCCAGAAGCACCGGCAGATCGCCCATCTTCGCGCGGATCGCGGCAATCTGGTCGGCAAAGCCCCCCGGCGGCACGGCCAGCAGGCCCATGCCGTCGCGCTCGGTATGCAGCACCTGTCCCGCCGCATCGATCAGATAGGCGCGGCGGTTGGTCGTGCCCCAATCCACCGCGATCATGTCACCCGTCATATCACCACCACACCGTATAAAGCGCCACAAGGATCGCGCTGACCAGCGCCGAAGCGATGACAAAACCGCGCGAAGTGGCAAAGGAAACGCCTTCCATGATGCCCTTGCCCTCTCGCACCGGGGCTTTGCCCAGCAGCGAAACCACCACCGTCAGCGCCAGCGAGGCGAAAAACACCATGGCCATGCGATGCATGAAGGGAATTTCCGTCAGAGCCGTCACCCCGCCAAAGCGGAACAGCGCAGAGAGCATCACACTGGCCAGCGCGCCCGCCAGAGCGCCTGCCTCGGTAGCGCGGGGCCAGAACAGGCCGGTCAGGAAGATCACCGTGATGCCCGGCGTCACAAAGCCGGAGAATTCCTGAATATACTGAAACGCCTGATCCATGCCGCCCAGCAGGGGCCGCGCCGCGACAATGCCGATGACCGTGGCCACGCAGGCGGTGATGCGGCCCACGCGGACCAGTTGCACCTCGCTGGCGCCCGGCGCGATCTTGCGGGCATAGAGGTCGAGCGTGAAGATCGTGGCGATGGAATTGATCTTGCTGGCCGTGGACGCGATGATCGCCGCCGTCAGCGCGGCAAAAACAAGCCCCAGCAAGCCGTTGGGCAAAAGATGCTTCATCGCCGGATAGGCCTGGTCGGGCTTGGTCAGATCGGGCGCCAGCAGCACTGCGGCGATCCCCGGCAGCACAATGATGACCGGCATCAACAGCTTGAGAAAAGCGGCGAACACAATGCCCCGCTGCGCCTCGCCCAGCGATTTGGCGGCCAGCGTGCGCTGGATGATATATTGGTTGAACCCCCAATAGGACAGGTTGGCGATCCACAGGCCCCCGATCAGCACCCCAAGGCCGGGCAGGTCCTTGTAATGCGGACTGTCGGGCGAAAGAATCATATGGAAATGATCGGGCACTGCGCGCACCAGCCGCTCAAAGCCATGGAGCGCGCCTGCCCCTTCGCCCAATTGGCCCAGCGCAATGCCCGAAACGATCAGGCCGCCCATCACCAGCAGCGCCACCTGCACAATATCGGTCAGCGCCACCGCCTTCAGTCCGCCCCGGATCTGATAGGCCAGCGCAAAGACACCCAGCACCGCCAGCGCGACATCCTGATCGACGCCCGCCACCTGACGCACCGCGATGGAGCCCAGCCACAGGATCGAGGTCAGGTTCACAAACACATAGAGCACCAGCCAGAACACCGCCATCACCGTGCGGATTGTCGGGCCGAAACGGGCCTCGAGAAATTCCGGCATGGTGGTGATGTTGTTCTTGAGGAACACCGGCAGGAAGAATTTGCCGACAATCAGCAGCGTGAGCGCGGCCATCCATTCATAGGAGGAGATCGCAAGGCCGATGGCATAGCCCGAGCCTGCCATGCCCACGATCTGTTCGGCCGAAATATTGGCCGCGATCACCGAGGCGCCGATGGCCCACCACGGCAGCGCGCGACTGGCCAGGAAATAGCCCGCGCTATCCTCCTGCGCATCGCCCTTGCGGCGGCTGACCCATTGGGCAAGGCCAAAGATGAAGATCGCATAGGCCACCACCATGGCCGTATCGATGGTTGAGAGCGTCATGGGATGGTGTTTCCTCTCGAATCCCTTGCCAAAGGGCGATTATGTCTATTTATATGATAAAAACACATGCCAGAGGGGGCCAGACGATGACCGACAATGACGATATCTCCGGCCTTGGGCGCAATCTGACCTACGGGCTGCTCGATCTGCTGGGGCGGCAAATCGTGACGGGCGCCTTTGAAAACCGCCCCTTTCCCACCGAGGCCGAGCTTTCGACCCAGCACGGCGTCAGCCGATCGGTCACGCGTGAGGCGGTCAAAATGCTGACGGCCAAGGGGTTGCTGACCGCAAGGCCAAGACAGGGCACCAGCATTCAGCCGGTGGCGAGCTGGAACCTGTTTGACGCCGATGTGCTGCGCTGGCTGCTCGAACGCAAATTCTCGGTCGAGCTGCTCTCGCAGTTCAACCAGTTGCGCGCGGCCATCGAACCGGCCGCCGCCGCGCTGGCCGCCGGCTCGGCCGATGACAAGGGGCGCGCGCTGATCGAGGCCGGGTTTGCGCGGATGGAGGCCGCCGAAATGGGCGAGGACGATGTACTCGACGCCGACATCGCGTTCCATCTGGCCATCCTGCGTGCCAGCGGCAATCCCTTCTTCGCCCAGTTCCGCGATGTGGTCGCCACGGCCCTGCGCACCTCGATCCGGCTGACCAACCGCATTGTCGGGCGCACGGCCGATCTGGCCGCGCATGGCGCGGTGCGCGATGCGATCATGGCCCGCGATCCGCGCGCGGCCCAGGACGCCATGCGCGCGATCATCGGCGATGTCATGGACCTGATCGCCCGGCACAGCCATGCGGCGCATTAGGCTCATCGCCTAGGCGCCGAACATGCGGGGCGGCAGGCCGAACACGCCCGCCTCCACCTCGAACACCGATCCGGCCAGTTCCTCGTCCACCCCATCGGCGGCGCTGGTCAGGAACAGGCGGCTGTAATCGGCCCCGGCGAAACAGGGCCGCGTGATCTGGCTGGCGGGCAGGTCGATCCAGCGCTCGCGCCCGCCGTCGGGATCAAACCGGCTGACGCAGCCCGCGCCCCAGTGGGCGATCCAGATCCCGCCCTGCGCGTCCACCGTCATGCCGTCGGGCGAGCCCCATGCATCGGGAAATTCAAGAAAAATCTTGCGCGGGCCAAGGCTGCCATCGTCATGCAAGGCAAAGCGGTAGACCAGCCCCTTCGCGCTGTCGGTATGGTAAAGCGTGGCGCCATCCGGGCTGATCGCCGGGCCATTGGCGATTGCGTAGGGCGCGTCCATGCGATGCCATGACAGGTCCGGATCGAGCCGGTAGAGACCGCCCTCGTCCCGACTGCCATCCATACTCATCGTACCCGCCCAGATGCGACCATGGGCATCGGCGCAGGCATCGTTCATGCGGTTGAAGGGCAGATCCGGCTCGGGCGCGGCGATGGGTTCGAGCGCGAAGGGATCGAGGCTGAGATGGTGAAATCCCGATTTCAGCCCGGCAACAAAGCCCCCGCCCGTGCTGCGCTCGATCAGCCAGCCGGTCATTTCGGGCATCGCCCATTCGCGATATTGCCCATCGCCCAAGCCATAACGGTTCACCCGCTGGCCAATGATATCCACCCAGTAGAGCGCATCCTCGCGCGCGACATAGGTGATGCCCTCACCCAGAATGTCGCGCCGCGCCCGTGCGATAATGGTCCAGTCGCCCATAGTCCCCCCCTTAATGGCTGTCGCGGGGCAGGCCCTTGGTCTGGGCGATGCGCTGATATTTGACCGCGCTTTCGATCACCGCGCCGCCCGCGAATTGCCCCGTCTCGCGCCGGGCTATTTCGTGCCAAGGCGTCTGGCTTTCCGGGCCGGAGAAGGGATTTTCCGCGTTTTCAGCGCGGCGTCGATCCAGTTCCTCGTCGCTCACCAGCACATTCACGCTGCGGGTCTTCAGGTCGATGCGGACAATATCGCCCGTGCGCAGCAGCGCCAGACCGCCGCCTGCCGCCGCCTCGGGGCTGGCGTTAAGGATCGAAGGCGAACCGCTGGTGCCCGACTGGCGCCCATCGCCGATGCAGGGCAAAGCGTCGATCCCGGCGCGGATGAGGGCGGCGGGCGGGCGCATATTGACCACCTCGGCCCCGCCCGGATAGCCCACCGGCCCGGCGCCGCGGATCACCAGAATCGAGCGGTCGGTGATGCCAAGGGCGGGATCGTCGATGCGCGCATGATAATCCTCCGGCCCGTCGAACACCACGACATTGCCCTCGAACGCTTCCGGATCATCCGGGTCGGCCAGATAGCGCGCGCGAAAAGCATCGGAAATCACGCTCTTTTTCATCACCGCCGCGTCGAACAGATTGCCCGACAGAACGGTCAGTCCCGCCGCAGGCTTCAAAGGCGCGGAGAGCGGACGGATCACATCCTCATCCTCAATGGCGGCCTCGGCAATATTCTGCGCCACGGTGCAACCATTGACCGTCAACGCTTCGCCATCGAGCAGGCCCGCGCGATAGAGTTCGCCCATCACCGCCGGAACGCCGCCCGCGCGGTAATAATCCTCGCCCAGATATTCGCCCGCCGGTTGCAGATTGACCAGCAGCGGAATGTCGGCCCCATGGCTTTCCCAATCGGCCAGCGAAAGTTCGACGCCGACATGGCGCGCGATGGCGTTCAGGTGGATCGGCGCATTGGTGCTGCCGCCGATGGCCGAATTGACGCGGATGGCGTTGAGGAAGGCTGAACGGGTGAGAATGTCTGAAGGCTTGCGGTCGGCGCGCACCATTTCCACGATCTGGCGGCCGGTGTGATAAGCGCTTTCCGCGCGGTCGCGGTGGGGCGCGGGGATGGCCGCGTTGCCGGGCAGGCTCATGCCCAGCGCCTCGGTCAGGCTGTTCATCGTGGTGGCCGTGCCCATCGTGTTGCAGAAGCCCGTGCTGGGCGCGCTGGAGGCCACCAGCTTGATGAAGCCCTTATAGTCGATCTCGCCCGCCGCCAGCATCTGGCGCGCCTTCCACACGATGGTGCCGCTGCCGGTGCGCTCGCCCTTGAAATTGCCGTTCAGCATCGGGCCGACCGACAGGGCAATCGCGGGAATATTGACCGTTGCCGCCGCCATCAGGCACGCAGGCGTCGTCTTGTCGCAGCCGATGGTCAGCACCACGCCGTCAAGCGGATAGCCGAACAGCGTTTCGACCAGGCTGAGATAGGCCAGATTGCGATCAAGCCCGGCGGTGGGCCGCTTGCCGGTTTCCTGAATGGGGTGGCAGGGGAATTCGATGGGAATGCCGCCCGCCTCGCGGATGCCGTCGCGCACGCGCTCGGCCAGCACGATGTGATGGCGGTTGCAGGGCGAAAGATCGCTGCCGGTCTGGGCAATGCCGATAATCGGGCGGTTGGACTGCAGTTCCTCCATCGAGAGGCCATAGTTGAGATAGCGTTCAAGATAGAGCGCGGTCATGTCGGGCGAGGCCGGATTGTCGAACCATGCGCGGCTACGCAGCGTTGGCTTTTGGGCATCGGACATCGCGTTTCAGTCTCCTTGTGTCTGGCAGCGTGTCTGGTGGCCCCATGCGATTCCCGCGCCGCGCCAGCTTGCTGTTGACGTCTATAAGCATATATATCATACAAAAGTAAAGCGCGAGGATGCATTCATGAGTAATTCCCTGATTCGATTGGGTTTGGTTGGGCTGGGCAAAATCGCCCGCGATCAGCATCTGCCCGCCATTGCCGAAAATCCACGCTTTGCCCTGACCGCCACGGCCGATCCGCAGGGCGCTCTGGAGGGCATTGCCTCCTATCCCACGCTTGATGCGCTGCTCGATGCGCGGCTCGCGCTGGATGCTGTCGTGCTGTGCACGCCGCCCTCGGTGCGCGCGGGGCTGGCGCAGCGCGCGCTGGAGGCCGGGCTGCATGTGATGCTGGAAAAGCCGCCCGCCGCCGGTCTCTCGCAGGTCGATGCACTGGTCCGGGCGAGCGCGGGCTGCACCATGCTGGCCACATGGCACAGCCGCGAAAGCGCCGCTGTCGATGCCGCCGCCGCATGGCTGGCCGCGCGCCAGATCAAGGCCGTCCGCCTCAACTGGCGCGAGGATGTGCGCGTCTGGCATCCGGGTCAGGACTGGCTGCTGGCGGCGGGCGGCTTTGGCGTGTTCGACACCGCGATCAACGCCTTTTCGATTCTGACGCATATCCTGCCGCAACCGCTGGCGCTGGAAAGCGCGGATCTGGGCATCCCCGCCAACCGTCAGGCGCCGATGACCGCCCGCCTGACCATGCGCCATGCCGGGGCCGAGGTGGCCTGCGACCTGTCGATCCTGCACCCCGGCGCGCCGCAATGGGATATTGCCGTCGACACGGACGCGGGCCTGCTGCAACTGACGCAGGGCGGCCAGCAGATGACCATTGACAACAACGCGCAGGAGGTGGCGCCCGATGCCGAATATCCGCGGCTCTATGCCCGCTTTGCCCGGCTGATCGATGCGGGGCAGAGCGATGTCGATGCCCGGCCCCTGACGCTGGTGGCCGATGCCGTGATGCTGGGCAGCCACCATTCTCTCCCCCCTTTCGAGTTCTGACGCCATGACCAGCTCTTTTCCCCCGCTAGACCGCCGCCGTGTCCTTGCCGCCTCGCTGGCGGCGGCCTCAGGCCTTGCCTGCGCCGATCAGGCGCTGGCCAAGGCCGCCGTCCAGACGCCCACCCCCGCCCCATCGCCACGCCGCGAAGTGGTGCTCGACGATGGCTGGCGCTTTCACCTTGGCCATGCCGCCGATCCGGCGCGCGATTTCGGTTTCGGCAATTGGGGGCGCACCTATGCCAAGCCGGGCTTTGATGTGGCCGAAACGGTCAAGCCCGATTTCGACGACAGCGGCTGGGAAGCGGTGCGCGTGCCGCATGACTGGGCCAGCGCCCTGCCCTACGCCCCGCCCGCCACGATGGAAAAGGGGCGCGAGGATTTCATCGCGGGCCATGGTTTCCGCGCCATCGGCCGCGATTTTCCGCAAAACAGCGTGGGCTGGTATCGCCGCACCCTGCCTGTGGGCGCGCAGGACAAGGGCCGCGCGGTCTGGCTGGAATTTGACGGGGTGTTTCGCGATGCGGTGGTGATCGTCAACGGCTATATCGCGCATGAGAATGCGGGCGGCTATGCCCCGTTCCGTGTCGATATCGCCGACTATCTCAATTATGACGGCAAGCCCAATCTGCTGGTCATCCGCGTCGATGCCAGCCTTGGCGAAGGCTGGTTTTACGAGGGCGCGGGGCTCTATCGCCATGTCCGGCTGGTTTCCGCCGCAGCGCAGCATATCCCGCAATGGGGCGTTTGCGTGCGGGCCGAGCCGCGCGGGCAAGGCGCCATTGTCTCGGTTTCCACCGATCTGGTCAATCTGGGCGCGCAGACGGCAGTTCAGCTTCGCCACCGGGTGATGGCTCCCGATGGCGGCGTGGCGGCGGCGGGAGATGGTCCTGCCGTCGCTGTTGCCGGCAAGGCAGTGGTGGACCACGCCATCACCATCCCCCGCGCGCAATTGTGGTCGGTGAAGGCCCCCGTGCTCTACCGCCTGATCAGCGAAGTGATCGTGGGCGGCGAAGTGGTGGACCGGGTCGAAACACGCTTTGGCGTGCGGAGCTTGCGTTTTGACGGGCATCAGGGGTTCTTCCTCAATGGTACGCCGGTCAAGCTGCTGGGCGTATGCAACCATCAGGATCACGCGGGCGTGGGCACGGCGATCCCCGATGCGCTGCACCGCTGGCGCGTGGCGCAGATGCAGGAGATGGGCGCCAATGCTTGGCGCAGCGCGCATAATCCGCCCTCACAGGCCCTGCTCGACATTTGCGACGAGATGGGGATGATGATGATCGCGGAAACAAGGCTGAACAACACCAGCCCCGAGGCGATGGACGAGCTGGACCGGATGATCCTTTCCAGCCGCAACCATCCCTCGATCATCCTGTGGTCGGTGGGCAATGAGGAAGGGCATCAGGGCACCCCGCGCGGGCACAATATCTCGGCAAAGCTGGCGGCGCGCTGCAAGGAGCTGGACCCCACGCGCCAGACCACGCAGGCCATGGACAATGGCTGGTACGAGGATGGCGCGGCGCGCGCGGTCGATGTCGTGGGTTTCAACTATCGCACCGACAAGATCGCCGGTTTCAAGGCCAAATATCCCGACACGCCGGTGATCGGCACGGAAACCGCCAGCACTGTCGCCACGCGCGGCGAATATGCCAATGATGCCGCGCGCCATATCGTGCGCGCCTACGATACCGAGGCGCCATGGTGGGCCTGCACCGGCGAGGCGTGGTGGAGCATCGTGGCCAGGGACCCCGGCATTGCGGGCGGCTTCATCTGGACCGGCTTTGACTATCGCGGCGAGCCCACGCCCTATGCGGCATGGCCATCGGTTTCCTCCTATTTCGGGGCGGCCGACATCTGCGGCTTCCCCAAGGATAATTATTATTACTATCGCGCATGGTGGCGGCCCGAATTGCCGCAGGTCCATCTGTTGCCCCACTGGAACTGGGCCGGGCGCGAAGGCCAGCCCATCGAGGTCTGGGCGCATGGCAATTGCGCGCAGGTGGAATTGCGGCTGAACGGGCGCGGGTTTGGGCGCAAGGAGATGCCGCGCAATGGCCACCTGACATGGTCGGTTCCCTATGCGCCGGGCGTGCTGGAGGCGGTGGGCTATGATGCGCAGGGGCGAATCACCGCGCGCGACAGGCGGGTGACGGCGGGCGCTCCGTCCATGCTGCGCCTGTCGGCCAATACGGCGCGTTTGCACGCCGATGGCGCCGATATGGCCATCATCCGCGCCGAGGTCTTCGACCGGGCGGGCCGTCCCGTGCCCACCGCCGCCGTCCCCATCCGCTTTGCCCTTTCGGGGCCGGGGCGCGTGCTGGGCACCGGCAATGGCGATCCCACCGACACCACGCCCGACCACAGCCTCGAGCGCCGCACCTTCAACGGGCTGGCGCAGGTTCTGGTTCAGGCGGACAGGAGCGCCGGACAGATCACCCTCACCGCGCAGGGCGAAGGGCTGGCCCCGGCCCGCCTCGACCTGTTTGCGCATACGATCTGAAAGAGCAAAACCCATGGCCCTTGGACTTCTTGCCGCCGCGCTGCTGGCTTCGGCCTCGACACCGGCCGCGCCCAAACTCTATCTGGGCGCCGATCTGTCCTTTACCAATGAAATGGAGGATTGCGGCGCGGTCTTTCGCGAGGGCGGCAAGCCCGTCGATCCCTTTGCGCTGATGAAGGCGCATGGCGGCAACATCATGCGCGTGCGCATCTGGAACGCGCCGGGCTGGACTAGATACAGCACCTATGAGGATGTGCTCAAGACGATCCGCCGCGCCCATGCGGCGGGCCTGGAGGTGCTGCTCGATTTCCATTATTCCGACGACTGGGCCGATGGTGAAAAGCAGATCGCGCCCGCCGCATGGGCCAAACTTTCCACCGACGATCAGGTCAAGGCGCTGCATGATTACACGCGCCAAATCCTCGACCGTCTGGCCGCCGAGGGGCAATTGCCCGCCTTTGTTCAGGTGGGCAATGAAACAAACCCGGAAATGCTGGGCGGCACCAAGGATGGCCGGATCAACTGGGAGCGCAATGCGCGATTGATCAACGCAGGCGTTGCCGCCGTGCGCGAGGCGGCCAAGGCCCATGCCCATCCGATGAAAGTCATGCTGCATATCGCCCAGCCGGAAAATGTCATCGGCTGGTTCGTCGATGCGACGGCGGCAGGCGTGATGGATTATGACATCATCGGCATCAGCTATTATTCCAAATGGTCGAAATACAACCTCACGGGCCTGGGCAAGGTGATCGATGCCGCCCACAAGCGCTATGACGCGGATGTCTGGGTGGTGGAAACGGCCTATCCCTTTACCAATGACTATGGCGACACCACGCCCAACCTGCTGGGTTCGGATTCGGCCCTGCCCGAATATCCCGTCACCCGCGAGGGGCAGGCCCGCTATATGGAGGACCTGACGAAACTGGTGGTGGCCAATGGCGGCAATGGCGTGGTCTATTGGGCGCCCGACCGGGTTTCGACCGGATGCAGGACGCGCTGGGGCGTGGGATCGGATTGGGAAAATGCCGCGTGGTTCGACATCAAGCGGCATGAGGCGCTGCCCGTTATGCGCTTTATGGAAATGACGCGGAAATAACGCAAAACCCGCGCAACCGAAAAGGGCCGCGAGGGAGCAATCCTCGCGGCCCTTTTGCTGTGAGAGAGGTTGGAAGGGCCGCCGGGAGAAGGATGGTCCCCCGGAGGCCCTTTTCATCAGAACTTGACGGTCACATCGGCCAGATAGCTGGGGCCATACTTTTCATAACGGGCGATCTGATTGGGATCGTTGGCGTAATAGAAGCGCGCCGCCTGATTGGTCAGATTGTTGGCCTGAACGCGCAGGGAGATCGCCTTGGTGATCGCATAGGACACGCTGGCGCCCACGATCGTCTCGCTTTCCATCCGCGTCAGCTTCGATGCGTCCCAGCCGAAGATCACGGTCTGGGGGCTGTGATGCTTGATGCCGATGCGCGCATCCACGCCATGGCCCGAATACCACAGGTCGAACTGGCTGGTAAATTTGGCCATGCCCACGGCGGGCAGCGGATTATAGGTGGGCGTCATTTCCTTCAGGTTCGAATCCACCAGCGCGGCATTGGCATAGACCCCGAAGTTCGACAGGCCCGGCACAAACCAGAAGGGCGTGGAGAGCGACAGCTCTGTGCCCGCAATATAGCCGCCCTTGCCGTTGGCAGGACCCGTGATCGTATAGGTCGTGCCCGCGATGGTGGTGGGATATTGGGTATAGCCGACATTGCTGTCGACATCCTTGTAATAGCCCGCCAGCGCGATCACCGCATCCTTGTGGAAGTAATATTCAAGGCTGAGATCACCCTGCGTGGCCATGAAGGGTTTGAGGTTTGGATTGCCCGCGCTTCCCGAAAGGTAGGAGGGCGGATAGTAGGACAGGTTCTGGCTGGCGCGCAATTCGTCGAGCGGCGGGCGGCTGAGCACCCGCGCCACACCCGCGCGCAGCTTGAGGTGATCGTTCAGGTCGAAATTGAGGTTGAGGCTGGGCAGCACGCGGAAATAATGGTTGGGCGCATAGACCGGATTATAGGTCGTGACATTGGCGCTGCCGTTCCACGATGTCACGCCCTGATAGGCGCTCGATCCGGTGGAAACATCGACCATGCGCACGCCGACATTGCCGTAATAAGGCACAGCGCCCAGACTACCCGCCAGTTCGGCCATCGCATAGGCCTCGAAATCATCCTCGCGCACGCGCCAGTACTGGGTCTTGTCCTGCGTCGCGGTGTTCAGGTTGAGCGAGGAAATCGCGTCATAATTGGCATAGAGCATGGTGGGGAAGCTGAAGCCGCCGCCGGTGATATTGAAAGACGAGAAATTGGGCGTGGTTGTCAGATTGACCGTGCCGCCGGTCAGCGAGTTGAAGCTCTTGATGCGGTTGGAATAGCGCAGACCGGCATTGAGCGCGGTAACAATCCCGCCATGCAGTTTGTAATTGAAATCCAGCGCCATGGCGCCCAGCGCATCGACCAGCCTTTGCGGCCCGGTCAGGCCTGTGCCCGCATAGGACTGGGCCGAGGCGGCGGTCACATCGGTGGCCGTCGAGATCGAAGGGACGACGCCTGCGGCGGTGTTGAAGGTCACGCTCTGGGGCCAGACGTTCCATTCCTGCGCGGCCCATGTGTTGTTGCGGCGCGCCTGCGAATAGGAAGCGTCAAACTTCACCGTGACATCATCGGCGCGGTAACGGGCATTCAGGCCCGTCGCCAGCAGGTTCTTGTCCTCGGTATATTTGGCGATCACATTGGTGACGGTGGTCTTGTAATTGCCCACCGTGGCGCCAACGATATCGTTGCCCGCCAGAGTGAACTGGCCCGCACCATAGGTAGCGTCGGGCAAAGTGCCACCCCAATCGCCCCAGCCGCCATGCCATTGCTGGAACTGGTTCTCGTTGATCTTCACATTGGAATAGAGGAAATCGGCGTTCACATCCCAGTGATCGTCCGGCTTCCACTGCAGCCCCGCGCTGGTGCTCCAGCGCTCCTCGATCAGCGCCTTGACCTCGGCCTGCGCGCCCCACGGGGCGTTGACGGACTGGCCGTTATAGGTGGGCGGGCTGTTGCCGGCGTCGGCATTGTTATAGCCCCAGCCCTGGAACGAGGAATAGCCGTTCTTCTGTTTCTGATAGCTGCCGCCCAGCGAGAGGCCCAGCGTGTCGGTCAGGCGCGTGATATATTGCACACTGCCGCGCGTGCCCACATTGTCATAATTGGGGATGCGGAAGCCCGGGTCGTTCATCTGGGCCCCGGCGCGCAGCGTCAGGCGCGGGCCGACATAATCGAGCGGGCGGATCGTGCGGATGTCGATCGTGGCGGCCACACCGCCCGCGATCAGATCGGCGCCCTGCGATTTATAAACGGTCACGCCCGACACGGCTTCGGAAGGATAGATTTCCCAGCGGACATTACGGTCCGGCTCGGAAGACGCCACTTCGCGCCCGTTGACCAGACCCAGCACCAGACGGGGGCCGAGGCCACGCACCGAAGCCTGGCTGGCATTGCCGCGGTCGCGCGTGGCCGTCACGCCCGGCAGGCGGGCCAGCGCATCGGCAATGGTCACATCGGGCAAGACGCCGATATCCTTGGAGGAAATCGTCTCGGTCACGACGGCCGAGGCGCGCTTGGCCGAGATGGCGTCGCGCAGCGAGGCGCGCAGGCCGGTGACGACAATATCCTGCGGCTCCGGGGTCTCATCGGCCGCCCAAACCGGGCTTGCGGCCACAGCCAATGCCAGAGCGCTCACCATTGCGGCGCCATATGTTTTGCGAATCACGAATACCCTCCCTTAAGGCCTGGCGTTAATCGTTTTGGAATCTCATTTATCTTATAAATAAGGTCATACGTATGGGGCTGTCAAGAATGCAGACACCATAAGCAGACGATCCCGGACGAAAGCCCGCCCAACTGTGGCAAGGATGACGCAGCCCTATGGTGGATCGGTCACAGGTAATCGCCGAAGGAAAGGTACTCAGGGATCAGCCCCCGCGTCCGGCAACCTGTTGATGACCAAGCGGAAGTCCGCAGGATTCCCGCCCGCGCCGACCTGATCGTCGGTGGCCCTCATCATCGCCGGTGTGCCTCTCCGGGATCAGGGCAAGGCGCCCGGCCCGAAAGCCCCCTTCCGCACAAAGAAAAAGGGGCCGGCCCGAAAGCCAACCCCTTGCTCTTGTCAGAAAGACCCGAAGCGCGATCAGAAGACGATGCGCGCCCCGCCGCCAAAGCGGAACAGCCCATTGTTGCCCACGCCGCCATCGGCGTTGATCTGCACCGACTGGCTGATCGTGAAGCGCAGACCGGCGCTGGCCTGAATACGATCGGCGGCCAGGCCGCTGCCCTTAAGCGAGAAGGCGATCGGATCGGCAACCTGCGTTGCGCCGACCAGGGTCTGCCCCTTGCCGAAGGCATGGGTGTAGCCCAGATCGACATAGCCGCCCACCACCTTGGAGAAGCCATAATCGAACTTGGCGCGCAGACGGCCCAGTTGCTGGTTGCGGTTCATCGCACCAATGGTGAACAGGTCGAGCGGGCTGGCCGTGACGCTGCTTTCGGTGAAGGCCTTGGTCTTCTGCGTCATGCCCATATATTCGGCGGTCAGGTCGAGCGTGAGCGCGCCATGGCTCTTGAGATATTCAAGCCCGCCGCCATAGGTCGTCGTGCTGGCGCCATTGGCCGTATAATCGGCCACGCCGGTCAGCATGACGCGCTTGCCGTGCGCCGAATAGGTGCCATAGGCAAAGCGACCGAACAGACGCAGCGCCTGATCGCGGGTCAACGGAGCCGAGAAGCCCGCAGCGAACTGGTCGCCCGGCATCGAACCCGTCAGATAGTCGTTCGAGTAGTTTCCGTTGGTGTGGCTGTAGGTCACATTGAGCTGGGCAAATTTCAGATCGCCCGAGAAGCCGATGTTGTAGGCCATGCCGCGATGCTTGTTCCAGGTGTCGCCCGCAACCTTGACGCCGTCCATGCCGCTGCGCTCGATCGAGCCGGTGGCCCGGATGTGGCCGGGGTTCAGCTTCTGATAGCCCCCGACCTCGGCCAGACCGTCGAGCGAAGCCAACTGCATCTGATCGAGGATCGCGCCATAGCCCTGCGGCGACCAGCGCTGGAAGACGCTGGCGGTGTTCGCCCCGCCTGCGGCCAGAGCCGAGGTCAGCGCGCCCAGCAGATTGCCGCCGTAATATTGCGGCGTGCCGCCGGTCGAATTGACCAGCATCGTGCTCAGGATCGCCTTCTGGTTGTCGCTCGTGGCAACCGCGGCCGTGAAGCTGGCGGGCGTATAGCTGCCCAGACCATAGACCGTGCCGTTCGACAGGTTGAGCGCCACCGGCTGGGCAAAGTTGGACGTGACCACCGAGCCGAAGAAGCCCGAGGTCTTGCCCGGCGCGACCTTGAAGATCTGGATGCCCGAGCCCAGCGCAATGGCATAGTTGTTCGCGGGCAGCGACTTGGTGAGATTGAGCACCGAGGAGCCCGACAGCGCAAGGTTGCCGGTCACGATGATCTGGTCATACCCGCCGGTGGCGCCCGCCCCGGCATTGCCGTCGATCTGCATCACAGCGCTGGAATTGTTGCCGAAATTCAGGTTGCCGAAGGTGAGCACGCCCGGCGAGTTGCCCGGCGCGATCGTGCCCGCCGTGGTGCCCCCCACGAAGGTGTTGCCGGTGATCGAGCCGTTGCCGGTGATCGCGCCGCTGTTGATGACATAGGTGTTGGTGGAAGTCACCAGACCCGAGGTCGCACCGCTCTGGCCCAGATCGATGCCATTGCCCATGTGCAGCAGCGTGCCTGCGACATTGACCGTGGTACCGGTGATGGCACCCGACAGGTTCACCGTCGAATTGGCCAGCGTCACCGTCGGGGCAACGATGCTGCCGGTCTGGGTGATGTTGAGCGTGGTTCCGGTGTTGGTGCTGAACGTGCCAGAGGTGGAGCTGCTCTGACCGCTCAGGTTGAAGGTGCCGCTCGACACCGCCACATTGCCCGTGCCCTGCACCGCGCCGCTGAACGAACCGCCATTGGCCAGCGTCAGCAGGTTGGTGCCGATGTTCAGCACGCCGCTGCCGGTCAGGTTGTGGATCGTCTGGTTGGCCTGCAGCGTCAGCGTGCCGGGCGTGTCGATCTGCACATTGAGCGCATGGTCGAGCAGGTCGGCCGTGGCCACCGTCACGCCGCCAAAGTGGATCGAGAGCGCGCTGGGAGCAAAGCTGTCGACCCCGCCGTTGAGCGTGAGAACGCCGGTGCCGTATTTCTGCACCGTGCCCGTGCCGTTGATGACGCCCGAATAGGTGCCGTTGGCGGTCTGGTTGATGTTGAACGTGCTGGTGCCGTTGAGCGTGATCGTGCCGCCCGCGCCCGAGAGCGAGCCGGTGGTCAGCGTGGCATTGTTGCTGGTGATCAGGCTGCCCGCATTCTGGGTGTAGGCATTGGCGACATAGAGGTCGGCCTTGGCGGCAATTGCGCCGCTGTTGGTCAGGCTGTCGAACTGATAGGTGTTGCCCGCATTCAGCGTCAGCGTGCCGCTGTTGGTGACATTGTGGTCAACCAGCAGCGAGGACGAGGCGGTGAAAGTGCCCGCATTGTTCAGGCTGCCCAGTTCCGAGAGCGTCCCGGCATTGAGGTTGACCGTGCCGCCCGCGCTGTTGGCCGCAGCCCCGGTGACCAGCAGGACGGAGTTGACGTTGAGCATCCCCGCATTGCTCAGGCTGCCAAAGCTGCTGCCGCCCGTGGTGCCCAGATTGGCGGTTGCCGAGGCCCCGTTGGTGAACAGACCCGCCACCTGCAGCACGCCCTGCGACGTCAGCGTGCCGGTGTTGTTCAGCACGCCGCCGATCGTGCCGGTGGTGCCCTGAGCGAAAGTGAGGGTGCCTGCGTTCGACACATCGCCGGTGCTGGTCAACGCGCCGTTGATGCTGGTGGTGCCCCCGGCATTGTTGGTCAGCGAGGCGAGCGACAGGGCGGCGTTGACCGTGGTCGTGCCGCTGTTGCTCAACGAATGGATCGTGTCGTTCGTGCCCGCAATCAACGTGCCCGCCGCGCCCACGGTCACATCCAGACTGTCGGCAAAGGTGGCGCCCGGCGTGGTGTCGACGGTGCCGCCATTGATGGTCAGCGGCCCCGTGAAGGTGCTGGCCCCGCTCAGCAGCAGTGTGCCGTTGCCGGTCTTGGTCAGCGCCCCGCTGCCGGTGAGGATACCCTGATAGAGCGAATTGCCCGACTGGTTGAGGTTGAGCGTGGCATTGCTGCCCAGATTGACCACACCGCTTGCCGCGCCCAGCAGATAGGGCGTGTTGATGGTGCGCGTGGTGGCGCCGCTGCCGTCCGCCAGCACATTGAGGCGACCATCGACCTGCGTATAGGAGCTGGTGGTCAGATCCGCCGACAGGTTGGTTACGCCGCCCACGTTGGTGTAGAGCGAGGTGATCGCCTGATTGGTCAGCAGGTTGAGCACGGGCGCCGCGCCGTTCTGCTGGGGATTGACGTAAAGCGCCATGTTGCTGCTCAGCGCATTGGCGCTGGCAACGTTGAGCGTGCCGTTGGCCACTTCAAGCAGCGAGGCCATCACGCTGCCCGCGCCGCCGTTCAGCGTCAGGGCCGCCGCGCCATACTTAAAGATGCTGGCGGTCGAGGCATTGCCGCTGAGCGAACCGATGTCGCCGTAATAGGTGCCGTCGGTGGTCTGGTTGATGGCCCAGCCCGTGCTGTCGCCCAGCAACACCGAGCCGCCCGCGCCCGAGAAGCTGCCCGTGTTCATCACCAGATGATCGGCCAGCGAAAGCGTACCGGCATCCTGCACATAGGCGCCCGAGACGGACAGATTGTCCGAAACGTTGATCGTGCCCGAATTGTTCAGGCTGCCGAACGCGGGCGCCGAGCCCAGATGCAGGTTGAGCGTGCCGGTGGCGCTGTTGGTGGCATTGCCGGTCACGGTCAGCGGCGTGTAGGCGTCGATCAGCCCATTGTTGAGCATCGCGCCGAACTGGCTGGTGCCGTTGTTGGCATAAATGCCCGAACCCAGCGTGGCGGTGCCGGTGGTGTCATTGGTGAACAGGCCCGCCACGCTCAGCGTGCCGCGCGAGGGCAGATCGCCGGTGTTGACGAGGTTGCCCGCAAGGTTCTCCACCGAGCCCGTGCTGAAGCGGGTCGTGCCCGCATTGCTGACGTCGCCCGATGCATTGAGGGTGTTATAGACCTGCGTATAGCCGGTCGCGGTCGTGTTCAGCGTGGTCAGACCGATTGTGGCGCCGACATAGGTATAGCCGCTGTTGTTGACCGAGTGGATTGTGTCATTCGTGCCCAGATAGAGGCCCGCATTGGCCGCGACCGTGGCGTCGAGCGTGTCGGCAAAAGTGCCGCCCGCCGAGGTGTCGATCCAACCCGCATTGACCGTGAGCGGCCCCGCAAAGGTGCTGGCCCCGGCAAGGCTGAGCCCGCCGTTGCCGGTCTTGGTGAGAGCCCCGGCGCCCGAGAAGACGCCCGCATAGAGCGAATAGCCCGACTGGTTGATGACCAGCGTGTTGGCCGCGCCCTGAAGGCCGCCCAGATTGACGTTGCCGGTCGAGGCGCCGCTAAAGCCTGCCGTGTTGATCGTGCGCGTGGCTGCCGTTTCCACGGCCGGATTGCCCGAAACCGTGCCGATCACATTCATCAGGCCATTGTTGGTCACGGTGCTGCTGGTAGTCAGATTGGCGACAAGATTGGTCGTGCCATTGTTGAGCAGACCCAGGATCGACTGGTCGCCCAGCAGCGTGAGCGTTCCCGCCGCATCGGTGCGCACCGGCAGAGCGCCGCCCAGAATGCCCGCGTTCTGGACGGTCACGCCGCCCTCATGAACGATCAGCTGGCCCGGCGTAAAGCTGTTCGCAGCGCCCGCCAGAGTCAGCGTGGCCGCGCCCTGCTTGTAAACGCCGCCCGTGCCGGTCACCACGCCCGCATAGGTGCCGTCGGCCGACTGGTTGATGGTGAAGACATTGCCCGTGCCGTTCAGCGTGACGGTGCCGCCCGCGCCCGAGAAGCTGCCCGTGGTGAGCGTCTTGCCGCCGGCGACGGTCAGCGTGCCCGCGTTCTGGGTATAGGCGCCCGACACGTTGAGCGAGTCGTTGACATTGACCGTGCCCGCGTTGGTCAGGCTGCCGAATTGGCCCTGCGACCCGGCGTTGAGGGTCAGCGTGCCCGTGCCATTGTTCGTCACAGCATGGGTCACGGTCAACGGAGACGAGGCGGTCAGTGTGCCGTTGTTGGTCAGGCTGTCAAGCAGGGTCCAGCCCGCCGAACCCAGCGTGGCGCTTGCGCCCAGCGCATTGGTGAACAGGCCCGAAACGGTCAGTTGCCCGGCCGAAGTCAGCGTACCCGTGTTGTTCAGCGCGCCGCCGATCGAGCCGGTCGAGCCCGACGCAAAACCCAGCGTACCTGCATTCGACACATCGCCCGAGCTGGTCAGCGAGCCGTTGACCGTGGCATTGCCGGTGGCATTGTTGGTCAGCGTGGCAAGATTGAGACCGGCATTCACCGTGGTGGTGCCGCTGTTGCTCAGCGAATGGATCGTGTCGCTGGTGCCGACCACATAGGTGCCTGCCGCGCCCACCGTCACGTCCAGCGTATCGGCAAAGGTGCCGCCTGCGGTGGTGTTGATCGTGCCGCCGTTGATGGCCAGCGGGCCGGTGAAGGTATTTGCCCCCGCCAGATTGAGCAGGCCCGCGCCGGTCTTGGTCAAGCCGCCCGCGCCCGAGAAAATGCCGCTGTAGGTCGAGGTGCCCGACTGGTTGATGACCAGCGTGTTGGCCGTGTTGTAAAGGCCGCCCAGATTGACATTGCCGCTCGAGGCGCCGCCAAAACCTGCGGTGTTGATCGTGCGCGTGGCCGCCGTCTCGCTCAGCATGTCGCCCGACAGCGTGCCCACCACATTGAGCAGGCCGTCATTGGTGACCGTCCCGGTGGTGGTCAGATTGCCCGAAAGATCCCAGATGCCGCTCGCATTGTTGGCGGCGCTGGCCGCCGAGACATTGGCCAGTTGCCACAGCGTACCGGTCGACTGGTTGGTCACGCCGCCCGTAAGCGTGGTCGAGCCCAGCAGCGAGAGCCCGCCCGAATTGGTGATCGAGTTGGCCGACAGCGTGTTGCCGAAAGTGGTGGTGCCCGCGTTGTTGATAGCGGTCGCCGTGGTGGCGCCAGCGGCCACCAGCAGACCGCCCGCCGCGACATTCACCGTGGTCAGCGCCTCGGCGCCGCCCAGCACGAGGCTGCCCCCGTTGACCTGCACCGAACCGCCCGAAACGGCGTTCATCAGGCGCCCGCTGGTCGTGCCATTGGTGGTCGAAACCTGACCCGCGTTGACGGTAATGCCGCTCAGGTTGTTCTGCGCCGACAGCAGCAGCGAGCCGGCATAGCCATTGGCGGCGTCATTCACCGTCAGCGTGCCGCCGGAGATCGCGCCCTGCATCACCGCATCAAAGCTGGTGCTGCCGTTGGTGGCGGCGCCGCTGTTGTGGAGCACGGCGATCTTGCCGTTAAGGCCGCTCAGGTTGATCGCATTGAGGAAATTGACCGAGCCGGTGGCGTCAACCGCGTCCGAGCCGAACACCAGTGTGCTGCCCGTGGTGACAAAACCGCCCGAATTCCAGGTGAGCGCGGGGCCGACGCCACCGTTGATCGAGCCCAGATTGACGGTCAGCCCGCCCGAGGTGGCCGCAAAACCGCCGCTGCCTGCCCAAGAGACGTTGTTGGGCTGGCTGCCCACCGCGCGGCTGAAGGTGCCGCCCGAGAGGAGCACACCGGCCGAGTTGGTCGACAGACCCGCGCCGATCGTGCCCGAACCGTCAAACAGGATGTGGCTCATGGCATTGATGCCGGTGCCGTCCTGCGCTTCCAGCGTGGCGCCCGAAATCTCGGTCGTGCCCGAATAGGTGTTGGTGCCAAGGAACTGCACCGTGCCGCCGCCCACGATCTTGAGCGACGCGCCGCTGCCCGCCGCGATCGAGGCCGTGCCGATGCTCGATGCGCTGTCATCCGCGATGGAATCGTAGAAGGTGATCGTGTTGCCCGTGCCCGGCTGAAGGGTCACATTGCTGCCGGTCATGATGAACATGTCCGCGCCCGCCGCTTGCCCTGCCGCGCCGCCATTGTTGCTCGATCCGGCAATGGCCGCGTTGTTCTGGAAAATGCCGTTGCCCTGCAGCACCAGCGTGCCGCCGCTGCGCACAAAGATCGCGCCGCCAAAGCCCGAGCCGCCGCCGCCGCCCGACGTGCCCGTCGAACCGACGCCGCCGCCGAAACCGGCCGCGCCGCCCGTGCCATCCGCGCCCGCAATGCTCTGGCCGCCCGAGCCGCCCGCGCCGCCAAGGCCGCCCGAACCGCCGCCCGCGCCAAAGCCGCCCGCGCCGCCCGCGCCGCCTGCGCCGCCCGCGCCGCCGTCGGTCTGCGACAGCGCGCCCGCGCCGCCCGAACCGCCCTGACCGCCTGCGCCGCCGCCATAGAAGGTCGAACCGGCGCCGCCATTGCCGCCCTGGCCGCCCGCACCGCCATGGGCCACCGTGCCGTTGGCCAGCGCGATATTCCACGTCACCAGCGCCAGAATGTCATCGGCCAGCGTCACGCCATCGACCGCCGCGCGGGCCACCTTGATCGCCGATTCGGCGAAATTGGGGGTGAACTGGGCCAGCGCCGCCGCCGCTTCGGAAATGTCAAAGCCCAGAGTGAGGGCATCATTGGCAACCGCCAGCGTCTGCTGGGCATTGAAGGGAACGCCCGCGCTGCCGCTGCCGCCCACGCCGCCGCGTCCGCCCGGCGCATTGGTGCCGTTCGAGGCATTGCGCCCGTTATTGCCCGGCGAACCTTCGCCATCGACGAAGATCGCGGAGAAGGCGCTGCCATCCGCGCCGCCGCTGCCATTGCCGCCCACCGTGCCGATATAGGCCAGATTGTTCATCGAGCCGCCGGTGTTGAGATTGCCCGCCGCGGCGTCGATACGGTAGGAAACGGTGTTGTTGGCGGTGTTGATCGAGGTGATGACCGCATTGGCGGGCACATTGCTGCCCACCAGCAGATGGCCGACCATCAGGCCGGTGGTGGTGCCCACCGTCACGGTGCCCGTGCTGCCGCCGGTCTGGTTGACCGCCAGCACCGGGTTGAAGGTCATGATTTCCTTGCTGGCATTGATCGCCGAAACGCCGTTCGAAGCGATGACATTGCTCAGCGTGATCTGATTGGTGGTGGTGTTGATCGCGGTGATCACCGTCCCGTTGGGAATGCCGGTGCCCGAAACCGTTTCGCCCACGGCAAGGCCGGTGAGCGAGTTGACCTGAACCACCGCATTGCCGCCTGTGTTCGAGATCAGCGGGCTGAAGGTTCCCTTGAAGGAATAGACCTGGCTCAGATCGAACTGATTCGACAGGGTGATCGCGCCGGTATTGGCATTGACCGCCGTGACGACCGTATTGGCCGGAACGCCATTGCCGGTGATGACCATGCCCACCTTGAAGCCGGTCATACCCGCGATCGGGGTGATCGTGTTCGACAAGGTGCTGGTGGTGGCGGTGGCAAAGCGCGCCACGTTCACTTCGGTCACCGAAACGGCGGTGACGGTGACATTGGCCACCGCGTGATCCAGCGTGAAGCCGGTGATGACCGGGTTGCTGGGATCGGTCGAATCATAGGTGATCGATGCGATGGTGGCCGTGGTACCGTCGGACAGGAAGACCTTCTGGCCGCGCTGGAGCATCGAGACATTGACCGAATTGCCCAACGTCACCGTGGTGCTGGCCAAGGTCACAGTGCCGGTGACCAAATCCGAGGTGGGCAGCGCAATCGCATCGGCAAAGGTGATCAGGTTGAGCGCATTGCCGTTCGCATCGACGCCCACATTGGTGATGCTGGAAATGGTCGAGCCGACGGTCCCGGCCACGCTGGCGCCGTTGTTCTGCCCGGCCACGGCAACGCCCGCGCCCTGGGTGATCAACTGGTTGTCGCCGGTGGCGACCACGCCGGTCAGGTAGTACTGACCGTTGTTATAGGTAATCAGGCTGCTCGAACCGTTGGACAGCGAGGGGCGATAGATCTGGGCCGCGCTGGCGTCGGCCGTGACGCCCGTGACGGTGAAGGCGATGGGAGCGACCGAGGAGGTGGCGATGCCGCCGCCCTGCCCGCCCGTCACCGTGTTATTGGCAAAGCTGACGTTGTTGAGCGTGAGCGTGGCGCCATTGTCCACGAAGAACACACCGCCAAGGCCCGCGCCGCCGCCCGAACCATTGCCGCCCGCAGTGGCATAGTTGGTGAAGACCGTCTGGCTGCTGTTCGAGCCCACCGAGACGTTCGAACCGACCACCTTCGTGGGGTTGGCCGCCTGAAGCGAGGTGTCGCCCGAAACGACAAAGCCCGAGCCGCCGCTGCCGTTGGTGACATTGACCGGGGCGCTCTGGGCCAAAGCCGTGGCCGGAAGCGAAGCCATGGCACCAAGAGCCAGAATCGAGCTTGAGAGCAACCATCCACGACGCTGTTTCATCACTATCCACCTGTTCATAAGAAAACAAAACGAACAGGGCACAACAAAACCAGTCACGCCGACACAAGCCGGCGCGCACCAAGGAAAACCTTGTTGTCAGAACCACAGACTGGCCCGGCAGGCAAAGCACTGCGCAAATACGCGAGCGCATGCCGCCCCGGCAGCCTCAATCACTGTATGGAATTGTCGCCCACTGTCCCCAAAAAATATTCAAACCCACCCACAGTAAACTGTAGGCAATCCCCATCCGGTTCGCACCGACGCATCGGAACGACTTATACCCTGCGATATAACCGGCGATTACGTCAGATTTGGTTAATTTTCACCTAGGTCGACTACCCATAAATTCCGCCTTCGTCATTTGCCGTGAAGGGGTGCAAGATTGAATTTAATATATTGAAATATAAATATATTTATTCATTCGCAAACGCAGCATTACGCCGATCGGGCCTATAAAATTCACCTTTTTGAACCTAAGGCAAATCGTACAGGGATAAAAAAGGCTGCGATTCTGGAAAGGCAGGCAGGCCCCTCGCCCGTTCCGTAACCGCACAGGCTCCGCCGGGCAGTATGGCAACTGTCGCGGCGGCGTCGGAGTTCTGATGCGCGCTCCCGGCGCCTATCTGCCCCTTGCGATAGAAGGCCCCGTTCGTCCCTGCCGACAAAGCTAAAGCTCCATGGGAACGGCCCGGTGCCTCGTATGCAGACTCTGGAATGCATCCGCTCGAACCGGTCGCAAGCATTGGCGACCAGCCTGGGATGCGCCACCATGCCGCTATCGGACAGAGCGGCAGCCTATCGCGTCCGGCAATTCGGGGGCAGGCTCTGCTTCTCTTGTCCGCGCTGTACACATCCGCCCTAATGGGCATGAGCGGATGGAAGGCAGGCACAGCCGGTGGCCACCTCCGCCATAAAACGGCCCACCGCTTCATCACTCGATCAATCGGACTCGGTTCATCGCTTTGCTGCGGGGTTTTCAATAGGGCTGACCCTCCGGCCGCAACAGGCGCAAAACCTGCGTGATCCGGTCCGCAATGCCGAAATCGCACTCGGTTCGCCTCAAACTCTCTTTCCCCAACCACCGGCCGCACGCCCGCCTGCTGCGCGCCAAACATGCCCCACTGCGCAAAATCTCCAAGATGGGCCAATGGCTTACCTTTTCCCCTTGCCCGGCGCCGGGCGGGCGCAGGCGCAGGCAGTGCCTTATTGCCGCTTATCCGCCAAATAGTAATTTCTGTATTACTACGAGGTCGGCGATTAAAATAAAGAAACCAAGACCGTGCTATAATGGCATTAAAGGGAGAGAATAGGTTGGAATACTTAACTCGCAAATCGCTATGTGTTTGTACGAGTTGCAAGTTTTAATCCGATCATTACCGACCCGACAATATACCGCGATTTCGACGCCTTTCGCACTCTTTGCATCATCTTTTTTATAAGGATCCACACATGACCGTCGTCCTGCGTATCGCCTCGCATGAAACTGGACGCCACGTCACAAAGAAGCTGCGAAAGGGAATGAACGACATCACGCTGCCCGCCGGCGCGCATGTCGAAGTGGTCGATTCCCAGAACCACAATGCCCTGCGCCCGGCCAAGGCCGAGTTTGCCCACGGCAAGCTGATCCTCGATTACAATCAGGGCGATGACGCCATCCAGCTGCGAATCGCGGGCGAGGCGATCGACGGGCTGGACAGCAAGGGGCCGCTGGATCTGAGCGCTATCAACACCGCCTTTGACAATGCGAATCCGGGCGAAGGCGCATGGGCCGCCGCAGATTGGGGCAATGCCGAAGCCGACGCGCAAGGCGCGGGCGGAAGCGACAATTCCGATGACCGCCATCATGGCCTGTCGGGCACACTGCTGCTCCTGCTGGGCCTTGGCGCGGCGGGCGGCCTCGCCGGTGCGCTGGCCGGCGGCGGCGGATCGGCGGCCGCACCGGCCACGCCGCTCACCGCCCCGGTCGTCACGCTGGGCAATGGCGTGGGCACCAATGGCGCCAATGCCGCCGAAGCCACCCAGGCCAGCGGCGTTGTCACCGTCAATGCCGCTTCGGGCACGACCATCGACGTCACCTTTACCAATGGCACGCATACGCTGACCAAGTCCGTGACCGGCACCGGTTCGGCGGTTGCCGTGGTGCTGACCTCGGCCGATCTCACCACGCTGGGCGATGGCGCGATTTCCGTCAGCGCCGTGGCCAAGGCCAATGGTCTGTCCAGCAGCGCAGCCACCAACAGCTTCACGCTGGACACCACCGGCCCCGCCGCACCCACGCTGGCGCTCTCCACCGACACCGGCGCCTCGGCCACCGACCGCGTGACCAGCAACGGTTCGGTCAGCGTCACGGCGGAAAACGGCAGCACGGTCGCGCTGACCTTCACCAATGGCAGCCACACGGTGACCAAATCCGTGACCGGCACGGGCAGCGCCCAGACCGTCACCCTGTCCTCGGGCGATATGGCCACCCTTGGCGATGGCGCGGTCAGTGTTTCGGCGGTCGCCACGGATGCGGCGGGCAATGCCGGTTCGGCGGGCACCCTGTCCTATACGCTCGACACTGTGACCGCCGTTGGCATCACCAGCCAGCCCATCCTGGTAGGCGGCGCACCGGTGCTCTCGGGCACGGCCGAAACGGGCGACACGGTGGTCGTCACCATCGCGGGCGCCACCTATCGGACCACGGCCACCGGCGGCGCATGGTCGGTCAATACCGCCACCGCCACGCCGACCAGCGGCACGCTGGCGCTCAACGCCAATGGCATCAACGCGGTGGGCGTGACCGCCGCCGATGCGGCGGGCAACAGCGCCACGGCTTCGCAGAACCTGCAGCTGGTCTCGTCCAGCTCGGGCGTGGTCAACACCAGCGCCACCAATGTCGCGGTGCAGGTCAACGCCATTGACGGCAATGTGCCGATCACAATCAACGCGCCCAACGCCACATCGCTGACCATCACCGGCAATCCCAACGGCAGCCCGGTCGATGTCACCGTCGCCGACAAGACCCCCGGCGCGGTCGATACCTATCCGCTGACGCTGATCACCAATGTTTCGCCCGCCGCCAATCCGGGCCAGCCCAACCTGCTGATCCTCGATTTCGCCTCGGCGCAGGATCGCGTGGTCCTCTCCTCGGCCAGCAGCGTACAGGGCTTTAACCAGATCGAGGTGCGCAACGGCACGCTTGACCTGTCGGGCGTCAATCTGACCGGCATCGTCAATATCCAGATCAATTCGGGCGTGGTCCTCACGCTGGCCCAGTTCGAGGCGCTGTCCTCGCTGGTCAGCCTGTCGGGTCTGGGGCAACTGACGATCCATCTCGACACGCAGAGCCAGATCAACGCGCTCATCACCTTCCTGCAAAGTCCGGGCAATCTGTTCCTGATGGGCACCACGGTGACCGTCGAATATGGCAGCAACAACACCGTCATCAGCAACAGCACCGCGGCCAATCTGATTTCGGCGCTGAATTACCCCTCGATCCCCCAGATCAGCGGCGCGATCAGCGCGCTGCAGACGGCGGTGAGCGGCAACACTTCGGCCATTGCCCTGCTGATCAATGACGCCTCGGCTCATGGCGGCACGGCAACCACCGCCTCGATCACCGGCATTCAGGCTGCGCTCGCCGCGCTGCAGACGCAGGTGAACCAGCAGCAGCTCGATCTCAACGCCATTACGGCGCATAATCTGGATTCGCTCCAGACGCTGGTGGGCGCTCTGTCCTCGGCGATGACCGCGCTGACCGCGCAGGTGAACACCCAGGCGACCCAGATTGCCGCCAACACCGGCAATATTGCCACGCAGGCCACGCAGATCGCCGGGATTTTGACCAATATCGGCGCGCTGCAGACCGCCGTGTCGGCGCTGCAGACCGGCAACAGCAACAATGCCGCCGCGATCACTGCGCTGCAGGCCGCCCACGACAGCCTGAGCGCCACCGTTACGGCGCTGCAGACCACGCTCCAGCACGATATCGCCACGCTGCAGGGCGCCAATTACGCCAACGCCACCTATCAGGACATCGCCTCGCTCAGCGCCCAGATCGACGCGCTGAACAGCGCGGTCGCCGCCCTGCAAACGCTGGTGGGCCAGAGCAGCGTCGCTTCCCAGATCAGCGCCGCCATCGGCCACCCGACCAACGGCAGCGGCGCGGCCACCGGCCTGTGGGCAGCGATCGAAAGCGCGATCAGCACGGCGACGGCGGGTCTGCAAACGCAGATCAACGGGACGAACGCCAACCTTGCACTGGTCATCGATGATTCCAGCACCCATGGCGGGCCGCCCACACTCAATTCCATCGCAGGCCTGATGGCCGCGATCAACGTGCTGAACGGCGCGGGCGCCAATTCGGTCGCAGGGCAGATCAACGCCGCCCTCGGCCACCCCACCAACGGCAGCGGCGCCGCCACCGGCCTGTGGGCGGGCATCGAAAGCGCGATCAGCGCATCGGCCGCTACGCTGCAGACCGAAATCAACAGCACCAATGCCAACCTTGCGCTGGTCATCGACGATTCCAGCACCCATGGCGGCACGCCCACACTCAATTCCATCGCGGGCCTGATGGCCGCGATCAATGTGCTGAACGGCGCGGGCGCCAATTCGGTCGCAGGGCAGATCAACGCCGCCCTCGGCCACCCCACCAACGGCAGCGGCGCCGCCACCGGCCTGTGGGCGGGCATCGAAAGCGCGATCAGCGCATCGGCCGCTACGCTGCAGACCGAAATCAACAGCACCAATGCCAACCTTGCGCTGGTCATCGACGATTCCAGCACCCATGGCGGCACGCCCACACTCAATTCCATCGCGGGCCTGATGGCCGCGATCAATGTGCTGAACGGAGCGGGCGCCAATTCGGTCGCCGGGCAGATCACCGCCGCCCTCGGCCACCCCACCAACGGCAGCGGCGCCGCCACCGGCCTGTGGGCGGGTATCGAAAGCGCGATCAGCACCGCAGCCGCCACGCTCCAGACCGAAATCAACAGCACAAATGCCAATCTTGCGCTGGTCATCGACGATTCCAGCACCAATGGTGGCACGCCCACGCTCAATTCCATCGCGGGCCTGCTGGCGGCGGTCAATGTGCTAAACGGTTCGGGCGCGGGCTCGGTTTCCACCCAGATCAGCACCGCCATCGGCCATCCCACCAACGGCAGCGGGGCCGCCACCGGCCTGTGGGCGGGCATCGAAAGCGCGATCAACACCGAGACCGCCTCGCTCAACGCCCAGATCGCGGCGCTGCAGGGCACCAATTACAACAGCGCCGCCTATCAGGACATTGCCTCGATCAGCGCGGCGATCACCGACCTTCAGGCGCTGGTGGGCAACACCTCCGTTTCCAGCCAGATCGCCAACGCCATCAATGGCGTGACGAGCAGCTTCAACACGCTGATCTCGGCGCTGCATGGCGCGGGCGTGGTGGTGACCGTGGCCGATACCGAGGCGCTGCTCGTCTCCGATCCGGCCCAGTTGCTCACCAACTACCGGCTGGTCGACACCTACGCCAACCTGCTGGCCGCAACGCAGAATCCGGCCGACGCGCATGTCTTTGCCTATGCCAAGTCCATCGGCTTCACCGCCGCCGCCCCGCTGACCGTGGCGCAGGTGACCGGGCTGGAAAGCGCGATTGCCGCGATTGCCAACGCCGCCCCGATCAATGCCGCGCTCAACAGCTACAGCCTGAGCGATACTGTCGCGCATCTGGCGCTGGCCAATCCGGCGATCCTGTCGGGCGCCACCAACATCACCGCCACCCTGTCCGGGGCCAGCCTCGATCAGGTGGCCACCGTGCTGGCCGCCGCCAATGCGGGCGTCACGCTGCTTGATGCCGTGTCGGGCACGCCTGCCCAGATTCTGGGCCTGCCGCTGGGCGCGCATGACACGATCACCGCGATCACCGTCACGGGCCTTGCCAGCGCGCAACAGGCCGCCGATCTGGCCAATCTGGCTACGGCAGGCAAGGCGGGCAGCGTCCAGTTGGGCGCGGTCAGCGACACGGCCGCCAATATCGAGGCGGTGATCGCCCATCAGGGCGGCGCGGCCTTCCTTTCCACCGCCACCCGCATTGATGTGTCGGGCACGCTGACCGTGGCCGAGGCCGAACAGCTTCAGGCCGTCAACGCCAATGTCCATATCACCGGCATTACCGACAGCGCCGCCTCGATCACCAGCGCGCTGAGCGCAAGCCAGCTCAGCCTGACCTATGTGGGCGCGCTCTCCACCACCGACACCGCCACCATTGCCCAGGCCAGCGCCCTTCAGGCCGCCCTGCCCGGCCATGTCTCGATCCTTGGCATCACCGACACCTCGGCCGACATTGGCGCTGCCGTGCTGGCCGGCACGCTCAGCCTGACGGGCGTGGGCAGCGTGGCGATCGCCGACGGCTCCATCGCCGATTACGCCAGCGCCGCGCAGGCCGCCGCCCTTGGCCGCTCGACGCTTTCGCTGGCCTATGACATTGCCGACACCTCGGCCCATTACGCCTCGACCATCGCCACCTATGGCCAGAGCTTCCTTGGCAAGGCGGGCAATATTGTGCTGACGGGCAGCGCCTCGCTGGCGGTGGCGCGTTCCTTGCTGGGCGCCCATAACGGCGGCACGGTCACCATCGAGACGATCAACGCCACCGCTTCGCAGGTCGGTTCGCTCAACTTTGACGCGCATGATCTGGTCACGAACCTGAATGTCGCGGGCCTGACCTTCGGCAATCAGACCGTCGATCTGACCAATGTGCCCTTCTCGACCAACCTGACCTATAATGGCGCGGGTCTGGGCAGCAGCTACAGCCTGATGCTCTATATGCCTGCGCCCGATGGGGTGAGTGTCGACGGCAATGGCGTCGATCAGGGCGGCAGGGTCACGATCAACGCCGGTTCGGGCAACAACACCTTTGTCTTTACCGACGATCTGAACGACGGCAGCTATCTGCCCACCGCCTATGGCGCGGGTTCGTCGATCAATTACGCCACCTATGGCAACAACCAGCACGGCACCGAAACGCTGGTCATCATCGGCTCGGTCGATATTTCGAACATCGCGCTGGGCGGCGATCTCAACAGCTATGACCTCGAAGCCTTCGCCGGTTCGCCCTCCTCGGTCACGCTCTCGGCCACCCAGCTCAACAAGCTGCACAATTTCAACGGCGCCAGCGGCGGCACGATCATCAACATCACCAATGCCCCCGATCCGGCCAGCGGCACCGTGGTGGTCACCAGCAGCAGCAACAACACGCTGACGCAGAACATCAATTTCACCAATGTCACCGGCGTCAACATCGGCATCAACGACAATCTGCAGATCGACTTCCTGCGCCTGCTGGGCCTTTCGCATGTCACCACGGCATCGGGCGGCAACGGGTCGCAGGCGGGTCTGGTCACGCCGATCTTCAACACCACGGGCGGCCAGACCTATCTGACCACCGACGGCACGCAGAACGGCACGCCGATCTCCTCCAGCTTCCTGACCAATGCCTCGTACAATATCGACATGAGCGCGGCAGCGGGCCTGAGCCTGGGCAGCGACGGCGCGGGCCATTATTACCTGCAGGACAGCCAGGGCAACCATCTCAACCTGCCCCAGACGCTCAACGGCAACACGCTTGGCCTCTCGCCCGACGAGATCTCCGGGCCGGGTGCGCCGCTTGTGATGGGCGCCACCAATGGCGGTGTGCTGCAACTGACCGGTCTGGTCAACTCGCAGGGCGACGCGGTGGACATCACCCAGGTTACCGCCCCGATCAGCCTGTCCATCGGCCAGAACGCTGATCTGACCGGCGCCAGCAACCCTTCGCAGATCACCGCCGATCTGGCCCATATCGCCGCCATTCCGGGCAGCAGCATCACCGTCAACAATGTCGGCGGCGGCAACCCGCCCGTTACGCTGACGATGACCGCCGATCAGGCCAGCCATATCGCCATTTCCGGCACCGGCGAGGTCAAGGTCGTCGGCACGGCCACCGGCAATGAAGACTATTCGAACCTGACCGCCACCACGGTCGATCTGTCGGGCATCAACCCCAACGGGCATACGATCACCCTGCCCGCCTCGATCCCGGCGGGCCATACGCTGATCCTCAATCAGGCCGAGGTGAACGGGGCCACCATCACCGGCACCGGCGCGCTCAACATTCTGGTCAACAGCGCGGCCACGATGGATCTGAGCCATATCGACACCAGCCATCTGTCGGTCTCGCTGGTGGTGCCCACCGGCACGAGCGCCACGGTGCCTTCGGGCTCGAACCTCGCCAATTTCCCGATTGTGGTGCAAAGCGGGGCCACGCTGACCATCGACGGCGATGTCGCCTCGGGCAAGACCATTTCGGGCGCGGGCACGGTCAACATCACCGGCACCGGCACGCTGAACGGCGGCGATGATTTCAGCCATATCACCGCCCATACGGTCGATCTGTCGGCCTATAGCGGCACAATCGCCCATCTGCCCACGCTTTCGCCCACCGGCGTTGCCGCGCTGGTGCTCAACACCGCCGAGGCCGATTTCGCCTCCTCGGCCGCGGGCAATAACCTGACCGTGCCCAGCGGCACCAGCCTGACCGTGGTGGTCAACGGTCCCGCCAGCGGGCCGGGCGCCACGCTCGACATGTCGGGCATCCACACCACCGGCACCGGCACGCTGGCCGTGCATGTGACGGGCAACACCTTGCTAAGCAGCGCCAACCTCAACGGCGCGCCGGTTTCGGTCGATGCCATCGCTACGCTGACCATGCCGGTCAATGCCGCCAGCGGCCTGACCATCACGGGTGCGGGCACGGTGGATCTGGTCGGCGGCGGCGCGGTCACGGCCGACCTGTCGAACCTGACCGTCGCCAATGTGAACTGGGAGGTGACGCAGGACGCCACCTTCACCGGCACGCTGGGCAATGCGGTGGTCACCATCGACCATGACGTGACGCTGAGCGGCAGCGCGGCGCGCTTTGCGGGCGCCAGCGTTCTGGCGGGCGCGGTCAACGGCGGTCTGGGCCAGAGCCGGGGCGTGCTGAGCATCACCGGCGGTTTCACCAACCAGGATTTCAGCGCCGTGGGCGCCAGCCTCGACCTCTCGCACGCCACGTCGGGCACGGTCACCAACCTGACGCTGCCCACCTGGGTGGCGGGGCAAGCGCTGATCATGTCCTATGCGCAGGTCAACGGGGTGACGCTGGATGTGGGCGCGGGCGATGCGCGCATTGTCGACATCGCCTCGAATGCGGCCTCGGACCTGTCCGCCATCACCTCGACCAGCGGCCATGTGACCGCGATCATCGACGCCAACGCGACCTTCACCGGCACGTTCAGCAGCGCGGCCAATGCCTCGGTGCATTTCATCACCGGTGCAAATGGCGCGACCTATACGCTCAGCCTCGACGCGCATCTGCTCGATGGACGCAGCGTGGACGGCAATGGCACCGTGGACATCACCAGCGTTTCGGCCAGCACCGATCTCTCCAACGTGCTGCCGGCGACCATCGACTTCACCCATGACAGCGCGCTCACCGTCACCAGCGGGCAATTGACCGAAGGCAGCGCCACCGTCACCCTGCCCACGATGAGTGCAGGCCTCACGCTGGCGCTGACCGCCGCGCAGGCCGATACGCTCAGCGTTCTCGGCAGCGCGGGCACGGTCGATGTTCAGGGCGATGTCGCGGCCAATACCAACCTGACCGCGATTGCTGCAGGGATTGCCATCAGCTTTGCCGATGCATCCGACCCGCAATCGGGCGCGCAGATCACCGTTGCCGACAGCCGCAGCCTGACCATGGCCAGCGACCAGTTGACCGGCCAGACGATCCTGGCCGACACCGGCCACAATGCCTCGGGCGTGCTGATCGTGCTGGGTCGCGGGGGCGCGGCCAGCGCGCTGACCTCGGCGGCCAATCTGGGCGCGGTGGCGGCCACTATCGACCTGACGGGCATCACCAACCTGCATGTGGCGGGCGGCGTTCTGGAGGATGCCACCACGGCCTCCTATGCCCTCACCCTGCCCACGCTGGTTTCGAGCCAGACCCTGCTGGTCAATGCCGACCAACTGGGCGGCGGCGCGCTGGCACTTTCGGGCAGCGGCACGGCCGATGTTCGCGGCGATGTGGCCAGTGTCTCGCTCGACCTTTCGGGTCTGGCCGATACGCTGCACCTGTCGCTGCAGGACAATATCGACAATGCCATCGACATTGGCACCGGCCTGACCCTGACGGTCAAGGCGCTCCATGCCTCGGGCCAGACGATCACCGGCAGCGGCCATCTGGTCGTGGTGGACGATACCGCCCATTCCTCCTCGCTGGTGGCCGATCTCAGCCATGTTTCGGCAACCACGATTGACCTGACCCAGTTTACCGGCCTGCATGTGGGCGGCGGGGCCGCGCTCGACCATCTGGTCGATGCGACCGGCACGCTGGCGCTGACCCTGCCGGTGCTGGCCAATGGCCAGACGCTGGTGCTGACCACCGCGCAGCTTGACGGCGATATGCCCCTTCAGGTGCTGGGCAGCGGCACGGTCGAAGTGACCGGCACGCTGGATGACCAGTCGATCAACCTGACCGGGATTGCCGCGAGCAACACGATCCTGTTCGACGGCGGCACGCTGACCATGGACCATGGCGCGCATCTGACCGCCACGGCCGGACAACTCGACGGACAGACCGTCGCCACGCTGGATGCGGCCAGCACGATCACGCTGGCCGATGCCGCCGCCGCGCCGGTGCTGACGGCCGCCGATGTTTCGGCCGCGCTGGGCAGCAATGCCAATGCCGCGATCCTGGGCAATCTGGTCGATACGGCGGCCAATCTGGCCACGCTGGATTGGGCGAACAACGGCTTCCTCTACAGCGTGCATGGCACGGTGACGGCAACCACCGCCGCCACGCTGGCCGATGTGGGCGTGCTGTATAACATCAACTTCTTCCGCTCGGGCATGGCCACTTTCTCGGTGGCCGACACGCTGGCCCACTTTGCCGCCGCGCCGCAATGGCTGGTGGATCAGGCGGTCGAGCGCGCCTCGGTCAATGGCGGGACGATCACGATCACCGATCCGGTCTCGCTGGCCGATGCCGGCGCGCTGGTGACGGCCAATCTGACCTATCAGGCCAATAACCAGCAGCAGGTCGACGGCCAGAACTGGAACGGCATCACCTTCACCGTTTCCGACAGCGCTTCGGCTCTGGCGGCGCTGGGCAATGGTGCGGCGACGGATCTGCAGGCGGCACTGGCCTTTGGCGGCGGCTCGATCACCGTCACCGGCACCGCCAATGCGGCGCAGGCATCCGCCTTTGCGGCGACCTATGGCGCGCTGGTCCATTACAATGTGGCCGATACGGCGGCCGTCCTGGTGGCGCGCCATACGACGGACGGCAACTGGACCTTCCTGACCGATGCAACCACCGTGGAAGTGACGGGCAGCACCAGCGCGGCCAATGCCGCCACGCTGGAGGCCGCAGGGCTGCACGGCCTGACCATCGACATGGTGGGCGACAGCGCGGCCAACATCGCCTCGGCCATCACCGCCAATGCCCGTTTCCTCGACAGTGTCGGCGGGGTCACGCTGACCTCGGGCGTGGCGGTGTCGGCGCTGGGTTCGGCGGCATCGCAGAGCGTGGATTTCGTCTCCGACACGGTCGCCCATCTGATGACCATGGGGGCGGGCTCCTATACGAAGCTGACCGCCAATGCGGTGATCTCGGCCACGGGCACGGCCACCGCCGCGCAGGCCCAGACCATTCTGCAGAACTTCTACAACGGCCTTAACGGCGGCGGCTCCTTCCCCAATGCCACCACCGAAAAGACCCATCTGCTGCTCAGCATTGCCGACACGGCGGCGCATGTGACCGCGCTGGGCGTGGCCGATCTGGCGCGTCTTTCGGGCGGGGTGCATATCACCAATGCGGCCAATGCCACGCAAGGTGTCGAACTGGCATGGCTGGGCGCCAATTCGGGCGCGCATATCTATTACTCGGTGGCCGATACCGCCGCCAATCTGACCGCGCAGATCACCGGCGCCATTGCGGCCCACGTGACCGGCACGATCACCGTCACCACCGCCGCCACCGCCGAACAGGCCTATACGCTCTATGGTCTGGCCACGGCCAATGGCGTCTCGGCGCCGGTGCTCTTCACGCTGAGCGACAGCGCAGCCAATGTTGCCGCCGCGATTACCGCCCATGGCGCAACCTTCCTGGGCGGGGCCGCCGCGATCATCGTGACCGATACAGTCACCGTGGCGCAGGCCAGCGCAATCCTTGCCGCCGCAGGCCCGAACGCCAGCGTCAGCTTTGCCTCGCTCAGCGACACGGCCGCCCATGTGAACGCGGCCAATGCGGGCCTGCTCGACCATGTGACGGGGACCGTGACCAAGGTGCTGACCTCGGGCAGCACCGATCTGAGCGGAGTAAGCGCCAATATCGATCTGCGCGGCATGAGCGCGCAGGGCGTGGCGCTGGATGCGAACACGTCGCGCAACACCATCGTGCTGAACCAGTTGGTGAGCAGCGCGGGCAACACCGTTACGCGCGAAGCCTACAGCGTGCTGCTGCCTACTCTGGCCGCCACGCAGACGCTCTATGTCGATGCCGCGCAACTGGCCGGGGCTCTGGCCGCCGCAGTCGCGGGCAGCGGGCATCTGGTGGTGGCGGGCGATATTGCGGCCAACACCGACTTGACCGGCGTGGGCACGGCGATTGACGTGTCCTTCAAGGACAATGGCGAAAGCGGCGCCTTTGGCACCGTGGCGCTGGGCATGGGCGCGCATCTGACCGCGCATGACGCCCAGATTTCGGCCCATGCCATCACGGGTGCCGGCACGCTGATCGTGCTGGGCGGGGGCAATGGCGGGCATCTGTCCGGCGCGCTCGACCTCTCCTCGGTCAGCTCCGGCATCGACCTGACGCAGGCTCTGCTCTCGGTGGAAACCGCCGCCGGGGCGCATCATGGGCAATTGGTGGACAATGGCCATTACATCACCCTGCCGGTCCTGACCGGCCAGACGGTGAGCCTGACCATGGCCGAGCTGACCGGGCAACTGGCCATCACCGGCACCGGTACGCTCGATCTGCAAGGCGATATTTCCAGCTCGCTGGATCTCACCTATCTGCCCGCCACCATCGCCCTGTCCTTCTTGGACAGCGCGGATGCGGGCGGTCTGGCCACGGTCAATGTCTCGGGCACGGCGCAGGCCCAGACGGTCCTGACGCTGAGCGCCGAGCAGGCCAGCGACCAGTATATCACCGGCAATGCCTATGCCACGATCGAGGTGCCCTATGCGGCATCAGCCACGACCAACCTGTCAAACCAGACCGATCTGGCGCATGTGTTCTCCACCGCCTTTGCCACCAATGCGGCATGGGCCAGCGCGCTCCAGAGCGCAAACGCGGGGCTTTCCGGCAAAATCGCGGCGACCGACAATGGCGTCGTGCTGACCGGCGGCAACAGCGACGGCGCCTTCGAGAACTTCCAGTTCACGGCCACCGCCACCGGCACCTATACGTTCACCGCCAATTTCCAGAACAATTACCACGGCGCCTACAGCTATACCGACGCCTATGGCACCCACACCTATAATCCCGACAGCGACCGCTATTATGTGACCACCAACGTCAATGGCGGCAACAATCAGGTGGTTGGCTGGAACAGCGCTTCGGGTTCGACGACCTATACGGTGACGATGGTGGAGGGCGAGACGCTCTCGATCTATCTCTACACGCCTTCGGGCCGCACGGCGGGCCCGGATGGCGCGCTGACCACGCCCAGCACGCTGACGCTGTCGGATGGCGGCTTCTCGACCGTGGGCGGTACGGCGGCGCAGTTGAACGTCACCGTGGGTCAGGACACCGACCTGTCGGCGGCGGCCGATCCGCTGGCCTATGTGCCGGTCGATCTCTTCACGCTGGCCAACAATGCGGTGCTGACCATGACCGGGCTGGAGGCCAGCGGCCATACCGTCTCGGGCAGCGGCGCGGTGGTGATCTCGGGCAATATCGTCTCGGGCTGGGTCGATCTGACCCATGTGATGACACCCATGAGTTTCACCAATTCGGTCGATGATTCCAATCAGTTGGGCATCAATGGCGACAACTGGCTGCGCCTGACCGCCACGCAGGCCAATGGCCTGTTCACCAGCGGCGGCACGGTCAATATCGGCGGCGATGTGGCCGATGGCGCCAACGCGCTGGTCGACCTCACGCATATCCAGTCGACCCTGTCCTTTGAGGACACTTCGCTGACCTCGCGCGATGTGACGGCCTATACCGCGCTCAACACGCCCACCACCATCGCCCGCAACGAGCTCAACACCCTGTCCTACACCAATGGCTGGAATTACGGCCAGCTCTATCTGGGCAGCGGCAACGAGCTGGTGCTGCGCGCCGATCAGGCCAACTGGCATTCGGTTTCGGGCTCGGGCACGACCTATGTCGTGGGCAATGTCGATGGCAGCGACCTCTCGCTGTTGGGCATTACCTCAGGTCTCAGCTTCTGGGACGGCATCGTGGCCAATCCCTATGGCGGCGATGATACCGAGGACGCCCGCTCGACCGGCAAGGGTTCGATCACCCTCTCGGATCAGTCGACCATGGAGGTGATCGGCAACCAGCTCGACGGCAATTACATTCTGGGCGATGGCTCGAATGTGGTGCGCGTCTATGGCGCGCTGGGCGATGCCAGCCATGCCATCGACCTGTCGCATATCACCACCAGCATCGATCTGGCCTATGCCTATGACCACAATGTCGCGCTGGTCACCGGGCTGAACGGTCAGGGCAATCCGGTCACCAACAACGGCTCGATCACGGTGGGCTTCAACGCGCTGACCGGCGGGCAAAAGACCACGATCGCCAATTCGATTTCGGGCACGTATAACACGCTCTCGGCCTATCTGCCGCAGACGTGGAATGCCGATCAGACCGTCACGATCTATTCGCGCGACGCCACCGATCTTTCGCTCGACACGCGCAATTACAGCAATGGTTCGCTGATGCTGGACGAAGGCGGGAATGCGGTAGGCGCCAAGGTGCTGATCGCCCATGTCGAGGATCTGCTCAGCAACGGGCTGGTCAATGGCGACTTCTCGCAGATCAACGCCTCGTTGGTCACGCTCAATTTCGGCAGCCGTCAGGGCACCGTCCTGAACTATGCGGGCAGCTTCGGTTCGGCCACGGTGCTGATCGACGATGGCGTCAATGTGGTCATGGACGGCGCTGTGGCCAGCGGCGTCTATTTCGACACGCAATATAACGGCTATCGCTGGAACGGCAGCGGCTATGGTGTGGTGGGCATCAACACGCTGACCGCCAATGCCGATCTGACCAACACGGTCAATGATCCTGCCGGCTTCAATCTGACGCTGCCCAATATTTATGGCCATGTCGACATTGACATTTCGTATGGCGCGGCGGGTTCGTCCTATCTGCCCAATGGCGCGGCCGCGATCACCTGGAACGCGGGGCTGGGCCAGTTCACCAACGGCACTTATGCGATCACGCTGCCCGGCTTTGACGGGTCGAACGGGCTGATCGTCAATGCAAGCCAGTTGAGCGGCGGCACCGGCTTCACGCTGAACGGCAGCGGCTTTGTCGGGGTGGAAGGCAATATTGCGGCCAATCTCGACCTGACCGCGCTCAATACCGATTTTGCGGTCTATTTCGGCTCGAACGCCACCAATATCCGCAACCTGGCGCATGGTCAGTCCTATCCCTCCAACTGGGACAACTGGTCGGCCTACAGCGGCACGGCGGTCAGCACCGGCGTTACGCTCACGCTGCGCCCGGATCAGGTCTACAACAATATCAACATCTCGGGCGCGGGCACTCTGGCGCTGGCGGCGGGGACCGATGCCTATGTCAATGAATTCGGCAATGTCGATCTGATCTCGGTCACGGCCAATATCGACCTGACGTCGCTGGGCAGCGACAGCAGCACCGGCGGCATCGCGCAGGACGGCACACGCGGCGGCACAGTGATCAACTATCGCGAAGGCAATAGCTGGATCAACTATACGGCGGGCTATACGCTGGGCAACGGCGGCTATGAACTGCTGCTGCCCACGCTGGGCGCGACCCAGAGCCTGACGGTCAATGCCGACCAATTGGCGGGCAACAACGGGTTCAACCTGTCGGGCACGGTCAATGGCGCGAACCGCTCGCTCCTTGACATTCAGGGCACGGTGAACACCCATGTCGTGCTGACCAATGTGGCCAAGAGCGTTGCCGTCAGCTTCCGGGACGGCAGCGAAACCGGCCTTGGCCAGACCACGGTCAATGCCTCGGGCCAGCTTGTCGGGCGCATCGACCAGCTCGACCACCAGACCATCAATGGCGCGGGCACGGTCTATGCCGGGATCACCGGCACTGTGCCGCAGATCAGCACGGCCGACACCAGCGCCCTGCAACAGATGGCCACCGCCCACACGGCCGACCTGAGCGGCATCACCGCCAATCTGGACCTGACGGCCCTGTCCACCACCAATGTGCTGGCGGGCCTGACGATCAACGGCAGCGGCAAGTTCGCCGACGGCACGGACGCGACCAAGCTGGTCGATCTGCCCGCGCTGGTCGCCGGACAGACTCTGAGCGTGACGGCGCGCGAAATGACCGGGCAACTGGCGCTGACCAAGGCGGCGCAGAATGGCGGCGGCACGATCGACATTCAGGGCGACATGTCCGACATCACCGGCACGGTCGATCTGACCCATGTGCAGGATGGCATCGCGGTCTCCTTTGCCGACAACGCCAATGCCGATCTGTCGATTGCCGGTTCCAGCGCCCAGCTTGTCATCAAGGGCGGCCAGGCCAGCGGCCTGACCATCACCGGCGACGGCACCAGCGCGGCGGCCTATAATAACGCGGGCAGCGCGGGCAGCCGCTTTGACGGCGCGGCCGTGGTGCTGGCGGACAATGACAATGGCACGCTCTCGACCCTGCCGGGCGCCAATTCGGCCACGGTCGATCTGTCGGGCATTTCGGCCAATCTCGATCTGACGGGGCTTTCCGGTCTGGCCGTGGATGGCAATGGCGCGCTTTCGGATGGCCAGGGCAAGCTGGCGCTTGGCACATTGCGCGCGCAGCAGACCGTCAAGGTCAATGCCGCCCAGCTCGCCTCGCTCAGCGCCAATGGCACGGGCCGCGTGATCCTGAACGGCCAGAGCGACAGCATCCTGGATGTGCGCGGCAATATCGCCTCAGGCCTGTCGGTCAATCTGACCGGGATCGTGGGGTCGACGGTCTCCTTCGTCGATACCGCCGATGTCACCGCCAATGCCATCTCGGTGGCGGGCACGCTGACCATGCTGGCCGAACAGTTCGATGCGGCGGGCGCGATGAAGATCAGCGGCACCGGCGCGCTCTGGCTGAACGCCACGCAGGCGGTCACCACCGTCAACTGGACCGACAGCGCCCAGACGCCCGGCTACTACATCGCCAACACCGGCCTCTCCTCGACGCTGGATGTTCAGGCCAGCACCACGCTGGTGGCGGGCGGGGCCGGGCTGATGCCCACCACGATGCAGATCAAGGTGGAAAACAGCCAGACGCTGACCTCGGGCTATGCCTATGTCTCGGGCCGCACGATCTATGACGCGGGCCATGTGTACAGCTATGACGCCCAAACCGGCACCTATACCGTCACCGGCGGCAAGCTGGCGGTGACGGGCGCCTCGGGCGGCACGCTGGATCTGAGCCATGTGACCGTCGGCACGCTGGACCTGACGCATTACAGCGGCACCAGCTTCAGCGGGTTGTGGAGCGATCTGACCGATCACGCGCTGTTGATGAATGACAATCAGGCCGATGGCCATGCCTTTGCCGCCGGCGGCAATGGCGGCGCCTTGACCGTGATGGCCACCACGCCGACCGCCTATCATGACTTCAGCGGGATCGACGCCAGCGTCAACAGCCTGCTGACCGTCAATGGCGCGGCCAACATGGCCGATGCGATCAGCGGGGGCAATCACACGCTGCTCAACGTGTTCAGCCATGTCGGGCTGGATTACACCACCGGGCAGCTCACCGTCTCGGCCGATCAGGTCAGCGGCATGAGCTGGTCGCGCTTCACCGGCACGGGCGGCCTCTACATCCGCGACGATGCGGCCACCTATCACAGCGGGGCCGAAACGCTTTATGGCACCAACAACAATGACACATTCGCGGGCGGCGGTTATGGCGACACGATCGACCTGACCGGCAGCACCAGCGCCAAGGGCGGCACCGATACGATCGCCTTCTCGACGCTGGCGGGCAGCAATGGGCATACGGTCGATTTCTCGATTTCCGGTTTTACCACCGGGTCGGGCATGGGCCACGATATCCTGAACTTCTCGGCCCTGTCCTCGCACACCGCGCATAATGGCGCGGGCGATGTCTCGGCGATCAGTCTGGGCGCGGTGCCCTCCACGCTGGCTCAGGAAGTCGTCGTGGTGACCGACAGCTTCGGCGCGGATGCTTCGGGCGTGGCCTCGGTGTTCGGCGCGGGCAGCAACCTGCTCAACAAGGCGCTGGCCGCTGTTGGCAACACCGATGCGGTGTTCGTCGTTGCCCTGGCCGATCCGAATGACAGCGGCAGCGGCGCGCCTGCGGTCAATTTCGGCGTCTGGCACTGGCAGGCGGCCAATGGCAGCAATGGCTATGTCCACGCCGCCGAATTGACCGAGATCGGCGTGCTGCACGGTCTGACCCAGACGCAGATCGCGGCGATGACCAGCGCCAACGTCATCGGCTGATCCAGACGCAACAGGGGCGGCGGCGCATGGCGCGTCGTCGCCCCTGTTGCGTCTCAGGCATGGCATCGGGGCGGAATATGGAACGAAAACCGTTGGACATGGCCCGACCCCGCCCTGCCCCCGGCCTCCCTTCAAGGCATATGAAATTGTGTTGAATCATTATCTTAATGCCAAACATCCGCCCAAACGGGTTGCGCCATTCTCGACCATTCGCGGCTTCACTTGAACAAGGCCCGGGGGCACACATTCAGGAACCGCCTGAAAGCCATGGGAAAGCGCGAATTTCAGACATTACCGGATCTTGCGACCCGTTCGGGATCGGTCGCGGGCGCACATGAGGGGATGGGGCAAGTGGGAAAGGCAAAGCGGCCATGCGCGACGACGCGGTGGCCCGGACAGGGATATAGGGCGGCCCTGCGTTTTGGGATGGCCGGTTGGCTGATTGCGGCGGGCGTCATGGGGTGCGCGACCGCTTCGGCATCG
>Ga0066255_1000800_pt1 | contig 44197 bp, 40 predicted proteins | sample ThiBiot_750_biof_FD_71148 | JGI IMG/M metagenome (GOLD analysis project Ga0066255, IMG submission 71148) | Wastewater bioreactor microbial communities from Cape Town, South Africa - Thiocy_expt_750_biof (version 2) | ecosystem: Engineered > Bioreactor > Thiocyanate-remediating >...
TGCTGAGTTCAATAGATAAGTGCAATTTTTGAAAACAAAAGAAAAAAGCTTTTAAGGGCTTTTTTCTTTTGACTGAGTAGTGCAATCTTTGGATTACTTATGTCAAAAAACTACACGCATCTCAGTTTGGTACAAAGATACCAGATCGAAGTATTGCTTTTAGCGGGTTGCCAACAAAAACAGGTTGCTGCTCAATTGAATGTTCATCCCAGTACCATCAGCCGGGAGTTAAAGCGTAATACCGGTCTTCGGGGTAAACACGCCCAACAGTACCTAGCCTTTAATGCCCAGCGTCGGGCTGACCTGCGTCATACGCATAAGCCTAAACATGTGGTATTTAATGAAGCGGAGAAGCAGCAGGTTTGTTCGCTGATGCAGGTACAGAAGTGGAGTCCTGAACTGATCAGCGCCTACTTTCGCCGGCAGGGACAGCCGATGGTAAGCCACGAACGGATTTATCAGTGGATCTGGCATTGTAAGCATTCCAACCGGGGAGAGGACCGCCCTTACAAAGAGATTTACCGGCTGCTCAGGCATGGACGCAGGCGAAGGAAACGAGGTAACCGCAAGGACTGCCGGGGTATTATCCATGGCCGGGTAGGCATTGACAAAAGACCGGCCATTGTAGCCAAAAGAGAGCGTACCGGGGATATTGAAGTAGATCTGATGGTGGGCAAAAACCATCAGGGGGCTATCCTGGTAATGACCGACAGGGCTACCCTGCATACCCGTTTACACAAACTCCTTACCAGGGACAGCCGGGACATTAAACGGGCCATCATTAAACGGTTGTCTGTGTCGGACTATGAGATCAGAACATTGACCTTTGATAATGATCAAGGCTTTAGCGGACACCTGCAAATAGCCGATAAGCTTAAGGTCAGCACTTATTTTACCCGTCCCTATACCAGCCAGGACAAAGGAACAGTGGAAAACAGGATCGGCGTATTAAGACGCTTTCTACCTAAAAAAACAGACCTTAGCCTGGTTAATCATCAACAAATAAAAAAAATACAGGCCCTTCTGAACGAAAGACCTGTACGGAAATTTAATTATCTAACACCTAATCAAGTACTACAACAAAAAATTGCACTAGCTACTTGAACTTGCAGTTTAATAACTTGTTGTTTTTGAAAATTTTCTGCCATAATCTGCTTCTTCTTTAACAATCCCCGTTCTCCCGGCACAGTTTTTTCAAAGGTTAGGGTATAAAACGATTTTTTATGAAACCTTCAAAAACACCCCTCATGAAAAAAACATTACTCATCGTTACGCTCGCGGTGGGTGTTGCAGCATGTAACACCAAATCGAAGCCGGACGATCAGACAGCCGGTGCGGTTAAATATGCCGACACCGTAGGTTTTGCAGATTTCCAACGTTGGAAAATGCTTAACGAGTTAAAAGAATCTGAAGCTTATTATAACCAGCAACAGCAGGCAGCTGCTCCCGCTGCGCGTCGTACGACCACCAGCAAGAGTTCTGCAGGCACGGCTGCTCCTGTAGCATCTAATTCAACCGCCACGAAGAAAAAAGGTTGGAGTAAAGCCGCAAAAGGTGCCGTAATCGGTACAGCTACCGGTGCTGCAACAGGTGCCATTGTGAATAAAAAGAACCGTGCAGCCGGTGGTGTAATCGGTGGTGTGGTTGGTGCAGGTGTTGGTTACCTGATCGGCCGCGATATGGATAAAAAAGACGGACGTTATTAATCATATAATCTCATCCATTCCCATGGAACCAGGCCCCCGCATTATGCGGGGGCTTTTTGTTGCACAATTTGCAGTATCTTGATCGTTCACTTACGACGAACGAAAAATTTGCCATTATGAAAGCAGGTATGCAAACCCTGTCGAAGCGCCGCTTGCTGCTCGGACTATTTATCATTTTTGTGATCATGCTGCTGAATAATTTTTCCAGCAGAAAAAGTTATCTCGATCTCGAAGAAAACATGACCTCTATTTATCATGATCGCCTCATGCCCGCTACTTATTTGTTCCGGTTAAATGACCTGCTTTACCAGAAACAGTTATTTCATTTATCGGAGGGAGCGCTGGTATCTGAACAAATCAACAACTGGAACCGGCAGATGGATTCCATTATTCACGCTTATGAGAAGACTTATCTCACTGCAACGGAAACGCGTTATTGGAAAGATTTCAGGCAACACCTGAATGCATACAATGCGTTGGAAACGTCCGCAAAAGCGGCGAATACACAGGAAGATTTTCTGAATCCGCTGAGCGGGGCGCTTACGGCATTGCGTCACTTGAATGAAGTGCAGACAATGGAAGGAAATGTATTGCAGCGTGAATCAGAAGTCATCGTAAAACAGTCCGTCGTTAAATTTTACCTGGAAATATCTTTGCTCCTGATACTTTGCATCATGGCCCTGGTGCTTGTGCATTACTCCGGACGCAATATGCATTTCGATTATTCGCGTAACTGATCAATGCGGCAATCGTGAGTCGTGAATGGTCAATAGTCAATAGTGAATGGGAGCAGCCGTTGTTGGTGTTAACACCAACAACAGTACTTACTACCTAAAACTTATTACTTACAACTTATAACGGCTGTTTTTACTTACTTATCACTCACAACCGCTTTCACCCAAACCAATCTGTGATCGGAGGAGCTTTCTCTTTTTGCTACCCACTGCGCTCCGGGCTGACCGGCGACAGGCCACCATACACCCGAACCTATTACTTTAAAACCATAGTAGGAAGGCAATACATAATCGGCGCGCATACCCCAGAAGGCCGTATGAAAACGCGCGTTGGGATTGTTGGGCTTGCTTGCCGCACCACCTTCACTGGCCGGAACGGGTTGTGTATTGACCAAAGGATTGCGGAGTAAAGAAGCGATTCCTTCCCGGATGGCATCTCCTTCATCGGCTGAAGCATTCTGATCACCCAGTATCACAAATCGTTGTTTCGCTGACAGACCTCCATGTTTACCCCTGTCATCGTAAATATATTTTGCGTTGCCGGAAATGTAGTCGTTCCAAAAACGGATTTCATCATGATTGCGTTTGCCGTTGCGGTCTTCCGGTCCGTCGAATGTGGGAGGTGTCGGATGACTGGCCAGAATATGAATAGTGGTATTGCCGACTTTAACGGGAATATCCCAGTGCGATTTGGAGGAAAGCGGCATCTGTGCCCAGGCTTCGGATGTGTACCAGTTAGTGCTGTCGGCTTTTTTAGTAATCAATGCGCCGGGCATGTCTTTCCATAAAAAACGCTGGAATGTTCTGATGGTGGTATCGAAAGGATAGCGCGAGAGAACCGCCATGCCGTATTGGCCGGGATAATTACCGAATCCCCAGGCATCCGAACCAACACCCGTTGCTTTTCCATTGTTGTCAAGATCATACGGACTTGGCTGGCCGGTATTCACCGTTGCATAAAAGAAATAAGGATAGTTGATCGCATCGGGACCGGTATTGAGATAATGTTGGATAAACGCCCCAACGCCTGAGTCAGGCTCGTTGATATAATCAAATTCGTTTAGCAGCAATACATCCGGACGTACGGACTTGATAATGCTGGCAATATTGCGGATCTGCGAATTGGTATCGGTTGCCAGTTGTTGTTGCAGTATGGCTTGAGAAATGCCCGGCGTGCCGCGTCGGACATAATTCTCGGCTTCCATACTCACATTATACGTGGCAAAAGTAAGGGTGTCTTGTGCGGTCGCACGAAGCGCGACCAGCAACACGGCGAGGAAGACTGTTTTTAACATAGGACAAAAATAAACCGCTTTTGGTTAAAAAGCCTTCCTGCCATTGTTATCTCTTTCCACCAAAGTGCCGGAGAAGGAAATGGATTCCCGGTTATAGCTGTTGACCTGTATCTGGGAATTGCCTGAATCGGATATGTCGAGGAAAACAGCCTGTATGTCGCGGTTGTCTTTGGGACGTATTGTAATCTCCCAACCTTTTTTGTTTCTTTTGGCGGTATAATCGTATTGGGTAGACGTAAACATGATACCACTGTTGGCCGGATTGGCCGGAGCAGTATAGGCGCGGCCGAAATAAGGAAGATAGGAGATGATCGAGTCCGGCGTTACAGTAAAATCATAATCGGATGTCAGGGAGCGGCCCGGTGTAGGAGGGCCATAACGCGAAGTGACCATCTGTGCCTGCACGACATAATTTTTCCCTTCCACAATTCTTTTTACAGTCGCGGCATCCATGTTTTGCGCAAATGCTGACGCACTCCACAATAACAATATCGACAGTAAATATTTCATAAACTTTTTTCTTTTATGGCTCACAAAATATGCCAGCTAACGTGAGGGGATTGTTATATTCAGCCTCGTCATTTCCTGTGTCACTACCTCTAAAGCTTCTGCGCGCAAAGCAGTATTACCCTTTGTCATGACCTGCAGCAGATGCAGGGCTTCACTGAGGTATTTCGGAGCAAAGGATTGACCGCCTGTACGAAGACTCTGGCTGTTGTCCATGATGTCTGCATACTTGACAGTTTGTGCTTCACTACTGACGTTTGACAATCGTTCAGCTTCGGCCTGCTTGCGGCGTTTCCGGTTCCAGTCCGGGTAATTGCTTTTAATGAATTGGTCCGTCAATTCCTTTACCCAGCCAAGGATCAGCCCGGCATGTTGTGGAGACGAAATCACTGAAATCTTTTCTTTTAATTGTTGCTCACTCCAGGACGTATCCTCCAATATGTCGTGAAACAGCGCGGCGGCGGTGAGTGATTCATTATCTGAATAACGCAACACAGTTTCTGCCACCCGTTGCAGATGCCGCCAGTAAGGAGCTTCCTCAAATTGGCGTTTTTGTGATCCGTGCGCTTCCACTGCAATCAGCTCTGCGCGTTGCAGGAATGCAGACCCGAAAACGGGAATGTAGTCATTCATGGTTTGAAATTAACGAATGGCAATGGAAGTCCTGGTCTCTGCCGCAGTTACTGCGCGGCATTTCTCTGCACAGATGCGGCATGCCTCCGCACAGGCCTTACAATGATCGTGTTGATGGCGTTCGCATTCGGCTCCGCATTGGTCGCAAATATCGGCGCAGAGTGCGGCCATTTCTTTTGCCTGCCGGCCACTTGCCGAAAGGATAGCTGCCGTTGCATCGCAAAGCGTGGCACATTCCATGTCTAATTGAATACAATCTTTCATATGCTGCACATCGTCTTCACGAAGACAGGCGGATGCGCAATGACGACAGGCTGCTACGCAGGCAAGGCAGGCATCTATACAGGCTTGGTAAGTGATATTGTTCATGGCAGTAAACATTTAAATGAGGAAATAAGACATCAATTAAAGCGACAAAAAGCATACCCTCATGGGTTTGTGGGCGATTATTGGCTGGTATGGTTTTTGGCCCATTGCAGAGAAGCGTATAACTCAATACGTTTGGTATTACTCACCCATTAAATGCTTACATATGGCAACTTCAAAGAAAAAATCAGCAAAAAAAACAGCCTCAAAAGGGGTAAAGAAGGCCGCACCCCGGAAGAAATCAGCCGCACCTAAAAAAGCTGGTAAGAAAGCAGCCCCAAAAAATAAGGCGGCTAAGAAAAAAGCAATGCCAGTGAAAAAGGCGGCTAAAAAATCAGCCGCAAAGAAATCCGCTAAAAAAGCTGCGCCAAAGAAGAAGGCCGCGCCGAAGAAGAAAACGGCGGTAAAGAAAGCAGCGCCGAAAAAGAAAGCGGCTCCAAAGAAAGCGGTAAAACGCACAAGTACCGCAGTGGAAGTGCCAATGGCTCCGGCTGTTGAGGAACAAGCGATACCTGCCGGGGGAGGCGAACAGGAAACTAATACCCCGATGCCATCCGTGGATTTTCATGCGCAGGCGAAGGCGACGCAGAAGCATGATCCCCGTCAGCATTTGCAATATTCCCCCAAACCAAAAGGCTCGATCAAGCCCTCGGGCAAAAAGCCACTTTGGAACTAAGAGGGTGTATTCACCCTCACCGGCGTGTTATTCACCTGTATTCGGTAAACATTCACCAACAATTATTGGTTGGATCAAAACTTTTGTTAGTTTTGGAATAACCTTATAATATGGTGAATATTGAAACAGAACTGAAGTCGTCCCTTCAGTTCCTGGACGAAATAGGAATACCTGTTTATACCAGCGACACGCCGGTGGAGGGTTTTCTTTCCGGTCTTTGCATTAGAGATGGTGCGATTCATATTCACTACCCCGATCTTCTTTATCCCGGCGATATTTTACACGAAGCAGGGCATATTGCAGTGGTTCCTGCTGCAGAAAGAAGGTCCCTTAATCAACATAACATAGCTGTGAGGCCCGCCCGTGAAGCAGAAGAGATGGCGGCTATTGCCTGGTCGTATGCAGCAACCAGGTATCTGGGTATTGATGCCCGTTTTGTTTTTCATGATAATGGTTATCGTGGAGGTGGACGCACTATGGCCGAAAATTTTGACAAAGGTTATTATTTCGGCGTACCGATACTTCAGTGGGCAGGAATGACCTTTGAACAAAATCGGTCAGCAGAAAATGACACAGCACCCTATCCCGTCATGCAACGATGGTTGCGGGAATGATTTTTTATAGAAACGAGCTCAAACGATTTTAATCACCTCTAAACCAAACCTTGCTTATGGAAGGAACCATGGCCGAAATCCGGATGTTTGCTCCTGATTTCGCTCCCCGTACCTGGGCTATGTGTAACGGGCAGCTACTGCCAATTAACTCAAACCAGGCGCTTTTTTCTTTGTTGGGCACCACCTTTGGTGGAAATGGTACCACTAATTTTGCCCTGCCCGATTTCCGCGGAAGAACCGGAGTAGGGACAGGTAATAATGGCACGACCAATTATAATCTTGGCGTGCAGACGGGTATGCCCTCAACCACACTTTTAACCGCCAACGTTCCTCCGCATACACACGGCAACCTTACAGGTACGGCCAGCATGCAGGGCAACGGTACTCCCGGAAATGCCGAAACTCCCGGTAGCGCTTACTTTGGCAACGACGGCAGCACCAAGTATGACGCCTCTCACGACAATGTGACGATGGCTCCCGCGGTGGTGTCGCTTTCAGCCGGCCCGGGCACCGTACAGCCTGTTAATAACATGGTGCCATTCCTGGCCATCAACTACATTATTTGTCTGCAGGGAATATTCCCATCAAGAAACTAAAAACTTATCTTATGGAAGGATATATTGGAGAAGTCCGCATGTTTGCGGGCAATTTCCCTCCGCGCAGCTGGATGTTCTGTCAGGGACAACAGCTGGCTATTTCAAACTACGATGCCTTATTCGCACTGATCGGAACCATTTACGGTGGTGATGGCCAGAACACTTTTAACCTGCCAAACCTGGCCAGCCGTGTTGCGGTTCATCCGGGGATGGGCGGGGGATTGCCAGTCTATGTTCTTGGTCAGGTAGGGGGTACGGAAACCAACACCATTACACCGGCCAGTATAGGCGCACATACGCACGCGATTACAGGAACTGCAGGTATTCTGGTATCCAGCGAGGATGGAAGACTGGTCAGCCCGATAAACAATTATCCTGCGGTGAATGGTGATAACATCTATGGTTCAACCAACAATACCACCATGGCTCCCGCAGCATTGAACCTGCAGGTGCCTGTGGCCGGTAGCGGCGGCACACCGGTGGATAATATGAAGCCCTATCTCTGTGTCAACTTTATTATTTGCATTGAAGGAATTTTTCCTTCACGTAATTAAAACCTTAATCAACTTTTAAACTATGGAAGGAACAATAGGTGAAATCCGGATGTTTGCGGGCAATTTCCCTCCCAAAAACTGGGCATATTGCATGGGGCAGATTATTGCTATCCAAAGTAATACAGCTTTGTTTGCCATACTCGGTACCACGTACGGAGGCAATGGAACTTCTAATTTCGGTTTACCCAATATGGCCGGACGCACACCGGTAGGTGCCGGACAGGGACCCGGTCTTTCTTTTTATAACCTTGGCCAGGCGAGTGGAACTGAAAACAAAACACTCACCGCCGCCAACCTCCCGCCACATACCCATCAGGTATCAGGGTCGATCCTTATGCCGGCAAGTACGGTCGCCGGTAACAGAGATGCCCCTCAGGGATCTTATCCGGCATTTTTCACGGATACGGAGGCGTATAACACAGCCAGTAACGGAGCCATGGCCCCGTTGCAACTCAGTCCGATGGTGGTAAGTCCGGCTGGTAATTCAGTTCCCTACTCCTCCCGGCAACCGGTACTCGGTATTAATTACATCATTTGCATGTTCGGGGTATTCCCGGCCAGAAACTAAAAAGGGAAATGCCAACAATAGGAATTCTGTTACCCTCTTCTACGCTATACCCATCCATCGGATTTGATTTTCTCGATGGATTGAAAGCCTGCCTGGACCTGCATCAGTTTGCTGATTGCAAGTTCGCAGTCTATTCGATCGGATATGGGCTTAAAGAAGATGAAATAAAAATACGGGCTGAAAAACTGTTCCTGGAAGACCAGGCGGACATGGTAGTGGTATATGCTGAACACCGTACAGTACCCATGCTCGACGCGCTTGCGGCAACAGCAGGCAAACTGATCGTAGTAACCAATGGCGGAGCCAACTATCCGGATAAAAACTATCAGCCGCGGAATGTGATCCAGCATTCGCTTAACAGCAATGTATATGCACATCTTACCGGCAGGTTATGCGGCGAAACCATTGACGGAGATAATACAAGTGTGATTAACTGTACGTCTTATTACGACGGAGGTTACAGGCATTCACATGCAATAGAAACAGGTCTGGAAGCGGTAGGCAAACAAATTGTCTACCGCTTTGTCGGACATTTTAAAAAAGAAAACTTTTCGGTTGCGCCACTCGAGGATTTTCTCAAAACGCAACCCGGACCGCACCGCCTGTTATGCACTTATTCCGGTGATGTAGCCCGTTTCTTTTTTGAACAGATCGGTTCATTGCAAAAGGCCTACGCACTCGAACTGTACGGTTCCATGATGATGTTTGATCAGACGCCGGGAGATTTTTCTCCTGATCAACCCCTGCCACAAAACTTGCGTGGTTACACGGGTTGGTTCCCGGAGCTGGACAACGAAAGCAACCGTGCCTTCAATGTCTTTTACAAAGAGGCCAAAGCAAAAGACCCCAATCTTTTTTCGATGCAGGGTTGGGAAGTCGGTTTGCTGTTGATGAATGCCTGGAAGAAACGGGAGGCGAAACAACGTGTACCGGATGTGATCAGAGAAATGCAAACGCAAACGATCGATTCACCGCGTGGAGCATTGCGGTTGCAGCCGGATTATACCGTTACGGCACCGGCTTATCTCGTCAGCACTGCTGAAGATGGTTTGCTGATAGTAGAGGATACGATTGAAGAAACCGGAGAAGGTTACCGGCAAATGCTTGACCTGATTCCGGATAGTCCCTCTTCCAGTTGGGTTAATACTTATCTGTGTATATGAATCAGCCGGGAGTTATTGTTCTTTGTAATAATGAGATCGCTTTCCCTGCATTGCAGCAACTGACCATGGCGCGATTGCTGAAAGCAATTGTAGTACCGAAAGATCATGCAGCATTCGCCACGGAGGTTAAAAGTGGTTGGGCCAATTCGGGTGTGGAAGTGGTGACGGCTGATCGCTGTTCGCTTCACGAGGCACTGAAAGCACGGATCGCCAAACACCATCCGCTGGCAGTTTTTGCGATGACCTTTCCTTATGTATTGCAAGCGGAAACACTTGCCTTGCTGCCGGAACGGTTTATCAATTTTCACTACGGATTATTACCCCGTTACCGCGGCGTAAATCCGGTGCTGTCGCAAATGCTGGCATTTGAAACGGAAGGAGGTATTACGCTTCACCTGATGACAGCCGGTATCGATCAGGGCCCGGTTGTCTTGCAGCAAAAGATGCCGATCTCCGACACGGACACATTTGGTATGCAAATGGGACGTCTCGGTATGATGGGCGCACAACTCTGCGGGCCGGTGTTGCAAATGCTGATCAGTGGAAATCCGTTGCCGGTCCAACCACAGGATGAGTCAACAGCTCAATACCACGGACGTATATCGGCGGCAAATTTGATGATCAATTGGCAGACGATGACCGGCCGACAGGTGCTGCGTATGATCAATGCCTGCAATCCATGGAATAAAGGAGCGGGCACACGCTGGGGACAAAACGTGATCTGCATTCCCTGTGCTGATCTTTTGAACGAAGAGAAACCTGCCGGCGCAAAACCCGGAACGATTATTACCGTTGATGAAACAAACGGCCTCACGGTGGTCTGTAGCGATAACTCAAAAATCCGTGTATGGGTAATCTACACGCCGCAGGGATTTTTAGGGATTAAACAAATGTTACAGGCAGGTATGAAAGCCGGCCAACAATTAAACTGAAAAAACACTAAAAAGAGAACATAAGAGAAACATGAAAACTAACCAACATCCAAAAACAACCAAGCCATCCCACCCGTCGCGAACCAGACGCTACCTATTTATTAAACGCACATCTAAACCTTGATTTTATGAATAAATTCTACCTGTCTTTTCTGGCGCTTTGCGGGTCGTTGTTTTTCAGCAATAACATGATTGCTCAAAACAACCTGGCTGCAGGCGATCTCGCTTTTACGAGTTACCAGAGTGATCTTGATCTGTCGAATAGCCAGTTTGGTGGAACGACAAACCGTGAGGATCGTTTTTCATTCGTTGTATTAAAGCCCGGCGGCCTTGCTGCGGGCACAGTGCTCTACATCACCGACCGCGGCTGGAGTGGTTCGGGCAACGCGTTTATCGTTAATACCGAAGGTACCATCCGGTGGACTGTTCCCGCTGCAGGCATCGCACAGGGAGCTGAAGTTTTTTTTATTTCCACATATGTAGATCCCATTGTTACCTGGACCGCTTATTCCGATGAGGCGGGAACCGTTCAACTTGGAACTCCGGCAACCAGAGCCACTTCCGATAATATGGAGTTTTCAACCGCAGGTGACCAGGTATTGATTTACCAGACTGGTCCGGTAGGAGGCCCCGCCAGTACTTACGACGACGGCACCCGCCGCTTTATCGCCGGTCTCCACGCAAACGTAATTGTGGGCACAAGCAATGCCGCCGCATGGGACGGCCCGGCAGCTACTGGTGGCAACGAAAGCAGCATGCCTCCGGGGCTCTCTGGTGGCAATACGGCTGTTTTTATATCAGTAGCCGATGTTGAATCAGATAACGGAAAATATAATTGCACCGTTGCGGGCGCTACCTGTCCGTCGGCCTATCTTACTGCCATTAATAACCCGGCAAACTGGCTACTGACAAATACCGCTTATGCAATCGGAACAACATCGGCTAAATGTACCTACCTGGTAAATTCACCGGTTGTAATAGGAACACAACCTGCTGCCGTGTCTACCTGTTCAGGTCGCTCGGCTACATTTACCGTTGCTGCTACCGGTACTCCGGCTCCAACTTATGCATGGCAGTGGGCTACCGATGCAGGATTCACTACGCCGAACAACATCACCGATGGCGGCGTATACAGCGGAGCAACTACTAATACGCTTACTATTTCTGATGTAACCGGATTCAACGGTCGTTACTACCGTGCTGTGGTAACCAACTCATGCGGGTCTGTAAATAGTACTGGTGCTTTGCTTACTGTTACTGTGGCAACATTGCCCGGCACAGCACAGAATGTAACGCAGACAATACCACCGGATGGCTTGTTCTACGGCGGATCCTGCGCATTGATAACACGTGTGCAGGCAACGGGCGGCTCACCGATAACCGGTAACGTCAATGCGCGTGTGTGGATCGAAGGTTCGGTACCTACAGTGTCCGGTCAGCCTTTTGTGGCACGTCACTACGAGATTACCCCTGCAACCAACGCTGCTGCTGCAACAGGTACGGTTACACTTTATTTTACACAGGCTGAATTCAACGCCTTCAATACTGCCGTTGGCGGCGGTCCGCAATTGCCTACAGGTCCGTCCGACAACACGGGCAAAGCCAATCTGCGCGTAGGAAAATATGCAGGCCAGACCAACAACGGAACAGGTCTGCCCGGATCTTATACCGGTCAGCGCACGGTGATCGATCCGGTTGATGCCAACATCGTATGGAATGCCACAGCATCGCGCTGGGAAGTAACATTCGATGTCACAGGCTTCAGCGGATTTATTATCCAAACCGGTTCTAACCCGCTGCCTGTGCAACTGAACTTCTTCAGCGGCAATTGGCAGGGAAGTGATGTGCTGCTGCAATGGCAGACCGCTGCGGAAGTGAACCACGATTACTTTGAAGTAGAGAAGAGCCTGGATGGTATCAACTATACTGCCCTGGGACGTCTCAATGGCGGCGCGGGTGTAAGTGTGCGCAATTACATGTGGCTCGATACAGATGCCACAGGTGCTGCCCGCCTGTACTACCGTCTCAAAATCGTAAGTCTCTCCGGTGCGGTGGAATACAGCGATGTAGTAATCATGACGCCTGATCAGGCCGCCCGTTTCCTGACACGCGTGAGTCCTAACCCATTCCGTGATCAGTTACAGCTTGGATTGAACCTGCCTGCAGCCGGCAAGGTACTGGTACGGATCACCGATATCACGGGCCGCGTGATGGTAAGCCGCAGCATTGATGCACCGCGTGGTTTCAGCACGCTGATCCTGCCGGAAGTATCCGGATTGGCAAGCGGTACTTATGTACTCAGTGCCGTGTACGGCGGACAATCCGCAACGTACAAACTTGTAAAGTAGTATTGTATTTTTCGTCCATAAAAGAGGCCGGTATTTAGCCGTCCCGGCTTCTTTACCATAAAATCGTCCAACGTTATGCGCCGTCGTGATTTTCTTTACCAGACAGGGCTTATTATGCCCGTACTGGCCCTTGCACCTGCACATGTAATGGCCAGCAATGACCAACAGAAAAAATTAGTACTGATCCAGAATCCGGACATGAGCGGAGCCCGGCAGGTGAAAGAAACCCTGCGTTCGCTGTCGTCGGAACTGGAAATTGTTGAAGCCGGAAAGATCCGGCGTATCCACCGATCGGGTGCCGGTTTTAAACTGGAACTGAGCGATGGCCGCCAGATACAGACCGCCAAACTTGTACTGGATCTAGAACATTCGGTACGCCCCGATGATGCGGCCGTTTATTTTGAGAGCGACAGTACAACCCGGAAAGTCAGCTACAAAAGAAAAGGGGAGTCCCTGCCGCCACCGGAATTCTGGTCGCTACGAGCAGGCAAGCACCTTCAGGATGATATCGGTAATTTTATGAAACGTAAGAAACCGGCATTTGCCACTATATCGCATAGTTGACAGAATAAACCACACCAGGGGCCCGCTTTATGCGGGCCTTTTTATGCCATTTTCTGTTGTATCTTCGCGCATTATGTCAGAAGAACTTAAAAAAGAAGAAAAAAGCCTCAATTTCCTGGAGGAAATCATTGAAGACGACCTGAAAAGCGGCAAGTATAAAAGCATCGTTACGCGCTTTCCGCCCGAACCCAACGGTTATCTTCATATCGGACATGCTACCAGCATCTGTCTCAACTTTGGTCTTACCAAAAAATTCGGAGGTTATACCAATCTTCGTTTTGACGATACCAATCCTACAACGGAAGACACCGAGTATGTGGAAAGCATCAAGGATGATGTCAGATGGCTGGGCTTTGAATGGAAAAATGAACTCTATGCATCTGATTACTTCGATCAGCTCTATGGGTTTGCCATTCAACTGATCAATAAAGGACTGGCTTATGTAGACGACAGCACCAGCGAAGAGATTGCTACATTGAAAGGTACGCCCACCGAGCCGGGTAAAGACAGCCCATACCGCAATCGTTCAATAGAAGAAAACCTCGATCTGTTTCAACGCATGCGTAACGGTGAGTTTGCCGATGGCAGCCGTACCTTGCGCGCAAAGATCGACATGGCGCACACCAACATGCTGATGCGCGACCCGATCATGTATCGTATTAAACATGCACACCATCACCGTACCGGCGATAAATGGTGCATTTACCCGATGTATGACTTCGCACACGGACAAAGCGATGCGATCGAAGAAGTAACACATTCGATCTGTACACTGGAGTTTGTGCCGCACCGCGAGTTGTACGATTGGTTTATTGAGCAACTGGGAATTTATCCTTCGCACCAATATGAATTTGCGCGCCGCAACCTCACGTATACCGTGATGAGCAAGCGCAAGCTGCTGCAACTGGTCAATGAAAAGCATGTAAACGGCTGGGATGATCCGCGTATGCCGACTATCAGCGGAATGCGCCGCCGCGGTTATACGGCGTCTGCTTTACGTGAGTTTTGTGACAGGGTAGGTATTGCCAAACGTGAGAACAGCGTTGACCTCGGTCTCGTGGAATTTTTCGTGCGCGAAGACCTGAACAAGACAGCCCTGCGCCGGATGGTGGTGTTCGACCCGCTGAAAGTGGTGATCACCAACTACAACGGCGGCGATGCCGGCGAAGAGATCCTGCACAGCGAGAACAACCCGGAAGATCCGGCAGGTGGCGAGCGCGAAGTGCCGTTCTCCAATGAGCTTTATATCGAACGCGAAGATTTTATGGAAAATCCGCCGAAGAAATATTTCCGTCTCGCACCCGGACAAATGGTGCGCCTGAAAAGCGCTTATATCATCCGTTGCGATGAGGTGATAAAAGATGCAGATGGTCATGTAACGGAACTTCGTTGCTCTTATATCCCCGAAAGCAAAAGCGGTGCAGATACATCGGGTATCAATGTGAAAGGAACCTTGCACTGGGTAAGTGTGAAGCATGCTGTGACAGCGGAATTGCGTTTATATGACCGGCTCTTCCGTGTGGAAGACCCGTCTTCAGAAGAGGGTGATTTCAAAGAATACATCAATCCCGATTCGCTGACACTCGTGAAAGCTGCTTATATGGAACCCGCGATGCGCAATGCTGCCTTTGGTGAAGCGTACCAGTTTATCCGCAAAGGCTATTTTGTACTGGATAAAGACAGCAGCACCAGCGGTATGGTCTTCAATCGCACCGTAGGATTGAAAGATGGCTGGAAAGCGGCGAATAAGTGAATAGGTCAATAAGTGAATAAGTCAATAAGTCGTTAAGTGAATAACAGCCGCCGGCAATGCCTGGCGGCTGTTTACTTAAACTTAATTATATCATTGTTCCATCCTTCTTTATCGGGCTTCATTTTCCAGATGAAACCATCCAGGATATAATGTGTGAGTTGCGGTAGGGCCAGTAATGGAACAAGGATAGTTAATCCTTCTTTTGAAAGGGAAAATCCGGCGGTACCGAATACGTTGATCCGCTCTTTCCAGACAGCCCGATCCCATATCCCTTCTTCCACAAATGCTAGTATGAATAAGACGATCAGAAAAAACGTCCAGCCATAGCGACTGAATATCACTTTCAAAAAACGACCGGCCTTCCCCTGGCTGTAATTCTTTTTTCCATATAGCCAAACGAGTGCCATATATGGTACTCCATGGCTGACTACGTTCAGTAAGGTAAAGGCAAGATCTCCATTAAAATAAACAATACCTGCATACCACGATAAAAAAGTACCACTGATCAGCATAAATCTGGGCCAGTTTGTTGTTTTGTCGCGTATACGTAATACTATTTCTTTCGTCAGATAGGTAAGTATAATGGTAAAATAGATAGCGGTAAATACGGGTAACCATCGTTCACCGCGCAGGTAAAAAAAATCTTCTTCAATAAACCAGTTGAAGTTTTTAGGACCGGTAAGGTGCCAGTATGCAATAGGGTAGAGTGTAGCGGTATAAATAGCCAGTGTGTCGATGCGCGATGCAACCGTGCCTGGTTTGTCATAACGACTATATACACGCATAAAGCCATATTGCTGGCGTATAAAATGAAATACGGCGGTATAAGCAAGTATACGCCAGAACCAACGACTACTTAATGAATACAATAATACACCTCCGATAAAAGCGAAAAAAGGTATAGCGAGCAAGATCATCCGCTGGCGGCGGAAAATAACCGGATCGAAATAAGTGCGATACAATGTGCTATATACATGTGATACATCGATCAGCACCACAAGAATGATCCAGTTGATTGTTGATACCGGATCAGAGGACAGGAAGGCTGATGGGAAAAAGGCAATGATCAGTAGACAAAAAAAAGGAGGCAGCAAGATAAACAAGCTGTCGACTACTGCATTACCAATCCATGGCTGACTTTTATTTTTCATGCAATTGCTGCTATTACTTTTTCTGCTGCGTTCAATCCCTGGTAGAATGCCTCTTCAAAAATACTGATACCGCTCAGGTCAGAATGGGCGAAGTGAATATTGCTGCCTTCCGATTGGGCAGCAGCAGCCAATAGCTCCCCGTGAATAAAGCCTGGTAACGGTTGTATCATGGCATGTCCCCAGATCATTATATTAATCTCTCTTATATTTTCACGAATGCCGGGATGAATTTTCGAGAGGTCATTTACAATCTCTTCGCACCAGTTTTCATGTGTTTTGGTTTGTGCTTTTTTTCTTTCATTTGCAGGTTTATCATCCGTCAATGGTTTATAATAGGTGAAGTTACGGATGAGGGGATTGCCGGGTAACTGGTGGCATGCATCTACATAGCCTAATGCGCTGCTGCCATGGATCACGTTATCCCAACTAGGACCTGTGCCTGGCCGTTCTTCTGGTTTCTCTGTGAGAATATTGGCGACCATCCAAGGCGCATAATGAAAATGTGTTGCAGTTGTCGCGATCCTGCTGTCATTCTTTAATAGCCGTGCTGCTACAAACTGGGGTACTGCTACGATGCATTGTTGTGCTTTTATATTGATCGCTTTGTGTGTAACTACATTATAACATAATACTTTTGCACTGTTTTCGTTCTGTTTGATATTTAGCGCGACGGTATTGAGTTGTAATTTTGTCTGGATGTTTTTCTCCAGGTGTTTGATCAGAAATCCGTTGCCTTCAGGCCATGTAAGTACATCGCTGTAAATGGCATTGGCAGCAGTTCCTTTCCGGCATGCAAAATAATGAATACCCGCCCATGCACTTACAAGAGAATGTGGGGTGCCGAAATCGTCGCGGCAGCAATAGTTAACGTATTCATGCAAAGCCGGACTGTTCCATCCCTGCTGATTAAGCCATTCCTTCATCGTAATGTTATCGAGTAAACGGAGTGTGGCATCGGTACTTGACTGGTGAACAGGAATGGCAAATGCATCAGCTCCATCGGTTCCTTTGAGCTGGCGATAGTGGTCCATCTGTGAAAGGAAAGCTTTAATCTGCTGCTGTTCATTTTTTGATAAACCAAAATTTGGCACCAGTCCGTCCTGCCATCTTCCGTTAAAGAATAAACGCTCCTGCGGATCGGCACAGAGGTGCATTTCTTCATATACTGGCAAATCCTTTTCCCACCCGGTAATTGAACCACATTCTTCCAGAAATGTCAGGTATTCTGTGAGGTTGTTATTGGGAAGCGGAACGTAGTGGGCACCCCATGGAAAAGCTGAATATTGATTCTTTCCGGAAGTAGCATTTCCGCCGCTTTTTTTTTCGAGATCAATGATAATGAAATCTGTAATGCCTTTGCGCCGCAAATGCCGTGCGGCGGATAATCCGCTAACACCCGCGCCAATGATTAACACCTGCGTTTCGCGGTTTTCACTGGCTTCCGGTAAGTTTGCGTTGCGAACGCGATGTCCTGTTTCGGCCGACGCACCAACCATTTGTCCCCCGATAACGCGAGGTGTAGCGCATGCTTTCAGTAAGGGACTGATGCCTGTTGCAACGGCAGCAAGGGTAATAAATTCTCTTCTCTTCATTGTTCGAGATATTTATTCCACTCTTCTTCAAAATAATGAACAAGTGCCTGGTTATTGAGCCGGTTTACTTCAAGTGCGGTGTGCGCCTGCATATCGGAAGGGAAAATAAAAAGCTGGTCCAATACTTCATTGTTGAGGTAACGGAGTCCCGGGGGGAGGGTTACCGTTTTTTTCTGTAGAGGTTGATTACTGATTAGAATATATCCCCATTCCCCGAAAGACGGAACATAGTTATGATAAGGTTGCGTATAAAATCCAGCGGCCTTCAGGGTAGTATCGATGCACCAGAAACTTTTTGGAGCTACATAGGGTGAGGTGCTTTGTATAACGCCTGCCCCGCCTGGTCGGAGATGATTGCGCAGGATGCGGTAGAATGCAGTGCTGTAAAGTTTGCCAATGGCAAAACCGGATGGATCGGGGAAGTCGATGATGATGGCGTCAAACTGTGCAGAATTATCACGCAGCCAAGTGAATGCATCCTGGTTGATGACAGTTACTTTTTTATTGTTAAGCGCATCGTTGTTGAGTTTCTGCAGGTTTTCCTGTGAGGCAAAGAGTTTTGTAATGGCAGGGTCGAGATCGACTAACGTAATTTCCTCTACAGAAGGATAACGAAGGATTTCTCTTACAGCAAGCCCGTCGCCGCCACCCAATACGAGCACTTGCTTTGGAAATTCGATGCCGGCCAAAGCAGGATGAACGAGTGCTTCATGATAGCGGTATTCATCGGCTGAACTGAATTGAAGGTTGCCATTCAAAAACAACCGTGTTTCTCTTTTGTTGCGCGTGATCACCACCCGCTGATAGGGTGAAGAAGTGGTGTAGACAATATTGTCGTTGAATTGCAGGCTTTCGGAATAGCGCATGATGCGGTCTGCAAATACGAAAGCCAAGGTTTCTGCCAGCAGTAATAATACAGCAACAGCACGCAGCATAGTGCCTCGCTGAAGTTCTTTACGGAAGCGATGTGCAAGATACCAGCCGACAGCAATATTGAGAATGCCGAAAAAAAGTGAAGTGCGTATAAGTCCCAGGTGAGGGACCAGCAGTAGCGGAAAAATAAGCGACGCCAGCAGAGCCCCGATATAGTCGAATGTAAACACCCGGCTAACCAGTTCGCTAAACTCCACCTTGTCTTTAAGAATCCGCATGAGGAGCGGGATCTCAAGTCCGACGAGTATGCCCGTAAGACTGACCAGGCTGTAAAGAATGATCCGGAACGATGCAGCCATTGGGAACACCAGGAACAGTAAGGCCGCACTGAATCCGCCAATCAACCCGACCAGCAGTTCTATTTTGATGAACCAGCTCAATAGATGGTGCTGGAAATATTTTGACAGAAAAGAACCGATACCCATCGAAAAGAGATAAACGCCGATAATGGTACTGAACTGTGTAACACTGTCGCCCAGGAGGTAACTGGCCAGCGTGCCGGCAACAAGTTCATAAATTAATCCGCAGGTGGCAATCACAAAAACTGCCAGTAATAATATCCACTGCGCTTTGTTTCCGCTTTGATTCATCTCAATGTATGGCGGAAGCAATGATGATGGCTACGGCGACCATGAAGAAACCGGCCAAGATCGCCAATGCTACGTTTTTATTTTCCAATATTTCTTTTCGGAGGCTGTGTTTGGGAGTTAGTACTTCAAAAAGTACGAATGCGATCGTCAGTATGCCTATACCGACAAAAGAATACAAAATCGAATTAGTCAATGCTTGCGACATAAGCTATTTTTTTATTTTATTTATGATAACCGGGACCGGAGTTGGACCACTGCTGTTGCGGTGTTGAGTAAAATATACGGTTGCCTGTGAAGTCATACCATACCATTACCGCCGTTGCAATCGCAAAAGCCACAATCAGCCACCGGAATGCGTAGTAGTCAGATTCTTTATTGAAAAAATTTAGTTGCTTCATTCTGAACTATAGGGGTTAAAAGGGCTATCCATCCATCGTTTCTTTTCGATAAGGAAAATGCGGATACCCATGATTACAGGTATGACGACAAACACACCGGCCAGGGACCAGTAATTGGAGTTGAGCGGTGTGTCGTAGGTTACGGTAATGTCGAAGGAATCAATCGAACCATACTCTCTCGTTCCTTCTATTTCCATCGTATAATTCCCGCCCGGGACCGCCATAAGGTCTACTTTTTTTCTACGTTCCCCTTCAGTCCAGCTTTCACCTTCGGAAACGCCGTAATAATATTCAATGCCTTCTTCGAATGAGTATTCTTTTCCATTATCTGTATTGGTCAATGTACCGGATAACTCAAGCCAACTGTTATTGATACCGGCTGAAAAATCCAGTTCTATATTGCTGCGCCATTTATCCAGGTAAAAAGTTGGAATGTTGATGGTCGCTTTCTTATTCGTGGAGTCAAAAGTTACAGTCTGACTTAACAGAACCCGCCGGCTTTTTGTCTGGTTTATTGCCAAATGAACGACACCGAGTAATAACAATAAAAAAAGAGAAAAGCCAATCAGTTTACCGGGGGCTATGTATTCTTTTTCCTGCAGCGTTCCCATGCCTTTTTGTGCAGGCATGGGAATATCGGGCCATCCTTCTTTTAGTTCGGTGACGGAAAGATCTGTGGCGAAAAACCAGGTGATGGGTTTTTGAGGTTCCTGCTCGCGGATCCACATTTCAGGGGGAGAAATAAACTCACGTATATGTGTATCCTGTTTGTCAAATATGTTTCCGGGAAACTCGCCACCGGCTTTAACAATAAGCGCATAGTAGGCATTGAATAGCCGGAACGGTTCTTTTCTCCACTCAAGGCTGTTGTCGGTGGTTTTTACAAACGGCGCGTCCGACCTTTCGCGCAGATAAATCCAATGGCCGTTGTATTCGCTGAGAAATGCATAACCCACGGCCGGGTTGAATAATGTGTATTCAATCCAATACGCAGCATAGTCCGTCTGGCATTTGACCGCATACCCCATTACCTCGTATTCAATTCCCTTTAATTTCCCTTTTGTACCTGGATAGAGCAAGGGGGCGACGGAGTGTGTGGTTTTACCGGGTTGTGTCTTTATGGGGGAACGGTTTTCGTGGAAGGCAATCCATTGTTCGCAGGAAGGGCACACACAGCTTCTGGACTGCGGATAGTTTTTCAGGTTAATAGCAGTCTTGCAGTTCGGGCAATTGATGGACCGGCTGATCAAATCTTTTTCGCGAAGGTTGGTAAAAAAGAGTTCAGCAAAATCTGCTATCACGCCTTTGTAGGTCGGAGTGGAGGTGCCGATATTCCATCTCCAGTATACTCTGCTATCGGAAGAACCAAATTCATAAATAACCGGATGGTCAACGACAGCCGGCATAATAATCTCTCCTTCAAAATCCCAGGAGTTAACGACTGATCTTTTGTTAAGCCAGAAAGAGGCTCCGTTCATAAGGTTTCTCAGTTGACCAATTCTGAGGCCATCAGGTAATGCCGGCGCGGTTGCTTCCTGTTGGTCCAATACAAGGTATTCGCCGTAACCTTCGGTAAGTAATCCGATTGTGCCGTCGTGATAGGCCATTGTCCAGACGTTCAACGTCAAATCATCAATCCACAGGCGGCAGCGTCCGAGCAGACTGAATTTTTTGCCGGACCAGGTTCCTTCTGTTCCGGGTTGAAGTATCGTATCGGCAGAGGAAATGACTTTCTTGTCTTTGATTATACGGATATCCAGTGCATTTCTGAACACAACGGCTCCGCACCGGCAAACGATGAGATTGGTGTTGTCGTTTGTAAAATGCAGCAATGACGAACAAGAAGGGCAGATGGGTAAAAGGCTCATCGGCTTAACGTTTGATGAGCCTGCACGCCGGCCTGAAAATATTGTTGTAACGAATGATAAATACCGGCAACAGTACCATCATTGTTACGTTGGTAGTTACTAAGGTAGATATCCAGATTGATCAGTTGGTGTTCCGGCCAGGTATGAATGGAAATATGGCTTTCGCTGAGACAGATCACCGCAGTGAATCCGCCTGGTTCAAATTTATGGTAAACTTCTCCGAGCTTCTGCAGATCGTATGTGATGATCAGTTCGTTGATTTTTTGACGAAAGGCTTGATGGTCCTGCAACAATTCATTGGAGGCAGTTTCCAGCGTGGCCAGTATATGCGTACCGGGGCGATAGCTCATTTTGTGAAGGTCTTGGAACTGGCAAAATACTAAATCCACGGTGAATTGTCAATTATGAATAAGTGAATAACAGCCGCCGGCAATGCCTGGCGGCTGTTTACTTATTACCTAAAACTGACTGCTTACTGCTTTGACATATTTCGCGGGTACCGCATCCGTGAGCCATACACCATTAGCGGAGCAAAAGAAAACATATCCTTCTGCTTTCATCAATGCTGCATCTATGAGCAATATAACAGGCTTACCATGACGTTGTCCTACCTGTTTAGCTGTTTCCGTATTGTCTGTCAGGTGAACATGTTGTCTGGTTCCGGGCAATAATCCCTTTTGTCTTATTGATAAAACATTTCTTTCCGCAGTACCGTGATAGAGAACGGGTGGTGGAATTTGTTCGGCCAGCTCGAGATTTACCTCAATACTATGTCCCTGGCTGGCGCGGATTTGTGTGCCGTCTTCGCTATAGGCAAATCTTTTCTTTTCGTTGGTGGCTACAACGGTGTCGAGCATCTGGCGATTTACTTCCCATCCGTGTTCTTTTAGTTTTTCCAATAACAATTCCACCTTTACCCAACCGGCCTGATCGGTTGCAAGTCCGATCGACCCGGGATGATGTCGCAGTATATAGCTAAGTTGTTTGCTGAGTGGTTTGAGTGTTTTTTCCATTTTTTGAATTGTTAATAGGTAAATGACACCGCCCAACGTTGCATACGCCTATTTACTTACTACTTATTACTTAATACTTACTACTTATTACTTAATACTTACAACGGCTGTTTCACGTTCTGCTTCCCGCAAGTCCTTCATCTGTTCCTGTACTTCTTCCCAACTGGTCTCATTGAAAAGTTCTCCGTTTTCAAACACCAACTGCAGTTGATCGTCCGTTTCAGGTGCTTCTTCTTCGCGGACTGTAAGGTATTCGTTACCGTTTTGTATCAGTTTCAGTCGCCCTGATTTCGACGCTTTAAACGAATGCACCAGTTGCCCGTGATGATCGAGCTCGACAGGATTTTTTTGCACATCCACGCCCCGGCCGTTTATTTCTGCATAGGAACATTTCAGCGCAAATTTCAACGTATCGCGGTCTACTTTTTGTAACAACGCACCACCCATTCCCAGTACCAGGTTCTCCGCGGAAATGCCATTGACGGTCATTGCTCCGTAGATCAGACGGATCGTTGACAGATTGAGGCCGTCTCCCTGCAACACACGCACCTGGGGTGGTAATACTTTATACCCTTTGTCATTGATTGTATAACCGAATTTTTCAAACAAGATATCGAATACACGCAACAGGGTAAAGACCGGATCGCCGCTATCGGGACGGATCACCAGGGTGCCTTTGCGTGAGAGGATCAGCTCTTTCAACTCGGTACCCCAGTATTCACGGCAGGCCCGGAAAATGTTGAATGAATCGGATACACATGACACAATTCCTTCGGGATAACTTTCCAGCACGTGGCGAAATACTTCCAGTTCTCCTTCTTCTCCCAGCAAAGTACAGACCGAGTGTTCGGTGGCGGGTACAGAATGCCCCACGGCAACAGGCGCGTTATAATATTTACGCAGCCATTGATTGGCGATCACGGTATCACTGCCCCGGAAACTCAACAGGTGGGCGGCACCTCCGATGGAAGCGCTTTCCACCGAACTCGCCCCGCGGAATCCAAAATCATTTAATACAAAGTCGATATCATCCGCAGCTTCAGTGGCAGCCGTTTCGTCATAGTAATGTTTTACAATCTTTCTTATCTCGTATGATTGCGAAGCAACTGTTACAGGATACCATACCTGCATCAGCAATGTTTCCAGGAAGTTGGTTAACCAGTAACAGTTCGGATCGGTGTTTTCAATCGTCATCAATGCCTGATGTGTACCTGTCACCGTTCCTTCCCGAACGGCTTTGATGCGAACAGGCAGGCGACCGTTGTGCCGCTTCAGGATGTAGTCAAAACGCGACCGGTCAAATACATCATCGCGACCGAATACTTCTTTCATGGTTGCTTCCGCTTCGTCTATTTTTTCTTTTGTCACAACCACACCTGATAGATATTCTTTCAACAGGTATTGCAGACCGAAGAAAACGGTTTGTTCGAAAGCACCGCCACGGCTTTCAAGATAGGAGTAGATCTTTTCCGTGCCGGGTGCATACAAACGGTGATGTGAGTATTTATAAGCGTCGGCGAAGAGGAGGAGATTGGAGGAGTTCATGATAAAAGAGTTTAGAAGTGAACAGGATTGTCGGACAGGAATTGCAGCAGCTTTTTACACAGGGGCTCATGCTCGTGAATGATCTGTTGCTGCGTTATCAGTGAAGGAAGCTGATCGATGGGAATCCACGTTATACGGGCCAGATCATCGCCGGCGTGCGGTTGTCCTTCTTTCCATTTTGTGACGAAAAATGTGGTCATGATCTTGTCGGATTCATGGCGATAACGCCAGTCGTCTACTTTCAATGAACCAACATAGTGAAGAGGACCGGTTTTGACATCACCGCATTCCTCTGCTAATTCACGGAGTGCCGCGTCTTCCAGTTGCTGATCGGTTACATCACAATAACCACCGGGAAACCGCCAGCCACTTGCTTCGGATTTCTGACCCATCAATACGGTATTGTTTGTTTCATCGATCACCGCTATGTCAACAGTGGGAAAGAGACGGGAGTAACTGTTCTGGCATACATAATTCACACCCATGCGAAATGGTTCGCTGGCTAAAACGTGATCAGCCAACTGCTCGCGTATGTCACTGGCATTGTGCGCACTGCTGGCTGGCAATTCCAGCGTTTCAAATGCGCCCTTGTAGCTGGTGCAGAAACTGTCACGGCTGCCGTATAGAATAAAAGATTCACCCGGAAGGGTGGTGCGGAGTAGCTGATCGAGTGACCGGCTCCACGCTTCGTCGGAACGTTTGTCGGGCAAAGGAAGAATGATCAGTTCCGGGTCAAATGCCTTCAGCATTTTCTCCCGTGTATGAAAATCGTAAGGATTTCTCTTTGTAAAACGTACAGGCGCAACGCCCAACACCACCACGATCTTCTTGTGTTGTTCCCTGATTCCGCGAAGCAGATGCTGATGCCCGTCGTGAAGATAAGGTGTCTGAAACCTGGCGATGATAACGGCTGTCTGTTTCATTTTGTGTAATATTTACGCAAATATAAAATCGCCTGGAATTACGGCCAAATAATTTGTGTAAAAAATACGCAAATTATCAGATTTCGAAACTGATGCCTTCTTTCAACAGCGCCTGGTAACGTTTCTTATTGAATTGAAAAAGTTTGCCCGGACGGCCTTTTCCTTCGCTTTTGGCTACCTCATCTGTTTCATCAAGAATACCGAGTGCCATTATTTTTTTGGAAAAGTTACGCCGGTCGATGGGGCGGTCGAGTAATACCGTATAGAGTTGTTCGAGTTCGGCAAAAGGAAATTTCCTGTCGAGTAGTTCGAAGCCAACGGGCTGATAACGGATCTTGCTGCGCAGCCGTTCAATGCCGGTTTGTACGATCGTGCGATGATCAAAAGCAAGCGGAGGAAGTGATTTGATGTTGAACCAGGCGGCGTTCTGCGCATCGGTGCTCGCCCGCAATTGCGCAAACTGGCTCGTTTTTACCAATCCCCAATAAGCAATGGAAATGATGCGTTGCCGGGGATCACGGCCGGGTTCACCAAATGAATATAATTGTTCGAGGTATTGCACGCGGATGCCCGTTTCTTCGGAGAGTTCTCTTTTCACCGCTTCTTCCAATGATTCTGTCTCCAATACAAAACCTCCCGGAAGCGCCCAACTGTTTTTATACGGTTCATATTTACGTTGTACCAGCAGCACGGATACTCCGTCCTGCCTGGAATAACCAAATACGATCGCATCCACTGCCACCTTGATTCCGGCTTGCTCTTTCATGCCCGCAATATAAAAACTTTCAGGGTGGTATGCCTATCTTTAAACCCTAATCCGTGTTTTGTTTATGTTTTTATTAATGCCTGGCCGGCACCATCTTGTTACACAATTTCAGTTTTCTTATCTGCAGCAACTGGTTCAGTCGTTTCCCGGTAGCGTAAACGGACTGGACGGCGCTTCTATAGAGAGAACGGATGCGGTGGAGGGAATTGTGTTTCCCGTTACGTCAGCCAATCATTCCAATACGCGCCGCAATCCTGTTCCATTTTACCTGCGCGCGATGATGCTCCAGTCCTTCGGCCAATTGCTGGGTGTTCCGGTGTATGTATATGGTATCGATGATGTGGGAGAGATTGGTAATTATGCGTCGTATACGTTGAAACGTATTTCACACGAGAGCGAAGGCCGTTTAACATTATCACCAGTCAATACATTGGTGATCTGCTCTACGCCCGTATTGGCCATGTACCGCGATCTTGGTTTTTCCATATTGCCGGCTGAATTATCCGATAGTCATACCTGGTCGCACCACACGGAAATGCCCTGGGATCTTGTGCAATTTATTGCTGAAAATAAAACATGGGATCAGCAGGCGTGGTTGACAGATCGTATGCATACCGCCGCTCTCCGGATTTGGCAGCAGTATGGGTTAGGAGAAAAAGTACAATGGCTGTTTCATGATCAGATGATCGGACAAGATGGTGACCTCACTGAAACGCGTGACTATAATGTATATGTAAGACAAATGGACGAGATCGCCGGGGTGAAATTTGCCGACACAGCTTCCTTCATTCAACCCGGACGGGTGGGAGATATCGGTTGCGCAGTCGGTTCCTGGATAAAATATGCCACTACCGAACCTTCACTGCGTGAGTCCGATTTCTACGGCATCGAAGTGTCGCGTTTTCTTTTTGAAATATGTCAGCAACGCAAAACCAACCGCGAGTTCAATAATCCGTTCGTATTTTTTTCGCAGAAAAATGCCGTAACCGGATTGGTGTTTCCGCAGGCATCGATGAACACCATTCATACCTCATCTCTTACCCACGAAATAGAATCTTATGGCGGCCGGCAAGACCTGTTGCAGTTTATCGCCAACCGGTATGAAGAACTGGTGCCGGGCGGCGTCTGGATCAACCGCGATGTAGTGGCACCGGCGAACAAAAACAAGCCGGTCCGGATGTGGTTGAACCAGTCCGATGGTAAAAATGAAGAACCGTTGAAAGAATTTGCTACGCATGAAGAACTGGCGCACCATCTTGCCTCACTCTCCACGCAGGCGCGCTTCCTGCGTTTTGCCCGTGATTTCCGCCGGACTGAAGGGTATGTAATGCCGGTTAAATGGGAAGAATACAACGGTGAGCAATATGCCTGTGTAAGTCTTCAGGATGCTACAGAATTTCTTTCGCGTAAGGATTATACAGACAACTGGACAAGCGAGATGCACGAAACGTTTTGTTTCTGGGATTTTGAAGAATGGCAGGCGCAACTGAAAACTGCCGGGTTTTCGATTCATACCGGATCGAAAGTTTTCCGGAATGAATGGATCGTGAAGAATCGCTGGGAACAACATGCACGTCTTTTTACGATGGAAAATGACCGGCTCATACCTGAAGAATATCCGGTAACGACCATGATATTGATCGGTGTGCGGCAATAAAAGGCAATTATGTACAAGGAAATTCAACTCACGCGGGAGGCCTCAGGCCATTGTCTCAATTCAACCCAGTGTTTTTCCCCGGACGATCAGTGGATCGTATTCGATGGCCGGAATGACGATTCGCAAATCGGCAGCACCGGTACTATTGCGATGGTGCATACCGGCACCGGCGAGGTCAGAACGCTTTATAAAGTGCCCGGGCAGACGGCTTACGGCCCGGGTGTTGGCGCGGCCACTTTTTCGCCGGTAGCCGATCGCGTGTTGTTTATCCACGGAATAACCAATGCCGGCAAAGACAATCCTTATAGTATTACGCGCCGGACGGGTGTAGCTGTCGATATCGCCCATCCGCAGAAGCCTATTTTTCTTGACGCGCGTGATGTGGTGGCGCCATATACAAACGGTGCGCTGCGTGGTGGCACACATGCCCATACCTGGACGGCCGATGGTGAATGGATCAGTTTTACTTATAATGATGCCGTAGCGGAGCCACACCTGCGGACGGTCGGCATACTGGTTCCGGGGCGTCCGGTGATCGTATCACCGGACGGAAAAGGGGAGAATCACAACGGGGAAATGTTCGCGATGCTGGTGGTACCGGTGGTTGCGCAGGCCGCTCCGGGCAGCGATGAAGTGGAAAAAGCTTTCGACGAGACCTGGATCGGCAACAGCAAAAACCGTCGCGCAATCGCCTTCCAGGGAAATGTCCGGGACGAAAAAGGCCACCTCAAAACCGAAATTTTCGTGGCGGAGATACCTTCGGATATATTGGAATTGGTGGCAGAAACGGACCTGCAGGGATCGGAATATACCAGACCTGTGGTGCCGGATCTGATCACCAACCGGCGTCTCACTTTTACGGAAAAAGGGGTGAGCGCCGTGCCGCGGCACTGGTTGCGGAGTAGTGATGATGGTTCACAAATCGCCTTTTTAATGGAAGATGAACAGGGGCATATTCAGCTCTTCGGTGTGTCGCCGGTCAATGGAAAAGTTACACAATTCACGAGTCATGGTTTCTCCATTCAGGAGCCTTTCAACTTCAGCCGGGACGGGAAAAAGCTGGCATATACGGCCGACAACAGTGTTTTTATTACAGATGTAATGAGCGGAAAAACGGAGCGAATCACACCCAAAACGGAAGATGACGACCGTCCCGTGGGTGCCGTAAATTGGAGCAATAACGGCAAAATGCTGTGTTACAACCGGTATGTCGACGCAGCAGAAGGTCGTTTTTTGCAGGTGTTTGTGCTGAAACCGGACTAGCGGAACGCTTCGACCGCGCTTGACTTTTGATCGCCGTAACTGAAATTTTGGCAGGTGAGAACTCCGGCTTGTTTTGTCACACCTGTAGCAGAAAGCGATTTTTTTTAACCCACTGGTACCACCCACCGTTTCCGGTGATTGCAAAAATGACCCGGAATTTCCCGCATCATTTTCACTCAATAATTTAGCTCCCCGGAAAAAAGCGATTGCAGGTAATCACCCGCAACTCAGCCGACCCGGTTATTTTATCCGTTCCGTTTTCGTCGGATTTGCTTTCGTCGATCCTGCTTCCTCCGGTTCTTCTCAGCTCCGCATTCCCTTTAAATATAAGGTTGCCGCTGTTCGTGAAAATTGTCCTTCACTGGCTCATAAATCAGGCTAGGGCAAGTTTCCCAAAATATGAAAAACGACAAAGAGGAGGAGTGTGTTTTGTCTATCCAATAGGGCCGTCGGATGGATTAAACAGGGCAGGAGGCAGATAAATTAGTGACGTTTCTTATCCAAGTTCTTTAGCAAAAAGGCCATTTGCCTGCATCGACTTCTGTACTATTATTTTTAGGTAAGATATTTTAACTTAAATTGCTGTTTATCATTAATATAAATAGTTTATATATTATTTTATTGCGTTGAAGAGCTGTCTTACATACCTTGGTTTTTGCATAAAATGACTTTCGGTATTATTTTTAAAAATGTTTACAGTAAATAAATGAATATCATTTAGATATATTATTTATATACTAATAAACTTTAGTAGAAGGCATGAATGGTGGATTTTGGTCACCTGATCGCGGCTCGAATTGCTTTTTTCACGGCTCATTTTCAGTTTTTGGACAATGTGTTCCTTTATCTTAAATTGCATAAGCCTCTATTCAAGGCTCTGGACTGATGAGAAAATTGACGCTGCTTTGTTTCCTGGCATTGGCCTGCCCGTTGGCCATATTACATGCCCAGGATTTTTCCAATAAAGGACGTGACTTCTGGCTTTCCTATTCACACCACGTTGGTGGTGCGGGCTTGTCCATGACCTTATATATTACCTCCGATGTGGCTACTACATTTTCCGTGGAGGTGGGTACAACCACCATCCAGAATGGTAGTCTCAACGCCGGCCAGGTAATCTCGGTCGTTATTCCCAATACTGCTTTTGTGCAGACCGAGGGGCAATTTTACAACCGTGGCATCCACGTGACTGCCGCAAAGCCGGTGGTCGTTTATTCCTACATTACCCGTAGCCAGGCCAGCGGTGCGACATTATGTCTGCCTGTCAACGTACTGGGCAAGGAATATTATGCGATGAGTTTTACCCAGGTTTCCAACGAGAGCCCTGCTTATTCTTTCGTGACAGTGGTGGCTGTCGAGGACAACACCACCGTGGAAATCACTCCCTCGGGAAATACCCAGGGCGGCTGGATCGGTGGCACCACTTATTCCGTTAACCTGAACAAAGGAGAGATTTACCAGATCCTCGGACAAGGCAATGGCACTACGGGTGTTGACCTCAGCGGCTCTCGTATCCGTTCAGTAGCCGGCGCGGGCGCCACCTGTAAAAAGATTGCTGTTTTTTCGGGATCGGGCAAGATCCGTCTTCCCGCAACCTGTGGCAACAACAGCTCTGACAATCTCTATCAACAGCTTTACCCGGTAGCATCCTGGGGCAAGCGATTCCTGACCGTACCCAGCTACAATCACCCCAACAACTATTACCGGGTTGCCAAAAGTGTCCCCACCGCCAACGTGTATGTAAATGGCGCACTCATTCCGCCGGCTTCTTTTGTCAACAATATTTACTATGAATTCATCAACGGCACCCAGAACCTGATCGAGTCAGACCAGCCGATTTCCGTTACCCAGTATTTTACCACGCAAGGCTGTAATGGAAACCCTGCACCTTATGATCCGGACATGATCGTGCTGAACCCGGTAGAGCAGAACATCGATAAAGTGACCCTGGTGAGTTCCAACCTGCTGGCAGGTCAGGCCACTTACCGTCACCAACACCACATTCATGTGATCATGAACAATGGCGGTACGGGCATCAGTTCCTTCAAACTCGACAACGTGCCCGTGGCTCCATCGCGCTGGGTAACGCACCCGGGCGATCCGAACTATTCTTATTTGTACCTGGATAATGTGGGGCAGGGATATCATACGCTCGCGTCCGACTCCGGCTTCAACGCCATTGCTTACGGTTTCGGTGATGCGGAGTCTTATGGCTATTCTGCCGGAGCCAACGTAAAAGATCTTTATCAATATGTGAGCGTCGACAACGAATTTGCCTCGGTCGATTTTCCCGCGGCTTGTAAAGGAGCTCCTTTCGAACTGTCCATGACCTTCCCGTATCAGCCGACCAGCATCACCTGGCGCTTCAACGGCCTGTTCGCAGACGTGACGGAGACGGCACCTGTTTATACATCTACCACGGTTGTGAACGGACGTACCTTGTATAAATACAAGCTGCCTTCGAACTATACAGTGCCGGCTGCCGGTATCTATCCGATCAAGGTGCTTGCGGAAAATCCGACGGCCGACGGATGCAGCGGCAACCAGGAAATCGATTACGACCTGCAGGTGTTCGACCTGCCTACTGCCGATTTCAATTTCAGCACCAATGGCTGTCTAACCTCACCGGTTTCCTTTACAGGTAATCCGGGCACCTTGTCCGGGCGCCCGATTTCCCACCAGCATTGGAGCTTTGGTGACACCAATATAAAGGACGACGAAACCACCACTACGCATACCTATACCACGGCCGGTTCTTACGAGGTCAAATACACCCTCATCACAGATGTTGGTTGTAAAGCCGACACGGTACGCAAAACAGTTGTCGTATCGGATCCCCCGGTGGCTTCCTTTACATCCGCGGGTCCTTACTGCGCAACGAAGGCCGTTACTTTCACAGACAATTCAACGATCGCCACGGGCACCATCGACAAATGGGCCTGGAATTTTGGTGACGGTTCACCAGTGGTGACCAACAACACCAACGCGCCGGTCAATCATATTTATGCAACCACAGGCACCTTTACGGTTAGCCTTACCGTTACCACAGCAGGCGGTTGTGCCAGCTTACCTTTCACGCAACAGGTAACAATTCATCCTAATCCGGTTGCAGACTTTGCATTGCCCAATGTATGTCTGCCTGCAGGCAATGCATCGTTCAATGCTACGGCAACAATTCCGGATGGCACAGGTCCGCAACTGACTTATGCCTGGGACTTTGGTGACGGTTCCGCGGCAGGAGCCGGCAATCCCGGTACACATACTTATTCCGCCACAGGTCCTTACAACGTGGTATTGACCGTTACGTCCAACAACGGTTGCGCTACCCCGGTAACCAAAAACATCACGACGATCTACGCCGAGCCCAAGGCTTCTTTTACTACTGCGCCTGAGGTTTGTCTGGGTAATACCATCACACTGACTGATGCCAGCACTGCACCCGGAAGCACTGTTACCGAGTGGCAATGGGATTTCAACGGCGACGGGGTCACCGATGACGTGCGCAACAGCGGAGCACCATTCACTCATACGTTTGCAACGGCCGGTCCCTATAATATTATATTGAAAGTGAAATCAGCCGCAGGTTGCGAATCCGTAACACCAGCGAATATTGCCACCAATACCGTGGTGGTGAACCCGCTGCCGGTTGCCGCTTTTGCGCCGGTATTGCCCGGCTGCAAAGACCAGGCTGCCTCCTTTACCGATAACTCCGTGGCCAACGCCGGCAGCATCGTTAAATGGACATGGAACTTCGGCGACGGCACAGGCCCTAAAACGCTTGCGCCCACCGGTGGAACGGTTTCCAGTACCTATACCACTCCCGGAACATACACCGTTACCTTACAGGTTGAAACAGACAAAGGCTGCGTAAGTACTACGACATCGGGATCCGTGACCATTCATGCATTGCCGGTTGCGGCTTTCACAGCGCCTGATGCCTGTACCAACGACGTAGCCGCACCGTTTACTGACGCATCCCAGTATGCCGGTGGCAGCATTACCGCCTGGCAATGGGATTTCGGTGATCCGAATGCCAACGCCGGTAATCCGAACACATCGACCCAGCAAAACCCAACACATCATTATACACAGGCGGGCACTTATACCGCCACATTGATCGCTACCACCAACGAAGGTTGTACCGCCCAAACCACGCGCTCCGTTGTGGTAAACAGCAGCAATGTAGTGGCAGACTTTACCGTGCAGAACACCGGTCCTTTGTGCAGCAACAAGGACATTGTAATAAAAGATGCCTCTACCATCGATCAGGGCAAGATCATCCGCCTGGAGATCTATTGGGATTACACAGGTGATCCAACCAATAAAACGACGGACAACAGTCCCGCCAACGGCCGTGAGTATACACATACCTATCCGCAGTTTGGCAGCCCGGCCACGCGCACTTACCGCGTGCGTTACGAAGCTTACTCGGGTATAACCTGCGTAAATGTATTGGAACGTGATATCACACTCGGGGCCACGCCGCAGTTGAACTTTGATCCGCTGACGGCACTTTGTTCCAACGAGCCTTCCTTTGTACTCACTCAGGCACAGATCCTCAACGGTGGCGTTCTTAGCGGCACTGCGGCTTATTCAGGTCCGGGTGTAGGCACAGGCGGCAACTTTGATCCGGATGCAGCAGGAGCGGGCACGCACACGATCACGTATACGTATGATGCAACAAACGGCTGCTCCAATTCCGTTCAGCAGACAATTGTGGTAAACCCAACGCCGGTTGCCAATGCCGGTGCTGATAAAGTAGTACTCGAAGGAGGACAGGTAACACTGACGCCAACCATCATCAGCAATATTCCGGTGAGCTACAACTGGACGCCCGTTACTTACCTGAACGATCCTTCCATTGCCTCTGCTATTGTGGTGAAGCCGGAAGACGATATTACCTATACACTGGAAGTGGTTTCCGATAAGGGTTGTCATACCTCCGATGCGGTGTTTGTAAAACTGCTCAAGACGCCGGTGATACCGAATATTTTCAGTCCTAATGGTGACGGTATCAACGACCGCTGGGAAATACCTTACCTGGAAAGTTATCCTGGTTGTGTAGTGCAGATATACAACCGTTATGGACAGTTGATCCACCAGATCGTCAACTACACTACACCATGGGATGGCCGTATCAATGGAAAAGATGCGCCGGTTGGTACTTATTATTATATCATCGATCCTAAGAACGGCCGGAAACCGCTGACCGGCTTCGTAGATATTATCCGTTAATGTGTTTTAATTCCCGGAGATGAAGAAGAAACTAATGCTGCTTTGTGCGATGGTACTGGTGATCGGTTGCTCTGTTTACGGGCAGCAGCGCTCGCATTACACGCAATACATCCTGAACAATTATATTCTTAACCCTGCTTTGAGCGGTATTGAAAACTATACCGACGTCAAGCTGAGCGTGCGTGATCAGTGGGTCGGCCTCAATGGCGCACCGCGTACCGTGTACGCTACCGTTCACGGACCCATTGGTAAAAAAGACTGGAAGACGACGCCCACTTCTTACCAGGTGCCCGGAGAAAATCCACGAGGCAATGCTTATTGGGAATCTTACACCGCTTCAGAACCACATCATGGCGTGGGCATGTCTGTTGTAAATGATAAAACAGGCAACTTCAATCGGTTTACCGCCAACCTTTCCTATGCCTATCATCTCGGCCTTACGCCACGCACCAATCTTTCTGCTGGTTTTGCGGCAGGTGTAACCAGTGTAAGCCTTAATGCAGATGGTAAAGCATTTTTTGGTGCCAATCCTTCCGATCCGGCTGTAGGCAATGGTGCAGTAGGAGAGTTGCGCAAAATCAAACCTGATCTCAATGTTGGCCTGTGGCTTTATTCCGCAGATTATTTTGTCGGACTTTCTGCGCAGCAGGTAATACCACAGAAACTCGCTTTCGTAGATGATGCCAGCTTTGAAAAAACTGGCAAACTGGTTCCGCATATTTTCCTTACCGGTGGTTACCGTTTCCTGCTGAACGATGATGTCAATGCCATTCCTTCGGTGATGGTAAAATATATCAGCGGTGCTTTCAAAAATGATTATCAGGCAGAAGTCAACCTGAAACTTCAATACCGCGACCTGCTCTGGGTGGGTGGTAGCTACCGCCAGTTCGACGGATACGCAGCCATGGTAGGTCTCAATGTAGGCAATACGTTCAATGTGGGTTACTCATACGATTTTACCAAAACAAATCTTAATACTTACAGCCGTGGTACTCACGAGATAATGATTGGTTTCCTGATCGGTAACCGGTATGGTGATACCTGCCCGCGCAATGTGTGGTAACGATCTTTTAATGTGCAAAAGTCCGGCTGTTTTTTTCCAAAAACTATCCTATCTTACGTAAACCATCCGCCCCGGGGGAAGAATAATAGAGGAAACTGATTTTTTCACTCTTAAATAATACTCCCATGGTTCAGGTAGAAACAGCACAGCTTACCGAAGAGTGTATCAACTGGCGCAACACGCTTCGTGGTTATCGTAATGAACTTACGCAGAACAGAGTCAGACTGCAACAGGTATCTTCCCGCCAACTCTCCCGCGACCAGTTGCGGACCCTGGAGCATCTCGACAATCAGCTCCACATCCAGCTCATCAATATCCATGACCTCAAACAGGCGATCAAGCAGCATGCAAACACGGTAGGAGCCGAACAGGCCAACGACAGCCGCCTGCGCGATGAACGCTACGCAGCACACGAACAGCTTTTCGATGAATACCAGCGCCTCGATCAGATGCTGGATGAATTGCGCGAAGAGTTCAACAGATTTCTCCAGGCTTAATATCCAAGACAGGCTTCTGTTACTACAGACAGGCATAAACCGGTAACTATTTACCGGGTGGCATTATTGTATCCCTATTCCTCACCTCTAAATCACTCTGCCATGCCTGAATTTGATACCGCACACGTTAAAAACATCGTCTTGCTCGGCCATGCCGGTTCGGGTAAGACCACCTTAGCGGAGTGCATGCTTTTCGAAACCGGCTGTATACGCCGGCAGGGAAATATTACCGAACAAAATACAACAGCCGATTATCATCCGCTGGAAAAAGAGCGGGGAAATTCCATTTTCAGCAAGTTGCTGCACGTGCGCTGGCGCGGTTACAAGATCAACATACTGGATACGCCCGGCTACCAGGATTTTGCCGGAGAAGTGATTGCCGCACTGCGCGTGGCCGATACCGGCATCATGCTGCTCAATGCGGAGAACGGCGTGGAACCAGGCACTGATACGATATGGGATTACACACAACGCTTCAAAACGCCCATGGTATTTGCCGTGAGCAAACTCGACAGCGACCAGGCCGATTTCGATCGCACGGTGGAAGAAGCACGCGGGCATTTCGGTCCGCGCGTAACAGTCGTACAGTATCCTTTACAAACCGGCGCGGGTTTTCATGAAATCATAGATGTATTGCGGATGACGCTGTACAAATTCCGCGACACGGGAGGCAAGCCTGAAAAATTGCCCATTCCTGAAGCCGAAAGACCGCGTGCAGAGCAACTGCACAAATTGCTGGTAGAGGCCGTTGCTGGTAACGATGAAAAACTAATGGAAGTTTATTTTGACAAAGGGGAACTGGATGAAGAAGAACTGCGGATGGGTATGAAACTGGCACTCATCAACCAGGAATTGTTTCCTTTATTCTGCCTTTCTGCGGAGCGCAACATGGGGAGTGGAAGATTGATGGGTTTCATCGATCATGTATGTCCCAGTGCGAATGAAATGCCTGCGCAACTTACCCGCAGCGGGCAGGAAATACCGATCGATCCGTCGGCGCCGCCCTGTTTGTTTATTTTTAAAACGGTGGCCGAACCGCATATCGGAGAACTTTCCTTTTTCAAAGTGTATGCAGGAACGGTTCGCAGTGGAATGGAGTTGGAAAATGAAACCACCGGCGGGACGGAAAGACTTTCCCAACTATTCCTCGTGGAAGGAAACGAACGGATCGCAGTACCCGAACTTACCGCGGGCGATATTGGCGCTACACTGAAGCTAAAAAATACGCATGTCAACAACACGCTGCATGCAAAGGGCAGGCGAGATGAGCTGCCTCCGATACAATTTCCGCCATCTGTGATGACTGTAGCGGTGGAAGCCGCGAAAAAAGGCGAAGAAGAAAAGCTGGCGCAGGCGCTGCATCATCTCCGCGAAGAAGATCCCTCGTTGCTCCTGGAAGTATCGGCAGAGCTCCGGCAAACGCTGTTGCACCTGCAGGGCGACATGCACCTCGCTGTAGTGCGATGGAAGATGCAACATGTATTTCACCTCGATGTAAAATTTGAGCGTCCGCGTGTGCCTTACCGCGAGACTATCCGCAGACCTGCCGAAGCTTCCTATCGGCATAAAAAACAAAGTGGTGGTGCGGGTCAATTTGGCGAAGTAACGCTGCGCATCGAGCCGTGGTTCGATGGAATGCCCGATCCGGAAGGATTGAACGTGCGCAACAAAGAAGTGATCGCACTCGATTGGGGAGGCAAATTGGTTTTCTGCAATTGTGTGGTTGGTGGTGCTATCGACAACCGTTTTATGCCATCGATATTGAAAGGTGTGATGGAAAAAATGCAGCATGGTCCGTTAACGGGATCTTATGCCCGCGATATACGCGTATGTGTGATGGATGGAAAAATGCATCCGGTCGACAGCAACGATGTTTCCTTTAAACTCGCCGGTCTGCAGGCATTCCGCCAGGCCTTCCGCGAAGCCGATCCGCAATTGCTTGAGCCTGTTTGCCAGGTGCAGGTAACTTGTCCGGAAGAATGGACGGGTGCGGTGATGGGCGATCTGCAAACACGCAGAGGTATCGTATTGAATATGGGGTATGATGGAAACCAACGGCGGATCACTGCCCAGATACCGCAAGCGGAAATGGAAGGTTATTCGTCTTCACTCCGTTCGCTTACACAGGGAAGGGCGCGTTTCAGCAGACGTTACCTCGCACATGAACCGTTGCCATCGGAGTTGCAACGCAAACTTATCGATGAATATCAATCACAATTCAAAGAGGAAGTAACCGCGTAACCGGTTTAACCGTTGTTGTCGGTAAACTGTACGCATTCTTTTATTTCCTTCTCGGTATAGCTTACGTTGTATTGCTGCAACACATCTGCAGGCACGCCGTTCCACTGGTTGGGGCGGTTGCCTGCATAACCGAGATCTTTCACGCCGATCTCGGAAGTATAAAATCCTGTCACGGTGAGGTTGCGCATCAAAGAAAAGAAGGCGACACCGGGTGCGAGTTTTTTATCCTTCTTCACGTGTTCGCGTTCGGGATAGGCAATCAGGTCTACGAGGGTGATGCGTTCTGCTGGCGTACATTCCACAAAATTTTTACCGAAGCGTTTGATGCTTTGCGTATCCATCCAGCGGAGGCCGCCGCGCATGGGCGTCTGGTGTTGCGGCATGTCCTGTACAATAAAATCCATAAAGGCCGGTACGCCGGCTTCACTCGCGCTGCCACTTACATTGTCGCGCGGAATGATGATGTCGGCCAGTACGGTGATAGTCGCCATTTCATGCGGGCTGAAGAAAGCGCCTTTGGCACGCAGCGCGCGTTCAAACTCTGCTTCTTCGGGACTGCGGTCCGTGGTAAACTCCGGTTTATCCGCAGCAGGCGTATCCACTTTTTTATCCTTCTTATCGTCGGTGGCACAACCAGCAACGAGTGCGCCGGAAGCAATGGCTCCGGTAGCGATCAGTTTAAGGGATTGACGACGGTCCATCAGAGATTTTGTTTTTTCATTTCTTCAATAATGTATTCACTTGCGCGCATGCTCAGGGCCAGTATGGTCCAGGTAATGTTTTTATCGGCCTGCGATACAAACTGACCACCATCTACGCAGAAAAGATTTTTACAATCGTGCGCCTGGCTGTATTTGTTGAGGGCAGAACGTTTGGGATCATTGCCCATGCGTACTGTACCGGCTTCGTGAATGATCTCGCCGGGTTTACTCAGGCCATAATTGTTGCTGGCATCATCATCGCCGCCCCAGGTGATGACGGCACCCATGTTGTGCATGATCTCTTTGAAGGTTTGCTTCATGTGGCGGGCCTGGCGTATTTCGTTTTCACTCCATTTGAAATTGAAACGTAATACCGGAATGCCGTATTTATCTACCACGGAAGGATCGATCTCGCAATAATTCGATTCCACCGGAATGGCTTCACCGCGGCCGGCCATGCCTACGCTGGCTCCCCAGAAGAAACGGTTGTCTTCTTTTAAGGAAGCACCGTATCCGCCCGCTTCTTTCTGCTGACCGTTGACGGGATATTTGCCATTCATTTTTTCAATGCCCCAGTTAAAGCCGTACGAAGGCTGCCCCATACCGCCCCAGTATTCGATGTGATAGCCGCGCGGGAAATCGAGCTTGCGGTTATCGAGCCACCAGGGTGAGTAGATGTGTGCGCCGCCTACACCGTCTTCGTTGTAACGCTTGCGTCCGAAGAGGGTGGGGATAAAACCTCCGAGTGCCGCGCCGGTTGAATCGTGTAAATATTTACCGACCACATTGCTGTTGTTGGCCAGGCCATTTTCGTGACGTGTGGAAGCAGAGTTGAGCAAAAGACGTGCGCTTTCGCAGGCGCTTGCCGCGAGGATAACCACTCTTCCTTCCACCTGGTATTCCTGCATGTCTTCTTTGTTGACGTAAGAAACACCGGTAGCCAATCCTTCGTTATTGGTGAGTACTTCGCGGGCCATGCTGTTGGCAAGTACCGTGAGTTTGCCGGTTTTTAAGGCAGGATAAATGAGTACGTTGGGAGAGGAGAAGTCGGCTTTTGCCATGCTGCAGTTGCGGTTGCACTGGCCACAGAAAAAGCAGACGCCGCGGTCTTCGTTTAATTTTTGTGTGAGAATGGACAAGCGTGAAGGGATCACTCTTACGCCGGCTTCCGTTGCGCCTTTTTTCAAAAATAATTCGTGCAGGCGTGGCCGTGGCGGTGGAAGAAAGATGCCGTCGGGATCGTTTTCCAACCCTTCGTTGGTGCCAAATACGCCGATCAATTTATCTACACGGTCGTAATACGGTTTGATATCATCATAGCCGATAGGCCAGTCTTCCCCGAGTCCGTCGATGCTGCGGCGTTTAAAATCTTTAGGGCCAAAGCGAAGGGAGATACGTCCCCAGTGGTTGGTACGTCCGCCCAGCATGCGTGCGCGCCACCAGTCGAACTGTGTACCTTCTTTTTTAGTGTAGGGTTCACCGTCGATGCTCCATCCCCAGTAGCAGGCATCAAAATCGCCGAAAGGGCGGAATTTGGTGGAAGCGCCGCGTCGCGGTGAATCCCAGGGATTTTTAAGCTGGGTGATATTTTTCTGCGGATCGTACATCGGGCCGGCTTCGATCATACACACTTCAAGACCTGCATTGGCCAGTGTGTAAGCAGCCATGCCTCCTCCGGCACCGGATCCTACAATAACTACATCGTATTTCTTAGGTTGTTTTTTAACCTGAACGTCTCCCATATGGCGGTCATTTTCAGTCGACAATATAGCAAGAATGTGGAAATGTGGAAGTGTGAAAATGTGAAAATGTCTTCAGAAGGCTACCGTTATCGGGAAAGCGTCGGTTTTGATCACCAATCCTTTTCTACATTTTTCACATTTGCACATTTACACATCCTTAACAAGGGGACTTCCGGATTTGAAATCTTTTACTTACCTTCGCATTCTATTATGTTATCTCTCACTCTTTAGTTGACCTCTGATCAACAACTGCCGTGAAGGCGTAACGTAAGGCGGGTAAAGTATCATTTCTTTTTTGATAGCCTTACCATTATTATTAATCAAATATTTTAGTCAATTGTTATTTAGTGAATTACAGCTCATTGAGCCATTGCTCAGCGCGTTGAATGATGAGGGGTATACCCAACCCACTCCCATCCAGGAACAAGCCATTCCCATTATACTTCAGCGAAAAGATTTGTTAGGTTGTGCGCAAACCGGTACCGGTAAAACGGCTGCCTTTGCATTGCCGCTGCTTCAACTGATGGCGGAAAATGCACCCGCAGAGAATGACCGTAGAAAAATCCGTGCACTTATCCTTACACCTACACGCGAACTCGCCATTCAGATCGAAGAGAGTTTCAAAGCCTATGGCCGGCACCTGCCGCTTCGCCATATGGTGATGTTCGGTGGTGTGAACCAGCATCAGCAGGTAAACAACCTCCGCAGAGGTGTAGACATCCTGGTGGCTACACCGGGACGCCTGCTCGACCTGATGCAACAGCGTCACGTTTCCCTGGACGATATCCGCTACTTCGTGCTGGATGAAGCCGACCGTATGCTGGACATGGGGTTTGTGCATGATGTTAAAAGAATTATCGCGCGTCTTCCACAGCGTCGTCAGACTTTGTTCTTCTCGGCTACCATGCCGCCTGAAGCGCAACAACTGGCGAACATACTGCTGGACAATCCGCTGAAAATAGAAGTAACCCCCGTTTCTTCTACCGCCGATACTATTCAGCAATCATTGTATTACGTGGACAAAAACAATAAGCGTCAACTGCTGGTACATCTTTTACAGGATGAGCAGATCCGCACGGCATTGGTCTTTGCCCGTACCAAACACGGTGCTGACCGTATTGCGCGTGATCTGAGCAAAGCAGGTATCAGCGCCGAAGCGATCCACGGCAACAAATCACAGAATGCACGCCAGGCAGCACTGACCAATTTCAAGAGCCGCCGTACACGCATTCTTGTGGCGACTGATATCGCTGCGCGTGGTATCGACATCGACGAACTCACACACGTGATCAACTTCGATCTGCCCAATATACCGGAGACCTACGTACACCGCATTGGCCGTACAGGCCGCGCAGGTGCCGACGGTACGGCGATCTCTTTCTGTGATTATGAAGAAAAAATATTCCTGAAAGATATCGAGCGACTGATCAAGAAAAACGTACCGGTGATCGCCGGACATCCTTACGATGTACCGCTGATGCACAGTGTTGTTAAACCGGTCACCGCCACCGCTGCTGCTCAACCGGCATTCGGAGGTCGCAGAACTTCCGGTGGACGCGGACGCCGCAGTTTTACCCAACGTATGTAACCATGCAATCGGTGAATAAGTCACTGAATGAATGTGTAAGTCGACGTCATTCACTTATTCATTGATTGACTGATTGAAAAAAAGAAAGCCCCTGCAGGGGCTTTCTTTTTTTATAAATGCTAACTTCCATTTCTCAACACACGCTTATGAACGAAGTGGATGCCTACATTGCGGCGCTTCCTGCCGACAGACAAGACGCCATGACGCAATTACGAAAAGTAATCAATAAAAACCTGCCGCCCGGATTTAAAGAAGTGATCGGCTATAAAATGCCGTCCTGGGTGATACCCCATTCATCTTATCCCGCAGGCTATCATTGCGACCCCAAATTGCCGCTTCCTTTTGTGAGCATTGCTTCGCAAAAAAACTTCATCGCCCTTTATCACATGGGCATGTATGCCGTGCCTGAACTGTATCAATGGTTCACGGAATCGTATCCCCATTTTTCCAAAACAAAACTGGACATGGGTAGGAGTTGCGTGCGATTTAAAAAGCCGGAGTCCATTCCGTTTGAATTGATCGGGCAATTGATGCAGAAGATGACACCGGATCAATGGATCAACGTGTATGAGACGGCCCTCAGGCGCTGATTCCCTTTACCATCCATTGCAGAAACGATAATTGTTCCGCTATCATGCGCATCATGCGTGCGGTATAAAGGCCGGTATATGCCATGAACCGCATGATTCAGTTTTCATCCGCGCTTGGTCCATAGCTGCCGGGAATCGGGATGTCGAGCAGGCGAAGGTATACGCCCAATTGCGCGCGATGGTGTACGATCTGGCAATAAGTGGTGCGGATAAATTCTCCGCGCGACGAGCGGCTGTAAATAATATCGCCATTGCGCAGCAGCCATTCCGGGTCGAGATCGATATCTTTTGACTGTTCCAGTTGAGCTTTTGCTTTTTCCAATGATTGTTCCAACAGTGCTTGTACATCCCCGGTGTTGCTGACCTGGGGCGGGGTATAGGCCTGCTTCGCAAAATCAAGTTCATCTGTGGTAAGCACAAGCTGCACCCAACCCGGCAGTTCTGCGATATGCCCGGTCAGTTCGCGCAGGGACATACTTTTCTGATGCGGCTTCCAGTCGAATTTGTCTGCGGGGACGCGGCTTAGCATTTTGCGGGTGGTCTGTGCTTCATTGTCTAATTCCTTAAGTAGTTGTTTGATCTGTGACATAGTTGGATGATTTTTGTAGATCAAAGAAACTACTGTTAAGTGACAGCCCTGTGTCAGGAGGAAATAAAAAAAACGCCCAAAAGGCGTTTTTTTTATAATGTGAAAATGTGAAAATGTGGAAATGTGAAAATGTGCAAGTTCAAGTAGCTAGTGCAATTTTTTGTTGTAGTACTTGATTAGGTGTTAGATAATTAAATTTCCGTACAGGTCTTTCGTTCAGAAGGGCCTGTATTTTTTTTATTTGTTGATGATTAACCAGGCTAAGGTCTGTTTTTTTAGGTAGAAAGCGTCTTAATACGCCGATCCTGTTTTCCACTGTTCCTTTGTCCTGGCTGGTATAGGGACGGGTAAAATAAGTGCTGACCTTAAGCTTATCGGCTATTTGCAGGTGTCCGCTAAAGCCTTGATCATTATCAAAGGTCAATGTTCTGATCTCATAGTCCGACACAGACAACCGTTTAATGATGGCCCGTTTAATGTCCCGGCTGTCCCTGGTAAGGAGTTTGTGTAAACGGGTATGCAGGGTAGCCCTGTCGGTCATTACCAGGATAGCCCCCTGATGGTTTTTGCCCACCATCAGATCTACTTCAATATCCCCGGTACGCTCTCTTTTGGCTACAATGGCCGGTCTTTTGTCAATGCCTACCCGGCCATGGATAATACCCCGGCAGTCCTTGCGGTTACCTCGTTTCCTTCGCCTGCGTCCATGCCTGAGCAGCCGGTAAATCTCTTTGTAAGGGCGGTCCTCTCCCCGGTTGGAATGCTTACAATGCCAGATCCACTGATAAATCCGTTCGTGGCTTACCATCGGCTGTCCCTGCCGGCGAAAGTAGGCGCTGATCAGTTCAGGACTCCACTTCTGTACCTGCATCAGCGAACAAACCTGCTGCTTCTCCGCTTCATTAAATACCACATGTTTAGGCTTATGCGTATGACGCAGGTCAGCCCGACGCTGGGCATTAAAGGCTAGGTACTGTTGGGCGTGTTTACCCCGAAGACCGGTATTACGCTTTAACTCCCGGCTGATGGTACTGGGATGAACATTCAATTGAGCAGCAACCTGTTTTTGTTGGCAACCCGCTAAAAGCAATACTTCGATCTGGTATCTTTGTACCAAACTGAGATGCGTGTAGTTTTTTGACATAAGTAATCCAAAGATTGCACTACTCAGTCAAAAGAAAAAAGCCCTTAAAAGCTTTTTTCTTTTGTTTTCAAAAATTGCACTTATCTATTGAACTCAGCA
>Ga0066255_1000804_pt1 | contig 44058 bp, 52 predicted proteins | sample ThiBiot_750_biof_FD_71148 | JGI IMG/M metagenome (GOLD analysis project Ga0066255, IMG submission 71148) | Wastewater bioreactor microbial communities from Cape Town, South Africa - Thiocy_expt_750_biof (version 2) | ecosystem: Engineered > Bioreactor > Thiocyanate-remediating >...
GATGGATCGACGAGCTGCGACGCGTTTTCGGCGCCGATCAGGTCGATCCGAGCATTCGGGCTGGTATGCGTGGCGAGCCGAATCGGTTTCATGCGCGCGAAGCGGGCAATGAGGTTGGCACACCATTCGAGGGGAGTGCGCAGTGACGGCATGGAGCGAGACGGACGTCCACGAAGCCCTGGTGCGCTGGGGCGCCATTTGCGCGCGCGCGGACGATGGCGGCCTCGGCTACCCAGCCCAGTCCGTCGGGCTCCACGAAATCAAGGCGCGTCCGTATCGCGCCCTCGAGCCATGCGAGTTCACCGCTGGCGAGTTCGAGGCGCTGGAACGCGCCATCGGCTCGTTGGAGGAGTCGCTCAAGGTGGTGGTGCTGTGCTACTACAAGCCCGGACACCTGCGCAGCGCTTGGCCCGCCATTGGCGTGGATGCCCGAGGCCGTGCACGCTCGCCGTCGGTGCGCGCCATCGCGGCATTCCTCCTGGTCGCCAAGCATGTTGTGGAGGCACGACTCACTCGCGCGCGTCGGAATATCGCAATGCGCTTGACGGACATTGCCAATTCGGACAAAATCGCCGCAATTCGATAGCATAGAAAAGCTGTCACTAGGCCCCGCACCGAGCAATCGTTGCGGGGCTTTTTTGTTGGAATCGCGATGGACAACAGAAGACCCGCACGGAGGCGAGTTCGGCGGGTTTTTCGCTTTTCGGCCGCCGCGCTGGTCGATCGTCTCGATACGCTCACCGCATCGCAGCAGGCCCTCGTGGCGGCCATGACCGAGCTCGCCAGATCGATCGCCCTGCTCGCGCAGTCCTTGACCGAAGACGATTTGCCGGGCTCGTCGGATAAGACGCTGGACGATTGATGCCCGCGCGCGCACCGATTCACCGGCCGAAGCGCTCAGGGGCGAAGGTCCATGGAGCGGACTGGTCGAAGCCCTGGGCGAAGAGCAACGCACCGCCTCGGTTGTCCGGTCGACCGCTGCAACGCGCGCGTGCCCGGCTATTCACCGCTGATCCGCTGTGCACCGAGTGCCGCAAGCAGGGACGCATCACGGCGGCGACGCAGCGCGACCACGTCGTTGCCCTGGCCGAAGGCGGCACGGACGACGAAGCGAACATCCAGGGGCTGTGCGACCAATGCCACCGAGCCAAGACGCTGCGCGAGGCCGCGCGAGGGCGGGCGGGGGGCGGTCAAAAGTCTGGCGCCTGAGGAACGGAAACCGGGCGCCAAGTCAGTTTTCTGTGCGCGCAGGTTTCGGCAGGGGGGTATTGGATGGGGCAGCGAGGACCAGCACCGAAGCCGACCGAGCTGCGGGTGCTCGAGGGCAATCGCAGCCACCGCTCGATCAGCCTCGATGCGACCTTCCGGCCCGAGGTCGGCGCGCCTGACGCGCCGCGCTGGCTCACGAAGGAGGCGAAGAGGGCGTGGCGACGGTTGCTGCCCGAACTCGTGCGCTACAACCTGGTGTCGACGCTCGAGCGCGACATGCTCGCAATGCTGTGCCAGTCGATCGGCCGAATGGAGCTGCTCGAGCGCGCTCTCTCGGCGAAGATGAGCGCACTCGAGGCCGGCGGACATGAGGCGGTGGCTGCGCTCGTCGGCCATACGCAGACCGGCTACGAGATGCAGGGCGTGTACTACCAGCTCCTGTCGAAAGAGCAGGAGAAGGTATTCAAGCTGCTCGCGGAATTCGGGCTGAGCCCGGCGCAGCGCGCTCGTGTGGCGACCGCGGTACGCCAGCAGTTGCAGCTCTTCGAGGGCGGCAAGCCTGCGCCGGATGGTGGCGACGCCCCGAAGGGATTCGCGGACTTCCGGTGAGCGGCGGGTATCTGGCCCGCGCGAAGGCGTACGCGCAGCGGGTCGTCGACGGAACTGAAGTCGCCGGGCGCCTCGAACGGCGCATGTGCGAACGGTTCTTCCGCGATCTCGATCGCCAGGGCGCGGATGGCTTTCCGTATGTGCTAGACGAGGCGGCCGGCTCGCGCGCATGCGTGTTCCTCGAGCTGCTGCCGCACATCAAGGGGCAATGGGCCCGCCCCGTATACCTGGACGGCCAGCTGCAGCACGGACGTCTGGTGCTCGAGGACTGGCAGGCGTTCGGCGTCCTGCAGGTGTTCGGCTGGAAGCACCGCGAGACGGGCCTGCGGCGGTTTCGGCGCTGGTATGAAGAGGTCGCGCGAAAGAACGCGAAGTCGACGAAGGCCGCGGGGATCCTGCTCTACATGTTGGCGGCTGACGGCGAGCCTGGCGCGCATGTCTACTCTGCCGCGACGACCGGAGACCAGGCGCGCGAAGTGTTCGACGTGGCGCGCAACATGGCGCTGCGGCTGCCCGAGTTCCAGCGTCGTTTCGGGGTTGACGTCGGCAAGCACGACCTGGTCGTCGCCGACACCGCATCGAGTTGTCGCCCGCTGAACGCCGAGGGCTCCACGCTCGACGGCCTGAATATCCATTGCGCCGTGGTCGATGAGCTGCATGCGCATAAGACACGCGCGGTTTATGACGTGCTCGACTCCGCGACGGGCGCGCGGAGCCAGCCGCTGATCATGATGATCACGACGGCGGGAAGTGATCGCGCAGGCATCTGCTACGAGCAGCGCGATTACACCATCAAAGTCCTCGATGGTGTCATCGAGGATGAGAGCTGGTTCGGCGCGATCTTCACGCTGGACGAGGATGACGACTGGCGCGACCTAGCGACGTGGCGCAAGGCGAACCCGAACCTCGGCGTTTCGGTGATCCGGGAAGACATGGAAGCGGCGGCGCGCAAGGCGATGGCCACGCCCTCGGCGCAGGCAGGATTCCTGACCAAGCGCCTAAACATCTGGGTCAACGCCGATAGCGCATGGATGGACATGCAGGCGTGGGATCGATGCGCCGACAGGTCGCTGACCATCGAGCGCGTAAAGCACCTGCCATGCGTGATCGCGCTGGACCTGGCGAGCAAGGTTGACGTCGCGGCAAAAGTGCGACTCTTTCACGATGTGGCCGAGGATCGGTACTTCCTGATTCCGACCTTCTGGCTGCCCGAGCGGGCGATCGAGGTCGGCGCGAACAGCCAGTACGACGGCTGGCGCCGCAGCGGTCACCTGCAGGTGAGCGATGGCGAGGTGATCGACTTCGATGCGATCGAGGACGACATCCGGGCCGACGCCGCCGCGCTCGATCTGGTCGAGGTGCCCTTCGACCCGTGGCAAGCGACGCAGCTCGCGGGGCACATGCTGGATGAGGGCGTGCCGATGGTCGAATATCGGCAGACGGTGCAGAACATGAGCGAGCCGATGAAGCAGCTCGAGGCACTGGTGCTGCAGGGCAAGCTCACGCATGACGGGAACCCGATGATGACGTGGATGGTCAGTAACGTCGTGTGCCACCGGGACGCGAAGGACAACATCTACCCGCGCAAGGAACGCCACGAAAATAAGATCGACGGGCCGGTCGCCGGAATCATGGCGATCGGCAGGGTGCTCGCCGGCGATCAGGAGAGCCGCCCTCCCGAGGTCATCCTGCTGTGATCACTTGGGCCGAGGTGCAGGCGCGGGCCGCGCAGCCGCCGCGCGTGCTGAACGAATGGCGCGCGCAGCGCGTGCGCGCTGACGCCTCCAGCCTCACGATCGACGATCTCGCGCGTCTGTACGACGCCCCGGGTGGATTGTCGCGGATCGACGAGCGCACCGCGATGCGGGCCTCGGCGGTCTATGCGTGCGTGGCGCTCATCGCCGGCAAGGTGGCCGCGCTCCCGCTGCAAATCAACGAGCGCACTCCGGATGGGCCACGGCGGCTCGAGCAGCTGCATGACTACTGGTGGCTGCTCAATGAGCGCCCGCACCCTGGCCTGTCGGCCACGACGTTCTGGCGCTATGTCGTCGAGTCGATGATGCTCGCGGGCGACGGGTTCGTGGAGATCGTCCGCTCGCATCCGAGTTCATCCGTCGTCTACAGGCTCAAGCCACATCATCCACGCCGTGTGGATCCGTTCATTGATTCGCGCGGCGTCAAGCTGTTTCGGATCGCAGAGGACGGCCGGCAGCGCGCTGTCAATGAAGCCGACATGCTGCACTTCGCCACCGGCTTCGGCTGGGACGGGCTGCGGTCCATGAGCCCCATTCAGTACGCGGGGCAGACGGCCATCGGGATCGCGCTCGCCGCCGACGAGTATTCCGCGCGGTTCTTCCAGAATTCGGCCCGACCCGACATTGTGCTGACGACCGACGGGAAGCTGAGCCCGGAGCAGCAGCAGCAGATCCGTACGGCGTGGGCGTCCCGACATCAAGGGCCGACGCTCTCGCACCTGCCGGCCGTGCTATCCGGCGGGCTCAAGCTCGAGAAGATCACGATGAGCGCCGAGGATGCGGAGCTGATCGCGACTCGCGGTTTCCAGATCGAGGAGCTCGCGCGCATCTGGGGTGTGCCGCCCTTCATGATCGGTCACAACGAGAAGACCACGTCTTGGGGCTCCGGCGTCGCCGCGATGGGCGCCGGCTTCGTGCGGTACACGCTGGAGAACTATACGGACCCCATCGAGAATGAGATCAACCACAAATTCTGGCCGAGCCGCCAGCGCCTGTACGTAGAGCACGATACGACGCAGATCGAGCGCGCCGAGCTGAAGGACCGGTTTGCTGCATATCGCGTCGCGCTGGGCCGCGCCGGAGAGCCGGCATTCATGACCGTGAACGACGTGCGCCGACTCGAGCGCCTGCCAGCCGTGCCGGGCGGTGATGAATTGAATCGCGGGACGCAGCCTGCACAGCCCACCAAGGAAGCTGATGATGAAGAACCGTCTCCTGACACTGCTCGCGAGTAATCGCGGACGGTCCATCCAGCCGCGGCAGGCGATCGTCGCGCAAAGCGATGAGGCGACGCTGTACATCTATGACGTGATCGTCTCGTCCGAAGCCGAGGCGCAGTGGTTCGGTGGGGTCGCCGCAGAGACGCTCGCGAAGGAGATTCGGGGGCTCTCCGTCTCCACGATTCACGTGCGCATCAACTCGCCTGGCGGCGGCGGTTTCGGCGGTCAGACGATCGCCAGCGCGCTGCGAGATTCCAGGGCGCGCGTCATTGCTCATGTCGACGGCCTGGCGGCGAGCGCGGCTACGATCGTCGCCACGGCCGCCGATGAGATCGTGATGGCCAAGGGTTCGATGTACATGGTGCATCGGGCGTGGCTTTATATGGTCGGCAACATGCATGACTTGCTGGATGCGGCCTCGCTGCTCGAGAAGTTCGATCGATCGATGGCGGAGCAGTATGCCGGCCGCACCGGCGAATCGGTCGAGGACATGCTCGCCGTCATGGATGTCGAGACATGGTTCACCGCCGAGGAGGCAGTGGAGGCTAAGTTCGTGGACCGCATTGCCGACGACGAGCCGAAGGCCAAAGCGGAATGGGACCTCTCGGCATACATCAATGCGCCGGCGTCGCAGCCTGTCGCACTGGAGCAGTCGCAGGAACATCGAGATCGGCAGCAGCAGCGAGTGAGGCTGCTCGATCTCGCACCGATCGGATAGCGCTCTCGCGCACCGAACAAGGGGCCCTTTGGGGCCCTTTTCTTTTTCCACTCTCGAAAGGAAATAAGCCATGAAATTGGCTCAACTGCGCGAGCGACGCAACGCCAAGGCAAAAGCCGCTCACGAACTGAACGCGAAGTACCCGGCGGACAAGCGCATGTCGGCAGAGGACGCCGCGGCGCTCGATGCGCTGCTGGCCGAAGTCGAGGCGATCGACGACGAGATCGCGCGCGAGCAGCGGCTCGCGCAGCTTGCCATCGAGGAGAATCCGCAGGCCGAGCACGAGGCGCTGCTTAACGCGTCGACTCGCGAGCCGGGCCGGCAGGGACCGGGGGCGGCCGCGTTGCGCTCGTTCCTCGCCGGCGGCCTGTCGGCGCTCTCGCGCGAGCAGCTCTCCGAGATGCAGGCGCGCGTGAACACGGACATTCGCGCGGCGATGTCCACGACCACCCCGTCCGAGGGTGGCTACACGACCGCGCCCGAGTACCAGCGCCAGCTCGAGGAGGCGATGAAGGCGTTCGGCGGCATCCGCCAGGTGGCCACCACCATCCGCACGGCAACGGGCGTGCAGATGAACTTTCCGGCGGCGGACGCCACCGCCGAGGAGGGCGAGATCGTCGGACAGAACGCCGCGGTTTCGGCTCTCGACACGACCTTCAGCAACTTGACGATGGACGTCTACAAGTACAGCTCGAAGAAGATCGCGCTGCCCTTCGAGCTGCTGCAGGACACGTTCATCGACATCGAGGCGTACATCCAGGGACTGCTTGCCGTGCGGCTTGGTCGCATCACGGCCAAGCACTTCACGGTTGGCACCGGAACGACCCAGCCGCATGGCATCGTCGTCGGATCGACGCAGGGCGTCGCCGGCGGCGCCGGCACCGCTACCTCGGTCACGTACGACCTGCTCGTCGACCTCGAGCATTCGGTCGATCCTGCGTATCGCTCGGCGCCGGGCGTCGGATTCATGATGCACGACACGACGATCAAGGCGCTGCGCAAAATCAAGGACGGCAACCAACGTCCGATTTTTGTGCCTGGGTACGAGCAGGGCAATCCCGCTGGCGCGCCGGATCGATTGATCGGCCGTCCCATCTACGTCTCGCAGGAGATGGCGGCCATGGCGGCAAACGCGAAGTCGATCCTGTTCGGGCAGTTCTCGAAGTACCTGATCCGCAACGTCATGGATCTGACGCTCTTTCGCATGACCGACTCGGCATTCACGCTGAACGGGCAGGTGGGGTTCGTCGCGTTCATGCGGAGCGGGGGGCGTCTCATTGATGTCGGCGGCGCGGTCAAGCATTACGCCAACGGCGCGACCTGATCTATCTGATGTTTGAATCGCGGCCCGCTTGACCAGCGGGCCGTTTTCTTTTGGAGCCACCGATGAAGCACTTCCGTCACTTCCTTGCCGGCCTCGTGCTGGCCCTGACCGCTCTTGCGCCCCAAGTTCAAGCCCAGTCGCTCACCGACGCCGCCGAGAATGCGATCGTCGACGCGATGTTCCGCGCTCAGGCGCTCGGTGTACCGTCCACGTTCTACGTCGCGCTCGATACGACGGCCTGCAGCGACTCGACCGCCGGCACCGAGGTCAGCGGCGGTAGTTACGCGCGCGTCGCGGTCACCAGTTCGCTCGCGAATTGGGCAGGTACGCAGAGCGCCGGCAGCACGACCGCATCGACTGGCCCCGGCGGCCAGACGAGCAACAACGCCGTCATTACGTTCCCGGTGCCGACCGCGAATTGGGGTTCCGTGTCGCACTTCCGGTTGGTATCGGCATCGACCGCCGGCACGACGTGGTTCTGCCAGGCACTCACCACTCCGAAGACCGTCAACAACGGTGATGCTGCCCCGAGCTTCGCAATCGGGGCCATGACGTTCACGTTCCAGTGAGGCCACGATGAGAGCGCTTATTTCCGCCGCGACGCTCATCGCGCCGCTCGTGCTGGCGTCATGCGCGCAGGCGCCGGTCCAACTTGCATCCACGCCGCAGCGCGATACCGGTGTCATTGCGGTGGCCACGCTGGCGCCGCTCGGGTCGTTCGAGTGGCAGGTCGCGCCCGACTACACCCGGCTTGCTGTCACGCGTCGCTTGGCTGCGCGTCTCCTCGCACAGGGCCGAATCAGCGTCGAGGTCGCCGAACAGGTACAGGTCGAGGCCGATGCAGCTCGCAGGCTGCTCGATGCTGCGGTCGCCGTCGGCAGCGGTGCCGCGAATGTCGCCCAGGCGCGCGAGCACATCGCCCGCGCGCAGAAACTCGTGGAGGTCCCGCGATGAAAATCGAAGACGCACGCGCGTTCGCGCAGGCGCTGCTGGCGGCTTGCGACGCCGCGCAAGCCGCTGGGCAGACCGAGGTCGCCCTCGATCCGTTCGTCGCAGACGACGACGCCGCGCGCACCGAGCTCGATGACGCCATCGCGCAGGCCAAGGCGCGCAAGACGGGCGGCCAGCGGTAGTGCGCCTGGCTGATCTTCCGCGCACCGTCGTCATCGGCGGCAAGCGCCCGCGCGTGCGGCGCGTGCGCCTCGATCCGATGGGTAGCGCTACCGAGCTGCAGGCGAGGCTCGATGCGTGTCGCGAGGCGCTCGGAGCGGCGCAAGAGCTTTACCGCGAAACGCTGGGCGTGATCGTTCTGATGTGCAACCCGAAGGGCGTGGATGCGCGCCGCATGCTCGAGCGCACCTGCGAGATCGGACGTGAGTTTCTGGCCGCGGCTGGCGCGCGCAGATGGGAGCGCCCGAGCACCTATCGACATCGACCGCTGCCCGCGGGTAGGCGCAAAGGAGCATTGAAATGACCCTGGGTGAATTTCTCCTGGCCATGATCGCGCGGTTCGATGCGCAGATCGCGGCCGTCAACGCGAGGATCGAGAGCATGAGCACGACGCAGCCCGGCATGACCGATGTGGAGGCGCAGGCGTTCGCCGACCTGAAAGCGACAGTCGCGACGCTCACCGAGCAGATGGTTGGCGTGCGCGAGGCGGTCAGCACGATCGTCCAGACGCAGGCCGCGCACGCGGAGGCCATCAGCGGAGTGCATTCGCGCCTGGACCAGCAAGCGCAGGCGCTCGCCAGCATGCAGCAATCGTGGGGCACGCTCCCCGAGCTGCCGGCGCTGCCCGGCGCGCAAGCATGAAAGCGATCCTCGGCGCGCTGCTCGCGGCAGTGGCGCTCGCGGTGCAGGCGCAGGTGACGCCCGCACAGCTCACGGCCTACGTGACGCAGCTCGGCAACCTGGCGATCGCGCAGGACGCGCAGATCAGGGCCCTGCAGGCCAGGGTCGCGGAGCTCGAGACGCGCGAGGCCAAGAACCGCGAGAACATCAGCCACATCATCGCGCACGCCGACGTGATGGTGCGCTATGCCGTGGGCCTGGAGTGCTGGTTCAACAAGAACGTACCGTCGATCCTGACCGCGTTCTCCTGGGTCAAACCTTTCGAGCTGGGCGCGATCGCGTGCCCGCCGGAGGATCAGCGCTACTACCTGCCGTACTACCTGAGCCCCGACGGGCCGGTCCTGCCGCCCGCGCAGTAGCACTCCGATGCCGACGATCACAACGACCGAGCTGGGCGCGGCCGGCCGCTACGTCGACTTCGGTGACCCGGCGTCGCTGCGCGACCTCGGCGCGCAGACGATCCTCGCGTATTGCCGGCCGACCGCAGCCGGCGAGGGCAACCTCGGGTATCTCATCAGCAAGCAGGTCGGCTCGACCTCCTGGAAGCCTCGCCTGATCGGTTCGGCGGGCTCTGCGTGTTGGGTGCTGGGCGGAGCGAGCGGCGGCGGACTCAACCCCGATGCCGAGACGACCAGCGGATCGCTCGTGTTCGGCGAGTGGGTGCATCTCGCGGCGACCTACGACGGCGGCCTGCTCGCGAGCGGGATGCGCTTCTTCATCGGCCAGAACGGCGCGACGATCACCGAGCACACCGGCCGCTCGAACACGTACGACGGAACGGGCTCGGTCGACTCCAACGCGGGCGGGATCTGCACGCTGCTGAACCGCCACAATCGCGGGCGCGCGTTCGTGGGCGACGTGGCCTACGTCGCGTACTGGAATCGCATCCTCTCGCTCGGGGAGTTGGTCACCGCGCAGGCGAACGGCCCGCTCTCGGTGCCCAGCGGTCTGGTGCTGTGCTGGGCCAATCAGCAGGACTACGGCCCGAACAGCCTCGCGCCCACGGGCCGCAGCACTTTCGTCGCTGGTGCGGTGCCGCCGAATACGGCGCTGGGCGGTGGCGCCGCGGCGGCGCTTGCCGGCGACGCAGTGGTATCGGTGCAGGGCAGCGGCGCGCTGCCGACGACGCATGCACTCGCAGGCGACGCGACCGCGGCCGTGCAAGCTGCGGGCGCCTTCGCCGAGCAAACGACGTTGCTCATCACCGACGTGGATGCGGGCAACGCCAATCCGGCCACGTCCGAGGTCACCGACGCGGGCACGGCCACGCCGACGATCGAGGTGCAGCGGCGCACCGGCGCTGATGGCGATGGCGGATGGAGGCACTTCCTCTTCGCGGTCGAGGGCGTCGAGGGTAAGGTGCCGGTGTTCCGCTGGGCCAAGGCGAGCCACCGGTTCGGCGGTGGCTTCACAGGCGCCTGGGCGCCCGTGTACACCACCGATTGGATCACGTGGACCAAGGCCGCGTCGCGCACGATCGGCGCGACCTGGATCGAGTGGGGTTTCGCCGATCCGCTGCCTGCCGGTCGCGTCTACGTTGCCTCGCATCCGCTCGGGCAGCAGGCGCATGCGGCGCCGTTCGCGGCGTACCTGCTGGCCACCTACCCGACGGTGGCTGCGCCAACGCCGTCGGCCGACGCATCGGGCATCTGCAACACGACGCCCGCCGAGTCGGACGATCTCTCGCGTGCCGTGGGCGCCAACGCACAGTACGCGATCAAGCTCGCGTGGCCCGGCCCGACGACGGACGGCGAGCCGAAGCGCAAGCTCGTCGTGCTCGCGGGCATGCATGCAGCCGGCGAAGCGCACTCGTGGCTCGGGTTCACGTCGGCGGTGCAGTGGATGCTGTCGGATTCCTCGGCCGAGGCCGCGGCGTTCCGCAGCAACTGGGACGTTCTGCTCTATTTCAATGTCACCGCGAACGGCCTGCGCGGTGGCAATGCGCGATGGAACTTCCGCTCGAGCCAAGATCCGAATCGAGACTGGAAACTGAGCGGTTCGAGCACGCTGGCCGAGATCACCGCACTGCGAGCTGCGATCGAGTCCGACACCGGCGGCGCTGCGAACGTGCTGTATTCGTTCCACGGTGCCGCGGACAAAGCCTCGAGGTTCAACATCTACGTGATGGCGCCCGACATCGACGCGGGCACGCGCCGGCCGATCATGCAGGCCTTCATGACGTTGGGTACGTCGATCTTCGGCGTGGCGAACGCGAATACGCCATACGCCGAGACCAGCACCGAATTCTGGTGGGGCTATGCCAAGCTCGGCTGCGCGCTGTCGTTCCCTGTCGAGCTGCAGGCGTTGGGCGAATCGAGCCAGGCAGAGGCCGAGTTCGTTGGCCGCGCATGGATGCAGACCTTGCAGGCGCTGGACGCCGCCGAATGGTTCGCCGGCGCCGCGCTCGCGGCCGCTCCCGCCATCTCCGTGCAGGCCGGTGGCGCGCTCACGACCGCGACTCAGATCGTCTCCGCCGCAATCATCGCGACGACGGCCACCGGCACGCTGAGTACCGGTGTGCAGCTCGATGCCGCCGCGGCCTCCGCTGCGCTCGCCGCGGGCGCGCTCACGGTGCAGCTCCGCCTGCGCGCCGATGCACTGGCCGCCGCGGTCGCTGCGGCCGGTCTCACAGCCGCGCTGCGGCTCGCCGCATCCGCGCAGGCCGGGGCGCAGGCCTCGGGCGATCTCACCGCGGCTGGCGAGGGTGCCGCACTCGCCGGCAATGCCGCGGCGGCAGCGCTCGCCACCGGGTCGATCACGATCCAGATCCGCCTGGCGGGCGCCGCGCTCGCCTCGGCGATCGCCCAGGGCGTGCTCGCCGGCAGCGCGGCGACGCTGCAGGCCGATGCGATCGCCGCCGCGCTGGCCACGGGCGACATGGAAACGGCGGTGCGGCTCGCGGCCTCGGCGCTCGCCTCGAGCGCGTCCACGGGCGCCCTCACCGCGCCGGGCGCCGGCGGCGCCCTGCAGGCCGACGCGCAGGCGATCGTCATCGCCGAGGGCGGGCTCACCACCAGCATTCTGGTCGCCGGCGCCGCTGCGGTGGTCTCGCAGGTCACCGGCACGCTGGATGTCGGGCTGACGCTGCGCGCGAGTGCCTTCGCCGCAGCGGCGGCCGACGGGATGCTGCTCACGCAGATCCAGCTCAATGCAGCGGCGCTGGCCGGGGCGCTCGCACGCGCGACGCTCACCACGGCAGGGCCGCCGCTCGCAACCCATGGTGCGCGCCGGCCCGGGCAGCGCGGCCGGCAGGCCGTCAATCAGCGGAGGCCGCGGCAATGGGCCTAAGAGTCGTCATCGCGCCGACCGTGGAGCCGGTCACGCTCGAGGAGGCGAAATTGCATCTGCGCGTCGAGCATGACGCCGAGGACACGCTCATCTCCTCTCTCATCTCCGCCGCGAGGGGACAGTGCGAACATCTGTTGGAGCGCGCGATCGCGCGGCAGACGCTCATGCTCGCCATCGACGAGTTCCCGGCGGATGGTATCCGGCTGCCATGGCCGCCGATCGTGACCATCGATTCCCTTGCCTACGTGGATGTCGACGGCATCGAGCAGACGATGCCGCCAGCAGGCTACTACCTCGACGAGGCGCAGGAGCCATGCTGGCTGTTGCCCGCCTATGGCTCGAGCTGGCCGAGCGCCAGAATCGAAGCAAACGCGGTGCGGGTGACCTACCAGGCCGGCTATGCCGAGTGCCCAGCCGAAATCAAGGGCTGGCTGCTGCTCACGATCGGCACGCTCTACGCCACGCGCGAATCGGCTTCGGATCGGCCCGCTCAGCCCAGTCCCTTCGTCGATCGACTCATCGACCGTTGGAGGGTGTACGGATGAGCGCAGGGCGTCTGCGTCATCGCGTCACGATTCAGCGGCGAATCGAGACGCGCGATCCGATCACAGGCGCCACCTCGTACGGCTGGGCGGACGTGGCCACGCTCTGGGGCGCTGTCGAGCCGCTATCCGCGCGCGAGTTCATCGCCGCGCAGGCCGCGCACTCGCAGGTGTCGGCGCGCATCACGATCCGGTTCCGCGACGACATCACGGCGGCGATGCGCGTGCTGCACGGCGCGACGGCGTATGACATCGAGGGCGTGATCCCGGACGCCCGTTCCGGGCGCGAGTGGCTGACGCTGCCGGTCTCCACGGGGGTGCGTGATGGCGCATGACACGCAGACGCTGCACGGGCTGGACGACCTGCTCGCGAAGCTCCAGGCGCTGCCGCCGGAGATCGTAAGCAAGTCCGGCGGGCCGGTGAAAACCGCCCTCAGGAAGGGCGCGAAGGTCATCGCCGAGGAGGCGGTGCGAAACATTCGCGCGATCGTCTCGGACGACCCGCACTACGTATCGACGGACCAACTGGCGAAATCGGTGGTCGTGCGTCGCGATCCACGCCCGCAGAGGTCCGGCGCGAACGAGCGCTTCCGGGTGATGCTCGCGCGCAAGAAGTACCCGGGGCGCAACCTCGGCACGATCGCCACGGGGCGGTACCTGGAGTTCGGCACCGAGAAGCAGCGCCCGACGCCCTGGCTCACGCCGGCCTATCTCGCCAAGCGCCAGGCCGCGCTCGATACCGTCGTGCGCGAACTGCGCATTGGCGTCGATCGAGCGATTCGCAAGGCATCGAGGCGCTGATGTTGCCGCTCGTCTATCCGGTGCTCATCGGAGATGCCGCGGTCTCGGCGCTCGTCGCCACGCGTATCTATCGACACGGTCGCGCGCCGCAAGAAGTGGCCGTGCCCTATATCACATGGTCCATCTCGGGTGCGCCGGAGAACGCCTTCGAGGGGCCGGACCACGATTTCTGCCGCGTGCAGGTCGACTGCTGGTCGGATGACGACGCGCAGCTCGAAGCGCTGGGAAAGGCCGTCCGCGATGCGATGGAGCCGCACGCGCACATGACGCTCTTCGAGGGCACGCCGGATGACACCACCGGCCGCTTCCGAATGATGCTGCTCTTCGACTGGATCGAGCCTCGATAGAGGCTCGCCGCTTCACCACCAGCCGCCTTCGGGCGGCCTTTTCGTTTCTGAAGGAGTTGAAATGGGCACTCCCATCAAGAGCCAGAAGACGGAGCTGTACTGGGCGTCGGGCCCGACGGCGACGTCGCGCGTCGTGGCCGCCGCGAGCATCAATGGGCTGGGCGGCCCGGCCGACCAGATCCCGACCACTACGCTCGACAATGACACCGACCACACATTCCTCGGCGGGCTGGGGAATCCAGGCGCGGTTACGGTCGCCTTCAACGTCCATGCCGGCGAGATCGCACACGAGGCCGTGCTCGCGCTCAAGGACTCCAAGGACGTCGTTTCGTGGGGTATCTATGGCCCCGGGTCGCCGGTGCCGACGGCGGTGGGCTCTGTCATGCAGCCCTCGGTGACCCGGCCCTCGATGATCTTCCAGGGCTACGTCTCCGACATCAACGTCGACATCGGAGAGAACAACGTCTGGAAGGGCAGCATCACCATCCAGCGTAGCGGCGGCCTGACCATCGATCTGCTCGCGCCATGAGCAAGTACGAGTCGTTTTTCGTCTCCGACGAGATCCGCGAGCGCAAGGTCACGCTCGCCGACGGTACCGAGCATCTCCTGCATTTTCGCGAGTTGCCGGCGGTGGAGTTTCGCAAGTTCGGCCTCGCCGAGCGATCCGAGGATGACGACGTCCGGTCCGAAGCGACCGTGCGCCTCATCGCGGCAAGCCTGTGCGAGCCCGACGGCAGCTCGGCGATCACGCTCGAGCAGGCCCGCAAGCTCAAGCCGCATGTCGCAAGCGCCCTGTTCGAGGCGGTGCTGGACGTGAACCGCGTCCGCCGAGGCGAGCAGGGAAACGCATAACGGCCGGCGGCGAGCAATGGTTCTGGCACGTCCTCGCGCTGGCGCTCGGCGGGCGCTCGGTCGCCGAATGGCAGGCGTCCATGACGCAGGCGGAGTTCGAGTCGTGGATCGAGTTCTATCGCCGCTGGCCATTCGACGACCGGCATCGGTACTACCGGCCGGCCGCGTTCATCGCCGCTTCCGCGGGCGCCAAGCTCGAGCAGGCGCTCGACTGGCTGCAACCCGCCGAGCCTATCGACGCGCTCTCGGCTGCGTTCGGCATTCCGGTGAGATGACATGAGCCTTGGCACCATCGTCGTCGATCTGCTGGCGCGCACGGGCAGCTTCGAGACCGACACCAAGCGCGCCGCGAAGCTCGCCCAGCAGCGTGCGAAGGAAATCGACGAAGCGTTCGAGAAGGCCGGCAAGGCGGTCGGCCTGGCGCTCGCCGGCATCGCCACGGCGGCGGCCATTGCATTCAAGTCGACCATCGACCGCATGGATGAGTTGTCGAAGGCCGCGGCTCGCGCATCGATGCCGACCGAGGATTTCTCGCGCCTCGCCTATGCCGCCGACCTGGCCGATGTGTCGATGCAGGACCTGCAGGGGTCGATGGGCAAGCTCGCCAAGGCGCAAGGCGACGCGGCCCAAGGGGCGGCCGAGCAGGAGCGTGCATTCAAGGCGCTCGGGATCGCATATAAGAACGCCGACGGATCGCTGCGCGGCACGAAGGACGTGTTCTTCGACTTCGCCGACAAGTTCAGGAAATTCCAAGGCTCACCGGAGATCGTCACGCTCGGGATGACGATCTTCGGCCGGTCGTTCCAGACCTTGATTCCACTGCTGAAGGACGGTGCACAGGGGCTGAAGGACGCCGGCGCCGAGGCTGATGCATTCGGTGTCACGGTATCGACGCGCGCTGGCCTGCAAGCCGAAGCCTTCAACGACAGCATCACGCGACTCACTAAGGCGATCGAGGGCCTGAAGATCGAACTGGTGCAGGGTCTGCTCCCAGGGCTTCTGGATGTCACCCAGCGCTTTCTCGATGCTCGCGAGGCCGGGCTGGGCTTCATCGACGCGTTCGATATCGCGGCCAACATCAAGGGTTTCATGACGCTGGACGAGAAGATCGCGGACGTCCAGCGGCGCATTGCGGATGTGAAGTCTGGCAAGTGGACCGGGCTGTTCAGCACAGACGGCCTGGCAGACCTCGAGGCACGGCTCGCCAAGCTGACAAAGCTCCGGGATCAGTTCAGCGACAGGGCGATCAACGCTGACATGACCGCCCTCGGCGGGTCGACGCCTGCGCCGCGCGCGAAGCCGCTCAGCCTATTGGGCGGCAGCAAGGCGAAGCGCGATATGACGCCGATCGACATGACCGACGAGCAGCGCACGCTGATCGCCGCGATCGGCCTGTACACCGACATCGAGAAGCGTTCGAAGGACTACGGGCTCACGCTGCAGTGGCTCGACCAGCTGTACTTCGACGGCGCGATCAAGGTCGAGCAGTACGACGTCGCCGTGCAGCAGCTCACGCATTCGACCGAATCGTTCGGTAAGGATGGGGTGGCCGCGATCGAGGCATTTCATGCATCAGTCCTCGCAGCCAAAAAGCCGCTCGACGAACTCGGTGAATTCACGTTGCAGACCGCGCGCAACATCCAGACGCATCTGGGCGATGAGACGTACAACGTGCTCAGCGGAAGGTTCGACGACATCGGCCAACGCTGGCTCGACCTCCTCAATCGCATGATGGCCGACGCGCTGGCCGTGAACCTGTCTCGCGTACTCTTCGGCGACTTCGACAAGAGCGGCAGCCTCGGCGGGTTGTTCGGTCAGGGCCTGTCTCTGCTCTTGGGCGGCGGCGCCGGCGGCGGCACGGGCGGCGGCGGTCCAGGGTTGGGCAGCGGGCTCTCGCCCGGCATGACGAGCGCTGACGACTGGATGCTTGCAGGCCTAGCCGGCCGCCGCGCCGGCGGCGGTGACGTATGGCCGGGCGGGACTTTCCTCGTCGGGGAGCGCGGGCCGGAGCTGTTCAGGCCGGTCACGAGCGGGACCATCGTGCCGAACGAAAAGCTCGCCTCGCCGGGCGAGGCACCGCCCATCATCATTAACATCGCGACGCCGGACGTCGAATCGTTTCGTCGATCCGAGGGCCAGATCGCCGCTCGCCTGTCGTCGATCGCCTCGCGCGGAGCGCGCTTCCGATGAGTTTCGTCGACGCGATCTTTCCCGAACAGTACGCCTACGGCGCGGTCGCGAGCGACGACTGGAAGAACGAGATCGTCGAATCGATCAACCGGCGCGAGGTACGCAACCTGCCGGTCGAACATCCGCGCCGCAGCTGGGACCTGTCGATTCCTGCGCGCACGCACAGCGAGCGCGATGGCATCCACCAGTGGTTCCTCGCGATGCGCGGCGCGCACCACAGCTTCGCCTTCCGGGATTTCGCCGATGACTCTGCGGCACGTCAGGCGATCGGCATGGGTGATGGCATTGCACTCGCGTTTCAGCTCGTCAAGAGCTATGCGATCGGCACAGAGGCCTACGATCGCCCGATCACGCGGCCGGTCACCGCTGGCGTGCGAGTGTGGGTCAACGGCACCGAGCAACTGAGCGGCTGGACGGCGAGCCGACTGACCGGCGAGATCGTCTTCGCCACGGCGCCGGCCGACGGCGCGCTCGTCGAGGCCTCCTGCGCGCAGTTCCATGTGCCCGTCCGATTCATGCAGCCGCGGCTCTCCTGGAGCGCCATCAACCGAAATCTCCGGGCCGGCCTGCTCTTTCGGTGCGACGCGCTCTCGCTGATCGAGGTGATCGGGGAATGAGAGCCGTCGATCCTGCGTTTACGGCGGCGCGCCAGTCGGCGTCGTCGAGCCTGTGCAAGGTCTGGCGTATCGAGCGCCGGGACGGCGTTGTGCTGCGGTTCACCGAGCATGACACGGATTTGGAGATCGGCGGCGAGAGGTACGCCTCTACGGCGAGCTTCGATGCATCCACGATCAAGGCCAGCGGCGACCTTACAGTGGACGACCTCGATGTGCAGGGCGCATTCGACAGCTCGACGATTACCGAGCGCGATCTACTTGCCGGGAACTTCTCCGGCGCGCGCTTCATCGTCGGCGAGATCCTGTGGGACAACCTGGCCGCAGGCATCGACCCGCTGCGCTGGGGCACGCTCGGCCACGTTAAGGCCACTGGCGGCGCATTCCTCGCCGAGCTGCTCGGGCCCACCGCGCCGCTGCAGCAGCCCTATGGAGAGCTCGTGCAGCCGCAGTGCAGGGCGACGCTGGGCGACGTGCGATGCGGAGTCAACTTGGCCGCATACACGCAAACCGGAACGGTCACCGCGGTCACGAGCAAGCGCGTCGTCACGGCGAGCGGCATCACGGTCCCCGGGGGAGACCCCAGCTATTTCCAGCACGGCCTCCTCGCCTGGCTCACCGGCCCGAATGCTGGGCTGCAGATGGAGGTCGCTGAGTGCGACGGCACGACGCTCACGCTCATGCTCGAGATGTTCTCGCTGCCCGAGGTGGGCGATACGTTCGATCTGCCCGCTGGCTGCGATCAGTCCATCGTCATCTGCAACGCGCGGTTCGGAAACCAGCGCCGTTTTCGGGGCGAACCCTACAAGCCGGTGTCCGACGACGTGATCAAGGGGCCGGTGCGATGACTATCACGCGCGCAGCGTTCCTCTCCGAGGCCCGCAGCTGGATCGACGTGCCCTGGGTGCACCAGGGGCGCAACCGGTACGGCGTGGACTGTATCGGGCTCGTGCTCGTGACCTGCTGGGCGCTCGCGCTCACCGATTACGATATCAGCGGCTATGGTCGCACGCCGAACGCAGACATGCTCATGCGCGAGCTGGATGCGCGGGCCCGACGGATCGACCTGGCCAGCGCGCTGCCGGCCGACCTGGTGCTTTCTCGCTTCAATCACGATCCGCAGCACGTCGGAATCCTCACCGACCGCGGTATCCTGCATGCCTACGCGGGCGCCCGCCGTGTAGTCGAGACTGCGCTGCCCCGGTCCTGGCGGCGCCGGATCGTGGCGGCGTACGCCGTGCCCGGAGTCGCCTGATGGCACAGCTCGCCGTCGCTGCCGTGGCGTCATGGGCTGCCGGGTCGGCCGCTGCCGCAGCTGGTATTGCCTCAACAGCGACCTTTCTCGGCATGACGGCGGCCGGTTGGGGGTGGATGGCCGGCTCCGTCATCGGATCGATGCTGTTCGCGCCTGACGCGCCGGACGGCCCGCGCATCGCCGACAAGGGCGTGCGCGCCGGCGCCTACGGCCAGATGATCCCGATCACCGCGGCGACGGTCCGAGTCACCGCAGACCTCCTCTGGTTTTCGGATCTCATCGAATCCTCGGAAGAAGTCGGCGGCAAGGGCGGCGGTGGCGCGACGCAGTGGCACTACGCTATTAACATGCTCGTCCAGGCCTGCGAATCGCCGGAGGGCGAGCCACGCACGCCGCTACACATCTGGGCCAACGGCCGGCTGCTATGGTCGCACGATGGCACGCCCGACGGTGTCGTCGACGACCAACTCATCCAGCGCGGCAACGTGCGGTGGTACGACGGCCAAGACGCTCAGCTGCCCGATCCGGTCTACGAGGCCGCGGTAGGAATCGCGCCTGCGCATCTCGGTTACCTCACGATCATGCTTGAAGAACTGCAGCTCGATTTTTCTGGCAACCGACCGCCGACCATCGAAGTCGAGGTCGCTGAGCATATCGCCGGCGGTGCGACGCAGAGCAACGTGTACACGTCGGGGAATTTTCACAACGCGGGCGAGCCGACAACGGTGCGGGCTCGCGGCTACCTCGCGGTGCTGCGCATCGCATCCGGCGATGTGCGCCTGCGCACGATCCGCGAGTCGGATGGCGTGCTGACAGGCGAGATCACGATCCCGCTGTCGTGGAGCAGCATCGGCGGTATCCTCTTCGACCCGACCTCCGATACGGTGTGGCTGCGCGCCGGCTCTGCGATTCGGGCATACGACATGGCCGGCAATCAGGTTGTCGCCGCGACTCTGCCGAACACCTCTGCCGATTTCGCCTTTTCGGCCTCCGGCTCGCTGTGGGTCTATTCACATGCCGCCTATGCCTGGTGGCGCATCAACAAGCTCAATGGCGCGGTCCTCGAGACGCGGATTGTGTCCACCCGGTTCCTGAGCGGGAACATCGCGGTCGGCATCGCGAACGACGGCGCGATCCTCGCGCGCTACGCAAACAAGATCTACCGGCACACCGGTGTCGGCTCCGACTACGATGTGATCGATCTATCGATCTACTACACCGGTATCAAACGGTCTTGGTATGACGCGGTCAGAGACGAGATCGTCGTACTCGCGAGCAACGGCGCTTCAGCCGTCGCGGCTCGCATCAACCCGATCACGGGCGACATCATCGGCTCGCGTGCGTTCGATGCCACGATCTACTCCACGGCCGAGACGACAGGCGTGGTGTCCTACGATCCGATCGGGCAGTGCATCTGGCACGCGGTGCGCTTCGGGTCGATCGATCGGTTCGACGTGCTCACCGGAAGCATGGCCACCGCCATGTATACGTTCACGCCGGCGGCCTACTTGAACCAGGTCATCGTGCTGCCCAGCGAGTCGGGTATTTTCCTTGCGTGGAACGACACGAGCCTGACCGATTTCACTTATGCGCGCTTCGGCGGCGCCCCGCGCGGCCTGCCGATTTCGCTCGCTGAACTCGTGGAGCGCACCTGCATACGTTCCGGCATGGACCCCGCGAGCATCGATACCACGGAACTCGACGACTCGATCGCCGGCTACAGCATCACGCGACAGTCGACCGGCCGCGCGGTGATCGATCAGCTGCGCAGCGCGTACTTCTTCGACGGTGTCGAGAGCGGCCTCAGCTACGCCTGGCGCAAGCGCGGCAAGGCCCCGGTGGCCACCATCGATGCCGGCGAGCTTGGCGCGCACGTATTCCAGTCCGGCTCGAGCGACCCGCCGCCGGCGCGTGAGGCCGAGATGATCCCGGACGTCGAGGCGCCTGCGGAGCTCACGCTCTCCTATGTAGATGCGGCCGCCAACTACGACGTGGGCGTGAGCACGGCACGCCGCCAGGCCACGCAAGCGGGCGCGCCGGCGCGCATCGAGCTGCCGATCGTGCTCTCGGATGCCGAGGCCGGCGCCATCGTGTGGGCGAACCTTCTGCACGCGCACGCCGCGCGCAACTCGCTCGCGATCAAGCTCACGCATGCCTACGAGCATCTGGAGCCATCGGATGCGATCCTCGTGCCCTTTGCCGACGGCGAGCTGCGCCGCATGCGTATCGACAAGCGCACAAGCGCGCGGCCGCTCGTCGAGCTCGAGGGCGTGATCGAGGACGTCTCGTGGGTCGACGTGCGCTACGGTGGGACCGGCCGCGGTGCCGCGCCCGCGCAGGTCGCACCGAGCATGCTCTCGACCAGCGTGCTGGCGCTCCTCGATCTGCCGCCGCTGCGGCCCGAGGACGATGCGCTGGTGATCTATGGTGCGGTGGCGCCGGCCAGGGCGGCGGATGCGTGGCCAGGCGCCGCGATCTACAAGTCGGTCGACGGCGGCGCGAGCTATGACTCGGTGCTCGCAACGCGCGGGCGCGCGACGCTCGGCGCCACCACCACAGTGCTGGGCGACTGGAGCGGCGGCAATCGCTGGGATCGCGCGGATACCGTGCGCGTCGCGTTGACTTCCGGCACGTTCAGCTCGGCGAGCGAGCTCGCCGTTTACAACGGCGCGAACGCGGTGGCGATCGGTGACGAGATCATCCAGTTCGCCAACGCTGTGCTCGTCAGTCCGGGCGAGTGGGAGCTCTCGACGCTCTTGCGCGGTCGCATCGGCACCGAGCGCGCGATCGCGGGCCATGCTGTGGGCGATCGCGTGGTGCTGCTGTCTCCGGCGCTGCGGGCACTCGCGCTGCCCGCCGGTGAGCTCGGCGCCGCGCGGCTCTACAAAGCGGTGACCGGTGGCCAGCCGATCGCGGATGCGCCGTCGCAGACGTTCGCAGCTGCCGGTAACAGCCTGCGGCCGCTCTCGCCGGTGCGCATCCGTGGATCCCGCTCCGGCGGTGACCTGACGATCACCTGGGTGCGCCGCGCGCGCTTGTACCGGGGCTGGCACGTACCGCTGGATGAGCCCGTCGAGGCGTACGAGATCGACATCCTCTCCGGTTCGTCGGTGGTGCGCACGCTCACTGCATCAGCACCGATCGTCGTCTACACCGCCGCACAACAGACCGCGGACTTCGGCGCTCCCCAGCCAGAGGGCACCGTACCCGTAGCCATCCACATGATCAGCAGCCGCGTCGGTCGCGGCCATGCAGGAACCGCCACGCTATGAGTACGACGAATCTGCAGATCCCGCTGATCGACGCGAACCAGGACCAGCCGACCACGGCAGCCAATGAGGCGATCGAGCTGCTCGATACAGCGATCGCCGGTCGGCTGGCGTTGAACATGACGGGCCTGTCGACTCGCACGCTCACGTCGGCCGAAGCGGTCAACGCCATGTTGCATGTAACCGCGACGACCGCAGCCTGTGAGCTGCTGCTGCCGGCGTCGCCGAAGCGGTGGCTCGTGATCAATGACGGCTCGCATACGCTGACGCTCAAGCGCAGCGGGCAGAGCACGCCTGCGCCGCCGACCGTGGCCGCCGGCGCTTCGGCGCTCGCCTATTGCGACGGCACGAATATCCGCAAGCTCTGACGCCACTCCCTTGCATTGGCGGCCGCCTCGAGCGGCCGTTTTCATTTTTCGAGGACCAACACGATGGAAGCACGCGAGCTGGTGGAGTGGCTGTCATTTCTCGGGCTCAAGGTCGTGACGCTCGTGGCCGGCTTCTTTGGCGCCACCGTTGCATTGACCGTCGCGCCGAAGCTCGGGCCTTGGCAGCTCGTCACGTCCGTCTTCGGCGGTCTCGCGATCGCGGTGTTCATTGAGCCGCTGGTGAGCTACTACCTGAAGGTGCCTGCCGGAGTGCAGGGCGGGATCGCCTTCATCCTCGGGCTGGCCGGCGTCGTCATCGCTGCCGGCATCATCGAAGTAGCCAAGGCGTTGCCTGCGATCGCGATCAAACGAATCAGGCGCATCTTCGGGGACGCCGAATGAGCATGCTCTATTCGATCATCTGCGCAGTCATCTGCCTGCACGCGATCGTCGATCTCAACGCATCAACGCGGCGAACCTCACGCCTGCATCGCGGAATCGAAGTCGTGATCGCCTGCTCGGCGTTCGCCGGCATCTTCCGGCCGGCGCTACAGCCCGAGCACGCGACGATCGTCTCCACGCTGCTGCTGGGCGCGCTCGCCGCCGACTGCATCATCCGGCACTACCGCAGGCACTGGTATGCGGACCGGTGCGATCGAGGGCTCATCGCGCGCCGGCTGAGGAGCATGAGATGACGCCGCTCGAGGGCGCGCCCTTCGATCTCGCGTTCGATCGTCTGATCGGGCACGAGGGCGGCTACGTCAATGACCCCGACGACCCCGGCGGCGAAACGAAGTGGGGCATCTCCAAGCGCTCGTACCCACACCTAGACATCGCTGCGCTCACGCGCGAGGAGGCCCGCGAGATCTATCTGCGCGACTTCTGGTCGCGGATCAACGCCGATCGACTGCCGTTCAGTATCGCCTACCAGCTGCTCGACTTCGCCATCAATAGCGGCATCGAGACCGCGGTGCGCTATTTCCAGCGGGCGCTCGGTGTTGCCGACGATGGATGGTGGGGTCCTCGGTCGCAGGGGCGCGCGGATGCCACGAGCGAGACGGACATGGTCATGCTGCTCAACGCGGAGAGGCTCGATTTCATGACGCGCCTGCGCAACTGGCCGAATCACGGCCGCGGCTGGGCGCGACGCATCGCCGGCAACCTGCGATACGGGGCGGCGGATACATGACCGCTCCTTCTGTCAAGAGGTGTGTGCCGTGATACGCGATGCCGGTACGTGGCTCGGCGCGCTGGGCGTGTTCATCCTGGCGCTCATCGGTGCTTGGTGGATCGGCCACGCCAAGGGCGTGAGCGCAGAGCGTGCGCGCTGGGAGTCGAGGCAGATCATCGCCGAACGGGCGGCGCGACAAACCGAAATCGACCTCGCGCAGGTCGCCGGCGCCTCGGCCAGACGAATCGCGGAAAAGGAGCGACTCCTCGATGAACGTGCCCGAACCCTCGACGCAGACTGGCGCGCGACTCTGGCCGGCCTGCCTCGCTGTCGCCTGCCTGCTCGTATCGGCGTGCAGCTCGACGCTGCCGCCGGCGTGCCCGCAGCTGCCGCCGTGGCCGAGCCACCTCGAACCGGTCCCGATGCGGCCGCACTCGATACCGTCATCGATCTCGCCGACACGCTCGACACCGTCCGAGCCAACTACGCGATCTGTCACATCGACATCGAGCGATTGACCGAAGCGCGCAGCTGGTACGAGGAGCTGCGCGCTCGGGTGAACAGGGGGGAGTGATGGGCAGGCTAAGTGCGGTCCTGCGCGGCATCGAGGGCGGAGGGCTGCTGTTCAGTTCCTCGGTGACTGCACGCACGCGCTGGCTGGCCAGACGGTGCCGCTACCCCGGCACTGGAAATAGCCCTGCGGCTCGCCAGAATCGCCGCTACGGCGCGATCGCTGGTGCGGAGGTATCAGCGCAGGGGCGGAGAGGGCGCAGGCGCCACCGGGGCCTGCGATTCGACCTCGGCATTCGCGAGTGTTTCCAGCGCGAACTGCACACAGTACGGCGCGCTCCGGTGATCGGATGAATCCGTCGCGACGTAGTAGCGCATCATCCGCTCGCTGATGCCGAGGCGCTTCGCCGCCGCGCGCTGGCTTAGGCCGGCGCGCTCGAGGAGGGCCCGGATGTAATCCGGGCTCGGATTGTGGAGTGCGGCGTCGGGCAGCATTAGCGCACGGTATCGAGTTGATCGGCGTCGGTCGGCGCGGCTTCTTCGCCCGTTCCACCCGATATCACGAGCAGCGAGCTTGCGTTGAGCAGGAGCGTGTGCATCTCGGCCTCGAAGTTGCGCGAGAGCACCTGGAGGAACTCTCCAGTTGCCGGCTCGACAAACCACGCGAGCGGATACAGAGAATGCTCCCCGGCTGCTGCGTAGCGACGAGCGGCGATCACCGCTTTGCCCATGATGCCGTCTATGATCCAGTCCGGGCGCCCCGGAACGTCTCGTCCGACGATGATGCAATGCGCGCCCGGGAGAATCTCCGTCCCCACCGCATCAAGCGTCTGCGCTGGCGCCGCTTCCTCGACACCGCCCTTGCGCATTGCTTCGATGATCTCGATCGCGAATTCGTTGTCCGTCATCGATTGCGATGACGACACGAAGCGTCTCGTGGGAACATCGTAGTAGCCGCTGATGTATCTGTCGGCTGCATTTCCGCGCAGCGAATTCGGCGTGAAGTAGATCCGGCGCCCGCCGGCGTCGCCGATCCATTCGTAGCCGCCGATGGCGATCATCGGGGCGATCGTGGCGCGAACGCTCGCCAGCCCCGCTTGATGCTTCGCATACTCCTGCAGCGCTTGCCGATACTGCTCGTCCGTCGGCCGAGGCCCTTTACCGAATCTGCCGCGCGGCCGCGGCATGGCATCCCACTCCGCCGGCGAGATCGGGCGCTTCATCTCAGAACGGGGAATTGAAGGCCCCGGGGCCCAGGGCGCGCAGCTGCGCCTTTTCGACGATGAGCGCGCGGCGCGAGTTCTGGCCGTGCTGGCGGCCGTCGAGATCGTCCGCCAGGTCGTCCTCGCTCAGCGGCCGGCCATTGTCTGCCCAGCTCGCCGAGACGATGTGCGCGTCGCCGCTGTCTTCGACGTCGACAACGGCGTTCACGACAGCGCCGAGAATCGCCGCATCGTAGCCGGCGTCAACCCATTTCTGATCGTGAACGTAGCTGATTTCGACTCGTTTCATCTTCATCCCCTTCGCCTCGCCGGACCCCACATCTCACAGTATAGGCACTAATTGCCTAATGTCAAGCCCGGTTGCTACTGTTCGCGTGTACAGTAGTCCGATGCTCGTCGACGTGATCCCACTGCGAGACTTCGGCCGTCGGCTGTCGAGCGCCGAGCTTGCCGCGCTCGAGCCGGTGCGCGGCATCCTGCGGGTGACGCGCAACAGCGACACCGGCTGGCTGTTCGCGCGCCTGATGTATGCCAGGCCAGGCTGGCCAGGTGCTGGCGGCCGGATGGATCTGCTGCCGACGCTGGCCGACGTGCGCCTAGTCGCGCTGGGGCCGGAGGGCATCGTGCTGGCCGGCTACGTCTCGACGGCCGCCGACGGGCGGGTCGCGCGCGGCGATCGGCAGGGCTGGTGGTGCAAGCCGGTCGCGCCGGATGCGCCGGTGTCGCGGTTCGAGCCGCGGAGCCAGTCGTCAACCACCGGTTGACAGCTTGCCCCGTCACCGCTCCGTCCCGCTCGATGCGCACTGTGCAGCCGTCGGCCCAGACGAGCATCGCGGCGCCGGAGGGCAGCAGGATCAGGGTCGGCATCCGGTGAGCATGCGGCTGGCGGAGCGGTGGCGCAATCAGCCGGATGGCCTAGAAATGCGACGCGGATTGATACGATCGCCCGGAAACCGCACTGTGGCGCTGTCATCTACCCCTTGAGCTACGGGGGCGATCGGACCGAATTCTACCGGACCCCGTCGAGCGGGCGACCGGCCGGGCGGCGTGATCCGGCTGCACGAGCGTCGGCAGGCGTACGCCCGTAGACGCCGCCGGTGCGGCCGGGTAGGCTGATCGCCGTCCGATACCCCGGGAGGTCGCATGGAAGCCCCGGACAGGCTGATCCTCGAGTGCGTCCTCGGGCACGCCGAAAAGACCCCTGGGCGGATCTTCCTCACGCAGCCGGTCGGCAACGGCAAGGTCATCGACTACACGTGGGCCCAGGTGGCCGATCAGGCGCGTCGCATGGCCGGACACCTGCAAAGCCGCGGTTTCGAACCGGGCGCGCGCATCGCGATGCTGTCGAAGAACTGCGCGCACTTCATCATGGCGGAGCTCGCCATCTGGATGGCCGGCTACACGACGGTCGCGATCTTCCCCACCGAGACCGCCGACACCGTGCGCTACGTGCTCGAGCACAGCGAGGCCAGCCTGCTCTTCGTAGGCAAGCTCGACAACTGGCCGCAGCAGCAGCGCGGCGTGCCGGCCGGGCTGCCGTGCGTTGCGCTGCCGCTCGCGCCGCGGACGGAATTCGACGGCTGGGATGCGATCGTCGCGCGCACGCCGCCGCTGCCGGGCCGGCCGGCACGCAAGGCCGGCGACCTGGCGATGATCCTGTACACGTCGGGCTCCACCGGCACGCCCAAGGGCGTGATGACCAGCTTCGAGGCGATCACGCGTGCCGCCGCCGGCATCGCCGCGGACACGCGCACGCGCGTCGGCCCGGGGGGCGTCAACCGGGTCCGGTCCTATCTCCCGCTGGCGCACAGCTTCGAGCGCTCGTGGACCGAAGCGGCGTCGCTGGTGGACGGCAACGCGCACCTGTTCTTCACCGAATCGCTGGACACCTTCCTGCACGACCTGCGCCGCGCGCAGCCCACGCTGTTCATTTCGGTGCCGCGGCTGTGGCTCAAGTTCCAGCAGGGCGTGTTCGTGAAGATGCCGCCGGCCCGGCTGGACCGGCTGCTGTCCATCCCCGTGCTCGGGCGCCTCGTCGCGCGCAAGGTGCGCAAAGGCCTGGGGCTGGACAAGGTGATCGTGGCCGGCAGCGGCTCGGCGCCGATGCCGGCCGAGCTGATCGACTGGTACCGCCGCATCGGCCTGCCGCTGTACGAAGGCTACGGCATGACCGAGGACAACTCGTACTCGCACAGCTCGAATGCGCGCTTCAGCACGCCGGGCTACGTCGGGGTGGCGCTGCCGGGCGTGCAGGTGCGCATCAGCCCGGAAGGCGAGATCCTCCTCAAGTCGCCCGCGCAGTTGAGCGGCTACTACAAGCAGCCGGAGCTCACCGCACGGTCGTTCACCGAGGACGGCTTCTTTCGCACCGGAGATCTGGGCGAATTGCGCCCCGACGGCCTGCTGAGGATCACCGGCCGCGCGAAGGAGCTGTTCAAGACGGCAAAGGGAAAGTACGTGGCGCCCGCACCGATCGAGAACCGGCTGAACGCGCATCCGATGATCGAGCTGTCGCTGGTGTCGGGGGTCGGCCAGCCGGCGGCCTATGCCGTCGTGCAGCTCGCCGAGGCGCTGCGGCCGCGCACCGGCGATCCCGCCGTGCGCGCGCAGGTGCGGTCCGCGATGGAGCAACTGCTCGACGAAGTGAACTGCGACGCGGCCGACCACGAGCGGCTGCGCATGATCGTGGTCATGGGCGAACCCTGGTCGGTGGAGAACGGATTCCTCACGCCCACCATGAAGCTCAGGCGCGGCCGCATCGAGTCTGCCGTGCAGCCGCAGGTCGAACGCTGGTTCGCCGACGGACGGAAGGTGCAATGGGCCTGACGCAGCCGCCCGCGCTCCATGGCGGCGAGCGCATTGCCGAGGTGTTGCGCACCCATGGCGTGCCCTGCATCTACACGCTGTGCGGCGGCCACATCTCGCCCATCCTCAGCGCGGCCAAGGCGCGCGGGATCCGCATCGTCGACGTGCGCGACGAGGCCACCGCCGTCTTTGCCGCCGACGCGACGGCACGCCTGTCGGGCCTGCCCGGCGTGGCAGCCGTGACGGCCGGCCCCGGCATCACCAACACCATCACCGCGCTCAAGAACGCGCAGCTCGCGCAGTCGCCGGTGGTGCTGCTGGGCGGTGCCGCACCCACCGCGCTGCAGGGACGCGGTGCGCTGCAGGACATCGACCAGCGCCCGCTGGTCGCGCCGCACGTCAAGCGCTGCTTCCGGGTGCGGCGTGTACGCGACCTCGGTCCGGCGGTCGAGGCGGCCTTCGCGCTGGCACGCTCCGGCGTGCCGGGGCCGGTCTTCATCGAATGCCCGGTCGACCTGCTGTACGACGAAGCGTCGATCCGCCAGTGGTATGCCGACGCCGGCGGCAAGGGCACTTCGCTGTCCGAGCGGGCGCTGCGCTGGTACCTGAACCGCCACGTGCACCGCATGTTCGAGGGCAGCCACGAGACGAGCCTGCCCCGCGCGCCGGCGGCAGCCACGCCGGAGGCCGGCGATGCGTCGATCCGCGCCGCGAGCGCGGCGCTGGGCAAGGCCGAACGGCCGCTCGCCGTCATCGGCAGCCAGGCCGTCGTGAATGCGGCCGAGGCGGCGCGGCTGGCCGAGGCGGTCGCGCGGCTGGGCGTGCCGGTGTATCTGTCGGGCATGGCGCGCGGCCTGCTGGGCCGCGATCATCCGCTGCAGATGCGGCATCAGCGCCGGCAGGCGCTGCGCGAAGCCGACTGCGTGCTGCTTGCCGGCGTGCCGTGCGATTTCCGGCTCGATTACGGCCGGCACGTGCGCCGCAGCGCGACGCTGATCTCGGCCAACCGCAGCGCACGCGACGCGAGGCTCAACCGCCGCCCGACCGTCCTGGCGCTGGGCGACGCCGGTCGATTCCTGCAGGCGCTGGCGGGCAGGGGGGCCGGAGGCGAAGCGCCGCGCCGCGACGAATGGCTGGCCGCGCTGCGCTTGCGCGACGACGCGCGCGAGGCCGAGATCGACCGACAGGCGGCGATGCGCGGCGAATACGTGAATCCCCTCGCATTGTTGCGTGCGATCGAGCGCGAAGCAGGCGAGAACGCGCTCTTCGTGGCCGACGGCGGCGATTTCGTGGCCACCGCCAGCTATGTGCTGCATCCGAGAGGGCCGCTGAGCTGGCTCGACCCCGGAGCTTTCGGCACGCTGGGCGTTGGCGCGGGTTTCGCGATCGGCGCGGCCACCGCCCGGCCCGATCGCGAAACCTGGATCATCTTCGGAGACGGCACCTGCGGCTTCGGCCTGACCGAGTTCGACACCTTCGTGCGGCACGGCTTCCCGGTGATCGCCGTCGTCGGCAACGATGCCGCCTGGATGCAGATCGCGCGCGAGCAGGTCAAGATGCTCGAGGACGACGTCGGCACCGTGCTGGCGCGCACCGCCTATCACGAAGTGGCGCGCGGCTTCGGCGCCGAGGGACTGCTGGTGACGCGGATGGACGAGATCGAGGGTGCGCTGAAGCGTGCGCGCGAGCTGGCGCGGCAGGGCAGGCCGGTGCTGGTCAACGTGTGGCTGGACCGCACGGAGTTCCGCGAGGGCTCGCTGTCGATGTAGGGCCTGTTCGGGCTGTCACCTGCGGGAGCGGCATCACGGGTAAGCTGGCTGCATCGCCGCGAGCCGGCGCTGCCGATCGTTTCCCGTGCCCGAGTCGAACGTCGAGTTCGAGCTGAAGTTCCTGGTGCCGCGCCGGGCGCGGGCGGCGCTGCGTGCGGCGCTCGGCGGGCGCGGCGCGAAGCTCGAGCGCCGGCGACTGGTCGCGCGCTACTTCGATACCGCCGACCGCCGCCTGGCGCGTGCCGGGATGTCGCTGCGGCTGCGCCGGGAAGGACGCCGCTGGATGCAGACGCTGAAGGCCGGCGGCGAGACGGCGCTGGCGCGCTTCGAGCACGAGGTGCCGCGCACCGATGCCGTGCTCGATGCGGCCGCTCACGCCGGCACCCCGGCCGGCGACCGGCTGGCCGGACTGCTCGCCGACGGCGAGCCGCTCCTGCAGCGCTACGGCACCGACATCCGCCGGGTGACGCGCACGCTGCGAACGCGCGGCGCGACGGTCGAGCTGGCCTTCGACGAGGGGCGCATCACGGCGCAGGATCGCGAGCTGCGCGTGTGCGAGCTCGAGCTCGAGCTGCTGTCGGGTTCGCGGCCGGCGCTCTTCACGCTGGCCGAGCGATGGCGCGCGCGCTTCGGGCTGGTGGTGGATCCGCGCAGCAAGGCGGAGCGCGGCGACGCGCTGGCCGACGGCAGGCCGCCCGTGGCGCCGCGGCGCGCGAGGCCCGCCGGCCTCGGGCGCCGGTTGGGCGTGGCCGCGGCATGGCGGGAGGTGCTGGACGAGTGCATCGCGCAGGTGCTCGTCAACGCGAGCGGACTGGCGGCGCCGGTCGGCGTCGAGGCCGCGGCGGGGAGGGCGGCCGTGGACCCGCCCGAGGCCGATCGCACGGAGCTGGTGCACCAGCTGCGCGTCGGCCTGCGCCGGCTGCGCAGCGCATTCCGGCTGTTCCGCGACTGGGTGCCGCCGGTACCGGAGCCGATCGCGACCGGAGCACGCGATCTCTCGCGCGCGGTGGGGGCGGTGCGCGACCGGGACGTGCTCGCGCAGGCGATCGAGCCGGCACTGCAGCGCGCCGGGGCGCCGGGTTCGCTGCAGCCGGCCGGAGGCGGGGCGGCGGCGGATGCCGGCGACGCCGTCGCGCTGGCGGCGGGCCAGGCCGCGCAGCAATGGCTGCTGGCCCTGCTCGCGTGGCGCCACGGACTCGACGCCGACGAAGCGCCGGCCGCGGCGCGTCCTGCAGAGCCTCCGGCACCGAGCTCCGAGCCGCCGGTACCGGACCTCGAACCGCCGGCGCGGAACCTCGAACCGCCGGCGCCGGACCCGCTTGCCCCTCTCGCTCCGCTCGTCCGGCGCCGCCTCGTGCGCTGGCTGCGCTCGATCGCCGACGATGCGGGCCGCTTCGCGCAGCTCGACGAAGCCGCGCGCCACGCGCTGCGCCGGCGGGCGAAACGCCTGCGCTACGCGAGCGAGTTCGCCGCGCCGCTGTTCCGGGACAAGGCCATGCGGCGCTTCCTGAAACGCCTGCAGGCAGTGCAGGAAGCGCTCGGTGAGCTGAACGACCTGGCGCTGGCCGCACGGCACTACGACCGGGGATCGGCGGCCGGCGCGCGCGACTGGTTCGCGGCGGGCTGGATCGCGGCGCGGCGCGAGGCGGTGATCGCGCAGGCGGGGCGGGCGCTGGCGCGTCTGGCCGAGCGCGACCCGTTTCGCAGGCGCTGAGCTTCAGGCGCGGCGGTAATCGACGATCGCGTAGCGCAAGCCGTCGGCCGAGCGGCCGTCGCTGCGCGACTCGACGCGCCAGCGCGATGGATCGAGCTGCGGGAAATGCGCATCGCCCGCGACCTCGACGTCGATCTCGGTGACGATCGCGCGCTGCGCGACGGCAATCGCGTCGCGGTAGAGCTGCGCGCCGCCGACGACGAACACCTCGTCGGTGGCGATGGAAGGATCGGCGCCGGGCCTGGCGGCCAGCGCGATCGCGGCCTGGAGCGAGGTCGCGCTCTCGCAGCCGGGATGCGCCCATCGCGGATCGCGGCTCACGACGATGGTGCGCCGGCCGGGCAGCGCCTTGCCGATCGACTCGAAGGTCTTGCGCCCCATGACGATCGCGTGGCCCATCGTGGTTGCGCGAAAATGCTTCAGGTCTTCGGGCAGGCGCCACGGCAGGCCGTTGTCGGCGCCGATGACGCCGCCGTGCGCGCGGGCGACGATGATGGTGACGCGCGGGCTCGCCGTCGCCGCCGGCGCGGCATCGCTGCTGTCTTCCGGGAGATCGTTCATTCCGAGGCAGCCTCGCCGTGGGCCCGGCCGGCGGCCTGCACCGCGGCCCGGGCGTGAGCCGCGATTGTAGCTTTCGCTCCACGACCCGGGCGGGCCCGGGCGCGCGATCGCGTGCCCGGGGCCGGGCGAGGACATTCCCGCGGTGCGCCGCACCGCGCGGACGGCGCCTGCCCGGCGCCCGTGCCCGGTGCTACTTCGGTACGACCGCGGTGGCCTCGAGCTCGATCTTGCCCGGGTTGTCGAGCAGGTCGGACACGAAGATCATGCTCATTGCCGGGTAGTGCGTGCCCATGTGCTTGCGCCAGATCGCGCCCAGCTCGCGGCGCGCCGCCATGTAGGCGGGCTTGTCGCAACAGTAGGCGGTCATGCGGCAGACGTGCTCGGGCTTGGCGCCTGCCTGCGCCAGCACCGCGACGATGTTCTGCAGCGCCTGGTCGAACTGCGGCGCGATGTCCTCGGAGTGGAACTTCTGCTGGGCGTCCCAGCCGACCTGGCCGGCCACGAACACGATGCGTCCGGCATCGACGGCGATGCCGTTGGCATAGCCGATCGGCGGCGCCCACCCTTCGGGAAGTAGCGTCTGCATGGAATGGAATCCTGTACTGAGGGTTGCGGAATCGGTCAGTCGGTGTAGCGCGGCGGATCGGGGTCGTCAGCCCAGTTGCGGTCGGGCTTGGGCACCTTCTGCATCCACTGGCGGATGAGCTCCACGTGCTCGCGCTCCTCGCCCATGAGCTCGAGGGCCGCCTTGCGCACCGGCTCGGTGGTGGCGGCCTCGGCCATCTGGGCGAAGAAGCGCTCGGCGCGTTCCTCGCTGGCCAGCGCCAGCGTGAGCGCGTGGTAGGGCTGCATCAGGTAGTGCACCTCGTCGACCGCGATGGTCTCGGGCGCCTCGAAGCCCTCCCAGCGGAAGCCGCCGGGCGTGGGCGGCGGGGGCTCCTTCCAGCCCATCTCGGCCATGATCTGCTCGGCGTGCCGGTTCTCGATCCCGGACATCCTGCGAAAGAGATCGGCCACCTCGCGGTTGTTGTGCATCTCCATGGCGTCGGCGAATTCGGCGTAGCGCTGCGAGGCCTCGATCTCCATCTCGAGCGCCTTCTGCATGAACTCGGCCAGCGTGCGGGGCGCTTTCGGACCGGCGCGGCTCATAGCGTGAACTCCGCCTCGAGCTCGGCGATGCTGCGCCGGGTGCCGCGCGGGCCGAGGGGATACGGCGTGCGATCGCCGGTGTACAGCACGCCGATGTTGAAGCCGTCGTCGGTCATGAGGCGGCGCGCCGCCTGCGCCGCGTCGCCGGTGGGGCCGACCGGCGACGGCCGCGCCTGCTCCTTCCAGGAGCGCTGCTCGGGACGGAAGGTGACGCAGGGGCTGAGGATCTCGACGAAGGAGAAGCCGGGATGGCGGATCGCCTGCGCGATGATCTCGGCGGTGCCGTTGGGGTCCCCCGAGAAGGCGCGCGCGACGAAGTTGGCCCCGGAAGCGAGCGCGATCACCAGCGGATGGAAGGAGCGCACGCCGGTGCCCCCGGGCGCGAGCTTGGAATCCCAGTCGGGCTCGGTGGTCGGCGAGGGCTGGCCCTTGGTCATGCCGTAGACGTGGTTGTCCATCACGATGTAGGTGAGGTCCACGTTGCGCCGGCAGGCGTGCAGGAAGTGGTTGCCGCCGATCGAATAGCCGTCGCCGTCGCCGCAGGCCACCAGCACGGTGAGGTCGGGGCGCGCCACCTTCAGGCCGGTGGCCGCCGCCAGCGAGCGGCCGTGCACGCCGTGGAAGCCGTAGCACGAGGTGTAGGCGGGGATGCGCGAGGAGCAGCCGATGCCCGACACCACGGCGATGTTCTCGGGGCGCACCTGCACCAGGGCGAAGGCCCTGGTGACCGCCCCGAGCACGGAGTAGTCGCCGCAGCCCGGGCACCAGATGGGCTTGTAGGCCGACTTGTAGTCCTTCGCCGTCAGCGGCCCGGCCGCCTCGGCGGTCTCGGGCAAGGTGACCGCGTCGTTCATTGTTGCCTCCATTCGAGGATGACGTCGGCGAGCTCGCCGGGTCGCATGGGGAGCGGGCCGGGGCGATGGAAGCTCGCCGGCTTGCCGGGCAGGTCGTACATGGCGCGCAGGTAGCGGAACAGTTGCGCCGAGTGGTTCTGCTCGACCACCAGCACGCGGCGCACGCCTTCGAGCGCCTGCTCGAGCTTCTCGGGCAGCGCGGGCGCGAGCAGGCGCAGGGCCACCAGCTTCACGGTGACGCCGCGGGCCGCCAGGCGCGACAGCGCCTCGCGCGCCACGCCGGTGACCGAGCCGAAGGTGATGATGGCGGCATCGCCCTCGCCCTCGATGTCGGCCCACCACCGGCCGTAGTCGTACTGCGCCAGCTTGCGCTGGCGCTTCTCGAGCTGCGTCATGTGGTCGCGTGCCTGGCTGCTCGGGATGCCGCCCTCGTTCTTCTCGAGGCCGTCGGCGGTGTAGACCACGCCGGGCGTGCCCGGGATCGCCATGGGCGAGACGCCCGACGGCGTGTCGCGATAGCGCTTGAAGTCCGGGGCGTTGGCCTCGACCACCAGGCGCTTGGCGCTGAAGCCGGGATCGGCGGGCCGCTCGACGATGGCGCGCGACTGGCCCATGAACTGGTCCGACAGCACGATGGCCGGCGACTGCAGCGTCTCGGCGAGCTCCACCGCCCACTGGGTGGTGGCCACACAGTCGGCGATCGAGGTCGGGGCGACGACCAGGCGCGGCGCATCGCCGTGCAGGCCGCTGACGGCGAACGACAGATCGCTCTGCTCGCTCTTGGCGGGAATGCCGGTGGACGGCCCGCCGCGCATCACGTCGACCACCACCACCGGCACCTCGGCGCCCACGGCCAGGCCGATGCCCTCGGTCATCAGCGCCAGGCCCGGGCCCGCGGTGGCGGTGAGCGAGGGCACGCCGCCATAAGAGGCACCGACGATCATGTTGATGGACGCGAGCTCGTCCTCGGCCTGCAGCAGCGTGCCGCCGACCTTGGTGAGCGCGGGCGCGAGCCACTCCAGCACCTCGGTGGCCGGCGTGATGGGGTAGGCCGCCACGAAGCGGATGCCGCCGCGCACCGCGCCGAAGCCGGTGCCTTCGTTGCCGCTGAGCAGCCAGCGCGGCGCGGCAGGGGCGGCACCGGCGGCGCCGATGGTCATGCGCGGCACGCCTTCGATCTGCGCGCCGGCCTCGATGCCGGCGCGCAGCGCCTGCAGGTTGGCCTGCAGCGCGGTCTCGGCGCGCTTCCAGGAGGCGCGCAGCGCCTCCTCGAGCGCCTCGGCGGGAATGCCTGCGAGGGCGCCCGAGACGCCCAGCGCCACCATGTTGATCCAGCTGCCGGGGATCGCCTTGGCTATCTTCTTCAGCGGCAGCGAGACGAAGCGCGCGCCGCCCTCGAGGAACACCTCGGGCGGCTCGCCCTCGTCGGAGTCGCCCACCAGCACGCCCGAGGCGCGCATCGGGATCTCGTCGGCGAAGCGGTTGATGTTCTGCCAGTCGATGGCCAGCAGCAGGTCGAAGCCGTCGTCGAGCGACTCGGTCTGGCGGCGCGCCAGACGCAGCAGCGCCGCGGCCTCGCCGCCGCGGATCTGCGGTCCGCTGGTGCGCACCATGAGTCCGTACAGGCCGGCCTTGGCCGCGGCGTCGAGCAGCAGGTTGCCGGCCGTCATGACGCCGCTGCCGCCGCTGCCGGCAAGGGCGATGGATATGCTGGTCGCGGCCTCGCCGGCCGGCGAGGCGGTACCGGTGCGAGACTGCGATTCGGGGCGTGAAATGACCTTCAAGGTAAGCTCTCTTGCGTTGGAAACGCTATTCGGAAGGATGTACGCCGGAACTGGTTTGATGCAGATCAATGCAGGTGAAACGCGCCTATAACAACATCCTAACCATAAACCAGTATTTCGGTACCGCAATGCAAGAATAACGACCGGCCATCGGGCGGTCAACCCCGAAAGGCACCGCCGGACAGACCGTGCGCAGCGGCGGCGGAAACGAAGGATCCATGGCTCAGGAGGCCGACGGACAATGATCATCGAAGCGCATCGCTGGCTGATGACTGCGATCAACACTCCGCTCGAACGCGCCACGTTCCAGGCCACGCCGGGCGCCGGCGAGGTGGTGGTCGCCGTGGCCGGCTGCGGCGTGTGCCATACCGACCTGGGCTACTTCTACGACGGCGTGCGCACCAACCAGCCGCTGCCGCTCGCCCTGGGCCACGAGATCAGCGGCCGGGTGGTTGCGGCGGGCGCCGGCGCCGAGGCCTGGATGGGCAAGGCGGTGATCGTGCCGGCGGTGCTGCCGTGCGGCGAGTGCGACCTGTGCCGGCGCGGCCTGGGCACCATCTGCCGCGCCCAGAAGATGCCGGGCAACGACATCCAGGGCGGCTTCGCATCGCACATCGTGGTGCCCGGTCGCGGATTGTGCGAAGTCGACGAGGCGCGGCTCGCCAAGGCCGGGCTCACGCTGGCCGAGGTGTCGATCGTCGCCGATGCGCTCACCACGCCGTACCAGGCGGTGCGGCGCGCCGGCGTGAAGCCGGGCAGCCTCGCCGTGGTGATCGGCGCCGGCGGAGTCGGAGGCTACTGCGTGCAGATCGCCAGCGCCAGCGGCGCGAAGGTGGTGGCCATCGACGTCGACGACGCCAAGCTCGCTGCCGTCGCGCAGCATGGTGCTGCCCTCACGCTCAACAGCCGCCAGCTCGACGCGCGCGGCATCAAGGCCGCGATCACCGAGTTCGCGAAGAAGAACGGCCTGCCGACCACCGAGTGGTTCATCTTCGAGTGCTCGGGCACCGCTCCCGGCCAGCTCACCGCCTTCGGGCTGCTGGTGCACGGCGCCACGCTGTCGGTGGTCGGCTTCACCATGGACAAGATCGAGGTGCGCCTGTCGAACCTGATGGCGTTCGATGCGCGCGCCATCGGCAACTGGGGCTGCCCGCCCGAGTCCTACCCGGCGGCGCTCGATCTCGTGCTCGACGGCAAGGTGCAGATCAAGCCGTTCGTCGAAACCCATCCGCTCGACGACATCAACCGCGTCTTCGACGCCGTCCATCACCGCCAGATCAGGAAACGCGCGGTGCTCGTCCCCGCCTGAACAGGAGTCCAAAGTGCGCGAATTCAAGAACCACGATCTCGTCGACGACATCACCAAGCCGCGCGTGCGTTACGAGAAGCGGCCGGCGAAGCTGCCCGACGGTTCGGTGGTGCCGGGGCTGTTCAACGCGTGGATCACGCTGGACAATCCGGAGCAGTTCAACTCCTACACGACCGACATGGTCAAGGGCACGATCCTGGCGTTTCGCGCCGCTTCCAACGCGCGCGACGTCAACTGCGTCGTGTTCACCGGCGCCGGCGACAAGGCGTTCTGCACCGGCGGCAACACCAAGGAGTACGCCGAGTACTATGCCGGCCACCCGCAGGAGTACCGCCAGTACATGCGGCTGTTCAACGACATGGTGTCGGCGATCCTCGCTTGCGACAAACCGGTGATCTGCCGCGTCAACGGCATGCGCATCGGCGGCGGCCAGGAGATCGGGATGGCGTGCGACTTCTCCGTCGCCCAGGATCTCGCCCGCTTCGGGCAGGCCGGCCCGAAGCACGGTTCGGCGCCGATCGGGGGCGCGACCGACTTCCTGCCGGTGGTGATCGGCGCCGAGCGCGCGATGGCCGCCTGCGTGCTGTGCGAGCCGTTCTCGGCGCACAAGGCGTACCAGATGGGCGTGCTCACCGACATCGTGCCGGCGCTCAAGGTCGACGGCAAGTTCGTCGCCAACCCGCTGGTGGAAAACCAGCGCATGGTCGACGAGTACGGCCGCAACGTCTACGGCGAGCCCAAGACCGGCGAGGCGGCCAAGGAGGGCAAGGCCCTGCTGGCGCGCGGCACGGTCGACCTGTCGCTGCTCGATGCCAAGATCGAGGAGCTGTGCGCGAAGATGCTGCTCACCTTCCCCGACTGCACCACCAAGACGCTGGAGGAGCTGCGCAAGCCCAAGCTCGACGCGTGGAACCGCAACAAGGAGAACTCGCGCGCCTGGCTGGCCCTGAACATGATGACCGAGGCGCGCGCCGGCTTCACCGCGTTCAACGCCGGCACCAAGGACGACCGCGAGGTCGACTCCGAGCTGCTGCGCCAGAAGCTCGCCGCCGGCGAAAGCTGGGTCGGGCCGCTGCACGACTCGATCCAGCCCAAGGCGAAGAAGGGCTGAACAATGGCCGACACCTCCCCCCTGCGGCAGAGCGTCGAGCGCGACGGCGCGCTGCTGCGCCTGACGCTGGCGCGGCCGAAGGCCAACATCGTCGACGCGGCGATGATCGCCGCGCTCTCGGACGCGCTGCTCGGGCATGCCGGCCGCTCGGCCCTGCGCGGGGTGCTGCTGGCCGCGGAGGGGCCGAACTTCAGCTTCGGCGCCAGCGTGGAGGAGCACCTTCCGGAGCGCTGTGCCGACATGCTGGCCTCGCTGCACGCGCTGGTCCTGGCGATGCTCGGCTTTCCGGCGCCGATCCTGGTGGCGGTGCGCGGGCAGTGCCTGGGCGGCGGCCTGGAGGTCGCGCTCGCCGGCGGGCCGATCTTCGCCGCGCCCGACGCGCAGTTCGGCCAGCCCGAGATGAAGCTCGGGGTGTTCGCCCCGGCCGCCTCGGTGCTGCTGCCCTACCGCATGAACCAGCCCGCCGCCGAAGACCTGCTGTTCTCCGGGCGCTCGATCGGCGCGGCGGAAGCGCACGCCATCGGCCTCGTCCAGCACCTCGCCGACGACCCCGAGGCGGCGGCGCTGGCGTATTTCGATTCGCATCTCGCCGGCAAGAGCGCCGCGAGCCTCTCGCATGCGCTCGGCGCCGCCCGCGGGGCGATGCTGCGCGACGTGCGCAACCGCCTGGCCGAAGTCGAGACGCTGTATCTCGAACGGCTGATGAAGACACGCGACGCGAACGAGGGGCTCGTCGCATTCCTGGCCAAACGCAAGCCTGCATGGGAGCACTGCTGATGAAAACCGTTCCTCCTGTCAACGAGATCGTCGAGCGTTGCCAGACACTGTTCGATGATCTCGACTTCAACGCCGTCAAGCAATGGAAGGCTGCGGCGCCGGGACGCAAGGCGATCGGCTACATGCCGGTGTACGTGCCGCGCGAGCTGATCCATGCCGCGGGCATGCTGTCGGTGGGTATCCTCGGCGGCGGCGACCAGCTCGAGGTGATCCAGGGCGACGCCTACTACCAGAGCTACATCTGTCGCATCCCGCGCTCGACCATCGAGCTCGGGCTCACCGGCCGGCTCGACTGTCTCGACGGCATGCTCTTCCCCTCGATCTGCGACGTGATCCGCAACCTCTCGGGGATGTGGCAGCTGATGTTCAAGGACAAGTACGTCCGCTACATCGACGTGCCGCAGAACTACGAGGACGCGATCGGCGGCAAGTTCTACGTCGACGAGATGGAGATCCTGCGCAAGGATCTCGGCGAGCTGCGCGGCAAGCCGATCACCGACGAGGAGCTCAATGCCTCGATCGCCGTCTACAACGAGAACCGCAAGGCGGTGCGCGAGCGCAACGCCTACCGGGCCGCCAAGCCGTGGCAGGCCCCGACCTCCGAGGTGTACCTGGTGCTGCGCGCCGGCATGGTGCTGCCGCCGGAAGAGCACACGCAGCTGATGCGCGACTACATCGCCGCCACCGACGCGGTGCCCCGGCAGCGGCGCGACAACGCCCGCATCGTGATCAACGGGTCGTTCTGCGAGCAGCCGCCGCTGAACCTGATCAAATCGATCGAGATGTCGGGCTGTTATATCGTCGACGACGACTTCATGCTGGTCACGCGCTGGCTGCTCGACGAGGTGCCGGCCAACGGCAAGCCGCTCGAGGAGCTCTCCAAGGCCTTCCTGCACCGCTCGGCCTCGACCGCGGCGAAGTACGACGCCAAGCGCGAGGACAAGGGCCAGTATCTGCTCCATCAGGTCAAGAGCGGGGCCGCCGGCCGCGTGGTGTTCGCCGCGCCGTCGTTCTGCGACCCGGCGCTGCTCGAGCGCCCGATGCTGCAGGACGTGCTGGCCAAGCACAAGGTCCCCTACACCGCGTTCAAGTACGCCGAGAACACCGGCCAGATGGCGCCGATCCGTGAACAGTCCGGCACCTTCGCCGATTCGATCAAACTCTGGAGCGCAGCATGACCACCGCCGCCACGCCCCCAAGCAGCAAGAAGCCGCAGAACGTCCAGAAGGAGGACGCGATGTGGCTCCAGAAGGAGCTCATCAACAAGAACTACATGGAGCTCGCCACCGCGCGTGCCGAAAACCGCAAGGTCTCGGCCACGTTCGTGCCGGGCAACCTGAACGAGCTGCTGATGTGCTTCGACTTCGCGCGCAGCCTGCCCGAGACCAACGCGCTGCAGAACGGCATGCGCAAGAAATCGGGCAAGTTCATCATGGACGCCGAGCGCGAGGGCCAGTCCGAGGACGTCTGTACGTACGTGAAGGCCGACCTGGGCATGATGCAGGGCGGCGAGATCGGCCCCACCGGCGACCCGCTGCCCACGCCCGACGTGCTGCTGCTGTCGTACACCGGCTGCTTCACCTTCATGAAGTGGTTCGAGCTGATCCGCCACAAGTACGGTTGCGAGACGGTGATGCTGCACGTGCCGTACCAGGGCGAGGGCAAGATCGCCCCGAACATGCGCGACTACGTGGTGCGCCAGCTCAAGGACACGGTGATCCCCACCCTCGAGCGCATCTCGGGCGTGAAGTTCGACATCGACCGCCTGCGCGAGTACATGAAGGAGTCGGCCAAGGCCGAGGAGAACCTCGTGCGCGTGCTGCAGTCGGCCAAGAACCGGCCGTCGCCGATCGACGGCTATTTCGGGGCGGTGTACTACATCGGGCCGATCTTCACCGCCTTCCGCGGCACCAAGGAGGCCTCCCAGTACTACGACGTGCTGCGCTCGGAGATCGACGAGCGGGTGCGCCTGGGCAAGGGCCCGGTCACGCCCGACGGCGACATGGGCGAGGAGAAGTACCGGCTGGTGGTCGAGGGCCCGCCCAACTGGACCAGCTTCCGCGACTTCTGGAAGATGTTCTACGAGGAGGGTGCGGTGGTGGTGTCGTCCACCTACGCCAAGGTCGGCGGCCTGTACGACTTCGGCTTCCGCCATGATCCGGACCATCCGCTCGAGTCGCTCGCCGAGTACTGCCTGGGCTGCTACACCAACCTGAACCTGCCCTCGCGCGTCGACATGATCTGCAAGTACATCGAGGAGTACCAGGCCGACGGCCTGCTGATCAACTCGATCAAGAGCTGCAACAGCTTCTCGGCGGGCCAGCTGCTGATCCTGCGCGAAGTCGAGAAGCGCACCGGCCGGCCGGCGGCGTTCATCGAGACCGACCTGGTCGATCCGCGCTACTTCTCGGCGGCCAACGTCAAGAACCGCCTCGAGAGCTATTTCCAGATGGTCAAGCAAAAGCGCGGCGCGATGGCCGGCGCCCACTGAAGGAGAACGCCATGCGCTGTTTCATCGGCATCGATCTGGGCTCGACGACCACCAAGGCGGTGGTCATCGACGAGAACCAGAAGATCATCGGACGCGGCATCACCAACTCGCGCTCCAACTACGACACGGCGGCCGCGGTCGCCAAGCAGGAAGCGCTGGTCAACGGGCGCTTCCACCTGTTCCGCCAGGCGCTCGCCACCAACAAGGCGCTCGAGGGACAGCAGCTCGAGAACTTCCTCGCCCAGCTCGAGCGCGACTTCCGCGCCGAGCAGTACCTCGAGCAGCTCGCCGACCTGAACGAAACCTGTCGGCGCAGCCTCGAGTCGGCCAAGTTCGGCGACGCCACCAAGGTGGTGGGAGAGGCGCTGGAAGAGACGTTCAAGCGCATCACCGCCGAGGCGCCCTCGATGTTCGCGCCGGGGGCCAAGCGCAAGTCCGACTTCTTCCGCGACATCGCCGGCAGCCAGTACCTGGCCACCGGCGAGACCGTGGCCAAGGAGCTGGGCACGCGCTACGACTTCCTGCTCAACGTGTTCGACCGCTCGATCATCGAGGTGGAGAACCGCGTCTACGCGGAGTCGGTGCGCCGCCACCTGCTGTCGGCGCTCGACCGCACCTTCAAGGCGATGCCCGAGACCGCCGGGCGGCGCACGCAGGTCGAGGCGCCGGTCAAGGGCGTGCTCGACACCGAGATGGAAGAGACCTACGTGATCGGCACCGGCTACGGCCGCGCGCGGCTGCCGTTCTCCAAGGAGCACATCCGCTCGGAGATCCTGTGCCACGGCCTGGGCGCGCACGTGATGTACCCGAAGACCGCCACGGTGCTCGACATCGGCGGGCAGGACACCAAGGCGATCCAGGTCGATCCCCACGGCATCGTCGAGAGCTTCCAGATGAACGACCGCTGCGCGGCCGGCTGTGGACGCTACCTCGGCTACATCGCCGACGAAATGAACATGGGGCTGCACGAGCTGGGCCCGCTGGCGATGAAATCCACCAAGCAGGTGCGCATCAACTCGACCTGCACGGTGTTCGCCGGCGCCGAGCTGCGCGATCGCCTGGCGCTGGGCGACAAGCGCGAGGACATCATGGCCGGCCTGCATCGCTCGATCATCCTGCGCGCGATGTCGATCCTGGCGCGTTCTGGCGGCATCCGCAACGAGTTCACCTTCACCGGCGGCGTGGCCAAGAACGAGGCGGCGGTCAAGGCCCTCAAGGAGCTGGTGTTCGAGAACTACGGCGAGATGACGCTGAACATCGACCCCGACTCGATCTTCACCGGCGCACTGGGCGGAGCCACCTTCGCGTGGCGCGCGGTGGTCGAGGAAGGCAAGACGGCCGAGGCGCGGGTCTGAGCGGCATCGCAAACAAGGGAAACCATCATGACTTACACGATCGGTATCGATATCGGCTCGGGCGCGGTCAAGAGCGTGCTGTTCAAGGTTGACGGCGATCGCCAGGAATGGCTCGCCAAGCGCGTCGAGCGCATCCGCCGGCGCGATCCCATGCAGCTGGCCGAGGAAGGGCGTGACGGCGTGCTGGCCGATGCCGGCCTGCCGCTCGACCAGGTCGACTACATCGCGACCACCGGCGAGGGTGAGAACGTCAAGTTCGCCACCGGACACTTCTACTCGATGACCACCCACGCGCGCGGCGGCGTGTTCCTGCACCCGGGCGCGCGCGCCATCGTCGACATCGGGGCGCTCAACGGCCGCGCCATCTACGTCGACGAGCGCGGCAAGGTGCTGGCCTACAAGATGACCAGCCAGTGCGCCTCGGGCTCGGGCCAGTTCCTCGAGAACATCGCGCGCTACCTGGGCGTGGCGGTCGAGGAGATCGGCCCGCTGTCGCAGCAGTCGCAGAACCCCGAGAAGGTCAGCTCGATCTGTGCGGTGCTCGCCGAGACCGACGTGATCAACATGGTCTCGCGCAGCATCGCCCCGACCGACATCCTGAAGGGGATCCACCTGTCGATGGCCTCGCGCATCGTCAAGCTCCTGAAAGTGACCGGCATCAAGGAGGGTACGGCGCTGATGACCGGCGGCCTGGCGCTCGACTCGGGCCTGCTCGCGGCGATCCGCGAGGAGATCGCCAACGAGAAGGCCAAGGTCGACGTGGTCAACCACCCCGACTCCATCTATGCCGGCGCCATCGGCGCGGCCTTGTGGGGCGCGTTCCGGCACGGCAAGCTGAGCGAGTTGAAGGAACAGGCGGTCGCCTGACGCGGCGCGTCTTTCGAACCAGGAGAAGCCCATATGGCATTGATGATCAACGATGCCTGCACCTGCTGCGATGCGTGCAGGCCGGTGTGCCCGAACGAGGCGATCAGCGCCGACGATCCGATGTACGTGATCGATCCGAATCGCTGCACCGAGTGCGTCGGCGCGGAGGACGAGCCGCAGTGCATGCTGGTGTGCCCGGCCGACTGCATCGTGAAGGATCCGGACCACGCCGAAAGCCCCGAAGAGCTGATGGAGAAGTATCGGGCGCTGCACGGCTGAGAACGTGTGAAGGAACCGTAGCGAGCGGCCCGATCTCGCGCCTGCGATGCTCGCCGTACTCCCGTACGGCTGCGCTTCTCGGCGCGACCTCGGGCCGCTCGCTACGGTTCCTTCACAC
>Ga0066255_1000830_pt1 | contig 42665 bp, 35 predicted proteins | sample ThiBiot_750_biof_FD_71148 | JGI IMG/M metagenome (GOLD analysis project Ga0066255, IMG submission 71148) | Wastewater bioreactor microbial communities from Cape Town, South Africa - Thiocy_expt_750_biof (version 2) | ecosystem: Engineered > Bioreactor > Thiocyanate-remediating >...
GAGCAACTACGCTCGCAAACGCCGACCGTCGACACTCGCTAAGTGAGCGGCATTGAGGCTAAGCCAGCTCACGCAGGAACGACACGACCACCTCTCCCAGGCGCTCGGGTTGTTCGAACGGAAGGCCGTGACCGGCGTCCTTGACCTGTTCGATTCGCACGCGTGGGTTGATGCTGCGGAGGTCCGTTGCCATCTCGAGCGTCACGACGGGGTTGTCGCCGATGACGAGCAGGCTCGGGATGTCGATCGCGCCTACCACGTCGCGATACTCGGGGTTGGGCGGCGTGAGCACGTCGAAGGCGGCCAGGTGGGTTCTCAGTCTGGCCTCGGCCTGGAGCTCGACGAGCTCGGGCGAGCGACGTGGGTGCCGGGCCCGGGCCTGCGCCACGAGCTCTGACTTCTGTAGACCGAGAGCCCGGCGGTGTTGAGCGGCGACGTCGCTATCGCGCACCTCGCGTTGGCGCTCGGGGCTCAAGAACGTCGGATCGACCAGGACGAGGCCGCGGAGGAGCCCCGCACCACGACTCGCCACCACCGCGGCGGTCATGCCGCCCATCGAGTGGCCAAGCAGGACCGGACGAGAGAGCGAAAGGCCGCGGATGAGGCCCACGACGTCGCTCGCGTGATCGTCGTACCGGTACCCGTGGTGCGGCGCGCTCGAACCGCCGTGCCCTCTTGCGTCGGGCATGACGACGTCGAATTCACCCTCGAGGGCGCGTGCCAGGGGAGTCCAGCAAGCGCCGCTGCCCATCAATCCATGGAGCAGAACGACAGGAGGTTTGGCGCCTCCGGTTCGGAGGTAGTGGATGCTGATGCCGTTCGTTTCGCAGATGCCATCGAGCCAGGTCGTCATCGAGCCGTCCGCGGCAGAGGATAAGACAGACAAGCCCACCTCGGGGGTCATGTTCGCCCGCGCCCCTCGTCCATCCGACCGCCTGACGAGCACGTAGCAACGCCAGGCCCATTACCGAGCACGAGTCGAGCTATCGGACGCGAGCGACGGGTACTTCGATGCGATCTGCGAGCTCGCGAAACGCGGAGCGGACCGCCTGGGGATTCTCGAGCCATGGAAAGTGGGCGGCGTCGGCGATCGTTCGACGAACGACGTTGGGCGTTTGATACTCGTCGCGCTCCCAGAGCGTCTGGGTGACGACCTGGTCCTCCGCTCCGCTGACGATGAGCGTCGGTTGGCTTCGCGGCCACCATTGCGCAATATAGGTGTCGTCGAAATGCTGATCGGACCAGTCCACCGCCGCGACGCAATAGGGAAGACGGCGCAGGACCTCTCGCCCGACTTCGAGACTGCTGGGCAGGAAGTTCCACGGTGCGGACTCGATGGTGAGCTCACGAAGCGCTTCGGCGGTCTTCTCCGCTTCGTAGACCTTCGCCGCCGCCTCCACCCCCGGCAACGGCTTTTGCTTCGTCATCTCGAAGAACGGCCTTCGCCACCCAGCGTCCGGCGCGCTGCTGACCAGCGCCATGCCGACGAGATGCGACTCGAGCTCCGGCACGGAGAGGAGGTACATCCCGCCGGTCGAGTGTCCGACGAACACCGGTTGCGGAAGTTCCTTCGCCGCCTCGACGAGGACTCCAGGCCACGCGTCGAAGGCTGCGGGTGACGCGACGGGCGGATGGAGATTCGAGCCGTCCCGCGGGAGGTCGACCATCCAGATGCTCCCCGGAACGTCGAGGATGTCGGCGAGCTCGAACATGCTCTCCGAGCCGAGACCGGGGCCACCGGGAAGAAGGAGCCAGCTCAACGAGCCAGGCCGTTCGATTCGCCGACGAAGGCGGACACCGGATGTCGTGAAGAGCTCCGTCACGGGGCTGGAGAATAGAGCGCTGCATGCGCGATGTCTGGGAGGAGTCGAGGGCGCTTTGCGTGCGGAATGTGACGCCGTGCTCGTCGAGGCAGACGAGCCGCCGGTTGGAGATGCCGCCGCGATGGGTGTAGCGGCTGAGGTAGCGGAAGACCCGATCGGGCCCGCTTCGTCTCGCTCGTCGTCGACCGTCCCGAGCTTCCCCGGTCTCGCTACACGGGTGGCATGGACCCATCGTGCGATCGGCGGGATGACATTCCGGCCCTGGGCTAGGATCGCAGAGGCATGCTCGGAGGCGCGCTGCGACGGTCGTCGAAACGCTGGTTCCGCGCGAGTCTCGGCCCGATCTTCGGTCTTGCCACGTGGGGCGCTTTCGGGCGAACGGCCTCCGGTCAGCCGTTGAACGACGGAGCGAGCGACCCCGCTCTGTCGATCGAGGAGGCTGGTCGCTGCCTGAGCGCCCGCGCGGTGACCACAGGCCTTCGTGCGTGGCGCGGTGACCGCCGGATCGACGAACGGCTGAGGTTCGCCATCGTCGAGCGCGGAGATTCGGTCGCCATCGTCGTCTACCGTGACGGCGAGAAGGCAGGCGCTCGAGAGTTCGCTGTCGGCGGGCGAACCTGCAGTGACGTCGTGAGGATGGTGAGCCTATCGGTCGCCATCATGATCGATCAGGCGCTGCTCGACGCGCGAGCACGTCCTCCTCCTCAGGAGGAGAGCAAGACGGCTCCAGAGGAGCCCACGAAAGAGCAGCCCACGAAGCCGCCACCGCCCTCGAGCCCAGCTACCTCTCCCGATCGAAAGCCTCCCGCGCCCCGCCGACGATCGCAAACTCCGGCGACTCGCCCCCGAGCGCTTGCCTTCGGGCTGGATGCTCCGACTTCGGCCGTCTCCTTGGGAACGCTACCTTCTCACGCGTTCGGGGTGGGCAGCGCGGTCGTGGCTAGCCTCAAGGAGCACTACGAGGGCAGCTTCTCCGTGACGGCGCTGCGCTCCGCACTCACGCCGTTCGGTCCAGGGAGGCTCGAAGGCCTGCTCGTCGCTGTCGGCCTCGACATGTGCTTGCGCGAGCCGATCTGGCAACGAGGATTTCGGGTGCACGCGGCCGCTTGCACCGGCGTCACCGTCGGAGCGCTCGAGGCGCGACCGCGGGGGCTCCAGGGCGCATATCCGGCGACGTTGCCCTACAGCGCGGCGTCGTTCGGGATGAAGCTCGTCGTCGATCTCTCCGACGGCCCATCTTCTTGGCGCCACTCGAACCCTTCGAGGAGCCGCGTGGCTCTGTTCGTCTCTTCCGTCCTCTGGGTCCCGTTCGCGTCCCCCCAGTTCGAGCTTCAATCGCGGACGGGGAGCGGGGGGGCGCTGCTTTGGGAGCCCGATGCCGTCGGCCTCGTGTTCCGGCTCGGACCCGAGTTTCACTTTTGAGGGGGGCATCGCGTAAGTTTTTGCCGTCGCCGGTCATCATCACGTCAGAGCGATGATCGAGCCTCGAACGCACCCGGCAAGTGTCCCCATCGGCGCGGCGGAAGCACCCGGTCTTCGCGCGTCTCGGAGACGCCCGCAGGGCGTTCGCCGAGCCTCCGTGTGCGGACGTTGAATGAGCTCTAGTCTGGTCGATCGGCGCGGGGCCGTAGCGGCCGCAGGCGTCGTCCCTGCCGAGATGGCCACGAACGTCATCGGTGCCGAAGAGCTCTTCCATGAGCACGCGGAGCAGACCGTCCGCTTCCTGCGGTGGATGGGACTGCGTGGGCCCGACGTCGACGATGCGCTTCAAGAGATCTTCCTCACGGCTCACAGGAGGGGTGGGTTCACCGTGGGCACAGCTCAGCCGTTCACCTGGCTTACCCGCATCGCAGTGAATGTCGTTCGCAACCGACGACGGGGTCGTCGCCGGCATCCGGAGGAGCCGAGCGAACGCATCGACTTCCAGATCGACGAACGAGATCCGGAGAAGCACTCCGAAACCATGGAGTCGCTTGCATTGGTCGAACGAGCGCTCGACACGCTCGACTTCGACAAACGGAGCCTCGTCGTGCTCCTCGAGATCGAAGGACGGAGCCACGAAGAGGTGGCCCGGACGCTCGACATCGACCTTCGAACACTCTACGTGCGCGTGCACCGCGCGAAGAAAGAATTCATCGCGGCGTTCGAGCGCCTCGAGTCCAACTCACCGAGGGCAGAATGATGTCGCGACCTTCTCGCATCGTCGATGATCCGACCGTTGCAGATCGGATCCGCACTCACGTACGGCGAGCTCAGGATGCTCGAGTCGGAGGCAGCCTCGGCCCGCAGCTGGCGCGCCTTCTCGTCGCCATCCGAGAGGAGCCGGCGCCTGGACCTTCGACTCACCGCCGCTGGCTCGCGTCGGGGATCGCAATTTCCGGCGTCGCCTGCGTCTTGTTCGGCCTGGTTTCGATCGTATCGAGCGGTGGACGGAGCGAAGCCGCAGACGAGCCGCCCCGTGTGGCTGCGCCCGCTGCGCCGCCGGAGCTGGCTGCGCCGGCGTCCGCGCCGAGCGAGGACGAAAAACCGTCACCGGAAGTCGCCCCGCAGGAGCGGGCGCTCGATACGCGTTCGGTCGACGATCTCCCTTCCGTTCGGCGACGTCCGGTCCAATCGAAGGGTGGCGGCTCGATCACGCTCGAGGACGAAATCGCCCAGCTCGCAGAAGTAAGGACCCTGTCTGAAAGCGATCCCGCGCGGGCGCTCGCAGCTGCGGAAGCCGGACACCGGCGATTCCGTTCAGGAGTCCTCTACCAAGAGCGCGAGGCCATCGCCATCGACTCACTCAAACGACTCCATCGATTCGAAGAGGCGCGACGGCGCGCACAGCGATTCACTCAGTCTTATCCGGATAGTCCGTTCGCCAAGCGGGTAAGTGCTGGCGTCGACGACCTGTAGCTCGGTCCGCATCACGCATCCGCCCATCTCGGCGGACTCCATGGACGAGGAAGTTCAATATGAATCGACGACCTGGTTCGACCCTTGTCGTATCTGTCCTAGTTATTCTCGGGTATAGCGCATGTGCCTCTCCCCGTGCCTCGCTCGGGACCTACTCCGACGAAGCGGACGGAGGCGCGGCCCCCCGCTTCCAAGAAGCGGCGGATGCAAGCGCAGACGGCGCGCCTGCTGCCGCCGAAACGTCGATGTGCCCGAGCGATGAATGCGCCGAGCCGTACGCCACGTGTCCGAGCTCGCGCCATATCTGCGCAACGCGTCTCGACGACGATCCGCTCAATTGCGGCTCGTGCGGGAACGCATGCCCTGCCGGTACCTGGATGACCGGCGAGCTCAACGGCGCAAGTTGGAGTTGTCTCAGCGGGCGCTGCGAGATGACGTGCACGAACCTCAGATATGCCGATTGCAACGGATATGTGGAAGACGGTTGCGAGACGGCATTGGGCTCGAATGCAAATTGTCGGTTCTGTGGCGAAGCGTGTCCTTTGGGCTACGAATGCCAGGTTGCGCCGCAAGCTATTCTCGGCTGTGTTACGAGAACGTGCAATTCTCCCCTTGTGATGTGCGGCGACATTTGCACGGACATCAACAAGGACAACCGGAACTGCGGCGAGTGTGGGTACGATTGTGGGGTGAGAGAGCCGCTGCCGCCTAATACGGTTCGGCCCCCATATATGGTGTATACGTGTGTGGCTGGCAGGTGCAACGTACTGAAGTGCCAGCAGAACTATGCGAACTGCAATCAGATTATTGACGATGGGTGTGAGGTTGATCTTCGGAACGATCCCCTGAACTGCGGGGCATGCAATGTCGTGTGTGGCGCGGGCGAGATATGCCTGAATGGGGCCTGCGTGTGCCGGGACCCGTGCTCGTGCGGTGGCAACGACTACGATAGCAATCCAAATCAATGCGGTTCGTGCAATCACGTGTGCCCTGGTGTGGACGCCGTGATGCCCGGCAGAAAGCCGCCCAAGGGGCATCGTACGTGCCGGGGGGGCCAATGTGGATATGCCTGCGACGAGGGCTGGGCCAACTGCAACGGTGACGTGCTCGACGGATGTGAGATCGACGTTCGTTCGGATCCGCGAAACTGCGGATCATGTGGCCATTCGTGTCTCTCGAATCAGGCCTGCGCGAACGGTGTTTGCGCGACGAAGCCGTGCTCTTCGGGAGCTCCGCAATGAGCGGCCGTCCTTTCCGCCTCATGGTGATCCCGAGCGGGATCATCGGAGGGGTCGTGTGGGGGTGCGCCGCCAGCTCGGGGGCACCTTCCAGCGAGCAGCACGGGAACGCAACGGGAGACGCCTCGGAGATTCCCGCGATTACGGCGGTGGACGCCTCCGACGCGCGACCGGATGGCGACGGTACTTGCAGCGACGACGGCTGGTGCATCGTTGACTATCCTTTGGACGGCGACCTGACGTTGGTGAGCCTGTGGGGGAGTAGCGAACGCGATGTCTGGGCCGTGGGATCGCGGGGAGCCATTCTCCACTGGGACGGATCGGCTTGGCAGCCATCGAACAGCGGCGTCGACTACGCGATCCGAAGAGTTTGGGGCAGTGGTCCGGGGGACGTATGGGCCTTCAGCACCCTCAACGGGATTCTGCATAGCTCGGGCTGGGTCGACGGCCAGGCCTCCTGGTCCCCGGCAGCGTTCTCCACGACAGACGATGCCGATGGGCTGACCGGGGTCCAGCAGACGACGCCCATCGTGAGCGTCTGGGGTGCTAGCGCGACCGATATCTATGTCGGCACCCTCCAGGTTCCTGGCGGGAGCGTGTGGCATATGAGCGGGTGGAACGACGGTGAACCGCGTTGGCGGCCTATCCTCGAATACCTGGACTATCATGGTCCCGTCTTCGGGACCGCGGCCACCGATATCTGGGTGGCGGGTTTGAATGGAAAGGCGGCGAACTCGCAAGGGTATAAGAGCGGGATTGTCGACTGGACGATCCTTGATACTGGTACGCGCGCAAACCTGAGAGGGTTGTGGGGCGGGGCGCACGACGACGTTTGGGTCGTCGGGGACACTGGTACGATCCGTCATTGGACCTACGACGACGACGGCGAACTGCGCTGGTTGGTCTCCGAGTCGAACGTGACAAGACCCTTGAACGCGGTCTGGGGCAGCCGTCCAGACGACATCTGGGTGGTCGGAGAGGGAAATACGGTTCTCCACGGCGACGGAGAGAGTTGGTCGCGCTCGAACATTCCATCCGTCATTCCTGCCGAGACGCGCCTGTTCGACGTCTGGGGAACTGCACCCGACAACGTGTGGATCGTTGGCGACAACGTCATTCTCAACCGGCGCCGTCCTTCGGAGATGTCCCGATGAAGCACGTCCTCATCGTTGCTCTGTTTGCCGTGAACGCCGTTCGACTCGCGGCGTGCGCATCGTCGGAGGTCGAGGCGCCGGACGCCGACGGTGGGCCTTCCGTCAATCCGCCTCCGCCGGAGGCTGAGCTTCCTCTGGACGCAAGCCCGAGCTCCGACGTCATTGATGCCTCCGCGCCGGACGACGCGTCTACGGAGTGCACCGAAGGCGGTTGGTGTCGAACGGCCGTCCCGCGAGGGCGCGACGGCGGAGTCCTGAGCCTCGCCGACGTCTGGGACCACGGCGGCGGTGATGTCTGGACGATTGCCGAGGAAGGACTCGTCCTGCACTGGGAAAAGAGTGGATGGTCCGTCGCCTTCGATGCGGGAGTCACGCTTACCCATCTTTGGGGGACGGAAGGGGGAGGTCTGTGGATCGCGGGCAAGAACGGCACGCTCCTTCATCATGCCCCAGGGACCGCCCCTTCTATCTGGGAAGTCGTACCCATCGGAACGACGGCCGACCTCATTTCCGTCTGCGAGGGGACGGCTCAGAGTCCCGCCTCGCGCAACGTCTGGGTGGCCGCCTCGGTTGGCACGACGAGTACTGTGTTTCATTGGGACGGCGCCACGGGTAGCGATGGTAAGCCGACATGGGCATCGAGCGCGATGACGCTCGCCCAGGCGAGGACGATGCGATGTGTCGACAATCGCGTCTGGCTGGCCGGGCTGAGCGTGAGTCCCTATGGATCGTTCATTCGCGTCAACGACGGCACCGGCTGGACATCGCCAATAGCGCCGCCTGCATCGAAACAAGATGACGGGGTAAACTCACTCTGGATCGCAGGTGAGTCGGACCTGTGGCTCTCCTCGGAGCGCGCGTTGTTTCATCGGACGGCGGGCGACGCAGGGGTTCCGGTCTGGGCTTCCTACCCCATCGATCTAGCGTTTTTCGCCCCGCCTATGAAGTTCTGGGCCGCGAGCGCGAGCGATCTCTGGATCGCCGGCAGACATGGACGGATCTACCACTGGGATGGGAGCGAGATGCGGATCTCGCCGACGTCACGGAATGGAGCCATTCTCGATAGCCGGCTGAGGGGGATCTCCGGAAGTGCCGACGATGTTTGGGTCGTAGGGGACAATGTGGCTCTCCATCGCAAACGTTCGGAGTAATTTTATGCGCCGTATCCATTGCTGGTCCGCCGCAGGCGCCGTGTCGTTCGTTTCCTTGTGCGTCGGAGCCTGCTCGGCGGACGATGTCATCGGGGCCACGTTGGCGCCGGACGCGAGCGTCGAGCCAACCTCCGATGTATTCGATGGAGGGGACGCTGCACCGGTCGACGGCGGCGTCGACCTCGATGCGCTCGATCGCGTCGAATGTGGAGTGACTCCGTGTGTCACCGCGCTTGCGGCTCGCGGCGGAGCCCATATATGCGCGCTGCTGTCCGACCAAACGGTGCGCTGTTGGGGAGCCAATACAGACGGGCAGCTCGGTCGCGAATCTTTCGACGACGCCAGCGGCGCTCTCTCCAGCAGCGGCAGGCCGCTCCCCGTCGTCGGGCTCGACAAGGTCACGCAGATCAGCGCGACGGGGCGCGAACGGACGGGGACGAGCTGCGCGCGTCGCGAGGACGGGGCGGTGATGTGTTGGGGCGGCAATCGACATGGCGAGCTTGGGCTGAGCGCCGACCGGCCAGCCGTCGACGCGAATCCACACCCGACACCGTCTGCCGTTCAAGGACTCGTCCCGGTACGACGCGTCGACCTCGGCGGATCGTTTGCCTGCGCAACCTCGCCGCCCGACGCGGTGTCCGCAGGAGAGTCGTCGTTCGCTGACTCCGGCGTCAACGCAGGCGGGGGGAGAATGTATTGCTGGGGCTGGAACGACGCACTGCAGCTCGGGCGAGGTGAGCTTCAGCAAAAGCACGGCGTCGCGGGTGAGACGGCCCTCGACTTTCGACGCGTCCTCATTGGCGCCGGCACACTCCGGAATGGCTTTGCGATCCGTGACAACGGGGAGCTCTTGTCCTGGGGTGGCGCCCTCTTGAGCAGGAGCGACAGCGTCACCAGCACGGCGCTCGATGCCCTGGGGCGTTCGTCGTCCTTCGACGTCGACGGACGACCTCTATCTATTCCTCGCTTGTACGACGTTCGACGGATATCCGCCGGGGATACTTTCGCGTGTGCGGTGAGCGCCGGCAGCGCGTATTGCTGGGGCCGGAGCGAGGTCGGTGCGCTCGGCAACGGGACGAGCCAGGACGAACCGGTTCCGTTCGCGGTCCCACTGTCGACGTCGGAGCGCATCGTGGACATCGCCACGAGCAACGCGACGACCTGCGCGCGTACGATCGACCGGAACGTCTACTGTTGGGGCGACAACACCAAGGGACAGCTCGGCGACGGTACCGCGCTACGCCAGTTCTACCCGCTCCAGGTGAGCGCTCTGTCGCGGGGCGAGGTCGTCCAGATAGTCGCGATGGACGCGGCGACCTGTGCCCTGCTCCGAGAGGGCTCGGTCCTGTGCTGGGGCAGCAACATCGATGGGCAGCTAGGTCTCGGTGGCGCGGACGATCAGCCGCACTACGTTCCGCAGCCTGTCGTCTTTTGACGTGAGAGAGCGATTCTAGGCGTTCACCCGCAGCGAGGGACCACGATGTCGTCACGGTCAGCTTTTCAATCTGCCCTTCGGGCTGTCCGGCGGCTCTCGTCCGGATTTCGGGTTAGTTCGGTGAAGGGAGGCGCTCACCTCTGGCCGATCGTCGTCCTCGCAGGAGCGCTCGGATTCTTCGGGGGGGCGAGCGCATGCAGCGCGCGTTCACGCATCTTCGATCCCGACGAGGTCGACGCCGGTGGTGTCGCCGTGGACTTTTCATCCGATGCGTCGCCCTCCTCCTCCTGTAACGGCGACCTGCGACGCTGCTCGCGAGATCTGCACTCCCTCGTGGACGACTGTACGGGTGCCGTCGTGATGGAGTGCCCATCCGACCAGGGGTGTGCGAACGGAAAATGCGTTCCCGCTTGCGAAAGCGCGGAGGAGAACTCGGGCACGATCGGTTGTTCTTCCTGGACGACGCCGTCGGCCGGTGAGCGATTCGACGAGAGCCGAGGCGGTTGCTTCGCCATGTTCGTGGCCAACTCGTGGAATAGCCCCGTTCAGCTTCACGTCAGCTACGGGGACGAGGCTATCGACTTCTCGGAGGCCACGTACTTGCCTCGCGCGAATGGTGGTGAGCTCGAGTACGAGCCGTTGAACGGACCGCTTCCCCCGGGCGAGCTGGCCGTCATCTTCCTCTCTCACGATATGAACCAGAGCGATGCAGTGTCCTTCGTTGGATGTCCTCGCGCGCCCGGGCGCAAGGCGATGTCATTGCCCATGACTTCGGACAAGACGAAGGCGTTCCAACTGACGACGGATCGCCCGGTCAGTGCCTACTCCATGTTCCCTTACGGTGGCGCCAAGAGTCACGTTCCCACGGCCACGCTACTCATTCCAACTTCAGCATGGGGGAACAATTATCTCGTCATCGATGCGTGGCCCGGGCCGGAACGGGTGAGAATCGGCACGACGAGGGCCGCGCTTCAGATCGTGGCTGCGGATGACGACACGCATGTCCGGATTGGGACCGAGCTGAATCTCCCCCCTGGGGTCGCGTCGTCCGTGCTGCAGGGTCGCACGGAGATTACGCTCTCGAAGGGCGAGCTCCTGCACGTCATCCAACCGAAGGAGCTGACGGGAACCCCGATCGAAGCCGACAAGCCGATCGCCGTGTTTGGCGGGGCCGAATGTCTCAATATCCCTGCGGACAAGGGGGCGTGCGAAAGCGCTCAGCAGCAGATTCCTCCGATTCGTGCATGGGGAACGGAGTATGCGGGCGTCCGATATCCCAACCGCCTCGCGGTCTATGATCCGGGGATGTCGAACGTCACGGAGGAGCTCGTTCCATGGCGCATCGTCGGGGCGGCCAACGGCACCGTGCTCAAGTACGACCCTGCTCCGCCTGCAGGCGCGCCAGAGAGGTTGTCCCAAGGGCAGGATGCGATGTTCTGGTCCAATACACCCTTCGTCGTGAAGAGTCAGGATGCGGAGCATCCTTTCTATCTTGCTGGCTACATGACCGGCTGCGAGTCTATTCCTGAATTGACGGTTCGCGACTATCCCGGAGATCCGGAGTTTGTGAATGTTGTTCCGGCGCAGCAGTATCTCGACAAGTACGTGTTCTTTGCGGACATGTCCTATGCGTACACGAGCCTGGTCGTCGTTCGTCGGGATGAGGGGCGAGGGTTCGAAGATGTGCGTCTGGACTGTGCGGGGCTCATTGCCGATTGGCGACCGATTGGCAAAGATGGGCGCTTTGAATATGCTTATGTAAATATGGTGCGCGGTTTTAGGCCGCAGTCGTTCCCCGCCGGAGAGTGTACGAACGGCGTGCATGAGATTCAGAGCAATGGCCCCTTCACCGTGACCGTCTGGGGCTTCGGCAGAGCGTCGAGCTACGCCTATCCGGCAGGTGCGGGTGTGCGCACGCTCTCGGCTACGCAGGTGTCCGTCAGATAGGTCGCGGCTTTTACGGCCTCGACACAGAAGCAGAAGCAGAAGCAGAAGCAGAAGCAGAGGAAGCATGAACTTCAAAGCGGCGGCGCGTAGCTGGAGCATTGTGCAGTCTTTCGCCCTCGCGGGGTGTGCAGCCGCAGATGCGCCGCGAAGCGATTTCCCTCCGGACGCTTCGCAGGTCGACGTACTCGAGCGCGACGGCGGCATCGACGACGCGTCTGCCTCGGACGCCGACTCCGAGCGTCATCGAGGTCCGCGAGCGGACGCTGGCGTCGGAGAGGAGTCTACTGTCGAGGATATGTGGGCTGGACCCGCCATGACTTGCGCGCGGGTGAATCGTTCGGGCGTCGTCACCACGAAGTGTTGGGGGGACAATCGGGCGGGGCAGCTCGGGCGCGGGGAAGCTTCTGCTACTTCGGTGGAGACCTTCGTTCCTCAGGCGATCCTGATGGATGATGGCTCGCAGGTCGTGGCGGTACGGAATACCATCGATTACGCAACTCAGAAGGTACGGACGTGCATTGTTTTGCGCGACAAGACCCTGAAGTGCTGGGGGAGCCGGTGGGACTCGATCGATCCTCTGGCTGGCGTGGTGACTGCGCCGCCTGACGTGCCGTTGCTCGCGGGCGTCGAGGACGTGAGAATGGGGGAGGGGTTTCTTTGCGCGCGTCTGGAGAGCTCGAACGTCGCATGTTGGGGGGCCAACCAAGACGGCCAGCTGGGGCTCGGAACGCGAGACTATTCCCTTCACGAGCTTCCCGCAGAGATTCCGAACTTCACAGCCGACGAGATCGCACTCTCGAATAGCCTCGCATGCGGAAGGAAGGGAGGTGAGGTGTCGTGTTGGGGCGGCTGGGGATCCAACTCCTCGTTCGGTTCTAGTCCGACCAAGGTCGCGGATCTGCACGGTGTGACCCAGATCCGTGGCGGCGGAGACGCCGTGTGTGCACTTGCGAGCGACAGCACGATCTGGTGCTGGACCGCGGATGGGGCGATGTCGCATCTGCTCGACCCGACGGAGGCTGAGCCGCAGCGCCTGCTCGAAAACGTTGCGGAGTTTGACATGGGGTCGAAGGCAACGTCGATCTTCCTCAGGATGAAGGATGGGACTGTGCGTTTTCGCGGGGCGGCGAACAACGCTGCGATCGTCACGTCAACCGTCGAAGGCATCGTGGATCCGATTCGCGTCGTCCTCGGACAGTCGCACCAATGCGCGATCATGTCCGACGAGACCGTTCGATGCTGGGGGGCGAACGTCTTCGGGCAGCTCGCCGTCGATCCGAAGCTCTTGAAGCAGAGCTCTCTGTCGGTGAAGGTCCATTTGTAATCGGCGGCGCAACTCGCCTCGGCTTCTACGGCGCAACTCGGTTGCGCTGATTGAAGAAAAGTAGAATGCGAGTGCTCAGAGCGGTTGCCTTGGACCGAGCTCGACGCCCGCTCGTCGATTCGGGCGGGCGGCGCGCTCGGGCCATGCAAGCGAGCACCGCTATAGAGCTCGCTGAGGACTGCGCCAACGTGGGGCAGCCGGCTCGAGCCACGAACCAAACCCCTTGCCTGTGGGCGAGGTTTGCTGAGTTGACCTGTAGCAGGAAGCTGGGGAAGTTATGATAACTTTACGATTGGTAAACGCGGTTTGGCCGGCCTCTGCGATCGTCACTATCGTCCTGGCCGGCGCTTGCGCCGACCAGGACGTCACCCCGTCGAACGACGCGGACAGCTCCAATACCGAGCATGCTGGTAGCTACGATGGCGGGGCCGCGCCCACGACGTGCCCATACGGGAGCTGGGACAACCATGGGTGCGTCCCATGGTCCAACTGCGCGCCGGGAACCTACGTCGCGAAGGCGCCCTCCGCCACCTCGGACCGCACCTGCGCAACCTGCACGGGCGGGACTTTCAGCACGAAGTTCGATGCGGAGAGCTGCACTCCCTGGACCACGTGTTCGCCAGGCACCCACGTGAGCCGTCTCGGCACGAGGAACGCCGATCAACAGTGCGCTCCGTGTGAAGAGGGCACCTACTCTTTGTCGCCGAACCAGAGCACGTGCTTGCCGGCCAACGCGTGCGCTGCCGGCACGGTGCAAACGAAGGCGGGAACGTCGACGTCGGGGCCCGTCTGCGCATCCTGTAAGGTCGGGACCCATTGCGCGGGAGGCACTGCCCCCGAGGAGCCCTGCGCGAGCGGCACCTGGGATCACGATGGCAAACCGGGGACGGCATGCGTCGCTTGGGTCGACTGCGTGCCTGGACTGTCCGTCGTGGCGGACGGAACTGCGACGAGCGATCGGACGTGCGCCGCATGCGGGGGCGGGACGTTCAGCGCAGTCGCCAACGCCGCGACGTGCGCGGCCTGGACCGAATGTTCGCCAGGCAGCTTCGTGAGCACGGCCGGGACCGGCGTCGCGGATCGCCAGTGCACGCCCTGTCCCGCGGGACAGACGAGCACGACCTCGAATGCTACTGCCTGCACTCCGCAGGCCGCCGACGGCGGGGCGCCTGGCATCAAGCTCGTTGGCGGCACCAACCACAGCTGCGCGCGCCTCACCGACGGCTCCGTCCGCTGCTGGGGACGCAACACCTTCGGCCAGCTCGGCGACGGGACGACGACGCAAAGGCTTGCCCCCACCCCCGTCCCCGACCTCTCCGGTGTCGAGCAGCTCGCCGCAGGCGCTTATCACATCTGCGCCCGCCTCACAGGGGGCACCGTCAGCTGCTGGGGGTGGAATTCCAACGGCCAGCTCGGCGATGGAACGACAGTCAACAAGCTTACCCCCACCCCCGTCCCCGATCTCTTCGGCGTCGAAGAGATCGTTGCGGCCAACACTTTTACCTGCGCACGCCTCGCGGGCGGCTCTGTCCGTTGCTGGGGACAGAATAACAGCGGCCAGGTCGGTGACGGAACGACGACGAACAGGCTGACCCCCACCACCGTTACCGACCTCGCCGGCGTCGAAGGGCTCGCGGTGGGTTCGAGCAATAACCACATGTGCGCACGCCTCGCGGGTGGCTCCGTCCGCTGCTGGGGACAGAACTTCTACGGCCAGCTCGGCGATGGAACGACGACGACCAGGCTAACCCCAACCGCCGTCCCCGATCTCTCCGACGTCGAAGAGCTGGCTGCGGGCGGTTCCCATACCTGCGCGCGCGTCGCGGGCGGCTCCGTCCGTTGTTGGGGGCGGAACCTCTACGGACAGCTCGGCGACGAAACGACAGTCGACAAGCTTACCCCTACCGCCGTCTCCTTCCTCTCCGGTGTCACGAGGCTCGTCGCTGGCAACTTTCACACCTGCGTGCGCGTCACGGATGGTGCCGTCCGCTGCTGGGGGCACAACTTTTTCGGCCAGGTCGGCGACGGAACGACGACGAACCGATCGATCCTCACGGCCATCCCCGGCATCTCCGGCGTCACGGAGCTCGCCGCAGGCAGCAACCACTCCTGTCTGAGTGGTGGCGACGGCTCTGTTCGTTGCTGGGGACAGAACATCAACGGCCAGCTCGGCGACGGAGCGAAGGTGAACCGATCCTCGCCGACGCTCGTGGGGTGGTAGCGGCCTGAAGACGCTCGGCGGCATGTCCGAGCGTCCACGCTGAAGCGTCGACGCTCGGACCGCCGGTTCATCGATCATGCGAGCGCGCAGGAGGACGAAGACGGTCGTCGCTCGGTCGGGAGTCGCGAACGAAGGCGGAAGGCGGGCCATGTGGTCCGAGACTTGCGTGGCCCCCCGACCGAGTGCTGAGAACCGTCGATTTACTACCGGTGGTCGACGCCGGCGCCGTGAGCACGCGGCTGCGAACGCTCCTTGCGAGCGGAGAGCACACGGCGCGGGCCCACCAGCTCGATCGCGCGCGCGAGCTGTTCGACTTGGCCTACGTGCTCGGCACTGCTGCTGGCGCGACCGACGAGGCGGCGCTGGGCCTCGCGGGGCTGGGTTACGTCGCGCACTTCCGAAGCGAGGTCCTCGCGGCCGAGGACCTCTACACGCGCGCGCTGGAAACAGTGAGGGGGCCGGAGCCGCGGGGGCTGATCGCGACTCGGCTCGGCTTCGCTCACTACGACCGCGGCGAGCTGGACGCCGCGGTCGTAGTGCTGACCCGCGTCCTAGCCAACGCGCCGACGAGCGCGCTCGTCGGCCGCGCCATCGGCACCCTCGGCAACGTCGCGCGCGCTCGAGGAGAGAGCGATCGGGCGATCGCGCTCTACGACGAGGCTAGCCATGTCCTGGCCATCGCGGGGGAGAGACGCATGGCCGCGACGTTCGCGATGGACCGGGCGATCGCCGAGCTGCTCCGGCGCCGTCCCCAGTCCGCGCTCGTGCAACTCGAGAAGCTCACACGCGACGAGGTCGTCCGCAACGAATCCCAGCTCGGATCGCTGGTGAACCACTACACGGCACTCGCGCGCCTTCACTGCGGGTTGCCTGCCGTCATCGCCGAGCCGTCGCCCGCCGATCCCGTGATCGTGCACTATCTCGCTCGAGCCTGCCGGATCGCCCGGACGCCTTCGCGTGACGCGATGATCGAGCTCGAGGAGACCGCGCCGCTCAACGCTCACGCGCGTGTGACGTTGCAGGTGGTGGACACGCTGTGCCGCCCCGGAGCCGCGCTGGGGGAGACGCGCGCGCTCGTCGTCGCGCGGAGCGGGTCCTTCTTTCGTCTTGGCCCCGAGGAGCTCGTGCCGCTCGCGCAGCGGCCCGTGCTCGCTCGCCTCTTGATCGCGCTGGCTCGCGCCCGTCTCGAGCGCCCCGGCGCCCCGATCGCAGGCGAGCGTCTCGCCGAGCTGACTTGGCCGGGGGAGCGGATGGGCGCCGGGGCGATGAAGAACCGAATCCACGTCGCCATCGCGACGCTGCGCAAGCTCGGGCTCCGCTCCGCGCTGGAATCATGCGGAGGCGGCTATCGCATCGATCGCGACGTCGACATCCTCATCGTGGATTGATGTTGGCGACATCGAGCGCCCACAAGTCCCTGTAGATCGCCTTGTCGTTGCCAAAGCCGAACAGGATCCGCTCTCGCGCGGCGTCGTAGCTCCCAAACGCGCTGGTCCGCGCGGGCACGTTCGAGGGCACCTCGAGCTCCGTCCAGGCCTCGGCGTCGCGATCGAGGCTGAGCACTTGGATGTTCTCGATGGACGACTTCCCATCGGGGGTGCCGCCCCACACGAAGAGACGATGGCCCACGGGATCGAGCGCGTACGCTCCGTTGCGTCGCTTCATCGGTCCTGCGCCGTTGGCGAACAGGCGGCTCCACACGGCCGGTTCGCTTGCGAGGTCGAGCGCCCAGGTCTCTCCGTCGATCTCGAGCTCGCCGTCCTTCAGGGTCTGACCGCCGAACACGATCACGCGGTCGGCCACCTCGTCATAGGCGTAGTGAAAGCCCCAGCGCCCCTTCGGTTCCGGCTTCGACGTGGCGACGGGCGTGAAGCCGCCGTCGGCGGTGTAAGCGTGCACGCTGCAGTTGGCGCCCGAGGCCAAGTTCGCGCCGCAGACCGACAGCCAGCGCCTGCGCTTCGAGTCGTAGATCAGGCTCCCCGTGTAGCTGCCGGGGGCGTCGCCGATCACGTCGAGCTTCGTGGGCGTCAGGGACCGCTCGTCGTAGTCGAGGCGGTAGAGCGACGACGGCGTGTCTTCGATAACGGCGCCTTCCCCCGTCACCGCTCCGCCGAAGAAGAGCATGGCCCGTTCGCCCGGGATCGGCGCCACACGTCCGCCCGGCAATTGGGGGAGACCGGTCCCAGCGAGAGGTGACCACGTGCTCTTCGCGAAGTCGAAGCGCCAGGCGTCGTTCGCGGGCGTGAATTGCTTCGGGTAGTAGTGGAAGCCGCCGAAGACGACGAGCCCGCCGGCCCCTTCCGGATCGGTCCACCACGCGCCGTACTCGCGACCGGGCGGCCCCACGTCATCGCCCCACTTGGCGACGCTGGTCCAGGCGAGGGGACGAAGCGCGATCGGCACCGTCTGACCGCATCCGAGGCGCAACGCGACCTCGCCGTCCGCGGCGGAGAGGTACGGCGCGCGGATCGTGACCGTCGTCGCGTCGACCGTCACCACCGCTCCGCCCGTGGCTTCGTACGTCAGATCGCCGTCGCGCGCGAACGTGAGGCGCCCGCCCTCCGAGACGCTCAGCTTCGCGGGAGCCCGCGCTCGGCACTCGGCGGCCGGATCCGAAGGCGAGCCCGGTCCGGAGCTCGAGCAGCCCACGAGCGCAAGCGTGAGCGCAAGCATGACGAAGTCGCACGGCAAAGGAGCAGCGTGATGACGGCCCATGGATGTCTTGTTGCTGTGGTCGTTCGAGGCGGCCACTTAATCGTGGCCCCGGCCGATTTATGCTCTGTTCCGTGCGCCAGCGGCCGCGCGCGCATCTCGCGCTCGACGAGGACAGGCTGCGCCCCGAGAGGGATGCCACTGTCGCCAGCGTGGTCGCGATCGCAAAGCCAGCGCTTCGCGGATCGAGCCACACGATGCGCCGCTCGTCACCACCAGCTCGAGCACGCAGCGAACGACCTGCGCGGCCATCACCGGTAGCTGGCGGAGCGCGTGGACGATGTGGCTTCGTACTGCCTTGTCGGAGGTGGATCGGCTCGCGAAGTAGCGGTCCTCGAGGCGAGGCATCTTGGCGAGAAAGGCGAGACGGAACCGCGGAGCAGACCTCTCAGATCGGCTGCGACCGTCGATTCCTGGCCGAGCGCTGAGATCGCCCCTGACGCTCCGACAGCTCTTTTGCGGGTGCCGGCCATGAGATGTGCTCTAAGCGTTCCCCCAGATCCCGTTCGCATGGAAGGCCTACCCACCTCACTTCTTGCCTTCTGAAGGTTGCATCGAGCCCACAGCCCGCCGCTCAATGTCGACAGCGCCCATCGTCCGGATCCCCACGAGGAAAGCTCATGTCATTCTTGTTCTCGAGATGGCTCACAGCGTCAGCCGCCGCATTGGTGTTTGGACTGGCTGCCGGCACCCTCGCCGCATGTAGCGACGACCCGCCGGCCGACGACCCGCGGGCCGACGACCCGCCGGCCAATGTACCGCCGTCCGCCGTACCGCCGGTGGTCCGCAACGTCACCCTCGAGACGGCGGAAGACACGCCCCTCGATGTGCACCTGTCGGCCAGCGACGACGGAGCGCTCAGTTTCACCATCGTCGACGCACCGGACCACGGCACGTTGAGTGAGATGGGCGCCAATGGATCCATCACCTACACGCCCGGCGCCGACTACAACGGCGAAGATGCATTCATCTTTCGCGCCACCAACCGCGAGGGCCAAAGCGCCGAGGCCACGGTGACCATCACCATCACCCCAGTGAACGACAAGCCGACGATCTCCTCGGTGGCCGACCAGAGGATCACTGCCGACAGCTCGACCGGCGACCTGGCCTTCACCGTGGGCGACGTGGAAACCGCGGCCGCCAATCTCACGGTCACCGCCACGTCCTCCAATACCGAGCTGGTGCCCAACGACCCCAGCAATCTCGTCCTCGGTGGCTCCGGCTCCAGCCGCACCCTCGCCGTCGTCCCCGCCGCCAGGGCGAGTGGCTCCACGACCATCACCCTCTCGGTGAGTGATGGCTCCGCCACCACCAGCACCACCTTCACGCTCGACGTCACCGGTTTTGCGAGCCTCTACTGGATGACTGCCGCCGGCTCGCTGTGGAGGGTCGACGTGAACGGTACGAATGCCATCGAGCTCGTGACCGGCATCAGCGGGGCAGCTTCCGTCGCAACCGACCCGGTGACCCGTACGGTCTTCTACACGCGCGACAGCGCGATCGTTCGAGCGGACAGTGATGGGGCGAACCGGGTCGATGTCGTGGCGAACGGAGGCTACCCCAGCGGGCTGGCAGTCGATTCGACGAACCGCAAGCTGTACTGGTCCGACTTCAACGGCAAACGGGTCATGCGCGCCGAGCTGGACGGCAGCAATTCAACGCAGGTCGTTGGCGCCATCGATAGCCCGTCTGCCATCGCGTTCGATGTCCCGAACGGCAAGGCGTATGTCATTACGTACAACAACACCAGGCTCGTACGATTCAACCTCGATGGTACCAACCTGGAGACCCTCGCTTCGAACCTGGGCGGCCAGGGCGTGGGCCTGGCGGTCGATTCGACCGGCGGGAAGGTGTACTACTCGACCCGCGGCACCAGTATCCATGTCGCCAACCTAGACGGCTCCAGCGCCACCACCCTGGTGACGAACCAGACCACCGTGCACGGGATTGCCATCGATAGAACGGCCGGGCGGCTGTATTGGGCTGATTGGTTGGGTGGCGTGGTCCGGAGCGCCATTCTGGCCGACGGCAGCGATATCAAGGACATGAACTCGGGCAACGGCAGGAACTTGGGTCTGGCCTGGATGCCTGCGCCGTAGCCGGGAGCGGGCGCGCTTCGACGGATCTGCTCCCGGATTTCGGACCCGATGAAGCGCGCCGGAGTCGGGCTTCATCGGGTTTTCGGGCGGGCCCTCAGTTGGTCGATGTCAGGCGAGGATCTCGGTGAGCGGCTTCCAATTGTACGCCGCGTTCCCGAACGTCTTGACCGGCACGTCGAATGCCATGCACAGCGCCGTCAAGAAGTCGTTGTTCGTTCGCCAAGCCGTGTTGGATGAACCGTTCCGTGCCCACGAGACCGCCTGCGCGCTCGCGTTCAGTGGGTCCGGAGCGGCATGGATGCACTGACCGGTCTTCAAGAAGTTCTTGCCCCCGCCGATCACGATCGGCGTTCCCTTCGCGCTGTGGACCATCGTCCCGAAACTGTGCAGCCAAATAATCGCGGTATTATCCAACACGGTTCCGTTCCCCTCGGGAATGGCCGCGAGGCGGTCCATCAGGTAGCCGAGCGTGACGTTCCCATACCATCCAACCAGGGGTGAGAGCTTGGCGTAGTCTCGTCCGTGATCGTAGGCCCCGTGCACCCAGCCGCTAACGTCCGATCCACCCGGGATCACGAAGTCGGACCCGACAAAATTGCTCTTCTTGTCGTCCGCAAAGCCAGAAAAGTTGTAGGTTACGAGCCGCGTAGCGTCGCAGGCGATCGCGGCCACGGCAATGTCCATGAACGCCTTGACGAACCCCGAGAGAACGCCAGCCGCTGCGGTCTGCGGAGCGAGCTCCGGTGGAGGGGAGAGCCAGTTCATCTGCTTGGGGACGACGAGCGATGAGGGAATTGTCGGAGGAGAGCAGGCGGCGCCAATCACCTTCATCTCGTTTTCGAGCGCTCGCACGTTCGCCAGGTGCGACTGCATTTTCTCCCGATCCGCGCTACCGAGACGGCTCATGTAACTGTTCAGGTCCCTGACAGCGAAGTCCAGGACGCTCTTCTTCTCGGCCCGCTGCAATTGTCCCATGAGCCCGGCGCCGAACACGCGTTGGAAGATCTTCTGGACATCCATCTCATTCAGGACGGGCGAATTCTTGTCGAGCCAAGACATGGCGGTCTGGCCCGAATAGTCAGCGGGATAGGCTAGCGGGAAACGCCCATCGATCGATCGAAACGGGGTTCCATTGAACCTCTGGCTCGCAATGAACTGATCGACCGAAATGCCAGGCCCCGGCGCGAAGCGGTTGTCCGTGCCCGGGACCGCGCCGGAGACCGCGCCCGTCAATTGTTGCTGTACGAAGTTGTGCCCAATGCCGGGTTCTTCCAGTCCTGGCTCGAAATCGCACGCGCGAGTGTCGATGTTTTTGATGACGAGAAGGTTCTTGGCATGACGCTGCAGCGGCGCCAGGCACGGATATGCCGACAGGTCGCTCAACGGGCCGGCCGGAGGGAAGAAGTCTTTCTCGCTCACGTGCGTGCCGTTCAGCGTGATGATGAGGCGCTTGGGAAAAGCCGGATCGGCACGGCCTGTGCGGGAGTGGAGGAGGGGAACGAGGCCTGCCGCAGCGATCGCGCTCGCACCGGCAAGCCAGTTGCGCCTGGATATCTTCGTCATGGACAATGCCTCCGTCTATTCAACCATATGGCTGCGAAATGCTTCACTCATCGCGATTGACTTGAAGAGCGCGCGAATGTCTCCCTTCGACGATTCGAAACTGGCTCGCACGCTCTCCAGCGAGGCTTTGTCTCCCTCGACCGGCGGGCGGCCCAAGGCGAATTGGAAGAGCTGCGTGGCGAAGCACTGACGGACTTGTGCACTGTTCGCCAAACGTGAGGCGAACTCGACGGGGGTGGAGACCGGTCCGTCGACGTCGGTCCCGCTCAAAGCCGACGACGTATCGACGGGCACACCATTGTCCATCGTGCGATAGGCCCCGATCTCGTCGAAGCTCTCGAAGGGAAAGCCGAGCGGGTCGAGCGTTCTATGGCAGCCGGAGCACTGTGGGTTGCTCGAGAGGGGTTCGAGCTGCTGACGCGTGCTCTTGCCACTCGGTCGGGGAGGAAGGTCGGAGTTTATCGTGAACGGCGGCGGTGCGATGGTCTTGCATAGCAAGTTGTTCAATACCCACTTCCCGCGCCTCACCGGAGAGGATGATTCCGTGTTTGCGAGGAGTGAAAGAAAACTCGGCTGCATGAGGAGTCCGCGCCGTGTGCTCGGAAGGGGAATTTTGTAGGTTTGGTAATATGCAAGTGGCGTCGTCTGCGGGGTTCCGTAGAAAGACACGTTTTGCGGAATGCCAACGCTGTAGTCTGCCGTGAGGAGGGTGGACAGCTTGGCGTCATCCTTCTGGATCACGTACCGCACGAATTCCTCGGACTCGAAGCGAAACGCGACCGGTGACTGCGCGTCCCACGTTGGGTTGGTCTTCGTCAGCACGTCGATACCGTCGAGCCCGAGCCACTGCCGAGTGAACAGGATGATCCCTCGGCCGAAGCGCTCGTTGTCGCCGATGAGACGGTCGATCTCCTTGTTGACCGCCGCGTCGTCCGAAAGGCCGCCTGACGCCGCCGCCGCGCGTGCCGTATCGTCCGGCCCGCTCGCCCAGAAGAACGAGGCAAGGCGTCCGGCGAGATCGATTGGCGAGAGCGGTGCCCGCGCGCCCGCCACGGTCTGACTGAACCCCAAGTAGAGGAAGTTCGGCGACGCGAGCATCCCGGAGAGCATGACGCGCGTCGCTTCCTGGGCGCTTGCAGCGTTTCCGTTGTCGTCCTTGAGCGCGCGTGTCGTCTGATAGAGTTGGATCAGGTCGTTGGTCAGATCCGCCGTGAGCCCGCCGCGAAAGAGGCTCGACCCAAGAGCCGTGACGAGTCCCTGGGCGCAGGCCGTCTCGTCCGTCGAGGGCGTGCATCGGCCGAGCTCGAGAGCCGTGGCGAGGTGCTGGGTGGCCAGCTCATCAGCGGTGTCGAGGTACGCTCGAAGCTCGACGATCGAAGGCGACGTGAGGTTTTGGCCAATCTCAGCAGGAAGCGATGTGATGGGTGCGTACATCGGCCTCCCATTCGCATCGAGGGGACGAGGCTTCAGCTTGAGAGAATCGCGCAGCGAATTTTCGTACTCGTAGCGCGTGAGCCTCCTGAGGCTCGAGCCAAGCGCGCCGTAGCTGTCTGGCGCAGCTGCATCGCTCCTCCCGTGGTCGCTGCTGTCGAGAGGCCGGTTGCTTCGATTGAAGTCGTACTCGGGGCCGGTGCATGCCGCCAGGGTGAGAGCGGACGCCATCACTAGACCTGGCCAAGAGCGGGCTAAGCGAATGCGATGCTCTCGAATCGTCGCAATTCGTCCTGCAGAATCCATCATGACCTCCTTCAGCGCCGGCTGGCGGCATCCACGGCCCACGCTTTGGCCCGCTCAAGCGAGAAACATGCCCGTAGGGACGCCGGCGGGCTGATACCCGAGTGGGCAGATGCGTTACGGTGGGATGGGCGTCGACCTCGCGCTCCCCGGAAGCCCCGCACGCGACAGCTGATGAGGTAGAGGCGCTCTCGTCGATCCTCCGCCCGGTCGCGCACGTTCTGTTTCACCGCGCGGGAGCTCCTCCTCCGCGCGCTGTCCCCCAGCGTGTTCCTCTCAACGCAACTCCCGCCGGAGGGCCTTCTCCCTCGAGCACCCCTGGCGCGATCTCGCGGCGACGTCGCCCACCTCTCAACACCGCGTCCGGGAGAGAGCGCCCTCCGCGCCAGTCTGCTCCGGAGAAAACTAGAAGGCTTCTTCCGGAGCAAACCGTTCCGACGTTCTTTTCCAGCGGGGCGGCCGCTCCGGTGCGCTGTACTCTCTATGAGCCCAAGCGGTAGCGAAGGTCAGCGATAAAGGCCGACGACGCCGCCCGCGCCCTCGCGGCGTCGACCGCGTCCTCCGCGTCCGCGAGCACGATGCGGAGGATGGACGGGCGCGTGGTAGTGGACGATCGCCGAGACGGAGGACTTCGCCACGCTGAACCGCTCGGCGATCTCGGCGAGGGGCAGGCCTCGGGCGCGGAGTTGGCGGACCTCCTCGGCCTCGTCGTTCGCCCTGCGTCGATTCAACGCAGGCCGCGCGAACCATCGACATCCACAATGGTGCCGATGCTGCTCTTCGTGCTGCTCACGATTCATTCGTGGTTTCGCTGGGCCGTGGTCCTATCCACGCTCACGGTAGGTGCGCGCTACGCACGGGGATGGATCCGTAGACGGAGCTGGACGCCCACCGACTCGGCGCTTGCGCGAGCGTGGGTCGGCGCGATCGATATTCAGGTATCGCTCGGGCTTCTTCTCTACTTCACGGCGAGCCCACTCGCGGACATCGCGCGTCAGGACCTCCGCGGGGCGTGGTCCGACGATTCGCTTCGCTTCTTCGGGATCCTTCATCCGCTCTCGATGCTTGCCGCGGCCTTCGTCGCGCACGCGGCTTGGATCTGGACGCGTCGAACGGAAGACGGTGCGAACGAGCGCTTCCGGCGGCTCGGGCTTGGTGTGCTCGGTGTGCTGGTGCTCGTCGTCCTCGCGATCCCATGGCCTTTCCTTTCGTACGGCCGTCCCGTCACTCGGATGTGATTCCCATGATCGAGCTCCGACGTTTACGCCTCCTCGCCTTCATCGAAGGCAGCTCGCTGCTCGTGCTCGTCGGCATTGCGGTGCCTCTCAAGCACGTCTTCGACGTCCCGGTTGCAGTGAGGGGCCTCGGGCCGCTCCACGGCCTTGCGTTCCTCGCCTACGTCGTCTCCGTCGTCGATGCGCTCGGAACGCGCCGCCTCGACCGCCTTCAGGCAGGGCTCGCCATCCTCGCGGCCATGATCCCGGGTGGCAGCTTCCTTTTCGCGCGACTCATCACGCGCCTCGCGGCGGAGGAGACCGGCGCCGCATCGGCAGCGACGGATCACCAGCGCGACGTTCGCGGCCCAGGGCCAGGTCAGGATCACGTGTCGGACGTCCCTGTGTCGAAGAACCTCGACGAGAGGACGTGACGACCAGGCCTCCGAGCCGTAGCGTGCGCCGCATCCCGGGCACGTGGCCGCGAGCGCGTCTCCGTTCCGAGGTTCGGCCATGCCCGATGCATACGACACGGCGTGTCCTCCGAGGATGCGTCATGCTGACGCGAAGGAGCGCACTACTTCGGGACCGGATGCTTCGCGAGCTTTCGCTGAAGACTACGCCGCTCGATTCGAAGAAGACGCGCGGCCTGTGAAATGTTCCCTCCGCAGTCGTCGAGGACGCGCTGAATGTGCTCCCATTCCGCGCGGGCCAGCGACGGGACCTCGTGCGAGATCGGCGAACGTTTCGGATCGGTTCGAGCGAAAGCGGCGAGCAGGTCGTTCGCGTCCGCGGGCTTCGTCAGGTAGTGCTTCGCCCCGAGGCGAACGGCGTCGACGGCGGTGGCAATGCTGCCGAAGCCAGTGAGCACCACGATGTAGATGTCGGGGGCGAGCGCCATGAGCTCGCGAACGAGATCGAGGCCGGACATCCCTGGCATCCGGAGGTCGATGCTTGCGTACTCGACGGCGCGGGAGCGCACGAGTGCGAGCGCCTCTTCGCCATTGCGAGCGATCTCGCACGTGTAGCCTCGTCGCGCGAAAGCGCGCTGCATTTGAACGCGATAGCGTTCGTCGTCGTCGACGAACAAGAACGTCGAGCTTTCGAGGGAGGTCACGGATTCACCCTTGCTTGACGCGGAAGCTCCAAGACGGCGCTCGTCCCGCCGCCGTTGCGTGGAGATAGCTCGAGCCGCCCGGCGCACAGCTCCGCAAACGCAAAACTGAGGAACAGGCCGAGCCCCATTCCTTCCCCCGGAGCCTTCGTCGTGACGAAGGGCTCACCCAACCTGGAGCGCACCTCGAAAGGAATGCCGCCTCCGCGATCATCGACGACGAACTGAACGCGGTCGGCGACGCAGCGGGCCGAGACGACGACGCGGGCCCCCGTCGCTTCGCTCGCCTGGAGCGCGTTCGTGACGAGGTTGCCGAGAATCCGAACCAAGCCGCGTGTCGGGCACTCGATCGACTCGTTCGGATCGCCCTGCACGACGAGCCGCTCGCGTTCGCTCGGAGATGCTTGGGCACGAAGGTCGGCGAGAACGGCGCCGGTGGTCGTTGCCTCGGGTAACTCACCGAGCAATTGGCCGGCGCGCGCATTCATTCGATGAACGATCTCGCGACAGCGGGCGACCTCCTCGCGGATCACGCGTGCGTCTTCGACGGCCTCATGCGGAGCTTCCACGATGAGCCCGTCGAGGTCTTCGGCGGCAACCGTGATGGTGCCGAGAGGGCTCCCGAGCTCGTGCGCAGCACCTGCCGCCAACGTGCTCAGCGATGCGAGCTTCTCGGCATGAGATGCGATCCGCTGCTTTCGGAGCAAATCGAGATGATGAGCACGCAGCGCACGTGCGGTGCGCCAGGTGATGGCGGCGGTGAAGAGCGCCAGGATCGTGAACGCGATCCACTGGCCGGCGAAGTGGCCTTGCTCGCCACCGGGGAGCAGCGTGGATCTCGCTCGCGCGAACAGGCACGCGTAGCTCGCGATCGTCATGAACGTGATCGCCCCGACCCCAGGGCCGGGCAAGAGCAGACCAGCCAGCAAGATCTGGACGAGGTAGAAGATGGCGAACGGATTCGTGGCGCCGCCCGTGAGGCCGAGCTCGAGCGTGAGTATGCCGACGTCGAAGACGAGGACGCCGACGATCGGGAGGTGCCCGATGTCCGGATACCGCCGTGCGACGACGGCGAGCGCGACGTTCGAGGCGGCCAACGCGGCGATGCACGCGAACAGCGCTGGGAGGGGGAGACGGATGTGCATCGCGAAGGATGCGATGACGATGGTGACGATCTGACCCCCGACCGCGTGCCAGCGCATGTGCGAGAGCCACGTCGCCGCCGTCGCCGAAGAGGACACGCGGGCCACGACCGTGTCGTCGACGTCGTACTTGCGGCGCGCGGGGAGGGGGCTCGACTCTCGGATCTTCGGCACCCTGCAAACGTAGCGCGCGCACCACCGAGGGGCCCGCGTCAGTACGACGCAGGCTCGAGCGGTCGTGGCGGCCTAGCTTCGGGCCCATGTTTCACACCGGCAGACGCCTGATGGCGGCCGCTCTGATTCTGCTGCAGTGCGGGTGCTCTCCTTATTCCCTTCCGCCGGCGTCGCGCCATGAGCTCCCTTCCACGCTCTCGGCGCTCGGGCTGTACGCTGACCTTCGGGCGGGCGAGGTCGTCGCGGACGTTCGGCCCTACCGGCCGTCGTTCGCCCTGTGGAGCGACGGGGCTACGAAGCGGAGATGGATCCGGCTGCCGGCGGGAGCGACGATCGACACGTCGGACGTCGACGCGTGGCGATTCCCGGTCGGAACCGAGCTCTGGAAGGAGTTCTCGGTCGGCGGCAAGCGCATCGAGACGCGCATCCTCCGGAAGGTGAGCCGTGAGGACGACGGCTGGGCAGCGATGAGCTACGCGTGGACCATCGCTCAAACCGAGGCGTTCGCCGCGCCGGACGGAGTGATCGACGCGCTCGGCACGCGGTACGACGTTCCGTCGTCCCGCACCTGCATGGCGTGTCATGGCGGACGGCCCGAGCGCGTACTCGGCTTCGGTGCGGTCCAACTTGCCCACGAAGCAAAGCAGGTCGACGACGTCACGCTCGATCGGCTCGTCGAGGAAGGGCGGCTATCGGTCGAGCCAAAGAAGCCCATTCGCGTGCCCGGTACAGCGGAAGAGGCCGCCGCCATCGGCTACCTCCACGCAAACTGCGGCCACTGCCACAACGGAGGCCGCCCACCGGACGCGACGTACTTCCGGCCGCCGCCCACCGTCGACTTTGGCTTGCGCGTGCAGGACCTCACGTCGGTGACGTCGACGCGTGCCTACGCGACTGCCGCGCGCTTCTCGATGGGGCTCAATCCCGCCGGCAGCCACCTCGTTCTCCAACGAATGACGCGAGAGGGGGCCTACCGACGACGAATGCCGCCCATCGCAACGGAGATCGTCGACGACGAAGGCGTTGCGCTCGTCAGAGCGTGGCTGGAGCGTCGCCTCGCCGATCGCTAGTCGAGGTCCTCGAGCTCTGCGTCGATACGGTCGTCGAGATCGTCCCGCGGAGGTCGAGCGGCGAGGCGGAACCGAGACGGCGAACTGCCGCCGTAGGAAGGTCAGAGGTCAGCCGTCAAGGTGAAGTCCGGACGCCAGGGCGCACAGCGAGGCGCTTTCGATTCGCCTGTTCACCGCGGGACGCGGCAGCCGAGCTCGACGTCGACGCGGCCGGACGGAACGCCCGTGACCGCCGAGCACGACGTCCCGCGCAAGACCACCTTCGTGGGACTCTCGTCGTCGTCGAAGGACCAGCCGTTCTCGGCGTCCTTCGGGATGGGCGTCGCGACTCCTTCGCGATCGGTGACCGTGACCTTCACGTCTCCGAGGTCGGTGTAGTCGTTCCGAGTAAAATAGAACTCGCACGACGCGGAGAGCGCGCGGATCTCGTCGAGCGCCGCGATGAGCGCCTTGCGGATATCGTCACTCACGCCGTTTGGGACGATGTGAAAGTGGCAGACCTTGGCGACATCGAGGGAATCTTCTTCGCATCCTGCCGGCGCCGTGCCTCCCGCGACGGCGACGCGTCCCATGAAATCGACCCCTTGGCCTTGAGCCAAGGGCAAGATCGCGACCGAGAACGTTCGAATCGAGGGCGTCGATTCGTACTTCGCCTTGACGAGCGGGACGATCCGATTCGTCGAGTCGTCCGTCGGCGCACCGTCGCTGAGGAGGACGACGACGCGCTTCGTCTCCGAGACCTTGAGCCCCTGATTGCTTGGCGGCTCGAACGCCTCGATGACGTTGTACGCGCGCGTGAGCCCCCAATAGGTCGGCGTTGTGCCGTACTCGTCGGTGCCACCGCCCACTCCCGAGACATCGATGATCTCGACCATCGAGTCATAGTGCGCCTTGTCGAGGAAGGACCCGGGGCGAATCGTGTACGTCGACGGGAAGAAGCTGAGGCCGATGAACGTCGACGCGTCGGCGGTCGCCTGCAGATCCGCGAACGAGGCGAGGGACGCCTGGCGGGTTGCGGGCCAAATGCCGCCGTATTGCATCGAGAGAGAGGTGTCGACGAGGAACTGAATGACGACGGGCACGCGCTCGATCGGCGTCATGGACGACGAGCAGCTTGGAGCCACCGGCGCGGCGTCGGTCCGGCCTGCGTCAGCGTCGTCCAAGAGACGCTGGTCGTCGGGCCGGGATAGGGGCTCGCGATCGCTCCCGCACGATGCCAAGACTAGGGCCGCAACAACGCCGAGCCGCGTAAGGATCGTGAGGCGCGGCGTCGACGAGATCGCCATCCGAGAAGGCAGGTTCATGCGTGGCTTCATTGAAAGTTCACCTTCATAGGCACAGGGTGGAGCGCGGCGTCGCGCGAGCCCTGTCCGAGCTCGCCGAAGAGGTTGGCGCCCCAACAGAAGACCTCACCGCTCTTGTCGAGAGCGCACACGGCGTGCGTCGTCGTCCCCACCCGAACCGCGTGACCTCCGAACGCCTTCACGTGGACGAACGAAGGCGCGAACGCGTTGGCCTCGCCGCGCGTCGACTCGGAAGCGCCCGCGCAGTAGACCGAGCCTGTCGTCGTGTGGACGCACGTTGCGCGCGCAGACGCCGCAATGCCTAGAGGCCACGTGTTTCCGGTCAACGCCAGCGCTGCCGGGGTCGGGAGCTTGGTCGCCATGGAGTACCCTGTACCGAGCACCCCGTACGCGTTCTGTCCCCAGCAAGCGACGCGGCCACCCGCGATCGCGCAGGCGTGCGCGGGGCCCGCGGTGAGCGCGGTGACGTCGGCGCTGCTGAGCGGCACCATCGCGGCGGTTGGGGTAAGCGACGACTCGCGCCCGGAGACGGTCCCCCAGTTGACGAGCCCGGCGTCTGCGGTCAGGCCGTAGAGTGACTCGTCGCTGCTCGCTACCTGCTTGATCGCGAAGCCGCCGCGATCCGCGAGCGCGGGGCCAGCGACCATCGCGCTGGTGCCTGCATCGGGGCGCGCGAGCGCACCTTTGTCATTTCGCCCCCACACGTAGAGGTCGCCAGCGGCGGTGAGACCCGAGACGGTCCGGCGCCCCACATCGATCCGCGCGAGCTTGCTCGGGAGCGGGATCGTCTCCCGGCTCGAGTGTGGGAGCGTGTCGACGACGCTGCCGCCGTCACCGTCGGTTCGCGCGAGCTGCCCGTGCTCGTTCGAGCCCCAACACGCAGCCTCTCCGTTGCCGAGGAGCGCGCAGGTCACGAGCCCGTCGGAGGAGAGCTGCGTCGCGCCCGTCAGGTCCTTGACTGCGCTCGGGCCCGGCACGTGCTCGTCGTCGCTGAACCCGAGCGCGCCCCTCGCGTTCGCGCCCCAACACTGGACTGTGCCGCCGTCGAGGAGCGCGCAGAAGTGGTTTTCGCCCGCGACGAGGTCCGTGACGCACGGCTGCCGGGCCGCTTGGGCGCAGACGACCGTCTGGACCGCCGCGTCGTACTCAGGAGGTCCCGCGTCGGCATCGGGAGGAGCAGCGCCAGCGTCCCCGGACGGCGGCGGCTTCGTCACGACGTCCGGTCCGGCGTCCGTCTCGACGAAAGGCACGGCGCGCTCCTCGTCAGCGCACGCGGCGATCGCGGCGAGAGCCAGCGCCGCGATGGCGGCGCGAGAAGCACGCATGAGCGTCGAGCTACGAGTCTTCATGGCGTGCCCTTGTGAAGCGAGATGCCCTGGCCGACTACCCAGATATCGTTAGGACTGGAGCCCCATATGCCATTCAGATTCTCGACGACGGGATACGACAGCGCGGTCCCCGCGGCTCGCCACGCCGAGCCGTCCCAGTGATAGATCCGACCGACGTCTCCGACGACCCATACGTCGTCCGGCGCCGCCGCCCAGCCGCCGTTGGTTTTTGCCCACCTGCCCCTTTGGGCGCCTGTCGCTATCTCTCGGCTCGGGAACAGCTCGTTCTTCCAGGTGATCGTCCCGTCGTCTTCGCCGCTCGGCGCAATCGAGCAATAGGCGACGTTGCTGCCGAAGAGGTAGAACGTCGACGGCGCGATTGCGAAGGCAGTACCCGAGTTGGCCTGCGAGTGTGTGCAGACGCGCGCCGTCGCGTCGTCGTATTGCACCCAGGTGGTGGTTCCGTCCGCCTCCGAGCTACGCCGGAAGACATGCAGGCGGTTCGATCGGACACCGGCGGCCCACACGTCGTCGGGCCCGGTACCGAAGACCTTGTAGAACGAGAATCCGCTCGGTGGGTTGAACGACGAGTCGATCTCCCAGCGTCCCGCCGTACCTCCTTGGGGTGGCACGTATCGAAGGAGGTCTGCGGCAGGGGAGCCGCTCTCTCGTGAGCGTCCGCCCGCCACGGCCCAGATGGTCGACGCGCCGGCGCCCCAGATGGAGTGAACGACCTGTTTGTCGGCCGTCACTTTCACGGGAGAAGGAAGCTCCACCTTCGACCACGTGAGGGTCTCCGGGCTCGCGCCGGTGCCGTGCAGGAGGTGCCGATCGCCGCCCACCCAGATATCCGTCGGGCCGCTCCCCCAGATCGAGTGGAGCGCAGGGGCTCCGCTCGAGACTGGCAAATAGTAACTTCTCGTCCAGGCCGCGCCGTCCCATCGGAGGATTTGCCCCTCCAAGCTCGCGGCCCAGGCGGTGCCTTGGCCGTCGCCCCACACGGCGTTGAGCGTTTGGCGACCGGGGACCGGGATATGGCACCAGCCCTCGTCCGTGCACGGACGTGCCGGCGCAGCGTCGACCTCGTTCGCAGCGTCCGGCGACGCATCGACTACGCCGGCGTCCTCCTCGGAGCGCGACGCGTCGTGCCCGCCGTCGAGTGCCGGGCGGTCCGCTGCGTCAGCGTCGTCGTCGGTGGTCTCGACCGTTCCGTCGCTGCACGCGAACACGCAGAGCGCGAGCGCCGTGACGGGTGGGGTCCATCGAAGAAGGTACGGAAAGAACCGCATCGAAAAGCTCCTCACGGGGTCCTGCCTGCCAAACGAACGATGACGTCGCCACCTACCGCCCACACGTCGTCCGCGCCGCTCCCCCAAACGCCTCGAAAGTCAGGGACGATGCCCGGGGCCAGGGCCACGGTGGAGAGGCTCCAGCTCGTCCCGTCGTAATGCACGATCGTGGCTTCGTCCCCCACCGCCCAAATGTCCGTCGGGCTCGAGCCCCACACCGCGCGTAGCGTCTTCTTCGTCGGCACTTCGACGATGCGCCAGCGCTCGTCGTTCGGGCCGAAATGACGGATGGTCCCGAACGCGCCCACGGCCCAAACATCCTTCGGGCTCGAGCCCCAGAGCCCGTGAAGGGCGTAGTCGGACTGCGCATCGAGCGACGTCCACGTGAGGGCCCCGGTGCCGTCGACCGTGCCGTCCGTGCGCGACGACATCGAGCCGTGCGGAGAGGAGGTCAACGGGCCAACGATCCATACGTCGCCTTGGCCGCTTCCCCAAATCGCGTTCACTCGGAGCGGCGCAGCGGCGCGCCAGCCGGCGCCGCCGTCGACGACCGCGCTCCGCCAGAGGCCGCCCGTCGTCGTCCCGCTACCGCTGGCCCCAACCCACACCTCGCCCAAGGGGGACACCCAAAGAGCGCCGAGGGCCATGTGGTGACGGCGGCGATCGGTGCCCAAGATGCTCGCGAACGACGCCGTCTCGACGACGCCCGCGCGGTCGGGCTCGAAGCCCGTCGAGCAGGCGACGAGCGACGGCGTGCTGCTGATCCAGATCTCCTGAGGGCCGCGGCCTCTCACGTTGAACAACGCCCCCTCAGTGTCGAGCGCAGTGGCTGTCCACGTGGCGCCGTCCCAATGAAGGACCCGCCCCTGATTGCCGACGACCCACACGTCCTCCGGGCTGGAGCCCCAGACGTTCAGGAACCCGAAACGCCCGGTGAGCCCGCTGTCGACGGGGCACCATGCGGCGCCACCGCATGGCCCTTCGTCCGCGCACGCGTCGCCGTCACACCCCGCGTCCTCCTTCGGGCCGACATCGGCGGCGAGGTTCGTGTCGGGCGCCGCGTCCGGAAGAGGATCGAGCAGATCGACCTCCGCGGTCTCGCTGCAGCCCATCATCCATATGGCGAGGGATGCGGACACGAGGCCGAGCGTGGCGAAGAGCCCCGTCCAAGGGGAGCGGCGCATCATTGCGGCACCTCGTTTCCACACGAGACCATCAAGCACTGACCACCGACGCAGGGCTGGCCTGCGGCAAGGTCGCAGGCTTGGTGGCACGCGCCGCAATGCGCGCTGCTGATCATCAGGTTCGTCTCGCACCCGTTGGTAGGAATGCCGTCGCAGTCACCCCAACCGTCCGCGCAGATGATGTCGCAAGCGCCGGAGCGGCAAACCCTCCGTTGGTGGTATTCGGGCCGATCGTCGCCTGGACACTTGTTGTTGCACGCGCCGCAGTTCTCGACGTCTTTGTCCAGATTGGAACACCCATTCGTTGAGCCCCCGTAGGGGTTCGGACAGAGCGTCTCGCCGGGATCGCACAAGCACTTGAGCGCGTACGCGTGGTCATATGCGCAAGTCTGCCCTTCTCTGCACGCGTTCCCGCATGCAGCGCAGTTCTGCGCATCGGTGAGCGACGTCTCGCAGCCATTGTCCGACCGTCCGTCGCAGTCACCCCAGCCCATCTTGCAGACGATCGCCGCGCACTCACCGCCGTCGCATGCGTATTCCTGGTTCAGCTCTGCGGGGAGGACGGGCGTATCGCACTGGACGCCGCAGGCGCCGCAGTTCTGGTAGTGCGTGTCGAGATCGACACACGCCCAGTTGGTAGTCGCACTACAATCGGTCAGGCCCGCGGGGCAGACACATACGCCGCCCCAACATTTGACGCCGTCTGCGCATTTGTTCCCGCAGGCGCCGCAGTTGTTGGGGTCATCGTAGAGGTCCGTCTCACAGCCGTCGTCCATGCTGCCATTGCAGTCTGTGAAGGCGTCGGTGGAGAGGTTGTTGAAGCAGCTTGGTACGCAGACGCCGTCGACGCAGTTGGTCGTGATGTGAAGAACGTCGAGCCTCTGGGTGTTGATGCTGCCACCGCCCCCGCCTCCCGGGTTCGGGACGAAGAACGAGTGGGTCGGACACACGTTGCCGCATCGACCGCAGTGGTTCGGGTCGGTACGCAGGTCGACGCCGCATTTCTCAGTCGTCGTCCCGTCCGCAGCCACGCACGTCGCGAGCGGGTATGGGCACGTCGTGCCCACGCACGAGAGCACCTGCTCCGGCACCGCGCCGTCGGGCGCGGTGGACGGATCCCCGACGAACACGCCGCCGCCCGCGTCGGGGTGAGCGTCCCGGCCAAAGTCGGCGACGCGTGGGTCGCTCGAGCAGGCCAGAGCGAGCGCCATAGGGAACGCGATGACGGTCGCCGCGAGGCGCGCCTCGGGTTTCAACGGTAGTTTCAAGGTGTCTTCCTCAACGAAGTGGCTGCGTACCGTGCCTTCGATCGAGCCTCCGGTGACTCGCGGGCGACCTTAATGAAAATGACTTTCAATTTCAACTTAAGAAGGGCCCGGTGCTGTCACGACCGCCACGAGGTGTTCGGTGACGCTCTTCGCCGCGAGCACGGCAGGTCCGCGTCGTCCACGCCACTGCCGCCGGCGCGCAGGGCCAACCTGGCCGTTACACAGGCGGATGTCGCGCGGCGCGAAGCACCGAGGCTGCGATGGACCGTGCCCGCGTCGACCAGCCAAACGCAGAGCGGCGCGCGAGGTGGCGCGTGAGCACTGGAAGCGTTCGCTGCACATGGAACAGGCTCTTCCCCCGCGCGTTCTGCGCGCGGTCGGCGGAGAACTGCACCCGCCGGTTCCCAACGCGGACAGACCGCGTACCGGCCAGCGACCGACACGCTGATTCCGGGCGTAGCGAACCGTTCCCGACTGAGCGATTGCTCATTTGAGCGTCGGCGATCCTTGCGCCTCCGCTAGGCTGCAGCCCCGGTGAGTCGCAGGGCATATCTCGGGTTCGTCGCCTGGTCCGTCAGCGCGTGTGCGGAGTCGTCTCTACCAGCGAGTACTCTCGCTCCGCCGACGAGCAGGGCGGAACCCGCAGCGGGGAGGTCATCGAGCGCGAATCCTGCAGCCTCTGCGGACGCTGGGGTGGCGCCGAGAGTCGGTGATTCCCAACCGGAAAACGCAACCTGCAAGAACAAGAGGGGATGTTGCGGTCAGGCGACAGACGAGCTCGAAGACGCCCTGAAGGCCCGCATAGCCCAAACGCGCGCCTGTTATGAGGCGGCGTTGGGCGGGGAGCCGACGCTCCAAGGCAGCATCGCGATGAATCTCATTGTCGCCCTCGATGGAAGCGTTCCCGAGATCGCCGTCGCCAAGAGCCCACCAAACATGGATCAGGTCGCACGATGCGTTCTGGACCACCTCCGCATCGCTTCGTACCCGCCACCAATCAACGGCTGCGTGGAGATCATCGTTCCGATCAACTTCCTTCCGCGGCCCAGATCGAGACCGCCTATCAGCGGTACATCCACCGAGGTTAGCGAGGTACGCGCGTCCGGCGGCACGACTTCATCGCGTTGAACGACTCGACCAAGAACACGATGTTGCTCGCCGCGAGGTGAAGTGCGTACGCGGCCAGATGGACGGGAACGTCGCGCGGGGTGGCTCCGGCAATCAGCGAGAGCTTGCCCGCGCGCTCCGCGACCCTCGCATCTCGCTGACGACAACCGAGCTGAAAATGCCCTCCGTGTCGTGGCGTGGGCCTGGATCAACGGATGAAGACCTTCACTGCAGCCGAGACTACCGGCCGGGGTCCCAGTGGTCAGCGGGTCTTCGTTAGCACCTGTGAAGAAGGCCAGCTCCTCGCTGGAAGTGTGTCAATAGTGGTTGTCCTTTATACGCATTCGACTGTAGGACTGGCGCATGTCCAACCTCCAGCAGACGATCGAAGCCCACGCCCAGAAGTTCGCACTCGCTCTCGTTGATGCGCTGCGTAGCGCCAGCCTTGATGAACTTGCGAGCGTCACGGGCGGTCTTACCGCCGCTGCTCCTTCCCGTGCAGCCCGCAGCGAGAAGACCAACGGAGCCACGACGGCGGCCCCGAAGGTCACCAAGAAGGTCTCAAAGAAGGCCGGCCGGCTCGGCCGTCGTTCCCCCGACGACATCGCGAAGACGCTCGACCAGATCGTGGCCGTCGTGGCGAAGCACGCTGAAGGGCTTCGGGCTGAGCAGATCAAGGCTGCGCTCAACCTCGACACGCGCGAGATGCCCCGCCCCCTTGCAGAAGGCCTCAAGTCTGGCGTCCTGAAGAAGAGTGGCCAGAAGCGGGCAACGGTCTACACGGCGGGGGCGGCGAAGAAGAGGAAGTGACGTAGGGCGATTCCGCGCAACCTCCCGCCATCGGGCCGAGACTCCCCGACATGGGGATGAGGCAGCTTGCGCTCTGTCTGGGGACGGTGGTCGTTGGGGGGGCTACAACGACGTGGCGCCGCCGCAGGTGAAGCCGAGCGGAGTCGAAGAGCGGACGGCGCCACCCGCTCCAGGCACCACGCGGGTCATCTTGGATGCGAACGGTGAGCGGGCGACCGACACCGAAATCGTCAGTGTGACTCGAAGCAGTGCAACCGCGTACGGGGACGGGGGGGGACCGCAAGGGCGTACGGTCAGTCGGAGGTGACCAAACCCATCTGCGTCACGCCGTGCGTTGTTGATCTATCGCTTGGCTGGCATCAACTGCGCTTCGAGTCGCCGACGGATGACGAAAGGCGGAGCGATGAGGCCATCCGGATCGGAGAGCGCCCCAAAGTCATTCGGCATGCAATGGGCCGAATGGAGTCCATCTCTTGGGGACAGTTCGTCGGAGGCGGATTGGTGTGGTTTGGACTTGGGGTGGGGGCGGTAGCTCGCGGTCATCTTCTTTGATCTCGCCGTCAGCGGAGCCGGGCCCGTAGAGGAGCGTGACGGCCTCGTCGGTGACGGCGCTGACGACGACGAGGGCGCCTTCGTTCGTCGCAGCGTTGAGGACATGGTCTCCGCCCCCGAGCGAATGAAGATTCGCTCACGGACGCGCGCAGCATCCGCCGTGAAGCGAGCTCGCGGTGAGAAGCTCGGTGGGCTCATTCCGTTCGAGCAACGGCTCGCTCGTGACGGCGTCCGGCTCGAAGCCAACCCCGGCGAGCAGAGCATCATCGCCACGATCCGCGAGCTCGCGGTCGTGGGCATGAGCCGACGCGCGATCGTCTCCGAGCTACAGCGACGCGGGATCGTGTCGCGGACTGGCCGCACGCTTCAGATCACCCAGGTGAACCGCATCCTCACGGCGTGAGCCTTGTTCCGGGCCACCGGTCATTCGCACCGCCGACCGGAAGCGTCGTCGGGGAAGGCACCTTCGAGGGGCTGCTCGCACAGTGCGGTAGCTCTGCCGCTCTCCACGAGGGGCGCGCCTTCGCGAGCCGTCGCGTGTCGCCGAGCGCTTGACGGAACGCTTGCGGGGTCGTACTTAACAAAAAAGTTAAACACGGACATCGACCGCAGCGGAGCCCTCGCCGTGCCTCTTTCCCCCTCGATTGACGTCACGTTTGCCGCCCTCGGCGACCCGACGCGGCGGGCCATTGTCGAGCGCCTCGCCTCGGGAGACGCCACCGTCCTCGAGCTCGCGGCGCCGTTCGACATCAGTCTCCCCGCGATCTCCAGGCACCTCAAAGTGCTCGAGCAGGCGGGCATCATCACGCGCGGGCGCGATGCGCAACGTCGTCCCTGCCGGTTACGGCCCGAGGCGCTGCAGCAGGTGACGGCGTGGGCCGAGCACACGAAGCGAGCGTGGGAGGAGCGCTTCGAGCGGTTGGACGAGTACCTGCGTGAGTTGCAGGCCGAAGAGAAGAACAAGACCGGAAAGGACAAGGACCATGGCGGACGGAAGAAGCGTTGAGCAATCGTGGGCGTTGGATCGGGAGATCGTGCTTTGCCGCGTGTTCGATGCGCCGCGTGAGCTCGTCTTCAAGGCGTGGACGGAGAAGGAGCACTTCGCCCGGTGGTTCGGCCCACGAGGTTTCACCACGACGATCCACGCTGCGGACATGCGCGTCGGCGGCATGCTCCGGTTCGACATGCGCGCGCCCGACGGCAAGTGCTACGACAACCGCATCGTCTTCCTCGAGATGAAGCGGCCGGAGCTCTTGGTGTTCGACCACGGTTCCGACAAGGACGATGACCCGAACCGCTTTCGCGTCACGATCACCTTCGACGAGCAGAGCGACAAGAAGACCGTGATGACGATGCGCCAGCTCCATCCGACGGCGGAGCGGCGCGCGATCGGCATCGGCTTCGGGGCGGTCGAGCTCGGCTACCAGACGCTCGACAAGCTCGCCGAGCACCTGCGTTCGCAGACGTAGTCGCTGTCCACCATGATGGCTGCTCGAGGAGGGCGAGTACGGATAGCAGCTACCGCCTACAGCGCGGTGAACCCGTTCTCGGTCTTCCACCCGTCGATGAGCTCCTGAGCCCCGGGCTGGTCGCAGCCCTTCGCGACGACTGCCGCCACATCTTGAACTCGCCGTCATTCCCCGCCGCCGCGTCGATGCAGACGTTGCGGCGGCGTCCCTCGGCGCGGTGGCGCGATGGCGAAAGGGTCGGTGTCGCGCGCGCCACTTCACTCATGGACCGAAGCACGACCCAATGACTGAAGTGGCCCGCGGGACGATCACGTCATGACCGTCCCGAACTCGCGACCAGCGTGACGAGCAGCGCGTCGAGCTGATCGTGCACCTCGGGCGCCGCGTCCGCAGCGCCGCCGTTGACGTCGGCCGCTTCCTTCGACGGGAAGAGCTCGCTCACGACCACCAGCGTCTTGCCGCCCTTTTCCTCGAAGGTCACCGTCGTGACGGAGCCCTGGTCACCGTCCTCCTCGTTCGTCCAGACGATGCGTGAGGGCGGGATCACGTCGGTGTACTTGCCGAAGAACGCCATCGTCTTCGACCGATCGTTTCCGACCGCGAACTCGAGACGGTAGGTGCCCCCGGTACGAACATCCATCGCGCAAGAGACGAGGATCATCCCGATCGACTTCGGTACCCACCACTGCTTGAAGAGCTCGGCGTTGGTCCACGCCTCGAACACGATGCGCGCCGGCGCATTGAAGGTTCGCGTGACGACGATCTCGCGGTCGGATTTCCGTTCGACCGTCGTGCGGTTCTTCGTGGCGGTGCGCTCGTTCTCAGTCCTTGCTTCCATCGACCTTCTCCTTCATTTTCAGTTGCTCGACGACCTTGTCCAACGCGTCGAAGCGTTCGTCCCAGAGCTGGCGGAACCGCTCGAGCCACGCCGACTCTTCTTCGAGACGACGCGGGCCGAGCTTGCAGGTCCGCACACGACCGACCTTCTCCGTGGTGACGAGCCCGGCCTCCTCCAAGACCCCGACGTGCTTCTTCATGCCGGTGAGGGTCATGTGGAACTTGTCGGCGAGGTCCGTGATCGAAGCGTCGGACCGGCCGAGCTGCTCGAGGACGCCGCGCCGGGTGGCGTCCGAAAGCGCGGCGAACGAGGCGTCGAGGCGTGCTCGCGAATACTGAACCATGTGGTTCAGTGTCTAACGCACGAATCCGGAGCGCGCAAGGAAGGTCGATCTCTCGACGCCCGATCCGCGATGGAGCGAACGCGTGCCGCGGCGCGAGCGTGACCGCGAGCGCGTCAGCACCGGGCGGCTGGTGTCGGTGATCTCCAGATCTCGCGGCGGATCGGTGAAGGACGCGGCGGCGTGACGGTCGGCGTTCACCGTTCACCGGTGAGGATCTGGGCCCGCAACGGCTGTGTGGCGTAGACGGAGTGCGCCGCCAGATAAGAGAAGGCCCGGGGGTGGTGCCCCGGGCCTTCTGGAGTCTCCTGTGTCGGGAGGCCGTGAGGTTCATCACGGCTCGAGCTCCATGTCCAGAAAACGGCGGCATGGAGCGCCTTGGTATCGACCCAATACCGGCTCGCGAGCTGCGAGCGGTGCCGGATCCAGGTTCGTCTGTGTGGTCGTTGCGATCGTGGGCAACGATTCTGTCCCGGGTGTCGACCGGTGCAGCGACGTGAGTCGCTCCGTCGTGCCGGAGCTGCCTACCGGATAAAGCACCGCGCTCGACGGCTCCAGGCGGTGCGGCAGGCCCGGTACCGAGACCGCATTCGGGCAAAGTTGTCGGCCGAGAAAGTGACGCATCACACGGTGACGGAAGCTCCGTCTCCGACGACGTCTACCGCGCCGGAAATCAGCGACGGCGGGAAGGATGTCGATGACAACTCGATTCGTGACTTGGGCTACTGCTCGCTCTGCGGAGCCCCCCTGCCGTTCTGGGCCCGACGGCGACGGGGCGCCGAGCACCGCACGGTTCCTCGCCGTGCCCCGCGTGTTCCGCGCGGCCCGCCTCGGTGACGGATCTCGCCGATGATCTCGAAGGAGACCGAGGCGGAGATTGTTCGCCTGTATCACGGAGAGAAGTGGCCGATCGGCACGATCGCGGGCCAGCTCGGCCTGCACCACACGACGGTCCAGCGCGTGCTGCGCCATACCGGCGTCGACCCGAAGGTCGTCGCGCCACGGCCGTCGATCGTCGACGCGTATGTGCCGTTCATCGTCGAGCAGCTCGCGAAATACCCGGGGCTTCGGGCAAGCCGGCTCTTCGTCATGATCAAAGAGCGTGGCTATTCCGGCGGGCCCGATCATCTGCGACGCATCGTCGGTCGACTTCGTCCCAGGAAGCCGGCCGAGGCGTTTCAGCGGCTCCGCACGTTACCGGGGGAGCAGGCCCAGGTCGACTGGGCGCACTTCGGCAAGCTCGAGATCGGCCGCGCGCAGCGACCTCTCTGGGCGTTTGTCCTGGTGCTCAGCTACTCGCGCCGTCTGTTTCTCCGCTTCTTCCCCGGCGCTGCCATGCCGTTCTTCGTTCGAGGCCACGTCGAGGCCTTTGCCGATATCGGCGGCGTTCCCCGTGTCTTGCTCTACGACAATCTGAAGAGCGCCGTCCTCGAGCGCCACGGCGACGCGATTCGCTTCCACCCGACCCTCCTCGCGATGTCTGCGCATTACCGGTTCGAGCCACGACCGGTCGCCGTCGCTCGCGGCAACGAGAAGGGCCGCGTGGAGCGCGCCATCCGCTACATCCGAGATTCGTTCTTCGCCGCCCGGACCTTCACCGACCTCGCCGATCTGAATCGGCAGGCCGCGGAATGGGCCGCCACCGTCGCCGTCGACCGCAGCTGGGTAGAGGATCGCGCGCGCACTGTCCGCCAAGCGTTCGAGGACGAGCGCGGTGTCTTGCTACCGCTTCCCGCCGAGCCGTTCCCCGCGCACGAGCGGCTCGAATGTGAGGTCGGCAAGACACCGTACGTCCGCTTTGACCTCAACGACTACTCCGTCCCCCACGACAGAATCCGACGGACGCTTGTGGTGTTTGCCGACCTCGACGAAGTGCGCATCGTCGAGGGCAACGACGTAGTCGCCACCCACCCTCGCTGCTGGGACCGCGGCCAGCAAATCGAGCACGCCCATCATCTCCAGCGACTGGTCGACGAGAAGCGACGCGCCCGCGAGCATCGTGGCCTCGACCGGCTCGCGCGCGCCGCTCGCAGCAGTCAGGCGTTCCTCCGGCTCGTCGCCCAGCGCGGTGACAACGTCGGCAGCACGACCGCCCGGCTCCTCCAGATCCTCGACGCCGCCGGGGCCGCCGAGCTCGAGGAGGCGCTCGGCGAGGCGCTCGCGCGCGACACCGTCCACGTAGGCGCCGTCCGGCAGATCGTCGACCGCCGACGCTCCGCTCGTGGCCTGCCACCCCCGGTCTCGATCCCCGTCACGCGCGGCGAGCACGCCGGTCTCGTTGTCACGCCCCACGCCCTCTCCACGTACGACGCTCTCAAGAAGGAAGACTCATGACCAACCTCCATCCCGATGAAATCAAGGCTCGGCTCAAGACGCTCGGGCTGTTCGGGCTCCTCGCCTGCTGCGACGAGATAGTCGACAAGCCTTGGCTGCCCGATGTGCTCGCCATCGAAGAACGTGAGCGGCAGAAACGCAGCCTGGAACGCCGCCTCCGGAATTCTCGCGTCGCCGCGTTCAAGCCCATGGCCGACTTCGACTGGTCCTGGCCGAAGAAGATCGACCGTGAGGCGATCGACGAGCTCTTCTCGCTCGGTTTCATCAAGACCGGTCACAACGCCGTCCTCGTCGGCCCCAACGGCGTCGGCAAGACGATGATCCTGAAGAACGTCGCCCACCAGGCCGTCGTCCGTGGCTACACCGTGCGCTTCGCCACCGCGAGCGACATGCTCGCCGATCTCGCCGCGCAAGCCTCGGGCCAGCATCCCGGCCGAACCGACGGCCGGTCCACCACCGTCTTCAAATCCGTCGGCTGCGGACTCGAGGACCTTTACGCCGCGCAACTGGTCCTCGACCGGCTGCGCCCACAGCCGGCAAAATGATGGAGTAACAGAGCATGCACAAGAGGATAGGACCCGAACTGCCGGCGCGCATCAGCCCCGCCACGCTGGCCGGCAGACATCTGTTCGCGACGAACCTCTCGACCGACCTTGTCACCGGCGCCTTCGTCGACGGGCCGATTTCGGTTCAGGCGCTCCAGACCTTCCGCAACCTCGTCGCCTTCGTCGAGGAGGCAGGCGGGACCGCGCGCGACATCGCGCAGATCACCATCTACCTGATCCACCGCGCCGAGGTCATCGAGCGCCATTGGCTCGACGGCGTGCAG
>Ga0066255_1000842_pt1 | contig 41888 bp, 47 predicted proteins | sample ThiBiot_750_biof_FD_71148 | JGI IMG/M metagenome (GOLD analysis project Ga0066255, IMG submission 71148) | Wastewater bioreactor microbial communities from Cape Town, South Africa - Thiocy_expt_750_biof (version 2) | ecosystem: Engineered > Bioreactor > Thiocyanate-remediating >...
CAGGTCTCCGTTCAGATCATAAGCGCAGATCAGCGTAGCGCTGGCGTTCTTGAAGCCGCTGTGGGCGTCATAGACCGGCACCCCGGAGCGGGCGCGGCCGGCGGGCGTCACGCCGAAATAATAGTTGGCATAATTGTCGTCGACATGCTCGGCGGTGACGGTGAGCGCCACGCCCGCCGCACGGCTGACGGGGGAGAGGAAGCTGATCGTCGGCACGATGACCCGCCCCCGGTGCGCGCCGTTGACGTCCCAGCGCATGTCCACGCCGAACGACAGGCTGTCATAGGGATTGGTGATGCGGTTGATGCTGATGCCGACCATTACGCTCGGCACCGTGATGGCAGGCCTGATCCTGCGGCAGACGAGGACATCCATGCTTGCCGTCCTCTCGGCGGATTACGTGCGGACCGCCCGAGCCAGTGGCCTTTCGAGCGGCAAGGTCATCGGCACCTACGCCTTCCGCAACGCCATGCTCCCCGTCGTCACCACGCTCGGCATGGTGTTCTCGTTCCTGCTCGGCGCGAATGTGCTTGTCGAGAAGGTCTTCGCCTGGCCGGGCGTCGGCTCCTACGCGGTCGAGGCCCTGCTCGCTTCCGACTACGCGCCGATTCAAGGCTTCGTGCTGACCATGGCGATCCTCTACGTCGCGCTGAACCTGCTGATCGACATTCTCTACGGCGTCATCGACCCTCGGGTCCGGCTGGAGGCCTGAGCCATGAACGAGATGAGCAAGATCGAACCGGCTCCGCTACGTTTCGAGGCACCACCCGCGACTTCGCTACTGGCGCATGCCCGCCACATCCTCGCCGAGAATCCCGTCACCGGCTTCGCCTTCGCCTTGTTCGCGCTGATCGTACTGGCGGCACTCCTTGGCCCCTCGCTCGTGCCTTATGATCCACTCGCCTCGAACACCAGCGCGGCCCTGCAGGGCCCGAGCGCGTCGCATTGGTTCGGCACCGACCAGCTCGGCAGGGACATCTTCAGCCGCGTCGTCGCCGCGACACGGCTCGATTTCTCGATCGCGGTCACCTCGGTCGCCCTCGTCTTCGTGCTTGGCGGGCTCGCGGGCGTAACGGCCGGCTTCTTCGGCGGCTGGGTCGACACGCTGGTCGGCCGCATCGCCGACACGATCATGGCCTTCCCGCTCTTCGTGCTCGCGATGGGCATCGTCGCCGCGCTGGGCAACAGCGTGACCAACATCGTCATCGCCACCGCCATCATCAACTTCCCGCTTTATGCCCGCGTCGCCCGCGCCGAGGCCAATATTCGCCGCGAGGCCGGCTTCGTTCAGGCAGCCCGCCTCTCGGGCAATTCCGAGTGGCGCCTGCTGCTGACGCAGATCGTGCCGAACATCATGCCGATCATGGCGGTCCAGATGTCCCTGACCATGGGTTATGCGATCCTGAACGCGGCGGGATTGTCGTTCATCGGCCTAGGCGTCCGGCCTCCCACCCCGGAATGGGGCATCATGGTCGCCGAAGGCGCAAGCTTCATCGTGTCCGGAGAGTGGTGGGTCGCGCTCTTCCCCGGCCTCGCCCTGATGACAGCGGTGTTCTGCTTCAATCTTCTCGGCGACGGCGTGCGCGACCTCGTCGATCCGCAGCGGAGGAACTGACGATGAGCGCACCGCCCCTGCTCGATGTAAGGAAGCTCACCGTCGAATTCGCGACCCGCCGCGGCACGGTGCAGGCGGTGAAGGCGATCGACCTCAGCGTCGGCAAAGGCGAAACCGTCGCCGTCGTCGGGGAATCCGGGTCCGGGAAGTCGGTGACGTCCTACGCCATGGTCCGCATCCTCGACCGTGCCGGCCGCATCGCTGACGGATCCATCTCGTTTTCCGGCGTCGACCTCGTTGCCGCCAGCGAGGCGCAGATGCGCGATCTGCGGGGCCGTGAGATATCGATGATCTTCCAGAACCCGCGGGCGGCGCTGAACCCGATCCGCAAGGTCGGCAGGCAGATCGAGGACGTGCTCGTCCAGCATGTCCAGGCGACGCGCGCGACGCCGCGCGAGAAGGCGATCGAGGCGCTGGAGAAGGTCCGCATCGCTCGGCCGGAGGAGCGCTATGACGCCTACCCTTTCGAGCTCTCGGGCGGCATGTGCCAGCGTGTGGTGATCGCGCTGGCGCTGGCCTGCCAGCCCCAGCTTCTCATCGCCGACGAGCCGACGACCGGGCTCGATGTCACCACCCAGAAGGCCGTGATGGACCTGATCGTCGAGCTGACGCGGGAGCGCGGCATGTCGACGATCCTGATCACCCACGACCTCGGCCTGGCCGCCGCCTATTCCGACAGGGTGGTGGTGATGGAGAAGGGCCGCGTCGTCGAGACCGCGGGCGCGCTCGATATCTTCCGCGACCCGCAACATCCCTACACGCGCAAGCTCATGAAGGCGACGCCCCGCCTCGGGATGAGCCTGCAGGACCTCCTGCCGGACGGTCGCGAGGTCCGCGAACGACCGTCTCCGGAGGGCGAGGCCGGTGCAGCCGGATCCCCCGCGCGTTCCCCGCTCGGCCCTCCGCTGCTGGTCGTCGAAAATCTCGTCAAGGAGTACCCGCGACCGCCCAAGGGCAGCCTTCTTGCCCGTCTGACCGGCAAGGCGGAACCCGAGGCACAGCCCTTCCGCGCGGTCGACGGGATCGGCTTCGAGGTCAGGCGCGGCGAGACGCTGGGTCTCGTCGGCGAATCCGGCTGCGGCAAGTCGACCACCTCGATGATGCTGAACCGCCTGCTCGATCCGACCGCCGGCCGCATTCTCTTCGACGGGCAGGACATCGGCGCGATTCCGGCGAAGGGCTTTGCGGCCTCGCCCTTCCGGCAGCGCATCCAGATGGTCTTCCAGGACCCGACGGACAGCCTGAATCCGCGCTTCACCGCCGAGCGTGCCATCGCCGACCCGATCCTGCGGATGGGGAAGATCCGCGGCCGGGCCGCACTGAGGGCTCGCTGCGAGGAACTGGCGCGAAGCGTCGGTCTTCCCACCGAGCTGATCGACCGCTTCCCGCACCAGCTGTCCGGCGGGCAGAAGGCCCGCGTCGGCATCGCACGGGCGATCGCGCTCGACCCCGACCTCGTCATCCTCGACGAGCCGACCGCCGCTCTCGATGTCTCCGTACAGGCCGTCGTGCTCAACCTGCTGGACGAGCTCAAGCAGCGGCTCGGCATGAGCTATATCTTCGTCTCGCACGATCTCAACGTCGTGCGCCTGCTCTGCGACCGGGTCGTCGTCATGCGTTCAGGACGGATCGTTGAACAGGGCACCGCCGAAGAGGTTCTCGGCGATCCCAAGGCCGCCTACACACGGGAACTGCTGTCTGCGATTCCCCATCCCCCCGCCTGAGGGCGTCGAGGGCCGCCAGCCGCCGGAGCGACAGGGTTATGAAGATCAACGATCCCGCCATCCTCGCCGAGGTCGAGGCTGCCTTTGCCGAGTACGAGCGGGCGCTGACGACCAACGATGTCGAGACACTCGACCGCCTGTTCCGGGACGCTCCCGAAACGCTTCGCTACGGCACGGCCGAGAATCTCTACGGCCATGCGGAGATCGCGGCTTTCCGGGCCGGGCGATCTCCGGCGGGGCTGATGCGGAAGCTGGAGCGCACCCGGATCACGACCTACGGCGACGATTTCGCGACGGCGAACACCCTGTTCCGGCGCGATGGCATGACTGGCAAGATCGGGCGGCAGAGCCAGAGCTGGGTCAGGTTCGCGGAAGGTTGGCGCGTTGTCGCGGCGCATGTCAGCGTGATCGCCGAACCGCTGTGACGGCATGAGCCTCCGGACAGCGCCGCCGACGCGCGCAGACAGTCTGCGCCTGCAACTCGCCGACGAGATCGTCTCGGGCGTGCTCGCACCCGGCCGGGCGCTCGACGAGCAGGAGCTGGCGCGGCGCTTCGGCGTGTCGCGCACGCCGGTTCGCGAAGCCATCCGCCAGCTCTGCGCCTCGGGCTTGGTCCAGGTCAGGCCGCATCGGGGCGCCGTCGTCGCGCTGCCGACCGCGGAACAGCTCCACGACATGTTCGAGGCGATGGCCGAGCTGGAGGCGCTGTGCGCCGGGCTTTCGGCCCGCAACATGACGGCGGCCGAGCGTCGTGCCCTCGAAGGTCTTCATCAGGAATTGCGCGGGCTCGTGCATCAGGGCGACCCGATGCGCTATCACGAGCGCAACGAGGCCTTCCACGGAGCGATCTACGCCGGCACGCACAATGGCTATCTCGCCGAGCTGACGCTGATGACACGCAAGCGCGTTGCGCCGTTCCGGCGAGCCCAGTTCCGTGCGACCGGTCGCCTCGGCGGTTCCTGGCAGGAACACGACCGGGTCGTGCAGGCGATCCTGCGGGGCGACCGGCAGGCCGCCGCCGATGCGATGCATGTCCATATCGGCTTCGTGCGCGATGCCTTCCGCGACTATGCCGGAACGCGCTGAGCTGCCTCGGCCGCGACGAAAGCCCGCCAACCGCCGAAGGCCGTAACGTCCCGCGCTCCCTGCACTCCAACCGCCTCGCAGAGAAATCCCTTCGCCCGCAGGCCGTCCGCCAGCGTCAGCGTGCCGATGCCGAGCGGCGCCGGGATGCCGGCCACGAAGCGGCCGAAGCCGTCCGGCGGCAGCGCCCAGACCTCGAGCGCAATCGCCCCGCCCCCCTCCGCCACCCGAAGCAGGCCTGGCCGAAGCGGTGGCCCGCCCGGCAGCGCATAGAGGCGGTAGTCCGGCGTGGTCGCAGTCGCCCGGACGAACCGGCCGCCAAGGGCCGTCAGCTCGCCATTGAGCGGCATCCCTGAAAGATGGGCGCCGACGACCGCAATCTCGATCTCCTCCGCTGCGGCCCGAGCCGGCCACTCCGGCGCGGGCCGCAGCGGCAGGCCGGTGGCACCGAGCGGCAGGTTGCCGGCGGCCTGGAAGGCTCGCCCGAAGCTGGCAAGCGCGGCGTCCTGCCCGGCCGGCGCGATCAGCGTGATCCCCGCCGCGGTCCCGTCCGGTGCGAGGCTGGCGGGCAGGGCGAGCGCGCAGAGATCGAGCAGGTTCACGAAGTTGGTATAGCGGCCGAGCATCGAGTTCGTCCCGATCGGGTCGGCCGCCATCTCGGCCAGGGTGGCGGGGCGCGGCGCCGTGGGCACCATCAGCGCGTCGACCGCCTTCATCGTCGACCGGGCCGCGAGGGCAAGCTCCGCGAGTTCATATCGCGCGGCGAAGGCGGCCGCCGCATCCGGCAAAGGCTTGCCGGCGATCACCCGTCGGATCACCGGCAGGATCGCCGCGGCATCGCGCTCGTAGAGATCGCGGATCGCCAGCCAGCGCTCTGCGACCCAGGGCCCGTCGTACAGCAGCCGTGCAGCCTCGTAGAAGGGTGCGAAGTCCAGCGGCACGATCTCGGCGCCGAGCGCCGCAGCGCGCTGCAGGGCCGCTTCGTAGCTCGCCTGCGCCCGGCCATCGCCGTCGAAGTCGCGATCGGCCGGGCGTGGCACGCCCAGCCGGATGACGGGCGGCGGCGCGGCCGGGCTCCCGAGCGGCAAGGGCCTGGAGAACGGATCGGCCGGATCGGCCCCTGCCACCACTTCCAGGACTGCCCAGGCATCCTCGACCGTCAGGGCGAAGACCGAGACGCAGTCGAGGGTGCGGCAGGCGGGGACGACGCCCGTGCCGGGGACCAGTCCGAGGCTCGGCTTGAGCCCCACGATGTTCTGCAATCCGGCCGGCACGCGTCCAGAACCCGCCGTATCGGTACCGAGCGCGGCAGGCACGATACCGGCTGCGACGGCGCAGGCCGAACCGGAGCTCGATCCGCCGGGCACGAGGTCGCCCCGCAATGCGTTGCGCGGCGTTCCGTAGGGCGAACGCGTGCCGTTCAGCCCGGTCGCGAATTGATCGAGATTGGTCTTGCCGATGACGATCGCACCCTCCGCCCTGAGGCGCGCCACGGCGCTCGCGTCGCATGCGGGCGTATAGGCGAAGCCCGGGCAGGCTGCCGTCGTCGGCAGGCCGGCGACGTCGATATTGTCCTTCACGGCGATCGGAACGCCCCAGAGCCGGCGGCCCCGCGGCCCTTCCTCCTGCAGCCGGTCGGCTTCCGCGGCGACCTCCGCCTCCGGACGCAGCGCGATGAACATCGCCGGGTCGCCATGTGCCCGCCAGCGTGCGTAGCAATCGCCCACGGTCTCACGCAGACGCCGCGCACCCGAGCGATGCGCGGCCAGAAGTTCGGTCAATCCCTGCACGCGATGGCCTCATTGAACGACTGCACAAGGGACAGGCAGTTTCCGGCTGCATGCATGCAAGAGTTGTGCGCAGCTGGTCGGTGATGGCTCGGTTTCGGGATTCTCGGCCTTCCCGAGCCGCTTCCAGCAGATGGTCGCGCCGGGCATGGGGTTTGCAACAGCGGCTCGCATCTCGCTGCGGGAGCCGCCATGGATCGCCTCGTCATTCCCGCTCGTCCCTCGCCGTTCGCGCTCGAACCGGCGCGCACGGCGCTCGTCATGATCGACATGCAGCGCGACTTCCTCGAGCCCGGCGGCTTCGGCGAAGCGCTCGGCAACGATGTCTCGCAGTTGCGCAAGGCGATCGCGCCTTGCCGGGCCTTGCTGGAGACGGCGCGCAAAGCCGGCCTCTTCGTCATTCACACCCGTGAAGGCCACCGAGCGGACCTGTCCGACGCGCCGCAGGCGAAGCTGGAACGCTCGCCACCGGACAGGCGGATCGGCGCCGCCGGTCCGATGGGTCGAATCCTCGTGCGGGGCGAGCCCGGCCACGACATCATCCCGGAGCTCGCGCCGCTTGCAGGCGAGCCCGTTGTCGACAAGCCCGGCAAGGGAGCGTTCTACCAGACGGACCTGGAATTGATGCTGCGCAACCGCGGCATCGTCTCGCTGATCGTCGCCGGCGTCACCACCGAGGTCTGCGTCCATACCACCCTGCGCGAGGCGAACGATCGCGGCTACCGCTGCCTCGTGCCCGCAGACGCCTGCGCGTCCTATTTCCCCGAGTTCCACGAGGTCGGTCTGCGGATGATCGCGGCCCAGGCGGGCCTTTTCGGCTGCGTCACAGGCAGCTCCGAGATCCGCAACGCCTTCGAAAGCCCGGCAAGCCGCCTGGAAGGGAGCACGACATGACGACCAAGGCACCGCCCGGAGCCTTCGATCCGGCCCGTCACCTCGAGGCGATGGCGCCCGCGCTCGGACTGACGATCAGCGAAGCCCAGAAGCCGGCCGTCCTGCAGTTCATCGCCATCGCCCATGGAATGGCGCAGCTCGTCGCCGCGGCGCCGCTGGCCGATGACAGCCTCGAGCTCGCGCCGCATTTCCGCCCGGGCCTGTCGGGAGCGGAACGGTGATGGACGTCTTCGCTCCCGCTCACGAGATCGCCCGCCGTGTCCGCGCCGGCGAGTTCGCCGCCGAGGCGGTGGTGGCGGCGGCGCTGGCGCGCATCTCCAGCCTGGATTCGCGCGTCAACGCCTTCACCGACATCACGTCGGACCGTGCCTTGGCGACGGCGCGGGCGGTCGACCTCGCCCGATCCCGCGGCGAGCCGCTCGGGCCGCTCGCGGGCGTGCCTTTCGCCGCCAAGAATCTGTTCGACATTGCCGGGCTGCCGACGCGCGCGGGCTCCAGGATCAATCGCGAGCGCCAGCCTGCCTCGCGCGACGCAACGTTGATCGAACGTCTCGGCGCAGCCGGGGCGATCCTGCTCGGCGGACTCAACATGGGCGAATACGCCTATGACTTCACCGGCGAGAACGCCCATGACGGACCGTGCCGCAATCCGCACGACCTCGCGCGGATGGCGGGCGGCTCGTCCTCGGGTTCCGGCGCGGCGACGGCCGCCGGCTTCGTGCCGATCGCGCTCGGCTCCGATACGAACGGTTCGATCCGCGTGCCGGGTTCGCTGTGCGGCGTCTTCGGCCTGAAGCCGACCTACGGACGCCTGCCGCGCACGCGCTCCTTTCCTTTCTGCGATTCACTCGACCATCTCGGCCCTCTGGCGCGGGACGTGACCGATCTTGCGCTCGGCTACGACCTGATGCAGGGCGCCGACGAAGGCGATCCGGCCTGCGCACAGCGCCCGACCGAGCCGACATTGCCGCAGTTGAAGCACGGCCTGTCCGGCCTGAGGATCGGCGTCGCCGGGGGATACTTCTCGACCGAAACCATGCCGGAAGCCGACTTTGCGACGACGGCAGTGGCGGAAGCTCTCGCGGCCAGCTCCCGCGTCGAGATCGCGGGTGCCGCCATTGGACGGGCAGCGGCCTTCCTGATCACCAATGCCGAAAGCTCCGCCTTCCATCTGCCTCGGCTCAGGGAGCGCGCGGATGATTTCGACCCGGAGACGCGCGATCGCTTCCTCGCCGGAGCCTTGCTGCCCGCCGCCTGGTACGTCCAGGCTCAGCGCGCGCGCCGCTGGTTCCACGATGAGATGATGCGACATTTCGCCGATGTCGATCTCATCGTCGCGCCGGCCACGCCCTGCCCTGCCCCGCTCATCGGCCAGAAGATCCTGGAGCTGAGGGGAGAGACGCTGCCGCTGCGCCCCAGCCTCGGGCTCTTCACGCAACCGATCTCCTGTGTCGGCCTGCCCGTCGCGGTTGTGCCCTTCGGGGGTGGCGCGCTTCCGATCGGCGTGCAGTTGATCGCTGCCCCCTGGCGCGAGGACATCTGCCTGAGGGCGGCGAAGGCGCTGCAGGAGATGGGCGTCTGCCGGGCCGACCGCCCGGCGGAACCGGCAATGCCAGGCTGATCGAAGCATGGCAGAGGCGATGCGGGAAACCCGCGCCTCTCGGGCTCGAAGGGTTTGCCGGACAGGCGAAGATGCGCGTGCCTGGCCGGTTCGATGATTTCGAGCGGTTCGGCAACGCCGTTCGCGGCAACCCGGCCATCGGCCGACATCAGCCTGGTCGGGTGCGAAGACAGGGTGAGCCCGACAGACCAGCCACGGAGCCGGACAGCCGCCCGTTCAAGCGCGTTCATTGCCTCCGAGACGCTCCCAATACGGCGGGCTGCCGAAGGCCTGACGAAGGCAATCGGCGAAGGCGCGGAGCTTGGCCGATGGCTTGCGGCCCTCGGGATGCGCGAGGTAGATCGCTTCCAGTTCCGGCTGCATGCCGATATCGACGATGTCGAGCCGGCCGCTGCTGATCTCGGCTCCGGCGATGAAAAGGGGCAGCAGGGCGATCCCCAGCCCCGCCAACGCCGCATCGCGCATCATGTCGCCGTTGTTGACCCGCAGGCTCGGTCGCCCGCGCACACTGAGCGTTCCACTCGACCCATGGAAGCGCCAGTCGCCGCTGCCCCGATTGGTGTAGAAGATGCCGTCATGCCCATCGAGTTCGGCGGCGGAAGCCGGGCTGCCGCGCCGCTCCAGATAATCCGGAGCAGCGACCAGCACCCTGCGGCTCGGAGCGAGTGTCCAGGCGACGAGGCGGGAATCCGCGATCGTCCCATGGCGCAGCACGGCATCGTAGCTGTCCGCGCCCGCCTCGACCCGCCGGTCGTCGAGATCGAGCGTCAGCGCGATCTCGGGATGCCGCGCGAGGAAGGGATAGATCGCGGGGCCGAGATGCATGCGGCCGAAGGTGACCGGTGCCGAGATCCGGAGCGGCCCGGCCAGGGTCCCGCGGCGCTCGGCCATGTCGACTGCCGCATCCTCCACCTCGCGGGTGATGCGCGTGGCGCGTTCGAGAAAGGCGGTGCCGTCCTCGGTCAGCGTCAGCCGGCGGGCGCTGCGATGCAGGAGCGTGGCGCCAAGGCTGTGCTCCAGTTCGGCCAGGCGGTCGCTCACCACCGATTTCGACAGATGCAGCCGTCGCGCCGCCTCGCTCAGCGAGCCGGCTTCCGCAATGGCGACGAAGGTCGCGATGCCGTCGAGCTTCAACATCGTTCGGATATTCCGGACCTGAATTTCGCCGATGCAACGCTAATCCGAACGAAGATCGAATGCTACCTTGCGTCATGCCAATGGGGCTGACAGAGACGGTCATCGTCGACCGCCCTCCCAATTGGCTGGAGATGGGTCATGTTGAAGATCGCCTTGACGCTCGGCGCGCTTGCCTTCGCGGCGCCCGCGGGCGCGCAGGTTCCCGACTTTCCGAGCCCGTTCAAGACGCAGGAAATCGCCACCAATGGCGCCACCATCCATGTCCGTGTCGGTGGCCAAGGCCCTGCGGTCGTCCTGCTGCACGGCTATGGCGAGACCGGCGACATGTGGGCGCCGATGGCGGCCGATCTGGTGCGGGATCACACGGTGGTGGTGCCCGATCTGCGCGGGCTCGGCCTGTCCTCGAAGCCGGCGTCGGGCTTCGACAAGAAGACCCAGGCCGGAGATGTCGCCGGCGTGCTCGACGCGCTCAAGGTCGAACGCGCCGATCTGGTGACGCATGACATCGGCAACATGGTCGGCTTCGCTTTTGCCGCGCAACATCCGCAGCGCGTCGGCCGCTTCGTGCTGATCGATGCTCCGGTGCCCGGCATCGGTCCCTGGGAGGAAATTCTGAAGAACCCGCTGCTCTGGCATTTCCGCTTCGGCGGGCCGGATATGGAACGCCTGGTGGCGGGACGCGAGCGCATCTATCTCGACCGTTTCTGGAACGAGTTTTCCGCGACGCCCGCCCGCTTCAGCGAGGCCTCGCGCGAGCACTACGCCAAGCTTTACGCCCTGCCCGGCGCGATGCATTCCGGCTTTGCCCAGTTCGCCGCCTTCGATCAGGACGCGATCGACAACCGCGCATACCTCGCGGCCGGCGGCAAGCTGGCGATGCCGATACTGGCGCTCGGCGGTGAGAAGTCCTTCGGCACGACAATGGCGGCGGTGATGCGGTCAGCCGCGACAGACGTCACCGAGGGCGTCGTTCCGGATTCCGGCCACTGGATCATGGAAGAGAACCCAACGGCTACCGTCGCCATGGTCCGGGCCTTCCTCGACAAGGGACGATAGCCGCCCCGTCCGAGGCGCCTCGGCGCGCAAGGCGTCGCTATCGTAAGCCCTGTCGGCGAGAAGGATGTTTCCCGGCTCGATCGTGTCCAGCATATCGGTGGCCGAGCCCCGTCATGGGCCTGGCCTTCAGTCAGCTTGAGGCGGATCGGGCGGCCTTCGGCGTCGACAAGGGCGTGGATCTTCGTGGTCAGGCCGCCGCGTGAGCGACCCATGCAACGGGATCGCCCGTCTTTTTTTGGCCGTTGGCGGCATGCTGGTGGACGCGGACCGACAAGGCGTCGATCATCTGGATGTCGCCATCGTAAGCGGCTGATACAGCTTGCGGAATGCGCGCCCAATGACCCGCCTTGCGCCACCGGTTGAAGCGGTTGACACAGGTCGTATGCGGGCCATAGCGCGCCGGAATGTCGGCCCGGGGCGCCCCCCCGTGGCAGGCGCCAGAAGATGCCGTTCAGAACGCGTCGGTCATCAACCTGGCCTGCTGCCGGTTCTGTGGACACCGAGATTGAGCTTGATGTCGCGGCAGCGCCTGGCGAGCGCTTCGATTGAGTTTTTCACCCGACACCCTCGATGCGCTTGAGACGGATCACCACGTCGACCTTGGAGATGGCGTAACCAGGGGGCGGCTCCGGTAGGCCGTCGACGCTGATCCGGTCTGGTGCGATGTCAATGATCCGATCCTCATCCTCGATGTAGAAATGATGATGATCGCCAGGGTCAGTGTCGTAGTAGGCCTTGCCGCTATTGACGCTGACCCTGCGGATCAGCCCGGCCTCATCGAATTGGAACAGGGTGTTGTAGACGGTCGCCAGCGAGAGCGAGATGCCCGCTTCGAGCGCTTCCAGATGCAGATGCTCAGCGGTCAGATGGCGATGGCCATCGCCGAAGATCAGGCAGCCGAGCGCGATGCGCTGCCGGGTCGGGCGCAGGCCCGCTTCCTTGAGAATGCGCGTCACCTGCGCACGCGGCATGGGGGCGACTTCGTCCTCCAATAAGAGGCGGTCTCTGGCTTCCTGAGTTAAAAACAGCATGGCATGATCATATCCGGGTGATGATCTTGGTTCACATCGACGGTCGATGCTTCTCCTTGCGCCTGATGCGCAGGACAACGTCGACTTCGACCAGCTCGTAGCCGTCGGGAGGCTCCGGCAGGTCGCAGACCGTGACCCGTCCGCCGGGCACATCGAGCAGCCGATCCTCGTCCATGGCGTAATATGGTGGTGGTCGACCTGCGTATCGAACCACGCTGTCGAACCATAGATCGGAACGCGTTTCAGCAGCCCCAGCTCGCTGAACCCCTTGAGGCTGCGATAGACACAGCTGATGGAGCCGGGCGCGCCTGATCGAACGAGCTCGCCGTGGAGACCTTCGGCCGAGACATGGCGCCCGCCGCCTCCAAACAGCAGGTCCATCAGCGCCAAGCGCTGCTGTGTCGCGCGCATGCCAGCTCCTGAAAGAACATCCCGGGCCGCTAACTCCTCCGAGAAGGCCAGCTCAGCGCGCGACACTTCGATCGACGTCATGGTCCCTTCCTCAATTTCTTATTGCAATTCAGTCGCGATATCATCGTAACGAAATCACGAGCGGCCCTGTCAATTGCTTTCGCGAATGAATCGCAACAATGACCTGACTCCCCTCGACGTCGCGCAGATTCGGCGGCGGTGGCGAACATTCCCGCAGGAGAGAATTGATGAGGCGCCTGTTATCACGCCCCCGATCGCATATGAGGGGAGCATGCGCAGCCCTTTGTCTCGGTCTTGCCCCGCTTGCAGCGCAGGCGGCCGATCCTGCGGCCCGCACCGATGCGCCGCTTACTGAGCCCGGCCTGCTGGAGCGCGAGCAACTCACGGGTGATTGGGGCGGCGCGCGTACGCGGCTGGATGAGGCTGGCCTGACCTTCGGGCTGACGACAACCGGCGACATGTCGACCAATCCGACCGGAGGCCTGCAGAGAGGGCACGGGTTTTCAGGGCTGTTGCAGTTCGGCCTGGATCTCGACCTTGAGAAGATGGCCGGCTGGAAGGGCGGTGCCTTCCACGCCGGCGCCTTCCTGATCGGTGGCCACGGCTTGTCCGGCAAGTTCCTCGGCAATCTGATGCCCATCTCGAATATCGAGTCCGATCCGGCGGGGCGTCTTTCCGAAGTCTACTTCACGCAGACGCTCTTCGACGGGAAGCTCTCCATCAGGCTCGGCCAGCTTCTCGCCGACAGCGAATTCGCCACTAGCGAGACAGCGGGGCTCTTCGTGAATTCGGCTTTCGGCTGGCCCGCTTTGCACGGCATCGTCCTGCCCGGCGGCGGCCCGGCCTATCCTGTTCCGGCTCCCGGCGTGCGCGTCGCCTTCAAGCCGGACGATGCCTGGACCGTTCAGGCCGGCGTCTACAGCGGCAATCCTCTCGGTCGGAACGACAAGAACAAGCACGGCCTGACCTTTCCGCTGAACCAGGGTGTCTTCGCCATTGCGGAAGCGGCCTATACTCACGACTACGGCGGCGGCGTCACCGGAACCTACAAGCTCGGCGGCTGGTACAATTCGCGCCGCTTTGACGATGTGCGGATTGCGACCAACGGCCTGTCCTTCGCTGACCCGAATGCCGATCCCGATCCGCTGCGCCACCGCGGCAATTTCGCCTTTTACGGTGTGATCGATCAGGTGCTCTGGAAGTCACCGGATGCGGAGACGACGGGCCGTAGCCTCGCCGCCTTCGCGCGTGTTGTGGTCGCGCCGGAGAAGAACCGCAACCATGTCGATTTCTATGCCGACGCCGGCATCACCTATACCGGGCTCCTGCCAGGGAGGAAGAACGACATCGTCGGCGTCGCCGTGGCCTACGCCCAGGTTAGCTCCAGCTTGCGTCAGCTTGACCGCGACATGATCACCTTCTCGGGCGATCCTCAGCCAGTTCGTTCCTCCGAGCTCGTGATCGAGGCCTCCTACCAGACTCAGCTTGCGCCCTGGCTCAAGGTGCAACCCTTCGCGCAGTGGATCGTTCGCCCCGGCGGCGGCGAGCCGGACCCCGACAAGCCCTGGCGCAAGATTCCCAAAGCGACGGTCTTCGGCCTGCGGAGCGTCACGGTGTTCTGAAGCGACGGGATATCCGTCGGCCGTTCACCTCATAATGCAGTTCAGTCTTGTTTGCAAAAAAAAGCAGCTTCGGGTAACGATGAAAATGCAATTGAAAGCGATTATCAATAAGGAGGCATTCATGCCGAATGGTCTGCGGCGGTCGTTCCTGGCCGGTATGATGGGGGCTGCGCTCGCCGCGGCCTTGGGTGCGGCTCCGGCTGCGGCTCAGGAGAAGTTCAAGGCCGTGACGACCTTCACCGTTATCGCCGACATGGCAAAGAACGTCGCTGGCGACACAGCGATCGTCGAGTCGATCACCAAGCCGGGCGCCGAGATTCACGAATACCAGCCGACGCCGGGCGATATTCAGCGCGCGCAGGGTGCGCAGCTCATCTTCGCGAACGGGCTCAATCTCGAGCTCTGGTTCCGGAAATTCTATCTGAACCTGAAGGATGTGCCGGAGGTCGTCGTCTCGCAGGGCGTCGAGCCGATGGGCATCACTCAGGGGCCCTATAGCGGCAAGCCCAATCCGCATGCCTGGATGTCGCCGAAGAGCGCAATCGTCTATGTCGACAATATCCGCGACGCCTTCGTCAAATATGACCCACAGAACGCCGCGGCTTACAAGGCGAATGCCGAGGCCTACAAGGCCAAGATAGAGGCCGCGATCGCGCCTATCCGGGAAACGCTCGGCAAGATTCCCGCTGACAAGCGCTGGCTGGTCACGAGCGAGGGCGCGTTCTCCTATCTGGCGCGCGATTTCGGGTTGAAGGAGCTTTACCTCTGGCCGGTCAATGCCGACCAGCAGGGCACGCCCCAGCAGGTCCGCAAAGTCGTCGACGCCGTCAGGAAGCATAAGATCCCGACGGTCTTGAGTGAGAGCACCATCTCGGACAAGCCGGCACGGCAGGTCGCCCGCGAGACCGGCGCCCACTACGGCGGCGTGCTTTATGTCGATTCCCTCAGCGAGGCGGACGGTGCGGTCCCAACCTATCTCGACCTGCTGCGGGTCACCTCCGCGACGGTGGCGAAGGGGCTCAGCGAGGGCCTGACGCAATGACCGCAGCGGTCGACGACCTTGCCCGCCCCGCATCTTCAAATGCGGGGCATGGCATTCTGGCGACGGATGCCACCGTCACCTACCGCAACGGCCACACCGCGCTGCGTGACGCCAGCTTCCGGATTCCGACCGGGACGATCACCGCGCTGGTCGGTGTCAACGGCTCCGGCAAGTCCACCCTGTTCAAGGCGATCATGGGCTTCGTGCGCCTGGCGAGGGGCGAGATCCGTGTGCTCGGCATGCCGGTCGCACAGGCCCTGCGAAAGAACCTCGTCGCCTATGTGCCGCAATCCGAGGAGGTCGACTGGAATTTTCCAGTCCTCGTGGAGGACGTGGTGATGATGGGCCGCTACGGCCATATGGGCATGATGCGCCGGCCGAAGGCCGCCGATCACGCGGCGGTCGCGGCAGCGCTGGCCCGCGTCAATATGAGCGAGTTCCGCAAGCGCCAGATCGGAGAGCTCTCCGGCGGCCAGAAGAAGCGGGTTTTCCTCGCCCGCGCGCTCGCGCAGGACGGCCGCGTCATCCTGCTCGACGAGCCCTTCACCGGCGTCGACGTCAAGACAGAGGACCAGATCATCAAGCTCTTGCGAGAATTGCGCGACGAAGGCCGCGTCATGCTGGTCTCGACGCATAATCTTGGTTCTGTGCCGGAGTTCTGCGATCGCACTGTCCTGATTAAGAGAACCGTGCTCGCTTATGGCCCGACCGTCGAGACTTTCACCCAGGACAACCTCGAGAAGGCATTCGGCGGCGTGCTGCGCCACTTCGTGTTGAACGAGGCACAGAACGGCAGGCCAACGCCGGTTGGCGTGTTCACGGACGACGAGCGGCCGCTGATCCTTCAAAGCGGTAAGACGGCTGTGCGCGATACTCGTGTTGATAGTAGGGCGCGGACATGATGCTCGAATTCCTCGAGCCCTTTACCTATGACTACATGCGAAATGCGATGTGGGTTTCGGCTCTTGTCGGCGGGGTCTGCGCGTTCCTGTCCTGCTATCTCATGCTCAAGGGCTGGTCGCTGATCGGCGACGCGCTCTCGCATGCCATCGTTCCGGGCGTCGCGGGCGCCTACATGCTCGGCCTGCCCTTCGCGATCGGGGCCTTCTTCTCCGGTGGCCTGGCGGCCGCGGCCATGCTCTTCCTTAACCAGCGCACCAAGCTGCGCGAGGACGCCATCATCGGCCTGACCTTCTCCGCCTTCTTCGCGCTCGGCCTGTTCATGGTGTCGCTTAGGCCGATGGCGGTGAACATCAAGACGGTCGTGCTCGGCAACGTTCTCGCCATCACGCCCGGTGACACGCTCCAGCTCGCAATCATCGGCTTCGTCTCGCTCGCCATCCTGCTGGTGAAATGGAAGGACTTGATGGTCACCTTCTTCGACGAAAACCACGCGCGCTCCATCGGGCTCAACCCCGCGCGGCTGAAGTTCGTGTTCTTCATGCTGCTCTCGGCCTCAACCGTTGCGGCCCTTCAGACGGTCGGTGCCTTCCTTGTGATCTGCATGGTGGTGACGCCGGGGGCGACCGCCTATCTGCTGACCGACGGCTTCCCCAGACTGCTCACGATCGCCGTCACCCTCGGCTCGCTGACGAGCTTCCTCGGCGCCTATATCAGCTATTTCCTGGACGGAGCGACCGGCGGCATCATCGTCGTGCTGCAGACGACGATCTTCCTGATCGCATTCTTCTTCGCGCCCAAGCACGGCATGCTCGCGGCCCGCAGGCGCGCGGCGAAGGCCCTGGAGGCCGCCCAATGATCGAGACCTTGCTGGCCCCTTTCCAGTTCGACTTCATGGTCAATGCGCTGATCATCTCGGTCGTGGTCGCCGTTCCGATGGCGTTGCTGTCCTGCTTCCTCGTCCTCAAGGGCTGGTCACTCATGGGCGATGCGATCAGCCACGCGGTTTTCCCTAGTGTGGTGATAGCATACATGGCCGGCATTCCCTTCGCCGTCGGCGCCTTCACCGCCGGCATGCTCTGCGCCGTCGCCACCGGCTTCCTGAAGGACAACAGCCGGATCAAGCAGGACACGGTGATGGGCGTAGTCTTTGCCGGGATGTTCGGACTCGGTCTCGTCCTCTACGTAAAGGTTCGCTCCGACGTGCATCTCGATCACATCCTGTTCGGCGACATGCTCGGCGTGTCTTGGCGGGATATCGGCGAGGCGACGGCGATTGCCGCTGCCACGGCCGGGATTATCGGCCTAAAGTGGAGGGATTTCCTGCTCCACGCATTCGACCCGGCCCAGGCGAGGGCAGTCGGCCTGTACGTCAACCTTCTGCATTATGGCCTGCTTGGCCTGATCTCGCTCACGATCGTCGGCGCCTTGCAGGCGGTCGGCCTGATCATGGCGGTCGCCATGCTGATCGCGCCCGGCGCCATCGCCTTCCTGCTGACCCGCAGGTTCAGCATGATGCTGATCCTTTCGGTCGCAATCGCGGCCGTTGGGTCGTTTCTCGGCGTCTACCTGTCGTTCTTCATCGACAGCGCGCCAGCGCCCACCATTATCCTGCTGCTCACGATCGTCTTCATCCTCGCTTTCATCCACTCCACCCGCAAGGCGGACCGGTTCGAGGTGCAGGAAGGCTAGCAAGCCGTAGCAGAAGGCGGCGGCGTTGATCTCGACGAAGGCGTATTCGATACCGGAGGGCGGCGGTCACGGGAGGCCAAAGGCAGGCGCAGCGCCTGCACAGTTTTCTCGCCGTCCACGGGCCGCGCCTGCCCATCATGGCGCAGCTCATCCTGAATTCGGCGACTTTCAGGCGGCTGATCGAGTGCCTCGATACGCTGGCGGGGATCGCGCGTGAGTGTGACCCACTGCCTCCCCGCCGGCTCCCGCTCAGGCAAGTGAGAATTCCTGCCAGATAAAGGAGACGCTCGGGCCCTGCATGCCGCCCTAGGGTCGCATGATATTCCGTTGGCGCTTCATCAACGCCTGCTCTGCAATCCACCGGCAGCCCGGCCGTCAAGAGGTGGAAGGACCCCTCGTCAGTGAAGCCTTCGCTCGGTTGGCCGTTTGTGAAATCATACGCTATTCACCTGTACTGCGACGTGTCGGTCTGCGCCTCCTTGGCTTCAGCGGCCTGACGTAGATTTCGAGCTTGTGGCTGACGATTTCGAAGCCGTGTCGGCGGGCGATCTCCTCCTGAAGCTTCTCGATCTCCTCGGAGCGGAATTCGACGACGTTTCCGCTTTCGACATCGATCAGGTGGTCGTGATGCTCTCGCTCGGCGCTTTCGAAGCGGGCACGGCCATCGGCGAAGGTGTGTCGTTCCAGGATCCCTTTTTCCTCCAGGAGGCTCAGGGTCCGGTAGATGGTCGCAATCGCTATGCCGGGATCGATCGCTGTTGCGCGCTTGTGAAGTTCGACCGCATCTGGATGATCGGCCGATTCCGACAAAACCTGCATGATGACCTGACGCGGACCTGTCAGGCGAAGACCGTGCTCACGACATACGGCTGCAATGTCACTCTTGAACTGCACGTCTCCTCCATCCGCCCACGAACGCCTGATACCAACCCGGCCAAGCCTTTGAGGCTATTTGCCGTCTGATCAGGAAAGCGGCGAGATATACGATAGGCGGCTTATAAGGTGAACAGGGCTACACAGGACCCGGCTTCGTCGAAAGCAGGATTTCCTGGCCGGAGGTGTGGAAGACCATCTCCAAGGCGGCCGCGATCGGGCCGGTTTTGGGTCGTGCGTTCAACCGACACTTTACCGCAAAGCATCCGAGCGGGCCTGCTATGGCGGCTCGCAGTATCTGATCGGTTTCCTCGACTCCAAAGGCAAACCGTTCGACGGCGCGAAGACCTGCAAGGTAGCCCTGCCCAAGGGCATCCCGGCAGCGACATTCTGGTCTTTCACGCTCTACGACAACTCGCAGCTGCCTCCATCCGAAGGATTACAGCGCGATCTCAAAAACATGGGTGATCGCATTTTTATCCTGAATGGCGCGCCCGACACGATTCGAACGTGTGACCTTTGCCTTCGGAGAGCAGTCATAGCGACTTCCTTTGACGTCAGTAACGTCTATAAGTATCTGTAAAATAAGTACTTGCCAACATACACGTCATCCCTATTTTCAACGTCTGTGTGGGACGTTGTGTGGGACAAATTGTGCAGGCCGACATTTCGACGGTGGCGAAGCGCGCCAAGCTGAAGCCTCGCAAGAACCCGTATTGGACCGCGCTGAGCGGCGGCCGTGGTGGCGTGTCGCTCGGCTATCGCCGCTCCGCCAAATCAGGCACCTGGATTGCCAAGATCGTCGTGGAGGGCAACCGCTCCGAAAACCGTCTCGGGCTCGCTGACGACGAGGCCCAGGCCGACGGAGCTCTTAGCTACCGGACAGCGGCCGAGGCGGCCTTGGAGTGGAGCCGCCAGCAATTCGCCTCGCTCGAGGCCGGAGCGTCGAAAGCAACACGGCAGCCGGCAACGGTCGAAATGGCGGTTACGGATTACATTGCAGCCCGTAAGCGGAAATCCCCATCGTCGGCCAAGAACGCGACTAGCCGACTGACGGCTTATGTCCTGGCCGATCAGGCGTTCGCGGGAACGCGCTTGGCGAAGCTTCGCGCATCGACGATCGAGACGTGGCGCGACCGGCTGCCGATGAAGACAAATGATCCCGAGAGCGAGGGGCTGGCCGCGTCATCGATCAATCGATTGCTTAACGATCTTCGCGCCGCGCTGAACGCGGCTGCGGAGAGACGCCGGCGCGAATTGCCGGCCCACCTCATGCAGGAAATTCGGATCGGAACACGTCGGCTGCAAGCGGACAGTGGCGCCACGATGATGGTGCTAACGGACAAACAGGTCCGCAGCGCAGTCGCAGCCGCAGAAAAACTAGAGCTTGAGTTCGGCCAGTTGGTCGCAGCCGCTGCCGCGACTGGCGCCCGTTTCAGCCAACTTGCCGCGGTCAAGGTCGGCGACCTTCAGGTTGCGCAGGCTCGGCTGATGATCCCCTCTTCTCGAAAGGGCAGAGCGGGCAAGCCCCGCACTCCTATCGCCTTCCCGTTGTCCTCCGACGTCGTCGCGAAGCTGGCGGCGGCAACCAACGGTAGACCGGCGAGCGCTCCGTTGTTTCGGCGCTGGGCGTATCGGCGTGGCAAGCGCCTCGAGTGGATCCGCGATCAGCTTGTGCCCTGGTCGGCCTCATCCGAGGCGCAAGCGCAGTGGGCAAACGTGGCAAAGAACGCCGAGCTGCCGGCAGTCACGACGATGTACGCACTGCGCCACAGTTCGATTGTGCGAGGGCTAAAGGCAGGGCTGCCCGTTCGGCTCGTCGCTGCACTTCACGACACCTCTATACCGATGATCGAGAAGCATTATGCCGCTTTCATCGTCGATGCGACTGAGGAGATCGCGCGTCGCGCAGCGGTTTCTCTGACGTATATCTGATGTATGCCATTTAGATATACATTCAACAATTACAAGAGACCCAGACTTAACGCCAATAACGGTTGCACTCTACGTAAGAGAGAGATATAACGTCGGGCGCCGCTCCGATTTGGTTTTCGGTTTTCAGGTCTGTTCGGGGTTTTTCGGATGCGGTGCTCCCTAACCCTTGCGCGTTGCGCAAACCCGGAGACCTTCTGTGAAACACCGTGTCATCGCGGGCGCCACGCCGTGGCGCGATCGCCCTTTCCTCACCCTTCAAGATGCCGCCGAGATCGTCGGCTGCTCAACCGCGACGCTTTACGGCGCGGCTGCCGCAGAGCGCTTGGAGCTTTGCCGGCTCGGCGGCCGAACGCTGGTCAAGACCCCCAGCCTGGTCGCTTACATTGCTACCGCGAAGCGCTGGACGCCTTCGCCGAAGACGAAACAGGCGACGGAGGCCAGGAAGAAAGCGGCCGCAGATGGTTGGCGGAGCTGAGCTTCGCCATGGCACGAGGAGAGCGCCATTACTCAGCGGGTCCGTTCGTCAAGCCGCCGGCCAAATCTGAGCTCAAACGTCTTGTCGATGCGCTCGAAAAGTCGGCAGCGGAAAGCGACCTACCGGCTACCATCGAGGATTGCGTGATCGAGTGGGCGGAAGATCTGATCCTTCGTCGACTTGTCGATAAAGGGATGCCGGCTGAGCTCGCCAGCGATCCGCCGGCATGGCTTTCGGGGCTAGTCGATTCGGAAGCGACTTTGCTCCGCGCTGAAGCTCGAGAGCAGCGCGAAAAGAAGCGAGCCAGGCGCGGAAGGCCGCCTTATCCAAACAACTTCGCGAATTCCGTCGCGATATTTGAGTGGCATCGACAGCGCTCCGCGGCGGCTCAAGATGCGAGTGCAAATGCCGTGTTTGAACGTGTTGCAAAGGCTTTGGGGCCGGGCATCACCCGGCACCATGTGCGACGCATCTACAAATTCCACGCGCGTCGATTTGCTCGGCTCAAGCGCGACGCCCCTCAAAAGCTCGAGCTCGTACTCGATATGATGCGCGTCATCGACGAGCAGGCCGAGCAGTTCCGGTTCCAAGGTGCGCGCAATTGTGGCGGCTCCGCGCGCTTTTAGCGCGCAGCAGCCGGCAGGATGATCGGGGCATCCCGATTGGAGTGCATCCCTTGGCCGACACCCCGCTAGAACGCGCTATCTCGCCCATACTGCAGCCGGATGGGTTGGTCACTGTCGCCGAGGCCGCGGCACTCTTAGGCCGCTCAACGAGCTGCATTCGCGACTGGATCACAGCAGGCGAGCTCACCCCGGCAAGCCCTAGGGGGCGTGTTCTGCTCCGCTCGTCAGACGTCCGAAATCTGCGCGATCGGTTGCCGCGCTCAAAGCCGACACTGCGGCTCGTTTGGGTCAATCCCGACCTCTAAAACAGATCGGCCGGCTGATCGCTGCAACGATCGCCGGCCAAGAGGATTTCCAATGCACAGGGTTAGTATAGAACGAGATCCAACGGCGTTCAACGGGCAGAGACCGGCGACTTTTGCGGAGTGCATCGGTGCAACGAGCGGCGCACGTGAAACTCTGTCAGCCGATTTCTCTCTGCTTGAAAGCCGAAACCTTCTTACGAAAAGCTTCCGCCTCGGCTCCGGCGGAGCAATCGAAAAGACCGGCACCGGTGCTTTTGCTCGCGGGATTGCCAGGCGCGTGGCGCTTTCGGGGAACCGCGCTGGGGATCTGTTGAGGCAGTTCGCCAAACACCTGTCGGCCCTCAATCGGCATCAGGCCATCGTAATGGTCCCTCCTCCATCCGAGAAGGATGAATGGACAGTCGTTACGACCGCTGAGATCGATCAGCACCGTGGCGCCATTGCCAGGTCGCGGAAGTTCTTCCCTGCGAAGTCGGGGCCAGCGCTTCTGATGATCGACTTCGACACGCGAGCCTACCCGCCGAGCCTGCGAGAAAAAATCGGATCGGCGGGAAACCTGTCAGCAGTACTCAAGGCCATTTTTCCTGACTTCGCGCATGCTGCATCGCTCACGCGAAATTCGACGTCGTCAGGCATTCACTGCCCGTCGACAGGCGAGACGACGAACGATAGCGGCCAGCATCGGTACTTCGTGGTCGCGGACGGGTTAGATGCCAGCGATTTCGCCACGCGTCTGCACCAGCGACTTATCTTGAAAGGCTACGGCTTCGGCATCATTCGAAAAACCGGCCATGTCGATATCTGCTCCCTGATCGACGAGGGCGCATCAGCGCCGGAGCGGATTGTCTACGAAGCCGACGCTGATTTGGGCGCAGGGCTGCAGCAGTCGCAGGCTGCCAGGACGTCGCAGATCAAGGACGGCTTTCTGCTCGACACCCGCTCCTTGCCACCTCTCAGCCCGGAGGAGACGCAGCGTTTCGTTGCGGAGTGCAATGAGATCCGCAACGCTCTTCGCGGCGAAGCAGCCGCACAGCGCGCGGTCTGGCTTGAAGAACGCGTCCGCGAGCGCGTCGCGAAAGGAGAGCCCGAAGAACGCGTAAGGCAATCGCTGACGGACGCCGTGGACCGGCGGGAGCTCTGTGGAAGCTCAATCGAAATTCAACTGGACGATGGTTCGACGGTCACGCCCAACAAAATCCTGGCTGACTTGTCTGCCTTCCACGGCAAGACGTGCGCCGATCCGCTGGAACCCGAGTACGGCGGCGGGCGGAACCTCGCGATCATTTACACGAAAGGCCACTCCCGCCCGATCATCCATTCGCATGCGCATGGAGGCATCCAATACGTCCTCACGCCCGATCCGCTTATCTGGTTCGAAGATCTTGGCGACGAGCCCTCCAGGCCGGCGTCCGATCCGTCCTGGCCGGAACCGGCCGACATCTTCGGCGATGCTGGCACGATAGGCCTCGGCGATTTCCCGCTCGACTGCCTTTCACCCCAACTCGCTGCTTGGGTCGGGTCGCAGGCGAGGCGTAAGGGCGTGCCGACCGCATTTGCAGGCGCGGGAGCCCTGACTACGATCAGCGCCGCGGTCGGAGCGTCGCTGCGCATCAGGCCGCACCAGAAAGATGACTGGGAAGAGCCGGCGGGGCTTTGGACGGTTCTCATCGCGGAACCCGGATCCGGCAAGAGCCCAACGATTTCAGCCGCCCTCGCGCCCCTTCGCGATCTCGACAACCGGCACGGTAACGAAGATCGCGCAGCCCACGCAGAATGGACGCGCCGCCAGGCGAAGCGGCACCGAAAGGACGCGCCGGATCAGCCCCTCGAGCGAGTGCCGCGCATTCGGCGATACGTCCTCGATAGCGTGACCGCCGAAAAGCTGGTCCGCATCATGGCCGACAATCCGCGTGGCATCATGCGAGCACCGGACGAGTGGGCAAGCTTCCTGGGCGAGATGGGCGCCTATAAGCGGGATGCAGGCGGTGACCGGGCAATGATGCTGCGGACGTTTGACGGCGGCAGCATCGACATCGAGCGGATGGGCAGCGGGAACACTCACGCGGCTTGCGGCCTTCAATCGATCCTGGCCGGATCTCAGCCGGATAAAATTCAGCGAGCTCTCGCAAACCTCGCTGAGGATGGCATGGCGCAACGCACGCTGTTCATATTGGACGACGATATCCGCCGTGTCTCGATCGACGAGGAGCCGGATAAAGAAGCCGAGCGGGCCTATCGTTCAACGATCCAGACGCTGGCTGCCGCCAGCTATATTTTTGACGATCCAGTGCGGCTCACGCCGGAAGGTTACGACGCGTCCAAGCGAGCACTGGAACAAATCACGCTGATTGGCCGGTTTCCAGGCTCGCCTGCAGCGTTCGCAGGGCATCTCGCGAAATGGGGCCGCCTGCTGCCTCGCGTCATCCTGGCAATCCACTCCTTCGAGGAATGTGAGGCGCTTGGATATGTCGATGCGTCGAAGCCCGTGCCGCTCGAGCGCGTCCAACGGTGCATCAGGATCGCCATGTTCCTCGTGAGGCACCAGTTTGCGTTCTACAGCCAATATCTCGTGCCGGATGAGAAGGACGCGGAAGCGCGCTGGCTCGCCGGCTTTATGCTGACGAGGCCCGGCGTGGACCGCTTCAGTCACAAGACGATCTATGACGCCAGGACCGAGTTGCGCGGCGCAGATGAGCGGGACCGCCGCAGGCGCGCAGGCATTATGGACAGGCTCGTCGATGCTGGATGGTGCCGCGTCGAGAAGCACAAGGACGGTTTGCCGGACACTTGGCTCGTCAATCCGCGAGTTTACGAGCGCTTCGCTCAACGTGCAGAGCACGAACGGACAGAACGGGCGGCGCGTCTCGTGGAGATTGAACAAGCAGCGGCTGCGCGTCGCAATCTGATCAATCAGGACAATTCGTCCAAAATGGGGGTTCAGACGTGAGCAAGCTGGCTCAATCGCGGCAATCGCGGCATGCGTACGCGAGATCCAGATTTATTTTCTTACAATCTTATATAACCACCGCCAGCGTTGCATTTGTCTATGCCTCCCATGCGCGCATGCCGCGATTGCCGCTCTCGGCCTCGGTGGTTTTGAAGGCGTCCCGACCGGACAATTTGTCTGCGCTGCTGCGTGTCGGGCTAGAAGCGACGACCCGGCGCGTGACACCTCATGCATGTCAGTTTTTGGAGCGCGCGCCGTGACGAAGCGACGACTGTTTTGGGCGCAGACGTCTGCGGGCCGCGAGCACGCGCGTCGCAATGCGCAACACTGGCAGATCCGGCGCCGCTCCGCGCCGCGGTGCAAGGCGACCGCCAAATCGACCGGCGAAAGATGCGGCCATCCCGCAATGAACGACCGAGAGGTTTGCTGCTGGCACGGCGGCTTAACTCCTCGCGGCGACCACTGGCTGCGGCCGCGATGGCCGAAGGCCGACACACCCCGCGCGGAAGCGAAACTCAATCGTAAGCTGCAGGATCTCGCCAAGGCCGCGCGCAAGCGTGAGAAGCGCGTAGCCGCAATGAGCCCCGCCGAGCTCGAGCGCTACAAGGCGTGGCGCGCTGCTCATCAGCCAGGTTCAAAAAGCAAACGCACCGCAGCTCAAGAGCAGCGCCGAAACGCTATCGCAACCGCTGAGTTCTTGAGCCGCCCTGCTGCGCCAGTTGCCACCAGTCCCGAGATTGCGGAGCTCAATCGCCTGCTCGACGAAGCCAAGCGGCGCGCCGCAGCGCTCGAGCTCGAGATCGCCAAATTCGACCAGGGAATTTTTGGATGACATCGATCGAAGATATCCAGCGGGAACTACTGCACCGCATCCAAACTGAAGGCGTGCTTGTTGCCTATGAGGCCGCGTTGGCCGTGGCCCGTGACCCGAAGGCCCCTGCCCCAGCGCGCGCAACGGCGTCGACGACTCTGTTTCGCGTCGCGGGCTATTTCGACCGGTCCGCCTCTTCGGATCGCAACGTCGAGCCGCACGAGATGACGCCCGAAGAGCTTGCGTCAGAGATCCGACATGCCCGGCGCAGCCTAGAGCAGTCCGATCCGGACATCTTCAGCTGACCGGCTCGACTTCGGTCTGCTTCTTGATTCTCGCCAGTGTGGAGCGGCTTGCGCCTGTCGTTCGCTGGACGAACGACCAAGAGTCGCCCCGCTTCAGCATCGCCGCAATATCAGCGTTGCGCGTCGTGTCCGCGGGCCGGCCGCGGTACAGCCCCTTTTCCTTTGCCCCTGCGATGCCTTGCGCCTGTCGACGACGGCGATCCTCGTAGTCCTTCCGCGCGACTGCGGCGAGCACGTCCAGCATCATGCCGTTGACGGCTTCGAAGAGCCTGGCAGTGAAGTCGTCCCGTTTCGCATCGAGCATCAGCCATGACGTTGGAAGATCGAGCGCGACAATGCGGATGCTCTTCGCGCGGATCTCGCCCTTGAGGCGTTCCCAATCCGTAGCCGTCAGGCGCGACAGGCGATCGACCTGCTCGACGAGAAGAACGTCGCCTGCGCTCGCGTCAGCGAGCAACCGAAAGAGCTCCGGTCTCGCAAGTGAAGCGCCACTCTCATTCTCGACGTAGTAGCAGGCGATCCGTTGGCCGCGTTCATCGGCAAATCGGATCAGATCGGCGCGAGCGCGATCCGCATCCTGTTCCTTGGTTGAGGCGCGGAGGTAGGCGCGAACGAACATCAATATCGCTCCAGTTCGATTTAACTGGTACGATAATTAACGGTTCGATTTGAATCGTCAAGCAGATTTATCGAACTACGTTCACCGATGGTTCGCGAAAAGCACACTCATCGCGAACCAGCCTCAGCCACCCGCTGCGCGGCGTCGGCTCGCAAGGTCCACAACCTGACAGGCCGGGTCCGTGGCGGCGGGCGACATGGATAACGCCCCAGGCTTTAGGGCAGGTGGCGCCAGATCAACGCACAGTTCTCGGCTAGCGTCCGCAATCGCCTCCAATAGCATGGCAAGCCGGCCGCCGTGCGCGAGGGCGAGCGTTTGCAGTTCGTCCGAGGCCATGGCGGCCAGTAGCTCGACATGGCGGGCGCGCAGATCGACGGGCATCATGAAGCTCTCCTCTCCGGGGGGCAGGGCTGCTCCGCGTTGACCCAGCCACCCGGCCGGGCACACCCCTGGCATCACTCCCAAACTCAGCCGTAAAACGGCGCCAGGCTCGCGATGCAAAATGCTGGCGGCTGGAAAATTGGCCGGTTGATCATAACCGACACACGCTCGCTCTGCGCGCGATTTCCAGCAAACTTGTCGTTTTTATCGCGCAGCGCGTCATAGCAAAACCGTCCGAGCGGCCGCCAAGCCGGATGAGACGAGCTATGCACGACGACTATTACGATGGGTTGCCGCCGTCCGGCTGTGAGCCGCCATCCTTCGCGGAGGAAACTCTCGCATGGAGCGTGCGTTTCGCCGTCCATTCCTTCGGCTGCGTCGAGAGCGATCGGGAAAGCGCGCACTACCACCTTTCTCACGGCTGCTTGCAGGTTCAGACGCTAGTCGCCACCATCCGAAGCGGCTTCATCGCGCCGCGCCTGCGCGACGATCTCCTACTGTCGATCTTGAGGGCGCAGTTCGTCTTTCGGGAGATCACTCCCGATCACGCAATCGGCGGCCTCCTTCGCGGCTTCGAGGGCCTGATCGTTCTCGCCAACTATCTTGCAGAGACGGACGTGCAGCGCGGCGCGCGGCACCCCGACGTCGTTCGGGATGCGCAGGCTTCCGTCCGCATCATGCGCAACTGCGCCCACAATGAAGAGCTCGCCCGCGAGATCGACGCCAGGGCGGACGCCCGCAGGCGTGCAACCGTCGACAGCTTGCTCTCGCGCGCACTCCAGGCCGCAGCATGACCATGCTGTTCCTCTCGTTCGACAACACAAATTTCGCGAAAATCAGGCTGTCGCGGGCCGTCAGCAGTCCTTCATCCAAAAGAGGCGCAAATGGCCGATCCGACCGGATACGTGCGTGACTACTCGTTCTCCGGCTTCCAGGCCAGCAACCCGCAGACGCCGCTGCCGGGGCAGAAGGTCGACAACGAGCTGGCCAACGTCGAGACCTCGATCGAGACGCTCGTCGCGTCGGTCAAGGACCTGCGGCGGTCGGACGGGGCGCTGCGCAACGGCATCGTCACGGCCGAGGCCCTCGCGCCGGGCGTCGCAACCGGCCTGAACCCGGCCGAGCAGTGGGCGCCGGGCGTGCAGTACGTTCCGAACGACACGGTGTTCTTCTCGACGGCGTTCTATCGCTGCCTGGTGTCGCATGTGTCGGGAGCGGATTTCACGGTCGACCTGGCGAACGGGAATTGGGAGCTCTACGCCGAGGTCGGCCAGATCGTGACCGATGCCGGCATCGCGCGGGACGAGGCGCTGACCGCGGCAGGCGAGGCCGCCACGTCGGCGGAAGCGGCGGCGCAGTCGGCTGAGCTCGCGGCTTCCGTCGTGACGGGCGACGTCACTCAGGCCGTGCGCTGGGACGTGGCGCAGGCCCTGACGACGCCGCAGAAGCTGCAAGCCCGGCAGAACGTCGGCGTGTCGTCGGCCGTTGACCCGGTGCTGACGGCCGCGACGACCGACCTGGCGCTGTCGGAGCTCGGCGGCGGCACGACCGGCGTGCAGGTCTTCAAGCGGGCGACGCCCGCGCTGATCCGCGGCGATCTCGCGCTGAAGTGGTCGACGATCTATGACCAGACGCTCGGGGCGAATGCCACTCAGTTCCCGGATGTCAACATCGCGGGGTATCGTTGGGTCAGAGGCGTTCTGGTGATCGTGCCGAACACCGCGGCGGCCGATTTCACCGTCGGCTTTCGATCGAGCACGGATGGACCGACGTTCCCGTCCGGCGCGTCGGACTATATCTGGCGCTATCTGTCTTCAATAGGATCGTCTGCGGGCGGCGGTGGAGCCGCGGCCAGTTTCGGCAGCCTGACCCAGGTCATCGAGAGCACAAAAACAGACTGGCTGACTACAGTTGACTTCAACTTCTGGCCTGGCGCCGCCTCGGCGCGACCGCAGATGAGGTCAACTAACTCCGGCATCAACAGCACGGGCAACGGCGAACTAAACGTTCTGACGGCGGTGCGTGATGCAGTGGGTGCGGCTGTGTCGCTGCGCATTTTGGCAAACGTTTCGAATGCGATGGCGGCCGGTTCAACCCTTGTGGTTGAGGGTTTGACATGACTCCGGAGAATAGACTTCGTCAGATCGCCCAATGTCTCGCGGTTGCAGCGAAAGGCGAGATGGTACTCGGCAATACCTTGCTCGCGTTGGACCGAGCGTTGCCGCTCTTCACGTCACCGCACACAGATTGGCGGGATGCCAACCGCGCGTTGATCTCGGGCATTGCAATCGGCGCTTACCGCGCAGCCTTGGTGCTCGTCAGGGCCTGCGGCGACCGAGTTTCCCGCAAGGAGGTCTTCCTCGGCTTCAGCGCCTTCACTCACGTCCTCGGCGATCCAGCAACACCCTATGCCAGCGACCGTGCGACCTATGCGCGGATCTTGCTCTGCCGGCTTTCCATTCTTCTCGACGAAACAGCCCTCGCCGATCGCGGACATCTGCTGACCGCCGAGGTTGACGCGCAGATCTCGGCCCAAACTGTGCCGCCTCTGTCGATTGCGCTTCATTGAGCCGGGAGCACCGCAGCAATGAGTGATCCGTGGGCTCAGTTCCGCACCGCTCCTGTCGCGCCGGCTGCTCCTGACGCCGCGCAGCCCGGCCCGCCGCAACCCACGGCGCCGGGCGCCGACATCATCTCAACGGCGTTGAGGGCCGCAGCATGAACGCGGCGCCACTCCAGGCAGGCGAGCGCTTGCGGTTCATCGCGAATGCCCTGGCGACAGCGCTACGGGACGACTTCCCGGTTCGGGGCGCCCTGCTCGCGCTCGATCGTGCCTTGCCCCTCATGGGTTGCACAGATCCATCCTGGCGCGAAGAGCACCGCGAACTCATCGCCACGATCTCCGCGAACGCGGCCCGCTTTGCCGCGCCGCTGGCCGAGACGCTTGGCGGGCAAGTCTCACGCGATGTCGTCCTTTTCGGATTGAGTGCGCTGGCCGTGCTGCTGGCAACGCCCGATGAGCCTCACGCCGCCGATCGCATTTCCTACGCCAAGATCATGCTCTGGCGGCTCTCGATCATCATCGAAGAGCAGAACCTAGCAGATCGCGGCAACGCCTTCCTCCAGTTCGTCGAGAGTCATCGCGCGCTGATTGACGCCCCCTCGCCGTCCGCGGCCACCCATTGAAGAGGTCCGACCATGGCACGACGTCCCAACACATTCGCGACAGATCCCAACCTCCGGGCTAGTCTCGACAACATCGCCAGCATGTTCGCGCCGCCCTCCGGCACCGACGCGGCGGGCTTCGCGGCGGCCGGGCTCAACAACGCCAAGCGCAAGCAGATGGAAGAGTTCTATCGGATGGCGACCGATCCGAACGCTTCGCGCGACGTGGTCGATCGCTACGGCGTGGCTTCCGGCGCATTCACGCCGACCAACTCCTACTACAAGATCGGCGTCGACAGCGCGGACATGCGGCGCGGCCAGGATGTCACGTCGGCCGCCACGCTGCGCAAGACGCAGATGGACAACGACACGACGCTGGCGACGAACAAGCTCGACAACCAAACCAAGACCATCACGTCGATGTTCGGTTCGCAGGCGCCCGGCTATGTGCGCCCGGCCGTGCCTGCCGAGGTCGCTGGCGTTGTCGGCCTCCCGGCGCTGCCCGAGGTCCAAGGGACGACGCGCCCGCAGACGCTCGACCAGTGGCAGGCGCAGGAGGCCGAGCGGCTGAAGCAGTCCGGCGGATGGACGCCCGACATGACGGTCGACGTCATTATGGGCCGGCAGTCGCCCGTCACCGTGAAGGGAAAAGACGGCCGCGCCGTTTACGCAGCACCTGGCACCGCTGCACGTCAGGGGCTGGAGGCCGCCGCGGCGCCGTCCTCGGCTGACGGCAAGCTTGTAGAAGGCACCGCCATCATTGCCGGCAAGCCGACGCAGGTGTTCCGCGCACCGAACAGTCCGGATTACCAGTCCGCGGACGGCACGCCCTTGCCGATGGGGACGCAAGTCTTCGAAAAAGCCACTCCCCAGGCGACGCAGGGCGATCTGAAGGGGACCGAGTTCAGCGATAAGAACGCCATCTTCTACAACCGTGCCGCTCCGGCGAGCGCCACCATGAAGGATCTCGCCGCGAAGGGCTACGTTCCGAGCGGGCGCGACTACGAGCTGATGCTTGGCCGGGCTGGCGAGATGATGCCTTTGTCGCTGTCCAACAATCTCGTCAGCGACCAGGGGCGGCAGTTCTACAATTCCGCGATGAATTTCATGCTGAGCGTGTTGCGCCCCGATACTGGCGCGGCGTTCGGGCGGGAAGAATTCCAGAACTACGCTCGCGTGTTCATTCCGCTGCCCGGCGACGATCCGCAGACGCTGGTGAACAAGGCTGCCGCGCGCGATACCGCCCTCGCTGCTCTGCAGGGCACGTCGAAGGGCGCCGCCGACAAGATCACGCAGCTCATGCAATCACAGGGGCTGCCGATCCCGCCGGAGATGGCGAACCGGCTCCAGGCCGCACAGGCCCATCCGCAGCAGCCACCCGCTCCGGGGCGCGAGATAACGGGGACGCCAGCCGGAGGTGACAATGCTGGCGCGCTCGCCGAAGCGCGCGACGCGATCCAGCGCGGCGCTCCGCGCGAAGCCGTGATCGAGCGGCTGCGAGGAATGGGCATCGATCCGGGAGGGCTGTGACATGGGCGCGTTCGACGATCTGATCCCGCGCAAGACCGGAGCTTTCGACGATCTCATCCCGCAGACGCCGCAGACCGCGGCGGCACCCGCAAGCAAAATCCCGGCTGCGGCGTCGAGCCCCATCGGCGATATCGCGAAGAGCGGAGCCAGCGGCGTCGGTCGCGGTCTCGTCGAGACGATCATGTTGCCTGCGACTGCCAATCGCCTGGCCAGCGGCGGCATGGATTGGCTGGTCGGCAAGGGGGACGACCTTGTGCGCAGCATCTTCGGCCTTGGCCCGGCTTCGGCCGAAACCAAGGCCCTCCAGGACCGCGCCCGCGCTGAGAACGCAGGCGCGGTCATCAGCAACACCGTCAACTCCGCCCAGGCTTCGGTTCGCAGCGGCATGGACGCCGCCTTGCACAAGCCGGAGACGACCGCAGGCGAATACGCTCGCACCGTCGGCGAATTCGCACCGTCACTGCTAGTCGGCGGCCCCGGCAGCGCAGGCGCTCGCTTCGTTGGCGACGTTCTCATTCCGGCGATCTTTTCGGAAACCGCGGGCCAGGCGACAAAAGGCACGGCCGCCGAGCCTTACGCCCGCTTCGTAGGCGGCGCGGCCGGCAACCTGGCGACGGCGACGGTTCGCGCTCGCGCGTCGGCGCCGGAGCGTGTCGTCGGCTCCGCGCTGGAGAACGTGCCGCCCGCGCAGCTCGACGAAGCCGCAGCACTCCAGGCGCGCGCAGCCGCGGCCGGGGTGCCGCTCTCCGGCCCGGAGGCCATCCAGGCCGCGACCAACGGCGCGACCAAGCTCGGCGACGTCCAGCGCGTCGTTGAGGGCTCGACGGCCGGCGGCGCCCGGACCTCGCCGTTCTATGCCGAACGCCCCCAGCAAGTTCAGGACGCCGTCGGCCGGACGCTCGATACGATCGCCCCGGCCAGCCCAAACCCGTCGACGCTCGGCCCGCGCGCATCGGAAACGGCGACGGATCTCATCCGCGGCGTTGAGCGCCAACGCACCGCGGCCGTCGATCCGATCTATGCGAGGGCGAACGCGGATACCGTTCCAGCGGACGCGGTCCACGCGATCATTGCGCAGATCGACAACATCGCACGCGGCGACCGAACCGGTATCCTATCCGGCCCGCTCGCGGAACTGCGCAACCGGATCATCGCGACGCCCGCGCAGCCGGGCAGCCCTGCGGGACGGCAGCCGGTGCATGGTCCGACTGGACAAGTTGTCCGTTACGAGATGACGCCGGCCGTAGACCCGACGCCGGCCGTACCGATCACCGACGTCGAAAATCTGGACCGGGCACGCAAGTATTTTCGCGACAGAATGGATCTGCCGCAGATCGGAGCCGACGCGATCACGAAGGAACAGAACGCGGCGGTGTCGTCGATCCTGCAGCAGCTCGACAATCTCATGGAGCAGCACAGCCGCAACTTCGTCGCAGGCAAGCAGGCCTACGCCGATCTGAGCCGCGACCTGGTTCAGCCTGTGGCGGCGGGACCGCTCGGCCAGGTCGCGGCGGCCGGCAATACCGCGGCGGCCTCTCGCGCCGTGCTGCCCCCGCGTCCCTTGGCCGGTGGCGACGCCGAGCTGATCGATACGATCACGCGCATGTCGTCGCGCGATCCCGAGCTCACAGCGGGGCTCGTGCGCCAGCGCCTGGCGGATCAATTCGATCAGAGCTCCGGCCGGCTCGTCGGTGGCGAAAACCAATATGGCGGCGCGCGCTTCGCCAAGGACATCGCGGGCACGCCGCAGCAGGAAGCCAATCTTCGCGGCGTCGTGGGGGCGCTGCCGAATGGCGCAACAGCCGAACCGGCGGTGAGCGATATGGTCGATATCCTGCGGGCAACCGGAATGCGGAAGCCGCAGGGAAGCGCGACCGAATTCAATCGGCAGATTGCCGATGACCTCGGCGCTGTGCCGGTGGCGATCGGCGGCGCCACGACAGTCGGAACGGCTCTTCCTCGCATCGCCGGCGACGCCGTTCGCCGTGCCTGGTATGGCCGCGGCGCGAACCGGCTGGCCGATCTCTTCTTAGCGCCGGACAGCGTCGACCAGATGCGCGCGATCGCGGCGCGCGGCGGGGAGACGCCGTTCATGGATGCTCTGCGCCGCCAGCTCGTCCAATCGCCAAGTCTCCAGTAGAGCGCTTATGCTAGCCTGTCAGGCTCACATGTGCTTGCACGACTGTCACATCGCTAGGCTGTGGGACACCGCACAGCTGCAAAAATGCCTCGGAAAATTGGACGTTTTTCCGATCGGCGCCCTTCGGCCACTCGTACTGATGCACGACAATATCGAGTGCTTCGACCGCCTGTCGGATAAATGGTGTGACTGGCGTGTCGATGAGCATGACAGCCTGATGATTAGCCAGTTGTGGAAATAGCTTTCGGTAAATTTCAAGCTGGCCGACGGCGGAATAGACGTCGGACAGGCAGCATCCCGTCTTGATTTCAACCAGCAAATGCGACCCTTGTTGGCGCTCCACTTCCATGTCGATCTCGTATCGACGGGCGTGGCGCCATTTACGGTACTTCACATGGTGCTTGGCCAAGACCCTCGCCAAGCACTCCCAGACCGTGCCGTGAAGTTGATCGACGACCTTGGCATCGATCGCAGGTCGAGCTGACAGTAGGTAGGATCCGCCCTTTTCGCCATCGGCCTCGAATGAAGAGCCGTTCTGCAAGCCATCTGAAGCGGCTGGCATGTCGTGAGTGAATGGGGTTCGTGCAGCCCAGCAGAGCTCAACGAATTCCGCTGTTCGCTGCCTGATGCGCGCGGGCACATCATCCAGGTTTGCGACGACGAACCATTCTCGTTCAGCAGCCTTGCCTTCACCCTGGACAGAAGCAGCAGTTAGGCCCGTGCGCGACTGGAATTCTGCTCGAATATCGGGTGCCGGGCGTCGCCCTCGCAGCCAACCTTGCCGGAGGAGATACCGACCGCCAGCTTCGTCAACGCCGATAGCCGACAGCCTATTGAAGTCGCCCGGAGCGGGCGGGGCGTTGATTTCGACAGCCCATTCCTGGCCGGTAGGGTCCAAACCAAGGCTCAGTTCCGGCCCGCCTTGCCCATCTCTTGTGACAAACCAGACGGGGTGGTCGCGCATGCGATACACACGACCGCTCGCCGGGCTTTGCTCCAGCAGAATATCTCGCCAGCGTTCAAAAGCTTCGCTTGATACGGCGGCGTCGGTCACCAACCGGAGTCCTTTCGCCAGCAATCCCAGCTCGCTGGCCACGTCGTCATAGCTGGACTGGAACCTCGCGATTTGCGCCACGCTCCAGTCCACAAGCTGCTCGAACGACATTCCAAGGCCGACTTCTTCAGACAGGATTGCGGCAATCGGGGAAGTGCCGTGATCAGGACCGCGCAAAGCCTCGTAGCGCTCCCGTTGGGGGCCGAACAGGTTCACGGTGTCGATTTTGATGCAGAATTCGCCGCCGGCATCGATGCCCACTGTGTAAGCAAGTCCAGCGGGCGCGCCGGCCCAGGGATAAATGCGAACCCAAGTGTAGGGTTTGAACTTCTGCGCTTGGTTGGTGGGCTTCGAGAGCTTCCTCACTTCGCCGCGAGGGAAGACGCGATCGCGGACAGCGCGCGCCCATTTTGCGGTTGCTTCGTATGCATCGATCAACTTGGCGTATGCTTCGTCCTGTTCCGGATTGCCAGTGACGCGCGCCGTCTCGCGCCAACGTCGCAGCAGCTCGAAGTGCTCAGGCCGAAAGCCGCTATCCATGATTTCCTCCCCCGACAAAGGCCATTTGTCAGAAGAGGGGGATCTGACGCAACCTCGCTATGCGGGACGCTCGACGCCGGCTTCCGCGGATGTCTGCGCGCGTCAACTCGGCCACGTCAGTACTCCAGCGAAAGCCTGGAAGCGAGCGATAGGCGCCAGCGATCTCCGCTTTCTGAGCATGCTTCGATGTGGCCGGCCGCGCATAGGCTTCGCAGCGCTGCTGAAACCGCGCGGCGCGGTCGATCAACCGCAAGTGCAAGCGCAGCGGTCGTTTGTTCGCCCGCCCGGCAAAGTGCGGCTGTCAGATCCAACTCAAGCGCGGTTTCGCCAGGCAGGCCCTCCCATTCCGGCTTGGCAATATGCCATCGGCCGCCGAGCAAGACTTCCTCCGGCCCCAAGGCTTCGAGATCGACCGATCCGTCTATCATCCAACTCGGAAGTGTCGCGTTCCCGGCGCCGCTGCCGTCACGCCGCCCGGACACCGCCTCCAATAGCTCCAAGGCGAACTGCGTCACCGACCCGTGTTCCGGCAGGCCTTCAGCTCGCGCTTCAGCAATCACAAGAACCACGTAAGCGTCATCGAAGCCTATCCGGCGGCAGGCCGCGGCAATCCCGACCAGCGTACGGACGCCGGAAAGAAATTGAAGCTTCCGGAAAGCGAGTGCATCATCGGGCATGCTGCAAAAGTGCACAGATTATATAAGTAATCAAACACGAAATTGGTATGAATGTTGGATTTGTCGAAAGACAATACTCGATTTGACAGACAGAAACTGTATCATTTTATTAGTATTTGGAGCCTAGAAATCTCCGTCATAGCTGCTTTTCCCTTCCGGGGTCTTCGCGCGCATGTCCAGGGCCTCGGCCTAAAGGCGCGAGGGGTCGCCTATGCCGACTTTCTAGGCCCCGGAAACCGATCGCCCTAGAAAGCGATCCCTGCCGAGGGAATGCATAGATGACAGCGGAAGTCGTGGATCTGGCCGCACGTCGCTCCGAGCGCGACGCCAAGGAGCGTGAAGCAATGGAAGGGGCGCTGTACGGCGTCGCGGATTGGGGCGCTCCGAGAGGTTGGGAGTTTTTCGCGGAGCTCAGATCAGGCCAGCGTATCACCCTCGCCGACGGCCTGCCTCCAACCGAAGCCTGGGAGCGCTTCCTCGAGGCAGTCAGAACGCGCGATGCGCGGGCGACCGCAGCCGGCTAGAACCACGCGGCGCTTCGAAGCGACCAATGCTCGGACGCTCTACTCCGCCCGTTGGCTCGCGCCGGCGGGCAATTTTCTCGGCGAACGATCGTCTTGCAGGGAACCAGGGGTGGACCTATCTCATTCTCCCTGCGGCATCCACGGATGCCTGCATGCTCCAGTCGATGCGTCGCCGTGGATGTACCGGCCGCAGCCGACAGGAGGGCAAAGCCAGTTTCCCAGCGACGGCCTGAATCGCAAAGTCTTGGCCGAAGGTCAGAGGCCCGTCGCTTCCCAAGCGGCGGGCTTTTTCCATTTCGCGCGCAATCTGCGCCAACGGACAACTAGCCCTTTTTGGCCGGCTTCGGCTTCACGCTAGGGCGCAAGTCGAGGTAAAGGCCGTTCAGAGGCGCTGAGAAGAACAGGCTCAACGCGCCGTCACGACGCACAACTTTCCCCTTTGGCGCGGCAATCTCGCGCTTCCTGTAGGTGTTCCGATCGTTTTTGACCCTGATGGCCATCAGTTGTCCCTAAGAACGCCCCTGATTTGAGTTGGCGTCATACGCGGAAGGCAGGCGGGGCGCTTGCGCCGCCGGGTGCCGTCAGTCTGAAAACTAACGAACTCCGTCGAGCCGTCCTGGTTCACTGTAAAGCGGTGCTCTTTGCCGTCTTCGACCTTACGCCAAATGCGGTTAACAGGGTCTGCAACGAATTCCCAATCCAAGCAGGTGTCGACCCGAGCCAGCGCATTCGCGACAGCGAGTGCTGACGCATATCGCTCATCCGGGTCAACCTTGAGGCAAGTCATAATGACCGTCTCGAGCCTCGCCGGAATGTGCAGCGGGAGGCCGCGCCTGTCAGGAAATTCACCGCGCTGGAGGGCCTGAGCAAGCGCAGGTCGGTCAATCCCCGCGGGGCCGACGAAGCGAGCGAACTGCCGGTTGAACTCCGCGGGTCCTACGCACATGCGGTAGAGCGTCAGGCCTATCTGGTAGATGTCGAAGGTCAATTTATAAGGCGGGCCGCTCACCGCCTCCGGCGGCGCCATTCGCATATAGAAGCCGTCAGGCTCTGCGAGCCCGAGCTTGGTCTGCTTTGCAAGCCCAAAATCCGACAACAGGGCCTCGCGCCGTAGTGACAGGAGGATGTTGTCGGGCTTGATATCGAAATGAATTAGACCCTTCGAATGGATATTATGCAGGCCGCTTAGGGTTTGGCAGCCCAGGCGGACGATCTCGCGCACGGTAAGGTGGCGCTGAGCCAGAACACCCTTGATCGATCCCGCCGTATAGAACGGCATGGCGATGAAGACATGATCATCGTCCTCGCAAGCATAGTGAAGCTGGACCACGTTCTGATGCGCGCTGGCATACAGCGCCTTAGCCTCTGCAAAATAGACATCGGGCGCCGCAAGGTCGGCTTTGGCAATTTGCTTGACGACGATTTCGGCACCGAGCTGCGGGTCATTCGCGAGGAACGTCTTCGAATTCCGCCCGTCTGCGCCGATTTCCCTGATTTCTTCGAAGAAGAGCTCCGCCTTGCGATAGGGCTTAAGCATTGACCGCCCCCATGGCGCAAAGGATCGCTTCCCGCTCGATTTCCGAATGGCCCGCCCAGCCTTCCACGCCAGGATCAACGGCGCCCTTCACCATCGGCTTAATGATGTCTCGGTTTTCGCCGATGCGGCCCGCCATCGTCGCGATAGTGCCCATATAATAGGACTGCAGAGCACTACTCGCGAACGCCTCTTGGATTACGCCTTCGATCTTGACACGCTCGATGCTCAATTGCTGAGCGAACGGCTCCGTCACGCGCAGACCGGCCCGCTCAACCTGGAATTCTCGGAGTACATCCAAGAGGTTGCTGCGGACGTATTTGAGTGCGTCCGGCACATCGAAGGCCACTGGGATGACGATCTCCTCGACGTTGATGATTTCGCGCCTGTCGGAGTCATAGACAGCGAACGTCACGGCGGACGGCGCCGCGCGAATGCCTATCGTCAACATTTTTCCCCCCAGCAGCTCGTTTTCGTGAACCGTTTCCGACTCGTTTAGCGCTGTCAAGGCGCGCGAATTGATGGGCTCCGCACAACCTGAGCGCCGCCACATCTCGACCCCGGTACGCCTTTTGTTCTGTTTATGTTCTCATCGTTGAGGACGCAAGCCATGTCACCGCAGCCGGCCGATCAGCATGTTGCAGACGCATCTATCGATGCGAAGATCACGTCGCTGATCGCTGATCGAAGAGCATGAAGGGTTCGAACGGGCCGCGTTCCGCGCGTTGGCGCGCAGCTACCTTGTGTTGCTGGCAAAGAGCGACCGAATGGCCGCGGAGGCCGACCAGTCATGCTCGCGGGGCTATCTGCGCGGCCTGTTCTCGCAGGGCGCGCGGCCGATCCGCGAACAGGAGCCGTGAGCGAGCCGCCTGGACCGCACACGTCGTTGGAGTTCTACCCATGGATCATCGTGCGCTTCCGCTGCACGAAATGCCGACGGTATGGCGACGCCCGCCTGGCCAAGCTGGCGGAGAAGTTCGGAGCGGGCGAGACGATCGAAGAGTTGATCGTTCGCTTCCATGCGACCTGTCCCGGCCGAACGCCGAGGTCGGCGCGATCCATCCAAAGGCCGTGCCGGTGTCCTGACGACGCCCGAAGAGTGCGAGGCCTGGATGACGGCGCCATGGGAGCAGGCGAGAGCGCTGCAGCGGCCGTTGGTGGATGGATCGCTTCAGGTGATAGGTCGGGGAACGAAGCAGGACGAGGAGCTCTTAGCCAGACCTAACTTGTGATAATATTTTCGAATTTCTCCAGTATATAAATGTGGTCCCTTGTCTTCAGCGGGGCAGCGCAGAAGTACATATTCGAGTGGAATGAGTGGTTGGCGCGCCGCTCAATTCGAAAAGAGTTGGGGCCATTTTCCGTCGGGTCAATTCTTAGATCAAACCCGCCAACGCGAAACGCTCTGCCAGGGTCTCGATATGACCCCATCGCCTGCATAATCATTGCAGATAGCTCAGGCGCCCCTTTGATATTTAAGTCAAAACCATCAGCCATCTCAACTTCCATATGGCTTCCGTACATACGAGGCAAATTGTTGTTTTCAGTAAAATTTAATCCGAGACCACCAGGTGCCCAACTAATAATATCATCAATTATTTCGTCGCAATCATCTGTTTTGCTCGTCGTTTCAACAGCGATACCATTATTGTAAATTCGCAATTTATCGATAACTACACGTCCATTAAAATATCCATGCAAAAACGATACACCTTTCTCGAAAACAAAATCCTCCGCCTTCAACGGAACCTCGACAAATCCATACCTTCCCTCCAGCGCGCGCACTAAATGCTTACCGTAAACTTGAAGCCCGTCATTAGTTCGAATATCACCAAACCGAATTGCTTGAGAGAATAGAAATCTGTTCGTTTTCATGAATGCACGCCTCCGAGAGCTGGCAATGGCTTCGCCGAAGACGGCGGGACAAGACCCGGCGACGGGCGAGCGCGCAGTTCCTGGTGCGTCGCCCAGGACGGTAGAGTGTCATTGCGTCGGCCCCGGTTCAAAACTGACGCGGAACCCATCTCCAGTTCCTCGCCAGCAATCCCGATAAGAAGATCGCTAACGGTGGCAAGTCGCCAGTTTCCGGGCGACGAGAAAAGTCTGGTGATGATTTCGGGCTTTCGCCCAATACGCCGGGCCAACTCAGCTCGAGTTAGCCCGTCCTGCTCAGCAACATCTTCGAATCTGGACATCACAAAATCATAGAGCCGCGCCTGAAGGCGGGCCTGGAAGTAGGCCAATTTCTCGCGGGGTACCGGCGCGCCCTCCGAAATCTCAGATAGCAACGATGTTCTCCGAGATGTAGTCATTTTCGAACTCTCCTTTGTGGGGAGGATATGTGTGAAACAGCGCGCGCCACTGAGCTTTGCAGTCCGATATTGCATCGCGGAATGCCTTTGAAGATCGATCGGCAAGTGGCGGTCGAGCCAACCACGAAATTGCCCGGGATCTAGGCCAGCACGTTAGAGCGACGAAGACATCTCTTTCCGCGAAGCGGCCGAAAATTCGGAGCGCCGGCCTGTTGACCGCCCGAAAATCCCAAACTTCATCATGCGGTGGGTCAAGTCGACCGAACTCTGCCTCCGCAGCCTTGTACGGTCGCAGACAAACGCCGACATGGTCACCCCGCACGAAGCGCTCGAGCTCAGCTTGCAGGACCATAGCCCGCGCTCGACAAGCCGCCGTATCGTCTAAGCCGTCCAGAACGCTGCGAATTTCCGAAGAGATGTACATGTGGCGCCGCACCGGATCGCTCTCAAGCGCCGGCTGCAGAAGCGACAATCGCCCCTCCTGAACCCGGCGGTTGAGCTCGGTGTGAATTGACATATAAGTCAATAGGCGCCGTTTGGCTAGCGGCTTAATCGGCTAGACGAGTGAGAGTGGCCCTCATCTCGATCCCTGGCGCCTGCGGCGAACTCCCGCGAAGCTCGATCAGGCTGCCGTTAACCTGCCCACGGAACTGCGCCGTGATGTTATCGACCCCAAAGACGCTCTGGATGCCAGGAGTGTTGCTATGACGGGTGACGGTGAGTATGGCCGAGATAGAACTGTCGTCCTCCTCGTAGGTGCCTACATACATCATTGCCGAGTCGCCGCCTCGCGCCTTCCCTTCCTGGATGACAATAACGCCGGTCCCGGCGCCCAGCGGCGTCATGAAGCTTGCTCTGTAAGTTCCGGCCTGAACGCTCATGTTTCCCTCCCTCGACTTCGACCGACACAACTCCATCTGAGTCGTGTCTCACGTAAAAGTTGTCGAAGCCGGCTCAAGCCGCTTTTCCCCGCTGTACACAGGCAGATCAGGCGCTATCGCATCCGTTTCTCGTGATCCCCGTCACGCGCCAGCTCTCCGCCAGGCCCTTCCCGTCGATCGCAGCCGTGTCGATCTGCATCCGGCATTGGCGCTGCGCCGCGATCGTCGGAACACCGTAGCTGCCAGGAATGACGATCGTGCTGGCCGGGCCGTTGACAATGAAAGTCCGGCCCGAGCTCGTCGGATACATGTCGGTTGGCGTCATGCCGGTGCGGCGCATGAAGTCGGCCATCGTACCGCCGACCAGAGATTGAAATTCGGCCTCGCGCTGAGCGGCGATCTCGGCGTTCGTCGTGCAGCCTGCGGCTGCGAGACATAGGGCAAAGGCCCAATGGAATGCGCTGCGCCGAAGAAGCGCACTCCAACCATCCGAGCGGCTGTGTGGGACAGCCGTGTGGGACGGATTGGCAAATTGAGCGTAAATGTTTGATTTTATTGGCGCGCCCGACACGATTCGAACGTGTGACCTTTGCCTTCGGAGGGCAACGCTCTATCCAC
>Ga0066255_1000856_pt1 | contig 41333 bp, 55 predicted proteins | sample ThiBiot_750_biof_FD_71148 | JGI IMG/M metagenome (GOLD analysis project Ga0066255, IMG submission 71148) | Wastewater bioreactor microbial communities from Cape Town, South Africa - Thiocy_expt_750_biof (version 2) | ecosystem: Engineered > Bioreactor > Thiocyanate-remediating >...
GGCGTCGAAGACGCCCTTTCCCCCACCCTGCCCAGGGCAGGAAGGGGGCGGTGTGTAGGCCCGCGCAGCGGGCAACCAGTCCATGCACACCGCGACACGTCGCCGTGCTGCACACAAGCCCGCAGACTGCCGCCACGTCGGCAGACTGCACACAGCCGGGCCGGCTGGTTCATGCACGCTGCCCCCGCCGTTGGCGGTGGAGAAAGGCGGCTTTGCCGCTACGCAGCCGGCGCGGCCGTCTGGTTGTGCCGCCTGCGGCGGCCGTAGGGCGCTCGCGTTCCGCGCCCGCCCTTGGTGGCATGTCGTCATCGTCCGGTGGCGTTGCTCCACTGCGCACCTTTCGCCTGCCCTAGACGGTAGTCCAGCCATGCCGTCGCTCCAAGGGCCGGGCAAGCCCTGAAATCCTCACCCGTTCGCACTCGCTGCGCTCGCTTGCGCTGCGGCTTCCGGTTTCTCCCTTTCCGCGCCGTCCTGTCCGGCCCACCTACGGGCAATCACGGCGAAAGGCACTCAGCGGAGCAAGGTTCAACACCACAGGAGAAATGCGACATGACTCACCAACAAGTTCAGTTTGAAAAGCCGGCTCAAGCATCTAGCAGAGCAGAGGTTGAAGACCAAGACCAATTCACCACGGATGAACTGCACGAGCTGGATTACGCGCTGGCGAACCTGATCCAAGACAAGGCCGACTACTGCGCGAACGAAGACGGCACCGCCGAGCACATCGAACGACTGGAGGCGCTGCGCGCGAAGGTCGCTTCCCTGATTTCCCTTTCCCTTTAATTGGAGAACACACCATGAATAGCTACGAAGCCAAGCAAGCCGCCCGCAAGGCCCGTTTCGAGGAACGCGCCGAGCAGGCCAGCGCCGAGAGCGCGAGCACCTACAACCGCGCCCGAGACATGGCCCAGGCGATCCCCTTCGGCCAGCCGATCCTTGTCGGCCATCACAGCGAGACGCGCGACCGCAACTATCGTGACCGCATCCATACCACCTATGGCAAAGCCTTCGCCCTGCAAGACAAGGCCAAGCACTACGAGCAGAAAGCGGCGAGCGTGGGCACTGGCGGCATTTCGAGTGACGACCCGGACGCCATCGAGAAGCTGCGCGGCGAACTGGCGAACGTCGAGCAGGCCCAGGAGCGCATGAAGGCCGCGAACAAGGCCATTCGCACCCACAAGACCGAGGAAACACGCATTGCCGCACTGGTGGCCCAGGGCTTGACCGAGGCCCAGGCGGCCGAGCTGCTGAAACCGGACTTCGCGGGCCGCGTCGGCTTCCCGTCCTACGCCTTGAGCAACAACAACGCGAACGCCCGCCGCATCGCTGGCCGCATCGCCGAGCTGGAGAAGCGCCGCCAGCGTGTCGATGTAGAGCAGGAGGCCGAGGGCTACACCTACCGCGAGGACACCGAGGAAAACCGCGTCATGTTCGTGTTCCCCGGCAAGCTCGACGAGGCCACGCGCGCCCTGTTGAAGCGCCACGCCTTCAAATGGTCGCCGTCCCGTGGTGCCTGGGTTCGCCAACTGAACAACGCCGGCATTTGGGCCGGCCAGGAAGTGAAAAAAGCCCTGAATGCGCTTACCAAAGTTGGTGACGTGTAATAGCCAATCTGGTATATTTTGGACTAGGCGCAGTGTCCAATAGGAAGGCCGGAAGCCCGGCCTTCCCATCCTGAAAGGAGGATGACATGCGAATTATCGACGATCTGATCGTGAAGACTGCAACCGCAATCCTGCGCGGCGTCATGGCGGTTGGAGCTGGCCTTGTCTATGTCCAGTTTTTCGCCCTGACCGTCGCCGTTTCGATGGTCGGCACCACCGCCCTGGCGGTGATTCTCGCCGCTGCCAAGGCGGCCATTTTCGGAGGTTGAACAATGGCAACGAAGAAGGCGCACACCGCCGAGCTGATGAAGCTGGCCGGAGAGCTGCCCGCGCTTATCGAGGGATTGGAAGCGGACATTGCCGCCGTGTCCGCTCGCATGGCCGAGCTGAAAAAAGCCGGCCTTGTGTACGCAAGCGAGCACTGGCGCAAGGACGCGAACGACGAGCCGAAATACTTCTATCTGCTGTATCCGCAGAAGCACGGAGAGCCGCGCCGCCGCGACTACATCGGATGCGATACGGCCAAGATTGCCGAAGCCCGCGCCGGCATCGCTCGGGCCAAGGAATACGACGAGCTGGCCGCCCGCCTGTCCAGCCTGTCGGGCCGCGTCCATCACGTCGCTGGCACGCTGCAAGACGCCCGCCGCTACCTCACCAGCAAACGCTAACCCATGCCACGGAGGCAACGACCCATGACCACCACCCTGACCCTGCCCGATGGATTCACCGCCAAGGCGCTGGACGCCGCCGCGTCCGCGCTCGATGCTGTCGCGGACGGCCTGCCCTTCCAGGTCGATGACCTGATCGCCGGAGCAATGGCGCTCGAATGGATGACGACCAACACCGCGCAGCCGGCACAGACCTATGACCTGCTGCACCGTGTCCGCGTCCTCGTGAACGGCCGAGGCTTCGCCCGGACGACCGAGGGACGCGCAGAAGCTGGCCGGCTGGTGCCGATGGTGCGCGCCCTGCGGGCCGAGCACTGACCCGCCACCGGCCGGGCAACCCCCGGCCATTTTTACCCCTTGCGCCGTAATAATAGTAATAGTATTATTACGACTACAACGACGAAAGGAGCGCCGAGACATGGCACTGAACCAGGAAATCAAAGAACGCATCTTTGCCGCCGCCGATGAACTGCACGCGGCCAGCCCGAACGGCGAGTTCCCGAACGTCGAAGCCGTTCGCCAACTCAGCCGCGCCGGCATGAACAACGTGGTCGAGGCCATGAAGGAATGGCGGGCCAAGCAGCGCAAGCAGGTGCAGGCCGTCCGCGAGCCGCTGCCGGCAGAGCTGCACGGCGTCTTGCAGACAGCCGGGCAAAGCCTATGGGAGACGGCGCAGCAACTGGCGAACGAGTCGCTAGAGGCCGCGCGGGCCGCCTTCGAGGCCGAGAAAACCGACCTCACCGAGCTATCGGCGCAGCAGTCGGCCGCCTTTGAGGCGCAGACGGGCGAGCTGGAAGCCGCCCAGGCCCGCATTGTCGAGCTGGAAGCCCAGGCCGCCGCCGCCATCGAGCAGCAGCAGAAGCAAGCCGACGAGCTGGCCGAGCTGCGCACGCAGCACGAAGACAGCCAGCGCCGCGCCACCCTGGCCGAGCAGAAGGCCCAGGAGACGGAGCACCGGGCGGCCGAGCTACGCGCCGAGCTGGATCGAGCGCACCAGGACGCCGACCGCTTGCGCCAGGAACGCGACGAGGCCAAGGCCCGCCGCGATCAAGCCGACGTGCGCGCCGAGGAAGCCGAAGGCGAGCGCGACGACGCCCTGCGCCAACTGGCGGCCGGCAATGCCGAGCTTGCCGGCCTGCGCGCGAAGATGGCCGCCGAGGCCGAGCAGCACGCCGAGCAACGCAAGCGCGCGGCCGAAGAAGTTCACCGCAGCGTCGAACGCATGACCAAGGCCGAGAGCGAGCGCGACAAGGCCCGCGATGCCGCCGCCACGGCCCGCGAGGACGCGGCGAAGCTGCGCGGCGAGCTGGAGGCCGTCAAGACGCAGAACGCCGCCCTGCTGGCCGCCTTGAAGCCCGCAGCGCAGTCGAAGCGCCCGCCGAAGGCTTGACCTTCGCCATTGGTGACGCGATCGCAGCCAGGCCCGGGCGGCCGCGTCACCAATCGAACCCGGCCGCGTGGTGACAGGAAGATCCACCAGGTTGGCCAACTTTGTCACCAATGGCCGCCCCGTAGTGGTGACAGCGCATCGAGCTGGCCAGCTCGCCGGCGTCACCAACGAAGGAGAACAGCATGCAGCACGACCGAACCCGCGCCGCCGTGTCCCGCCAGCTCAAGGGCATGGGCGCGAGCCTGTACGAAGTCGGCATTCGCCACGCAGAGCGCGGCATGCTCAATCGGGAGTGGAGCGAGGCCGACATCATGAAGTCGCTGGACTGGCTCAAGCGCGAGAACTTCAAGGGCTGCGACATCTACGTTCGCCCGGCGCGCTCCGCGCCGAGCCGGCTCATTCTGGTGGACGACTTGAGCATGGGCACGTTGGCCCGGCTCCAGGCCGGCCCCTACTCTGCCGCCGTCACCGTGCAGACCAGTCCGGGCAACTATCAGGCGTGGATCAAGCTGGACGACGACATGCCGGCCGACGTGCGGCGCGAGGTGGCCCGCCATCTTGCGCGCGAGTACGGCGGCGACCCGAATAGCGCCGACTCGGCGCACTACGGCCGGCTGGCCGGCTTCACCAACCGCAAGCCCGAGCACATCGACGCGGCGGGCCGTTCGCCGTTCGTACTGCTGGACAGCTACAACGGCCGCCCGGCCAGTGGCGCGGCCGAGCTGGTGCAGATCGCGCGAGGCGTGATCGAGCGCGAGCGCGAGCAAGCCCGCAGCATGGCCGCGCACGTCCAGCGGGAGGCCCGCAACATGCCCCAGGCCGCGACCAGGACGCCGCAGACGGCCCAAGAGCTGGCCGAGTGGTATCGCAGCCTATGGCATAGCCTGAAAACGCAGTTCGGCGGCGACTTCGACGCCAGCCGGGCCGACTGGATGGCCGCCGTCGCCATGTTCCGCAAGGGCTACGCCTTCCAGGACGTGGCCGACGCCATCGCGCAGCACAGCCCAGGAATCGACGGCCGCAAGGGCGCGGCCGTGGCCGACTACGTGACCAGGACGGCCGGCAAGGCCGAAATCTGGCACGAGCTGAAAGCCCAGGGCGCAGACTATGCCGACGTGGCCGACGCGCTGCTGTCACTCGCCCAGGATCGCGCGCAGAACCGGCCCTAGCCTCGGCTGGCTTGTGGATAAGCCTGTTGATGGCCGAAGTTATCCACGATGAACTTGTCTTGCCTAAGAAGGCCAGCCGAATCAAGGGCTTGCGTATCCAATCCACAGAACGGCGCGATGAATCTATCTTGCGCCCTGCGCTGAAACTGTCTTGCCGCTACGCTGAAACTGTCTTGCGACGGCGCGGCCAGGATGGCCGGAAAGCCTTACAGGACAAGGCTTTGCGAGCGTTCGCGCACCCATCCCCCTATAGCTTTTGCCTGTAGGTTTTTCTTTCCTATAAATATTTATTGCCTGTAGTGGGAGCGCCCGGAATTGTGGACATTCCGGCGAGCTGCGGGCCGGGCGGATCACACACCGCCCTCGCGCGGGCCTGCGGCCCTTCGGGGAGAAAGGCGTCTTCGACGCTTGAACCCCCTACCCTACCCTTCCCCCTTTGAACCATCGCCTGGACGCGCAGACGGGCCGCCTGCGCACGTTCTCGCCCTTGGTGGACCTACCCCACACGCTCGCGCCTTTGCCCTTCTGGCGGCCTTCTACGGCCTTTTGCGCTGCGCTCGTTTTCTGGCTTTCGTCTGCGTGCATGAAACCGCTGTTTTTCCTAGTGCGCTGGTGCGCCGCTCGCGTTTCTTGTTGTTTTCATGTTGTTTTCTACCTGTTGCATTTCCTGTTTTCTCGGTGTTATACTTCGAGCACGGCCACCTTCGGCCGTTCAACCAGGAGAAACCGACATGCAGAAAAACGTCTTCGTGGGCAATCTCGCCAAGGCCGTTGTCGTCAGCGGCAACGGTGATCGCGCCGTCGCACGCTTCACCCTCATTTCCAACGAATACGCCGGCAAGGACAAGGAAACCGGCGAGGCGCGCGAACGCTCGGTGTCGATCCAGTTCACCGCCTTCCGGGCCAAGGCCGAGGCCATCGCCAAGAACGCGATGAAGGGCGATCAACTGATCGTTGACTACCGCATCGAGAACAACAACTTCCAGAAGGATGGCGAGGACGTGTACGGCTACAACTTCGTGGTGGAGGACTTCACTTTCGGCGCTCCGGGCAAGGAGAAGCGCGAACAGTTCCGGGCGGGCCAATGAATGACAGCCGCCACCCCAAGGATGAGCGAAGCGGAGTTCGCCCGCGTCGCTGCGACGTGTAGCAAGTGGTCGGAGCGTTCCTTGGGTGTAGCGCGTGCCCTACTGGTCGAAGGTGTGCCGCTGTCCGATGCGGCAGCGGCGCACGAAATGTCCAGGCAGCAGGCGAACGTCGTTCGCAACCGCTTCATGGCGAAGGCCGAGAAGCAGCGCGTCGATGCGTTCATGGCACGCGAGAAGCCCAAGCTGGCCGCCACCGTCTTGGAGCCGTTCGACCAGGACATGCGAACCCTACGGGACAAGGGCTACACGATCCGCCAGATCGTCGCATTCCTGCGCGAACAAGGCATTGAAACCTCAGTGACAACCGTCCGCAATTTCTTGAAGGAGTAACCGGGCATGAAAACGTTAGTTCTTGCGAACCAGAAAGGCGGAGTCGGCAAGTCGGCCGTCGCCGTCCAGTTCGCCTACTACCTCGCCGACGTGCTGAAAAAGCGCGTCCTCGTGATCGACTTTGACCACCAACGCAACACGTCGAAAGCCATCCGCACGGGCGGCCTCGCGACCGTGTCCGCCATCACCAGCAGCCGCCTTCTGACCTCGAAGACCGACGCCGCGAGCATCGAGCACGCTGATTTTGTCTTGGTGCCCGGCGATGCCGAGCTTATCAAGATGGAGAAGCAGGCCGCCGAGCACAACAAGTTCGCCACGAACCTTTATACGTTCCTGGCCGACATTGCCGACCGCTTCGATGTGTGCGTCATCGACACCAACCCGAACCCGGACATTCGTCAACTGGCGAGCCTCGTCGTCGGCGACTTCGTGCTGTCTCCGCTCCAGCTCAACCAGGAAGCCATCGACGGCATCGGCGACTTGTTGAATCACGACAACATCGGGATTCGCAAGATCAAGGCGACCATCAACAAGAAGCTGGAGCTGATCGGCATCCTTCCCAACATCGTGGAGCCGACCCCCTTCCAGCGCGAGAACCTGCGCGACCTGTCGGCCGCCTTCGCCAAGCTGCTGATTCCCCTCGGTGCCGGCTTTGCCGCCATCAAGAAGACGACCGCCATTCCAGAAGCGCAAGCCGCTGGCCTGCCCGTCTGGAAGCTCGGCAAGAGCAGCGCCCGCGAAGCCTGGGCGCACATCCGCCCCGTGTTCTCCAAGATCGCCACGCAAATGGGAGTTGAGTAATGGCACTTGACCTGTCCGCACTGGAAGAAAAGCCCGTCCCGGCCGGCCCCGCAGCCGCGCAGCCGGACGGCAAGGCGATGCGCGTCAAGCTGACCGACATCGAACCCGATCCGAACCAGCCGCGCACCGAGAAGAAGCCGGAGGAAATCGAGGAAATCGGCCAGAACATCAAGGAACGGGGCGTGAAGCTGCCCATTTCCGTGAAGCCGCACCCGACGAAGCCCGGCAAGTGGATCATCAACGACGGCGAGCTGCGCTATCTCGGTTCGGAGTGGGCCAAGGTCGAAGACATCCCCGTGGTTGTCGATGAAGACTTTGACGACTTCGACCAAGTGAACGCGAACGAAAAACGCTTCGCGCTGCGCCCGATGGAACTCGCCAAGTTCATCAAGCGCAAGCTGGACGAAGGCGTGAAGAAGGGCGAAGTCGCCCGCCGCCTGGGCAAGCCGGCGAACGCCATCACCGAGCTGCTGGCACTGGTCGAAGCGCCCGCCTGCATCGAGGCCGTCTATACGTCCGGCCGCTGCACGTCGCCGAAGACTCTCTACGAGCTGCGCGCACTCGCCGAGAAGTTCCCCGAGCAGGTGCAGGAGTGGTGCGACACGGCCGAGGACATCACGCGCCGGAGCGTGGCCGACCTGGGCGACGTGCTCAAAGGCAAGAAGAAGCCAGCCGCTCCCTTGCCCTCGCCTGCCGACGCTGGCGGCACCGACACGGGCGGCGGCGCTGGAGCTGGCACCGAAGGCGGCGACGGCGACCCGGAAAAATTTCGTCATGACGAAATTTCGGGCGGCAACCAAGGCAGCACCAACAAGCAAGGCACCGAGCCGAAGGCCAAGCCGAAGGCGACCCCCGGCACCGATGGCGGCACCGATGGCGACGACACGGGCGCGGGAGGCACTGAACCCGGCGACCTGGGCGAGTTGACCAGTTGGCCGCGTGGCAAGGCCGTATCCGACCCGGACGCCATGAAAAAGCCGCTGTTGCTGGTCGAGTACGAAGGGCGCGCGGCGGCTGTCCTGCTGAATCGTCGGCCGACCACGCCCGGCCTGATCCGCATCCGCTACGAGGATGGCGGCGGCGATGATGAAGTCGATGCCGGCCGCTGCAAGATCAACCTCTTGACGGAGAGCGACAAATGAGCCGGCACAGCGGCGCAGCCGCCTTTCCCCACCCCGCCCGCAAGGGCGGAAGGGGGCGGCGTGCTACATCGTGGCCCGGCCGTGCCTGGGCTGTACTGGCCGCGCTGATCGTCTGCGGGCTGGCCGTGGCGTTTGCTGTCGGCAGACAGCAAGCCCACGCAGCGCAGCCGGAGGAAGCCTGCGACCTTCACTTTTCCAACGGCACGACCCTGGCGGGCGTGCCCGTTGCGAAAACAGCCGAGCAGCAGGCGAGGGGACTTGCCAAGCGTGACGACGTAGGGCGGGGCATGTTGTTCACCTGGGCGAAGGCGGAACCGCGCGTGTTCTGGATGCGAGATACCCGCGTTCCTTTGTCCATCGGGTTCTTTGACGACACGGGGCTTTTGTTTGCCATCGAGGACATGCAGCCGGAAACCGACGACTACCATTTCTCGATCAAGCCAGCATCCGACGCGCTGGAACTTGCACGAGGGCAGTTCCAGGCGCACGGATTGAAAGAGGGTGTCCGACTGACCGGGCGAACTTGTTCACCGCTGTAGGCCACGTTTCGATGCCAAGCAAAAGCCGCCGTAAGGCGGCTTTTTCGTTCCCATCACGAAATTCTTCCGTGAGTGTCGGGCGCAAGACCGCGTTTCCCGACAAAAGAGGGCCAAAACTTCGTCATGACGAAAAGAGTGTGGGGGGGTGTGGGCTAATGCAGGATAGGCTAACGCCGGTAGTGTGTGCTACACTACGTTTGCACATTGACCCCCCCACCCCGATTAGGAGGCACCTATGCCGCGCAAGGCCGAGATTGGGGCGACACGAGATAGCTACGTATATCGTCTTCGCGTACCCGCTCCGTTGAAGGCGCAATGGGACGAGCATTGCGCCAAGCAAGACAAGAATCCGTCCGTGGTGATGCGGGCGCTGATGCGCTACATCATCCAGGACGACATGCCGCCCGACGTTCGCCGCTGGATTGCAGAGCAAACCGAGGGCGAGCCGGACGACGGGCCGAAAGAACGCCTTGAAGTCCGTTTCACTCCGACCGAGTTCCAGGGCATCACGGCCCGTTCCGAGGCCGAGGGCTGTTCGCCGCAGCGTTGGGTTATCAACTGCGTGCGCGCGAGCCTCACGCACGAACCGCAGTTCACGATGGAGACGACGAAAGCCCTATGGGAGTCGTCCTACCAGCTTCGGGCCATCGGTCGGAATCTGAACCAGATCGCCAAGCGGTTGAACGAAGGCAAGCCGGCGAACATCAAGACCGAACAGATAGAGAAGCTGGCGACGTACATCTACCGGCATACCGATAAGGTGGCGGCCGTACAGGACGCCAGCCTTAGCCGTTGGGGCATCCAGGTGAAGGGGGCCGGCGATGGCGAAGCGTGAGATTGACGGCGTTATCAAGGATTGGGGCGAACGCGCGGATTACGGCCGCGTCCAGGGCCGCAAGGGTAAGAACATCGCGGGCGGGCGCTATGCCAAAGCCGCGCCGACCAAGAGGCCGGCCGGGCGTGAAAAGCTGGCGGCGACCGTGCGCAAGGCTCCCGAAGTCATGGTGAAGATTTCGGGCGGCGGTAAGGACATGCGCAGCATCAAGGCGCACATGGACTACATATCGCGGAACGGGGCCGTCGAGCTGGAGGACGAGCAGGGCAGGGTTCACCAGGGCAAGGAAGACGTGCGAGCTGTCCGCGACGACTGGCGCGGCGGTGGCATCCCCTACGAAGATGGCAAGAAGCGCGAGGCGTTCAACATCGTGCTGTCCATGCCGCCCGGCACCGACCGGGCTTCGGTGAAGAATGCAGCCCGCGCCTTCGCGGCCGAGCTGTTCGGCAATCACCAGTACGTTTTTGCCGCACACGACGACGAGAAGCACCCGCACGTTCACCTAGCCGTCAAGGCTGTTGACCTGGACGGCGTGAGGCTCAACCCGCGCAAGGCCGACTTGCAGCACTGGCGCGAGACGTTCGCCGAGAAGTTGCGGGAGCAGGGCATCGAGGCCAACGCAACGCCCAGGAAGGTGCGGGGCGTGGTGCAGAAGGCCGAGAAGCAGGCCGTCCGTCACATCGACCGAGAACACGCCAAAGGCAGGCGCAAGGCACCGGCCCGCGTGTCCGCCTCGCAGCGTGAGGCGGCCGAGCTGGAGGCGAGGGCAGGGCGCAAGCACGTCAACCCGGCGCACGACAACATCATCGCGCAGCGCAAGAGCGTGCAGCACGATTTCGGCACGGTGGCGCGGGCGCTGGCAACCGGCGACCAGGACGACAAACGCCTAGCGGTCGAGGTTGTCCAGTTCGTCAAGCAGATGCCGCCGATTAAGACGCGGCACGCGGAGCAGGTCGAGGCGTTGCAGCGGGCAACGGTGCAGCAGGGCGGGCAGGGCGTCGAGCAGACGCAGCAGCCAGGGAAGCCAAGCCCGGAGCAGGGCAGGGCAGAGGATAAGGGGCGCGGGCGTTGATGGTGACAGGAAGATCCACCAGGTTGGTGGATTCTGTCACCAACGGCCTTGACACAACTTCGCTTATAAGCGAAAATAAAGCATGTTCGAGATAAAGCACTACATCACCGGCGACGGCCGCGACGTGTTCGAGGACTGGCGCGACAAGGTGAAGGACAGCAAGGCGAAGATTGCCATCGACCGGCGCATTTACCGCGCCGAGCTTGGCAACTTCGGCGACCACAAGCCATGCAGGGAAGGGGTGTGGGAGCTTCGTATCGACGTAGGGCCGGGCTACCGCGTCTATTACGCGCAGGCCGGGCAAACCGTGGTCTTGTTGCTTTGCGGCGGCATCAAGCGTTCGCAGGACGCCGACATATCGAAGGCGTGCGAATACTGGAAGGACTGGCAGCGCAGCAACGTGAAACAGGAGAAAGAGCGATGAAAGATCGAGCACATGACGACGCGATGGCCGAAGTCTTCCGCAAAGACCCGGCCTATGCGGTGGAGCTGCTGAACAGCATTCTTGAAGACGGCGACCAGGGCGAGCTACTGATCGCGCTTCGCCAGATGACGAAGGCATTCGGTGGCGTGTCCAAGGTGGCAGAGAAGGCGCAGCTCAACGGCACGCACATCTACCGCACGCTGTCCGCGAAGGGCAACCCGGAGATTCGCAGCCTGTCGGCGATTCTCAAGACGATGGGCCTGCGTCTCGCGGTGCAGCCCATCCAGCACCCGGCAGCGCACGCCTGAACGCCGCGCCGCGTTGGTGACGCGGCCGAGCTGGCCAGGAGCTGCGGCTGTCGCCAAAGAAAAAGCGCGGCAATGCCGCGCTTTTTCTGGCCCTTGAGGGGCGTACTACTTCTCGGGGTAGCTGGTGCCGTCGATTTTGACCGAGGCCCACCCGGAGATTTTTTTGGCAGTCTTCACGGCCTTGTCGAAATCCTTGTGCGTGTCGCGCAGCAAGTCGCCAGTGCGGGCATTCCAGAAGTGGCCGCCCTCGTCCTGATAGCCTTCTGGTAGCTTGTCGCGCAAAGCGTTCATACGCTTCTGCACGTTGGCTGTCATCTGGTAGGCGATCATCACGGCGTTGTTCACTTTGACGAGTGATTCGGGCGTCAGCAACTCTGCACCGTCGAACACGTCGTAAATCACCTTCGTGTAGCTTTGCTGCGTTGACAAGAACCGCTCGGCTTCTTGCTGGAGCGTGACCAGCTCGGCGACGAGTTCAGGCGTCAGGGCGGGAGCTTTCGTGTCCGTCATGTCGCTTACTCCTGGCCGGCCGGGCTGTCGAAGAACGACGGCCCAGGCGAAGCATCCACTACCGTGAACGAATAACCGAAATCATCATCGTGAGAGCTGCCTTTCACGTCACCGGCTCGAAGCCGCGCGAGCACGGTTTCGAGCTGGTCGATGATGGCCTTACGGTCGCTATGTCGGGTTCCTTGCAGCCGGACGACAACCTGCTGCAACGGGTAGGCATGTTCAACCCATTCGGCACTTGTCATTAGTTTCCACCTCCCCAGGAATTGCGGCGGCGTTCCTCGTCCTCGCGGGCGATGCGCTCGTTGTATTCGCGCAAGGCTTGCTCGTAGTTAGCCGGATCGACCCAGAAGCCGCCACGCTCGGGCGTGCCCACGTAGCGGGCCGCCACGCCTTTCAGATCGGTGTAGGCGTTATTGTTGTAGGCCGTGCAGTAGCTCGGCATCGCGTTGCTGACGATCCGCACGTCGCTGTCCCAATTCCAGACCATCAACGACGCATTGAGCGAGGCTGCATCGCAACGGCCTGCACCGTTGCTGATGTCGTTCACGAGCTGGCGCATCTTCTCGTCCTGGCTCGCGGCCGGGCAAAGGTTCAGGAAGTTGCGGCGCGCTTTCAGCGTGTCCGACAGCTTCTTGTGGCTGATCGAGAAGTACCGCTTCAACGACGGCGCGCACTCGCTCGGCCGCGTGCCGGAAGACAAGCACAAGACGGCTTCGCACGCGAGGCGCACGTCGCCAGTGAAAAGGCCATCGTCGGCCTGGGCCGCCGTGGCGCTGAACATGCCCGCGAGCGCGAGCGGCAAAAGGGCGAGCTTCTTCATAGTCGATTCCTCCTTACTGGTTGAAAACCTCGATTTCCACGCGGCGGTTCTGCGCGCGGCCAACGGCCGTGCCGCCTTCCGCTACATGGTCGCCACCCGACAGGTAGTTGACCGATACCTTCGTCGCGGGAACTCCACGGGCCACCAAGTAGTTCATGGCGGCTTGTGCGCGCTTGAGCGCGATACGCTCATCGCCAGCACTCGGGCGCTCGGCATCCGTGCGGCCCCTGACCTCGATCCGGCGAACATTCGCCAGGAGCGGCAGAAGCTCGGCTTCCTGGGCCGCCGTGGGCTGGAAGTGTGCCGAGTTGAAAGGGAAATGAACCGTGACCGTGTGCGAAACCGGCGCGGGCGGCGGCGCTGGATGCACGACGGCCGGCACTGCGGCCGGCCGGCGTTCCAGTTCTCGCACTCGTTGCTTCGTTTCGGCCAGATCGGCCCGGAGGGACAGCACGGAGGCGGTTTCCGCGTCATTCACCGCCGTGCGGTTCGTGCCGTCCACGGTCGGCGGTTTAGGTGGCGTCGAGCACGCGGCAAGCATGGCGGCACAACTGATGATGACCAATCTACGCATTTTGAACCCCTTAGTTGGTGACTTTTGCGAACCAAAATTATACATCTTGGTAGCGTTTGAGGATAGGCGCGGCGCTGAAATTGTCTTGCCCGACATGCGTCGAGCTGTCCAGGTCGGCCGACGTGCCGGCATTGGTGACAAACAGATCCACCAGGTTGGATGCGTTTGTCACCACACACGGGAGCTGCGCAGCGTGCCGATGGTGACGGCCGCCGCCACTGGCCGGGCTGGCCGTGTCACCACGTCCGGGCGATTGGTGACGGATCTCGCCGGCGCCGGCGGCGGAACTGTCACCAACGAAAGAGGCGGGCAAAAAAATGGTGACATCGAGCGCGCATCGAGGCGGCCGCGGCGTCACCATCAATAGACTGGCGCTATCAGAATCCACCGGTCATTTTACATAATCTATATTATATGTAGTAGGCTAAAGCCTTGTCGCGCAAGGCTTTTTGCCGTCTGCAAGACAGTTTCAGCGCGTTATGCGAAGCGCCAAACCACGGACGCGATGCCGATTGCGACCACGGCCGCGATGATCCCGAGCATCCCGAACAACAGCCGCAAGCCCAGGCGGCCGAAGACGTAGCCACCGGCCGAAGCGGCTACCAGGATGACGGCCAAGCGGCCCATCTTGGGCCACGCTGCACCCACGCCGAACAGCGAAGCCGCCACAAGGCCGGCGACCAGGAAGGCGGCGAAACCAACGGCTGCATAGAAGTAGTCGAACTGGTTCGCCGTCATCGTCTTCACTCCGCTTTGACCTTCCCAAGAATGAAGCGGTCGCGGTTGTACTCGACCACATCACGATGTTGCTTGAAGGCTTCCGAAACGGCTTCTGTTAAGCCTTTTGTCGCCCCTGCAACACGCTCCAGCACGACACGTTCGGGCGTTCCTGGCGTGGTTTGCTCGGCTGCGATTTGCTCGCAGATTTCGATCAACCCCGCCTTCACGCCTTCGAGAAGGTTCGTTTCCATCTTCACGAGCGTAGCGACTACTTCATCGCACACGGAGATAGCGGCGAGCTGCCGCTGATCGCCATTTGCTTGAATCGCGGCGAGAGCTTGCCTCACCGCTTCGTCGTACTTGCCTTTCAGTTCGGACGACTTCATCGCGTGCGCTCCGCATTCCGTTCGACCTGGGGCCGCGTCTTCTCGGGCTGCTGCTGCGTCGTCGGTGCGGCCTTGTCGTACACCGGCACCGAGGGCACCTTGCCGGCCTTCTCGCGCTGTTCCAGCCGCTCGTTGATGGCCTTCATGATCGCGTCCCGTTGCTTCGGGTCTTTGACCTTCTCGGCCAGCACTTCGGCGGCGACGGCGGCCACCACCTTGGCCTTGTCCGACCGCTCAGGCGCTTTTTCAGGCTGCGGCGCGGCCTGGCCCTTGCCCGCGTCCTGCTGCGCGCCCTGGCGGGCTTTCTGCGCGTCCTGGCGCGTCTGCGTGGCCTCGTGCTCGACTACGTTCTTCGAGCGCAGATCGCGGCGGGCTTCCAGCTCCTTCAAGTCCTTCTCCTGCGGCTTGAAGCCGCGAACCTCGATGCCGCGAAGGTTCGCTTCCATCCAGACCTCGCGCTGGAAGTCGGGATGACCGGAAACGCGAATGGTCTTCCAGCCCTTCGCCTCGGCCATCGTCGCCATTGCGTGCGCGACACGCTCATCGTTCGACGCGGACACCATGCGCGGGCCTTTGTCCTTGAAGGCCACGCGCTGCGGCTGATCCTTGAAATGGAACTTCGCGCCGGAAACGCGGAACTGCTGGTGAACCTGCTGCATGAGTTCCACTTGCCGGTTCTTCTCGCGCTCGGTCGATACCTGTTCCGGGTAGGCAGTATCCGCGCCCGTGCGCTCGGCGATGCGGTTCGCGTCGTCTTGCTCCTGCGCCTTCTCGGACAGGTTCTCAACCTTGATGCGCTTGCCCTCGGCCTGCTGCCCGAGCTGGTTTTGCTCGGCCGCTAGACGCTGCTGCTTCTCGACCTCGCGCATGCGCGCCACGCGGGCCAGTGCCTCGTCCACGTTGATTTCTTCGAGCTTTTCCGGCTCGTGCGACACGACGTTTTTCTCGGTCGGATCGTCCGGTTGCATGCGGTCAAACTCGGCCTGCTTACGATCCTCCTTTTCGGCTATGCGACGGGCGTTTTCCTCGGGAGAAAGGCCGTACTCATTCGCCAACGCCGCGCCTTTCAGCGTGCCCTTCTCGGCCTCAGCTTCACGAATTGCCTTCGCATTTTTTTCGCCGACTGCGTTCTCCAGGTCGATGTCATCAAGACCCTTGAGTTTCGCCACGGTCTTGTTGTCCTTCGTGAACGACACGTTGTAGGCGGGCTGGCCGTCCTTCTCGCCGCGTTCGTACTTCACCGCCGTGGCCGGCTTGCCGTCAATCTCGATGATGCCGACAGCAGGGCCGCGCATCGAGGCGTTCAGCTCGGTTGTCACTTGCTTGAGTCCGTCGATTTGCTTCTTCAAGTTCGCATCGACTTCGGGCGCGTTGCCCTTGTTGATTTCAGCCATGTTCGCGCCCCTTAACGTTCGATGCCCTTGTCAGCCTGCTTCGCAGGCTGCGCCTTGGTCGGTGCCGGCTTCGCGGCCTGCTGCGCCGCTTGCTCGCGCGGCTCGAAAGCCTGCTTCGTCACGGCTTCCATGTGCTTCAAGAACGCGGCCCGCTGGTTCGCGTTCTTGATGTTGCCGGCCGCGTATTCCTGCGCCTGGGCAAGCAACGCTTCGGGCTTCATCGTCTCCTTCGCTTCCTTGGCCTTCGGTGCTTGGTCGCGCTGTTGGCCCTGCGCCTGATCGGCCGTCGCTTCCTTCGGCTTGAACGGGTACGCCTTCGCCTTGTCGCCCGTGTAGTGAATCTGGACGTTGAAGCCGTTGAGCTGCTTCTTCGCGTCCAGCATCGCCAGCGTGGAGCCTTGCAGCTCCACCTTGTCCTTCGGATGCACTACCGCGTAGCTGCGATCCTTGCCCACGGCCTGCACGATGAACTTGTCGTTGTTCAGGACAACGGGGCCGTAGTAGCTGCCGTTCTCCTTCGCAGCGGCAATACCGGCGCGAACTTCCTTGCCGGCGTCGTCTTTCAGCCGGTTGCCGTCAGCGTCTTTCGGGGAAAGTTTGTTGACCGCGTAGTCCCGAACTTCCTTCGGAACTTCCTCGATCTTCATCAGGTAGTCGCCCACCTGGGGGCGCTGCTTCGCGGGTTGCTTGGCCGGTGCGTTGTCGCCGGCAGGGATGGTGCGGTCATTCATGGTGAAGGCTCCTATGGAGTTCAAAAAATGCGACTTGCGGTGAAGTCGCCCTTGGGCTGCGCCCGTTTTGGTAGTTGCCGACGTTCATCGACACATACCAAATTCATGCCTTAACCAGCATTCTTCGTTGAAGGCAGGGGCTTGTCAAGCACGCCTAAATCCAGTAAAGGCGCGCGAGACTCGGTTTCCGGTGCCGGCGCATCGTCCAGCATCGGCGGTTCTTCCATCGCATCGAGGGCGGCCAGCATGTCCGCCTCGTCCGGCATCCCGTCGTCGCCGGGCATGGCCGCGTCCATCATTGCGGCCAGCTCGTCGTCGCTCGGCAGATCGTCCAGGCCGTCCGGCAAGACAGTTTCATCGTCCGCCGTGTCGTCGGCTTCGGCCACCGTCGCCGGCAGCGCCTGGGGCGCTTCCTGGGCGTCCTGGGCGGCATTCGCGTCGTCGTCGGTGTCCACGTCCACCGCGATGGCGTTCTGCGCTGTATCCGCGTCCAGGGCCGTGTCCAGCACGTTGTCCAGCTCGGCCCCGTCGTCTGCCTCGGCCTGGGCGGCTGCATCGACGCCGGCATCCGGTTCGGCATCGAGCGCGGCCAGCTCGTCGTCGCTTGGCCGCTCGCCGATGCCGTCGTCGCCGATTTCCTCGTCGTCGTACTCGTTCACGGCGTCCAGGGCGTCGAAGAATCCGTTCACGAAGTCTTCGACCTGTTCGGGCGCGATGCCTTCGCTACCGCTCGCCACCTTGAGCGCCGAAGTGTCCAGGGCCAGCTTGCGAAGGTCGATGCCCTTCTCGACATCGGCCGTCGTCAGCTCGCGGATACGCGACTGAACGACAGCTTCGTGCAAGTCGAGATCGAGCGACGGCACAGGCGAAGCCAGCTCGCCGGAACCCCACACGTCTTCAAGCTGCTTCTTCGACGGCAGCTTGCGGCCGAGCTTCGCCAGCGTAGGCGACACCGATTTGAGCCGATCCATGAAAGCGTGATCGGCGTAGTAGGCGATCTTCTCGCAGCGAATCGGCTTCGTGTTTTCCAGACTGATGATTTGCTCGCGCTGGCTCATTTCCTTGAGTTCCTGCGGCAGCATCAAAGCCCGGCGCTGGCCGGCACCCTCGCCGATGGACTCGGAAAGGCTGGTGCCGCCCCGGCCGTTGCTCTTGTTCTTCGAGTGAACCGTCATGTAGCCCAGGGCTTCCGAATACTCGTTCGCGTCCCGTTGCTCCCGTGGCGTGTAGAAAATCTGGCACGCATGGTTCGTCACGAAGGTACGCGCGTTCTCGCGGCCGTAGCCCTTCGGCGGCTCGGCTTCGAGCTGGCCCGGCGACTGGATGATCGTCAGCAGGCGCAGGCCATAGCCGGCCATGTAGCTGTTGGCCTTGTCGATGATGCCGATCCGGCCGGCGGCGGTGAACTCGTCGGCCAGGATCAAGCATTGGTATTTCAGCTCGGGCGTGGCGTGCAGAAGCTGGTTCGTGTTCAGGTTCACCAGTTGGGTGTAGAACAGATTGATGAGCAGCTTCGCCTCGGCCAGCTTGTTGGCCGGAATGCCCAGGTAGATCGACATGCGCCGCTTGCGCACGTCGCGCAAGTCGAAGTCGTTCGCCGACGTGGCCGCGTCCACGATGGGGCTGGCCCACATCGTCAACGGCACGTTGAACGTCGCCATGATGGACGACAGCGTGTTGTCCGAGGTGGACGTGAAGCGGTTGATCGCATCGACGCATTCACTCGACAGCGGCGGCAAGCCTTCGCCGTCCCACTCGGTCACGGGAACGAGCGTCTTCGCAATCTCGCCCGTTTCCTCGTCCACTTCCTCAACCTCGCGGTAGTTCCGCTGGTTGATGATGCCTTGCAAGTGATCCTTGATCGGCTGGCCCTTGCCCGACGACTGGCGCAGCAGCTCCCCGATGGTTCGCGGCAGCGTGGGCGTCTCGCACAGGTACAGCGTCAGGCCCAGGAACAGGTTTCGCGCCGCATCATCGAAAAACGCATCGCGGCCTTCGCCCGGATAGAGCGAGTAGCCAATCGCCAGGATGTCCGTCACGCGCATGCGCGGATCGTCGCTGATGTACCCCAGGGGGTTGTATCGGTGCGTCTTGCCGTTCAGCGGGTTGCCCTCGGCGTCCTCGGCAATCGAGAACGGGTTGAACAGATAGACCTCTTGCCCCCACTTCCTGCGGAACTTGGACGTGATGAGGAAGTTTTCCAGCTTCACGTCCATTGCCACGACCGACTCGGCCCAATTGAGCAGGTTCGGGATGACGATGCCGACGCCCTTACCCGAGCGAGTCGGCGCGGCCAGCAGCACGAATTGCATGCCGGCGAACATCAGGAAGCGGTTCTTCCACTTCCCGATGATGATGCCGGTCTTGTCGAACAGCCCGGCCTTGGCAATCTCCGGCGTCTTGGCGAAGCGGGCTTCGCCGTGCAGCGTCCGCACGTCGCGCAGCGCCGCAATCGTCAGCACGATGGGCACGCCGTAGCCCACGGCCGCCGCCACGATCATGGACACCGTGAGGCGCTTCGCCACGACCGGATCGTTTTGGTAGAACTGCCAGTACGTCCACCACGTCGAAAAGTCGGTCTTGCCGAACGGGTTCGCCTTGCTGAACAGGAAGAAGACGAACCCCGACAGCCACACGATGCCCACCGTCGCGGCGATGAACACGGCCAACCCGAACAGCCACTTCACCCACTTAGGCATTTCCATATCAATCCCCTTTGGTGACAGGCCGACGACCTGGCCAGCTCGCCGGCGTCACCATCCAGAAAAACAAAATGGTGACGAACAGATCCACCAGGTTGGATGCGTTCGTCACCACCGCAGCGGCTTTGCCGCCTTTCCCCACCCCGGCCAGGGGCCGGAGGGGGCGGCGTGCATGATTGGCGACAGGCGCAGCTCCTCGATCGCGCGGGCCTGTCACCATCGCCCTACGCATCGGCCGGAGCCGGTGCGCGTTTCAGCTTCGGCTCGTACCACAGCTCGGTGATGTGGCGGCCGAAGTCGCCGTACACGTCGTTATGCACATGCACCACGACATCCACCACCATGTAGAGCAGGCGACGGATGACCGCATAGGGAAGCGTCCGGCCCTGGCGGTTCTGGAGCACCATCAAGCCCAGGCGCTCGAACGTCAGTTCGGCGGAACCGGCGTGGCAGCTCGTGATGCTGCCGCCGTGGCCCGAGGCGGCCACGTTGATGAAGTCGAACGTCTCGCCGCTGCGCAGCTCGGCCAGCAGGATGCGAGTCGGCTTCATGCGCAAGCAGCTCTTGAGCAGCGCCGCCGCCGTCACGGGCGCGTTTTCTTCTTCCTTCGCCTCGGACGGGTAGAACAGATGGACGTGGTTCGGATGGTTCGGCAAGAACAGCTCGGGCACGTCTTCAATCGTGATGATGCGTTGATCCTGGGGAATCTCCTGCATCAGCGCCTTCATGAAGGTGGTCTTACCCGAGCCGGTTTCGCCGGCCACCACGATGACCTTTTCGAGCTGGACGGCCCGACGCAGGAAGCCGACGTAATCGTGCTTTTCCTTGAGCTGCAAAAGCTCCAGCTCGTCGGGACTCAGTTCGGCGCTGATCGGCCGAATGTGAGCGAAGAAGTCTTGCTTCGCGTAGTCGTCCAGCGTGCGAACCGTGAAGGACGGCTTTCGGATCGTGACCGAAATCGTTCCTTGCTCGCACGCGGGCGGCATCACGATTTGCACGCGCTCGCCTTGCGGCAGGATGGCCGAGAGGATCGGCCGCACGTCCGACACGTCGTTGGATGAGAACTTGGCGACGGCCGTCGCCAGCGAACGCAGATGCTCGTAAGTGAGAGCCGGCGCTTCGTGCCGTTCCCACTTGCAAGCCCTTTCGCACCACACTTCACCCGGCCGGTTCACGCAGACTTCCGTGATGGCCGGATCGCTCATCCAGGTGGCGAGCGGTTGAAGGTGGAAATCGACCGAAGTCGCGCGGTTCAGCGAGGCCGCGAGGTATTCACTGGTTGGTTGCTGCGACATCGTACACGCTCGAAAAGTCCAGATCGCGGGCGATATAGACACCGACTTGCTCGCCCTGATTCTTGTAGAGGGTTGGCGGAATGTTGATGGTGTTCTTCAACGCTTCCGCCGCCATGTTTTGGGTGGCCTCGCCCGTGCTGCTGAAATTGATTTGGCCGCTGTTGTTGTTTGTGCCCTGGGTGGCATACCGTGCAACGTCATCGACCAGACTCAGCATCAGCGCGCCGCCCATCCGCTGCCAGAAGTGGTTATCAATGTAGCCCGGCAGGCCCGCGCCGCCGAGCGGATCGGTGCCTGGGGAATCCAGGTTGATGACCACGCCGTTCGGCGTCTTGATGCGCGACCACAGCACGAAGATGCGAGCCATGCCCTGACGCATGTTCGATTGGTACTCGCCCGAAATGGTCGAGCCGCGTTCGACCAGCAGCACCTTGCCGTTGTCGCTGTAGATGTTGCGCGTCACGACGCAGGCCGTCATGCCGGGCACCGTGCTATCGAGCTTCGTTTGCAGCGCGCAGTCGATGAAGCTGCCTTTCGCCAAGATGAAGTTGCGATTGCCCAAGTGCCCGGCCTTGCGCGACGGCGTGCGCGTCGAAGACAGCAGGGCCGAGAGGCCGCCACCTTCGGGCGGCGGTGCAGCGCGGCCCGGCTGGCCGCCCGCATCCGCGCCCGTGTCGCCCTTCTGCGCGACAGCCATCAGGCCCGAGCCTGACTTGTCCAGCGAAGGCGCGGGCCGTTGCTGGCCGCTGCCGCCCGCATCGCCCGGCAGAGGCGGTGCGCTCGCCTGCCCTGCCCCACTCGGCGCAGGAACGACCGGCACCGGAGCCGCAGGGGCCGGCGCAGCTCCAGGCAGCTCGGGCGGATCGGTGAAGGTGCGCGCCGGCACGGCGCTGGTGAGTTGCATCGCCTTGGCTTGCTGCGCGTCCGCCTCGCGGTCGGCGCGCTGCTTGTGCTTCCAGTAGGCCGCACCGCCGCCCAGGCCAACGACCAGGAGCAGCACCACGACGATGAGGCCACGCTTCGCAGTCGATGGCCCGTGATCGTTCACGCTAGGCATGCCGCGCTCGCCGTCAAACGTCTCCAGCTCGGCCTGCTGATTGGTTTGGTTGCTCATTCTTCATCCCCTCCAACGATTACGCGCTTCACGCCGGGAACCGTCGTGCCATCAGTGGGCGGCAGGCCGTCCACGTCGTACTTGTCGTTGTAAACGCCAACGACAGCGTTCCCCAGGCGCAAGACCAGCTCGCGGGCCACGCGATGGACGACCAGCACATCCTTGTCCACATGCGTGTTCACGAGGCTTTCCGACTTGTCGGCAGCCACGATGAACACGGCCGGGAAATCCCGGTTGTTCGGGAATTTCAGGTAGGTGAAACGGCCGTCGTCGTAGGCCATCGTCGGCGCGATGCCATCGGAGGCATCGCCGACCTGCATCGAGTAGGCCCAATTGCGCGGCGCGGGCTTCTCATCGAGCTTCGCTTGCGCCTTGGCCTTGTCGGCCGCCCTCGCCCGCGCTGCCGCTTCGTCCTCGGGGTACTTGAACTCGACGCGATAGGCCACGCGCTGGTTCTGCGGTGCCTTGCCGCTGTTGCCACCACCCGGCAGCAGCTTCAAGTCGAAGTCGTACATGCGGCGGTTCGTCGTCACCATCAAGTTGGTGTCCCACTTCCCCGCCTCGGGAGCCATCACGATGGCTTCCTGGCCGCTGCCGGTCTTGATCGACTTCGGCTTGACGTACAGGATGTTGCGCCGGTCGGAGAACTCCCATCCCTGGGTGAAGCCCGACGCGACATCAAGGATTTCTTCGTCGGCCGCGAAGACGATGCGGGCACCGAGGCCCGGCAAGGCGCGGACGATGACGACATCGCCCGCGTTGTAGTTGACGTACTGAATGCGGCAGTCGTAGCGCGACCCCACCGGCACGTCGGCCGCCTGCGCGGCCGTGGCCGCGCCGAGTGCCAGCAGCACGGCGAATGCGATCTTCTTCATTGTGCGACTCCCATTTCAGGATCGACGCGGTAGCTCAGTACCTGGAAGCCGAAGGGGTTCACCAGTCGGGCGCTTTCGCGGATCAGCGACGGATTGCGGTACTCGTAGGCGACTGTTGCCACCCACTTGGTGACAGTGCCCGGCGAGTTGGGATCATCAACGCGCTTCGTCGTCTTGATGAACCGCACGGTGCCGATGCCCTTGCCATTCGGCACGACGCTGACAATCTCGACCGACACGCGCACCGAGCTGCTGTATTTCTTATCGAGGGCGTCTTTACCCTCGAACAGCGCGGCGTATTCCTGGCCCACGCGAGCCGAGGACAGCAGGCCCACGGTGTCGTAGTCCTTCTGGAGCGTGTACCAGTCATAGGTTTCATGCGCGCGGACGTATTGGGCCAGCCAATACTTGTCCATGACCTCATCGAAGCGAACGCCCTTCGTGTCCATCGCCGTCACGATGTCCGGGACGCCCGTCGTGTTGTCCACGCGGATGACGTAGGGCGTGTTTTCCTTGAGCGGCAGCATCAAGGCGATGGCGACGACCAGCAGCACCACGCACACCACGGCGAACGTCGCAATCGTCCAGGCGCGGCGCTCCGACTTCTCGACCAGGAGCACGCGCGATGCTTCCCAATTCAAAGCCGCCTCGTGCAGCTTCTCGCCCTTGCTCTTTTCCGGCTCCGCACTCGGTGCCGGTTCAGTCGCGCGGTTCTTGCGTCCGAACATGATTACTCCCCTTCTCGTTGATTGACTGGAGCCGCTGCGGGCGGCACCTGCTTGTTGATCTGGACTCGCGGCTTGCCTTCGAGCGAAGGCACGACCGGAGGACGCGCGTTCGTGGCGCAGCCCGCGAGGGCGGCGGCGAACAGAAGAACGACAGATACCCGTTTCATGTTGGTGTCCCTAAGTGAAATGAATCGGCACGCCAGAATATACCATATTCACAACCAAAGTGCCCTATTTTGGTTGCGCGAAGACGAAAAAAAGCCGCCCTGTTTCGGTGAAAACAGGGCGGCCGTTGGTGGCCGCCGTGGCCTCTTATTGCTTCACCGTGCCGCCCGAGGCGCGGCCCCAGTTCTTGCCCATGTTCTGCATCACATGCTGGCGATAGGCCGGGTTCCACATCGTGTTGCCGGCCACCAGATGGTTGGCCCGGCGAGCCGTGACCATCATCCCGGACTGCATATCGCGGCGCGTCGTCATCGGGTTCACCATGTTGCCGACGCCCTTCGCACCACGCAGACCACCCGTGACGGGCATCGCCAAATGGCGAATGCCCATCGCTGCCATCGAGACGCCACCGGCAAGGCCGGAGGCTATGCCGCCTGCTTGCAAGATGATCCACACCAGGACGCCCGTCAGCGCGCCGATTTGCAGCGCCGCGAACATCGGGTTCGAGTCGCCGCTACCGGAGAAGTCCGCGCCCGCGATGAAGGCGTCGTATGCCCGCATGGCAAACGTCATGATGATTGCCATGATGACGATGGTCAGGATGTAGTTCATCGCCTGCCCAAACCAGGAATCGAAGAACTTCGCCGTGGCCGGGAACATCAAGGCCAGGATGAACAGCGGCCCCAGGGCGAACACAATCGCCAGCGAGAACTTGGCGACGATGACCACCGCACCGCCGAGCATCGACACCAGGACGGTGCCGAGCGCCACGACCACGCCGGCAATGGCCCAGCCGAGCACAGCGCCGAAGTTCCAGCCGGCCTCGTCGGCCTTCTGGAAGCACTGCGCGACGATTTCCAGCCCTTTGCCCAGGGACTGGTCGAGCACCTGATAGATGTTCGCGGCGGGCGGCCCGCCCGACGTGTTCATCGCGTCAGCCAAGCCCGTTTCCAGGCCGTTGAGCGCGCCCATCACCCCGTTGGCGTATCCGTCCACCGTGAGCGCAAAGGCCGCGATGATGACGATCTTCACGCACTGCTTGACGAACGTCCAAAACGGCGACTCAATCGCGCCCGTGCTGATGGCGTAGCCGGTCAGCACGATGTAGAGCGTCACGCCAGTGATGGCGATCATTTGCAGCGCGTACATCAAGTTCGTGGCGGCCGGTGTCACGAACGCATTGGTAGCGTTCTGCACTGTCTCGCCGATGAACTGAAAAACCATCGGGTCCATAAGTCACCGTCCTATTTGTTGTTGCCCTCGGTCTTGGCCGGAGCGGCCGAAGACGGAGCGGAAAGAGGCGCTACCTTGATCGCCCCGCCGCGTGCGCTCCAGGTCGAAGACGAATCGGCGCGGCTGGCGTTGACGCAGTTGGGCGTTGCGGCCAGCTCGCCAGGGTTCGACTTGCACTTGGCGAGCTGCGCTTCGCGCTCGGCCTTGTGCTCCTTGAACCACTCGACCGTCTGCACGACCTCCTGCGGCTTGTCTTCCTTGCAGCCGGCCAGGGCCAGGGCCGCGACTGCTGCAAGCATCATCACTACGTTTTTCTTCATCGGTCACTCTCCTATCGTTGGTGACGGGGCCGAGCTGGCCAGGTCGAAAAGTTGTCACCAAAGGATGGTGACGCAAGACGCCGGCGAGATCCTCGCCGGCGTCACCATTGCCATTACGGCGTGCCGAACGTGATCGGCGTTGCCTGAATGCCCTTGCGGGCCGCCCAGGTGCGGGCCTGCAATTCACGCTGCTGCTGCTGCTGAATCTTGTCCTCGGCCTGGGCCACCATCGCGTAAAGCTGGAGCTTCGTTTGCTCGTTCTGGATCATTGCCTGTTCGGCGGCGATCCGGCCTTGCAGCTCGGCGATGGCCTTCGGGTCGGGCGTGTCGTTGATCTTCGCCATGAGGCTGTCAATCTGGTTGAGCCGCGACTTCGCCTTGTCGTAGGCATCCAGGGCGAAAGCCTGATCCTGGGCCGACTTCACGGCCCGCGCCTCGCACAGCTTCTTCTGGTCGCTGACCGTGATGTGCGCGCACGAGTCGAAAATCTTCGACTGCGAGTAGATCGAGGCCGCCCGGCCGCTCAGGCCGGCATAGCCGCCCGACTTCACCGAGTCATAGACGCCCTGCCAGTCGCTCGGCAGGTACTCGCGCAGCGCCGGATTGTTCAGGATGTTGCCCAGGCCACGCGAACCAGTCAGCGATTCGTACTGCTGCTTCATCTGGTTGATTTGGCTGGTCATCTGGTCGTACTGCATCTTCCACTTGGCGATGGTTTCGATCTGCGCCGAAACCTGCTGCGCGATGGAAGCGCCATCCGTTACCGGGATTTGCGCGCTGGCCGCGCCCGCCATCGTGATGGCGAGCGCAGCGACAAGAGCCTTCATCTTCATGATTTCACCTTTCTTGCTGCTTAGAGGACGCCACCCGCGCCTTGCGGCGCTGGTGGAACACGGGAACCCACACTTCCGGGTCATCGCCGACTTCGGCGAGGATTTCATCGAGCAGTTCGACGTTATCGGAGCTGCCCGACAAAATGGCGAGTTCATCGCCGAAGCCAATTACCGTGTTCCCGTCAGCGTCTTTAACGTCGCTCAGATCGAAGCGGCCGATCATCGACTGATGGCCTTGCTTCACCAGGAACATGCGGCTTTCTTCGCCCATCGTCTTGATGATTTCAAACTCCGAGGGCGTGCATTTGAAGCCCTCGGTGTATTCGGTGAAGTCCGCCTTCGGGTTAGGCAGGTAGATTTCCGTCGCCACCTGTTGCACCAGGGAGGCGGCAATCTTCGACTTCAACATGCTGCTAGGCATTTGCGTAGCGAACACGCCGAGGCCGTTTTGCTTGCGAATGGTCAATTGCTTGTCGCCCGCGAAGTCCGCGAACGCCTCGGCATCGACCCACTTCCAAGCCTCGTCCATGAAATAGACGAAGCGGCGGCCGTCGATGACCGAATCCATGCGATGCAGCAGGTACATGGAAATCGGCGTCCGCACGTCGTTGTTGTCCAGGAAGTGCGTGCCGTCGAAGCCATAGTTCGCGTGGGTGGTGAAGTCGATGAGGTCGGTCGCGTTGTCCAGCACCCACCAGAACGGGCCACGCTTGCCGTGGCCGTCATCGACGCACCACCGCGCGAGGCGCTTCGCCACGCTGTTTTCGCGGTCTTCCTTGTCGGTGCCCTCGGTGATGTTCTGCAACACCACCGACAGCCGGCGAATCTCCTTCGGCATCTTCATGACGGTTCGCACCGCATGACTGATGCGCGCATCGTCCGCCGTGGTGACGCGCTCGCCACCGGCCGACACCAGGACGCGAATCAGCTTCTCCAGGAACAGGATGTTCGTCTCGTTGGCTTCCATCTGGAACGGATTGAAACCGGTTGGCTGGCCGTTCCTGACGGCCAGATACTTGCCGCCGATGGCGCGAATCAGCAGCTCCGCGCCGCGATCCTTGTCGAAGAACACCGTCGTGAAGCCGACAGGCGAGCGCGGCTTGTATTTCTGCGACTGGCACAGAAGCATGTTCAGCAGCACCGTCTTACCCGCACCGGACTGGCCGATGACGCGGGTATTGCCGAGCACCTTCTTGTCGAAGGCGTCTTCGTCGCCCTTCGAGTAGTGGAAGTTGAAATACAGCGGCTGGCCCGAAGGCGTCTTGAACAGCGTCACGGCCTGCCCCCACGGGTTGCCGTCGCGTTTGCCGGCGCGGAAGTTGTGGAAGCTGCACAGGCCCGCAAAGTTCTTGCTGGTCAAGCCGGCCACGCGCGGCCGGTACGACCAATTGCACGGCAATTGCGCGTAGAAAGCCGAGTCGGTCGCCGTGGCGATCAAGGCGGACAGAAAACCCCTGTCCTGAATGATCGTCATGGCCGACGTGGTGTTGCGGCGCACCTTCTCGACCGTCTCGCCGAAGACCAGCAGCGAGTAGTGGTACTCGCCCATGACGAACTGACCTTGAATCAGCTCGTCAATGGCCTGCGTCATTTCCGCGATTTGCGTCGCGCTGCCGTCCTCGGCGTTCATCAACTGGCGTTGCTGCCGCTCCAGGAAGTCCTTGCCATCGCGCTTGCTCATGAAGCTGAACGACTGCGTGATGACGTACTCGTAATCCTCGTACAGCAGGCCGTTCAAGATGCCCGGCTCGGTGTGCGCCGAGTAGTCCTTGAAGTCGATGCCCATCGCGTAGCGCGTCTTCGTCGGCGAGCGGATTTCGATAGTCTCCGCGCCCACGAACACCCAGGCCGTGCCCAGGTAAGCGTTCAGCGGCCCGGCCGGCACGCGCACCTTCTGCCACTCGCCGGACACCAGGAAGTTCAAGAACTCCAGCGCCTGCGAGCACACGATGCCGTTCTCGTCCTCATAGGTGCGCAGTTCCTCGATGCCGGTCTTCTCGTCGGTGCCGTAGCGGCGCATGCTGGCCTCGATCTGATAGGCGATGTCGTCCAGCTTGCGGATGGCCGCCTTCTGATCCTTGAGGATTTCATCGACGGTGCGCCGCGCCGACTTCGCCATCGCCTTGCCGATCCGCGACGGATTCGGCCGGTAGATGACCGTCAGATACAGCTCGTTCGCCATCATGCGATAGCCCACGAAGCTGTCGTAATACTTGCGATCCAGCTCGCGGCAAAAGTCGTTGTCGTACACGCCCTTGAGCCTGTCCGACGTGCGGCGGCGGACGTTGTGCGTCCACAGCGCCACGTTGCTGGTAGCGATGGAGCGCAGCAGCGTGTTGAGTTGTTCCTTGCGCCGCAGAATCTCGTCCGGCTCTGCCGTCTCGAAGCTGATGCCGGCCACGCGCCACACGCGCAGGAAATCGCCCTGCGTCGTGACGATGGTGTTCGGCGACACATGGCTGCTGTACGGAATGAAGGGCGCAACCGCCCTTTCATTGTTCACTTGGTCGAAGTATTTAGGTTTTGGCAGGGCAGACATAAGTCCCTCTCACTTGCGTTTCGTGAAGGCAATCGGGCTGTAGGCCGATGCCTTCCAGAAGCGCCCGTTCTTGTTGCGGTTGATGACCCGGAACACGAATTTCAGGCCCAAGAGCCTGAATTGCTGATCGTCCGATTTGGCGATGATCCGCATCGTTATCACGATGGGAATCAGCGTGAAGGCGAACAGGATCGTCGTCCACACGCTGATGAGAACCACCACCCCGCCGACCACTGCGAGCGGCACCAACGGGACGCCGAACAGCATGGCCGGCCGGGTGCAACCCTTGAACAGCGGATCGCGCGGATCGAAGTCATCCATTGGTGCCGACATCGCGTGACCTCCCGCTTAGGACAGGAGGTAGCGGGCCAGCTCGGCCGCGCCGCCGATGAGCAGACCACCGGCCAGAATCTTGCCGACCTCGGCGATGTCGGCATGCTTGAACAGGAACTTGTAGCCCGCCCACATGATGGCGATGGTCACGGTCGTGATGGACACGCCGCGCAGCACGGCCAGCACGTTGTCCATGAAGGTGTTCACCTTGTCCAGCCCGCCAGTCTGCGCGAGCGCCGGCTCGGCCGCGAACAGCGCGGCCATCACCAGGAAGCCGAGCATCACGGCCATGCGGTTGTTGGAAGTGGTAGCAGTCGTCATTTCATTTGCTCCTGAAGTGAAAGAAAAAGGTAGCCGGTAGGCCGGCCGGCAAGCCGGTTGAAAAGCGTCCAATCTAGTTCATGCTGCAATGTTCTCCCCGTTATCCGTGCCTGCCGGATTATACAACAGGCCGCGCCAAAATAGTATATTTTGGCGAGCGTTTTTCTACTTTTTTGGCGTCTTGAGAACAAGCCGCGTAGGTGCCGCCGCGCGCTTCACCGCCGCCTTGGCTGCGGGCTTTGCGCCCTTCGCCTGCTTCGGTACAGGCTTGCCGGCCTGATCGTCCATGATGACCTTGCAGCCGTCTTTGAAGCCGCTGCAACCCCACCAGTAGCCGTACTGGCCCTTGCGGCGATACATCGGCTTGCCGCAGGACGGGCAAGGGGCCGTCTTGATCGCCACCGGCTGGCCCTTCTCGTCGTCCAGGAAGGTCTTGCACTCATCGTTCGTGCAGAACCACGCGAACGCGCCCTTGATGGGCTTGCCGCTTTCCTTGTCCTTCTTCTGGAAGCGCCGCAGCAGCGAGCTGCATTTCGGGCACGGGTGAACCTTCGGTTCCACCGGCCGCCCCTTGTCGTCGTCCATGAACGTCTTGCAGTCGTCGGTCGGGCAGAACCACCCCAGGCCGCCCGCCTTCTTCTTGTACCGCCGCAGGGGCGTGGAGCACTTCGGGCACGGGTGTTCCTTGCGTTCCACCGGCTTGCCGTCCACGTCGTCCAGGAAGGTCTTGCATTCGTCGTTCGTGCAGTACCAGATCGGCAGCTTGCCGGGCTTCTGGTACTTGCGCAGCCCGGCGCTGCACTTCGGGCACGCGAAGCGCGGCTTGAAGTCGCCGCCCTGGGCGATGGCGTCCAGCTCGGCCTTCAACTGATCGTAGGCCGGAGCCACCACGTCCAGGTACTCGCGCTCGCCTTCGGCGATGCGGTCGAGCTGCGATTCCAGCTCGCGCGTGAAAGCCAGTTCCATGAACTCGAAGCCGGCCTTCACCAGATGTTCCACCAGGATGGTGCCTGTCTCGGTCGGCACCAGATAACGCTTGTCTTCGACAAGGTAGCCGCGCGCCATGATGTTGCCCATGATCGCGGGATAGGTCGCCGGGCGGCCGATGCCTTCGTCTTCCAGCTTCTTGATGAGACTCGCTTTCGTGAAGCGCGGCGGTGCCTTCGTCACCTTGCGCAGCAGCTCGCCGCTGTCGGCCTGCTTCGCGCTGCCGACATCGAGCACCGGCACCTTGCCGGCGCTGTCCTCGGCCTCGTCGTCCGTCTTGTCTTCCACCGCGTCCTTCGCCGTCAGCACTCGCCATCCCTGTTCAATCAGGGTACGGCCCTTGGCCTTGAACTGGAACGGCTTCGCGCCATCGGTCGCTTCCAAGGTGACGCTGTTCACCTTGTAGCGGGCATCGGCCAGTTGCGAGGCAACCGTCCGCTTCCAGATGAGCGCATAGAGCTTGCGCTGATGCTCGTCCTCGCCGGCTTCCAGCACGTCGATATGGGCCGGCCTGATGGCCTCGTGCGCCTCTTGCGCGCCCGCCTTCGTCTTGAACTTGCGCGGCGCGTACGGCAGCTTCCAGCCCTGCCCTTCGGCGTAGGCGCGCACCTCGGCGATGGCCTCGTCGCTGATGTTCACGCTGTCGGTGCGGATGTAGGTGATCGCGCCTTGCTCGAACAGCTTTTGCGCATCCTTCGCCGTCAGCTCGGGATCGCGCTTTAGCGTGACACTCGCGGCTTGCAGCATGAGCGAGGTCGAGAAGCACGACGGCGGCGCTTCGCGCGCCGTGTCGGTGCCGGAGTCCAGCACCTTGAACTGGCGGCAGCCTGCGGCCTGCTTCGCCAGGGCTTCATCGAGGACATAGGGCACGTCCTCGGTGATGAATGGCTTCGTGTCCCACTCCGCTTTCCACACGCCGCCGTCGAACTTCACCACCGCGCCGAAGTGGTTCGTCTTCTTGAACGCCACGATGCGGCGCTCCAGGTCAACGACCAGTCGCACGGCCACGCTTTGCACGCGGCCGGCCGACAGGTTTTGCCCGAGCATGTTCGACAGCAGCGGCGACACCAGATAGCCGACGATGCGATCCAGCGCCCGCCGTGCTTCCTGGGCCTGCACAAGATCGGCGTCGATCTTGCGCGCCTGCGACAGTGCCGCCCGAATCGCCTTCTCGGTGATTTCATCGAACGTCACCCGTTCGTAGTCGCCTTCGTCCAGGCCGAGGGCGTCTTTCAGGTGCCACGCGATGGCCTCGCCCTCTCGGTCGGGATCGGTTGCCAGAAAGATCATGTCCGCCCTGCCGGACAGGGCGCGGATGCGGGCGACTCGTTCCTCGCCGCCTGGGAACGTCCGGCCCTGTACCTGGGCCGGAGGGATGTATTCGTACTGCAAGGCGAAGTCGGGCGCTTCCAGGCCGATGTCGTGCTTCGGCAGGTCGCGGACATGGCCCACGCTGGCGACGACTTTCCAGCCGTCGCCGAGGATGGATTCGATCTTCTTCACCTTGTTGGGGCTTTCCACGACCATGAGCTTCATCGTGTGCCCCCCTCAGAAGACAATGGCCGAGCGCGCCGGCTGCGCCGGTTGCTCGCCCTGGCTGGCCTTCGCGTCATCCTTGGCGACAGGCAGATCCGCCGCGGCGGATGCGCCTGTCACCACGGGCTTGAGCTGCGCGGGCGCTTCGCTCTCCCGGCGCAGCAGCACCGGGGCATGATCGGCAGGCGGCCCATCGCTCGCGCCCTGGGCCGTCACCTTGACCGGCCCGGTGCCGGCCGCCGTCACGCGCTGCGGGCGTGCTGCGCCCGGCGCGATCGACGGAACGACCGGGATCGGCTTCGCCTCGACGTTGGCTTGCGCCAAGACCTTTTGCACATACGACGGCTCGCCGGCCTTGTCAGGCCGGAAGCCGCGCGTGAAGTTGCCCGAGTAGTAGCAGGAGAAGGCCGAGTGCAGCGCCCGTTGCCGGTCGCCCTCGGTGCGGGGCAAGGCCCGCGTGTAGCAGTCTTCGAGAATCTTCGAGCCGACGCGGACGTTCGCGCACGGCTCGAAGGCTTCTTCGTAGGTGAGGGAGTATTTCGGCAGGTTGTAGCGGTTGACCTGGGCAACCCCTACCGAGAAGTTCCAGCCAGCGGCTTCAAGAGCCTTGGCCGTCGCAACAGCTTCCGCTTGCGACTTGGGTTGACGTTGGAGCCTTCCGCCCACCACGCCGATGGCGTAGGGGTTGAAGCTCGATTCGACTTGCACGACGGCCGCCATCGTCTGCGGGGCCACCGTAGGGGCGCATTGCTGCGCCAAGACCATGAAATCCAGCATGTAACCGACTCCCTTTAGCGAGGAAACGGCTACCAATATACCATATTTTGGTCAGTGTTCACCCCCTTTTTTGGTCTTGCGCGCGGTGCGTGCCGGCTTCGCCTTCGAGCTTTGCGCCGGCTTGGCCGACTTCGGTCGCGGCGGCAGTTCCTGGTTGCGGAACAGCTCGAAGCTATCGGTCGGATAAGCCTCGCGCAGATGATCGTTCATACGTTTCAAGTCCTTGAAAACCTTCGGCATGTTCCGGTCACGTCGGGTTGTCAAATACCACTCTTTTCCCTCAGCCCACTTCAAGAGAACGACGACATAGAAGCCCACTGGCGTTTCCATCACCTTGAGCTTGTCAAGGGTTTTTTGAAGTACGGCCAGCTCTAGATCGCCCTCCAGAATGCTGTTCTCGGGACTACATGGAGGAAGTTTCATGCTCGTCCTGTTTTCGTTCGGGTCGGTCATAGTCAAAAACGACTCACATTGTATCGCCAAAACACTATATTTTGGTAGTGGTTTCGGCTAATTACGGCTTAAAAAATGCTCCCTGCCCATGCTCGCCCGGCTACGCCGGGACGGGCTTTCGTGCTCCGCATCGAGCCTGCGGCCACGGCCTTGTCTCGCCCCATTCGGGCGTCAATCCCTCTCGGCAGCGCCTCCGGCGCTGGACGGCCCAACTGGTGACAACTGGCATCACCAGGTGAGCGTCCACAGTCGCCAAATTGTAGCAAGTTGGCGACAGTTTGAGTAGCAAAGACCCGTTCGCGTCACCAATCATTGCCTGCCTTTACATGGGGATAAACCCTCGTTCGGCCGGCTGCACCGACATGGTGCCGCGCCCTGGCGTCGAAGACGCCCTTTCCCCCACCCTGCCCAGGGCAGGAAGGGGGCGGTGTGTAGGCCCGCGCAGCGGGCAACCAGTCCATGCACACCGCGACACGTCGCCGTGCTGCACACAAGCCCGCAGACTGCCGCCACGTCGGCAGACTGCACACAGCCGGGCCGGCTGGTTCATGCACGCTGCCCCCGCCGTTGGCGGTGGAGAAAGGCGGCTTTGCCGCTACGCAGCCGGCGCGGCCGTCTGGTTGTGCCGCCTGCGGCGGCCGTAGGGCGCTCGCGTTCCGCGCCCGCCCTTGGTGGCATGTCGTCATCGTCCGGTGGCGTTGCTCCACTGCGCACCTTTCGCCTGCCCTAGACGGTAGTCCAGCCATGCCGTCGCTCCAAGGGCCGGGCAAGCCCTGAAATCCTCACCCGTTCGCACTCGCTGCGCTCGCTTGCGCTGCGGCTTCCGGTTTCTCCCTTTCCGCGCCGTCCTGTCCGGCCCACCTACGGGCAATCACGGCGAAAGGCACTCAGCGGAGCAAGGTTCAACACCACAGGAGAAATGCGACATGACTCACCAACAAGTTCAGTTTGAAAAGCCGGCTCAAGCATCTAGCAGAGCAGAGGTTGAACAGCAGAAAACCGTCCTGTTTCACATCGAAATCGTGAACACGAAGACGGGCCGCCGCGAGCGTCAAACAGCCTACCCGATGACCGAGAAGGAATGCAGCGTGATGGTCAGCAAGATGACCGCCTACCCCTGGCGCACCGTCGAGCTGGTGCCGGCCGAAGCGCCGACCTTCGAGGGCGAGCAGCGCGAAGCCGCGTTCAAGACCGTTTGGCGCGACACCCATCGGGACTACCGGGGCCGACTGGCCGACGGTTCGCTGTCCCTGATGAGCTGGGCGAAGTTCGGCGGCGGACTGGTGACGGCCGCGAGCATCACCGACGCCGAGCTGGCCGAGCGACTGGAAGACGCGAAGCGCCGCGCACGCTGATTTTTTCTTGCACTGGAGAGCCAACACCATGACCCGCACCGAATACCGCCAAGCCCGCCGACTGATCCGCGACAACGGCCGCGCCGCCATCAAGTGGATGGCCCCGCACGTCGCCGACGCGATGGACGTTCTCACCTTCGGCCAGGGCAAAGACCGCCTCGCCGAGCGCGCGGACATCGTGGCCTATTGCCGCCGCGAGGGCATCGCCTGCAACCCTCGCCAAACCGCCTAACAGCACAACTAGGAGCGCACACCATGAACGAACTTTTCCAGGCGTCCGACGTGATCCACACGCACACCCGCGCGCAACTCATCGAGGACGGCGACCTGATCGACGTGAGCGAGACGGCCCGCGAGGCCGGCTTTACGGTGCCCGTCGCCATCACCCGCGCGGCCTGGGCCGATTGCGTCGAATGGACGGCCGAAACCGACAAGCGCAAGGCCACGATCCAGGACGAAGCCGGCCGCCTTTGGGACGTGGTTTACATGGCCCGACTGGCCGCCCGCGTGCGCGGCGACCAACCCCGCCGCGTGTTCGAGCTGTACCGCGTGCCGGTGCAGGGCCGAGGCATCCGGCCGCGCCGCGTGGCGCTGGCGATGCACATCGGCCCCGGCGATGCCGCCGAGCCGGTTATCACCATCGGCCTGCCGAACGAAGACTAACCCCGCAGGGTGCCCGAGGAGGGCACCCGCTACCCGACACGACCAGGAGCGCACAACATGGCCCGATTCATCCCCGAGAACGCCGAAACCCGCGAATTTCCCGCCGCCGCCGTGGTGGCCTACTGCTACGAGAGCAAGCGCGGCCCCGCGCTGCTGGCCTACAAGGGCCGCCAGTCGAAGCCCGCGCGCTTCCTGGCGTTCGGCAGCGCCGAGGCCCGCGACCGTTCGCTGGCGTCGTTCGTGGAGTACGAGGAAGGCATCGAGACGCGCAAGCGCGAACGGCAGCAGGCCGGCCACGGGCTGGCCGTGGGCGACATCGTTTATTCGGTGTGGGGCTACGAACAGACGAACGTCACGTTCTACGAAGTGGTGCGCGTGCCGTCCGGCCGCTCGGCGACGGTGCGCGAGCTGGAGGCCGACCGGATCGAGAGCGCGCCGGGCAGCATGACCGGCAAGAGCACACCGAAGCCCGGCCAGTACGTCCAGGGCGCGAAGGAAAAGACCCGCCGCGCGACCGGCTGGCACACCCTGGGCGAGCTGTCGAAGTGGGACGGCACGCCGCGCCCCGTGACGTGGTACGCCTGACCGCGACATGGTGACGGCCGCAGTTCCTGGCCAGCTCGGCCGCGTCACCAAGACAGGGCAAAAAAATTTTGCCCTTTCGTTCCACGTTTCCCCCTTTTTATTTGCCAATATGGTATAGTTTGGACATCGAGAACGGTTAAACGTGATCGCCAAACCAGCCGATAAGGAGCTACCCATGCGAACCATCGACATGACCCCGACCTGGGGCGAGTGGGCCAACATTTACCGCCGCTTCGCCGAGTCGGGCGAGGCCAAGGCCGTGCGCGAGCTGCGCGCCGACTTCGCCAAGGCGATGGCCGCAGCGCAGGCGCTGCAAGCCATCACTGGCACGCTGTCCGACGAACAGGCCGGCATCGTCGCCAAGACGATGACCGCCGAGCTGACGAAGCAGGGCTTCTAAGGTGGCGACCATGAGCAAGCACAACGGCCGCCCCTTCCTTGTCCTGGCCGACCGCGACCTGGGCCGCGAAGCCTGGGCGCAGTACGACGCCGAGGCCGAGATTTTCACCCTCGCCGCGTCCGAGGACATGGACGACCCTATCGGCGAAGCCGAGAGCGTGAGCGAGTGCCAGCGCGTGGCGTCCGGCTGGTTTGACGAGCTGCGGGCCGAATGATGCGGGCCGCGTCCACCACGACCAGGAAGCCGGCCGGCTTGTGGCGCTACTCGCTGCGCTGGAGCCTGCCGCACAAGCCCTGCCCTGGCCCGCTGGAAGCCCGGCACCGGCTATACCGTGTGCGTTGACTTCCCGCAGCCGGCCGAAATTCGCCGCTGGAGCGACGAGCGCAAGGCGCAGGCACGCCGCCGCAATCTCGCGCGCCGCGTCGAGAAGGCCGCGCCCTTGTTCGCCGACGAGCTGATCGCCCGCGAGCTGGAGGCGCGGCCCGACTACTTCGCGCGCAAGAACCCGCATCGAGGCTTGGCGACAGACACACCGCCAGGCCTCGATGCTTCCGTCACCAACGAAAGGGCAACGCAATGAAGGAATGGAACGTGTACGCGGACGGCCGCTATCTCGGCACCGTCCATGAAACGACCGAGGAATCCGCCCGCGCGGCGGCCTTCTCGAAGTTCGACATCCCCGAGGACGCGGACGTGTCCGTGTCCCGTCGCTAACCACCAGGAGGAACACCGATGGACACCTATCAGCAAATCCACGACTTCACGCCGGCAGGCGCTGGCAAGTTCGCCGACTTCATCGCCGAGCACGCCAAGCCGGAGCTGGACGCCGGCATGCACAAGCTGGAATGCCTGGGCGTGATCGAGGACAACTTGAACAGCCCGAGCGCCGGCCCGCTGGCCTGGGAGCTGGCAGCGGCGAGCGCGGCCGATGGCCGCGCGCACACCTTCGCCGCCGAGCTGGACGACCTCATCATCGAGCACGTCACCCCGGACGAGTGAGGGCCACGCAATGAACATGCACAGCATGACCCTTGAACAGCTCCGCGCCACGCACGAGACGGGCGGCCTTGCCGCCGTCACGCTCGAAGCGCACGGGAAAGGCTTCTACCTCGTGGCCGATTCCCGCTCGGGCGGGCGCGTGGTGCTGGTGCGCTACTCCGACCGCAAGCCGCGCCTGTTCGTTGAGCCGGGCACGGCCTTGAAGCTGCTGCGCGAAATCGGCTTCGGCACGGCCAAGGTGAACATGGCCGGCTGGCAACCCGACCAACAACAGGCCGACGTGTAGCGGCCGAGGGGGTACAGATGAAAACGCTTCGCCTCGCCATCCTGCCGCTGCTGCTGGCCGCCCTGGGCGGCTGCGCGAGCGGCCCCTACTACTACGGCGGCACGAGCTACCGCATGCACAACATCGGCGGCCTGCCGGTGTCCGGCTCGCTTGGTGTTCACGTCACGCCGGGCGGCCTGATGGTGTCGCCGAACATCGTCGTAAGCCCTAGCTTCGTGGACTGGAAGAAATGAACCTCAAAACCTCGGAACAGCTCGCAGCCGGCCTAGCCAATTCGTACATGGGGGGCACCGAGCAATGAAGACCTTCGCACGCTGGCTGCGCCGCAACATGCTGGTGCCCCTGCTGCTTGTCCTGGGGGCCGGCGCAGCCGCCACGATCTACCAGTCGATGGAAATCGACGCCCTGGGCTATCGCCAGTTGCAGAACGCCTACAAGACCGGCTCCAGCGCCTTCCAGGCGCGTGTCGCCGAGGCGATGCAGAACGGCACCGTGAGCCGTTGGGAACGCACCGCCCTGCTGCGGCAGTATTGGAGCGATAGCCGCGCCCTTGCGGTTGAGCTTGAAGTCGGAGAAATCGCCGCCGAGCGGCAGGCGCTGGCCGCACTGGTCGGCGGACAGGAGGGGCATTCATGAGCAGAAAACCGACAACGACAGGGCGAACACGCGCCGCGCCGCCGTTCAATGAAACGGACTACCGCGATGCGCTCATGCGCGCAGGCATGAGCGAAGAAGACGCGGCCAGCCTCGCCCGACGCACGGCCGAGGCCCGCAAGGCATCGGCCGACGCTGCCGCGCCGGCCTCGGAACTCCTGGGCCTACCGTCCCCGGCCGACGAAGCGGCCTTCGAGTCCAGCGCGGCGGCCGGCAGCGCACCCGCGAAGAAGCTCGCGCGCACAGCGAAGGAGAAGCCGATTCGCGCCGTCTTCGACTACCGCAACGGCAAGATTCCCGAGCGCGTGCGCGACCTGATCGAAGCCCACCTTGCCATCGAGCGCGAGGACGCCAAGAGCGCCGGCACGCTAGGCTTCATGACTCGCGCGCTCGCCATCGCCACGCTGCCGCACAGGCGGCAGGACGAATACCGCTTCGTTCGCAAGAACGGCGACTTCGTGCTCACGATGATGACGGCCCACCCCGAAGGGCTTCCCTTCGGGACGGTGCCGCGCATGCTGCTGACCTGGGTTTGCACGGAAGCCGTGCAAACCGGCGAGCGCGTCTTGCACCTGGGCAATTCGCTGGCCGAGTACCTGGACGAGCTGGGCATGCACAGCTCGGGCGGCAAGCGCGGAGACATCACGCGCCTGAAACACGCCATGACGACGCTTTTCAGCGCCGTCATTTCGTGCCACTACGAGGGGGCCGATTCGTGGGCCTTGTCCAACGTCCTGCTGGCTGATCGCGTCGAGTGGTGGCAACCGCAGAACCCCGAGCAGGCCGGGCAATGGCAATCGAATCTCCAGCTTTCCGAACCGTTCTTCAAGGAGTGCATCGAGCACCCCTTGCCGGTTGACGTTCGCGCGATGCGCTCGCTCGGAAAGTCGCCCCTGGCGCTGGACATCTATGTGTGGCTGTCGCACCGCATGAGCTACTTGTCGCGCCGCACGACCATTCCCTGGGTGTCGCTCGCCGGCCAGTTCGGTGCCGGCTACGCGATGGACGAACAGGGCTTGCGCGACTTCAAGCGCGCCTTCCTGCGCGAGTTGAAGCATGTGATGGTGGTCTATCCCGAGGCGAAAGTCGCCGATTCGCCGAACGGGCTTGTGCTGTACCCAAGCCCGCCGCATGTGCCGTTCAGCAGCGCGCCGAAGCAGCGCCGGCTTCCGCTATGAAACGCCGCCAGTTCCTGGCCGCGCTGGCCTGCGCCTGCACGCTCGGCTTCGCCTCGGCCGCGCGGGCCGACTTCGCCGGCCCGGTGATCGCCATCCTTGACGGCGACACCATCGACGTGCTGGTCGACCGCCAGCCCGTGCGCGTGCGCCTCGCGCAGATCGACGCGCCCGAGAAGCGGCAAGCCTTCGGCACCCGCTCCCGTCAGGCGCTTTCCTCGCTGGTCTTCCGCCAGTCCGTCACCGTCGCCGATGCCGGCCGCGACCGCTACGGCCGCGTGCTCGGCACCGTCTATGTCTCCGGCGTCAACGTCAACGCCGAAATGGTTCGCCAGGGCATGGCCTGGGTGTATCGCCAATACGCGACCGACCGAAGCCTGTTCGCGCTGGAGGACGAAGCACGCGCCGGCCGGCGCGGCTTGTGGGCCGACCCGTCGCCGGTTCCGCCGTGGCAGTTTCGGCATCGTCAACACGAATAAGGTATCGGTATGTCAGAGCGCATCAATCCAGATTTTTACACCGTCAAACATGCTCCGCTCGGTGAGCTTATGAGCATGGAAAAGACGGACATCGTTCAGATGGAGCTAAAGCGCCGAGCGGCCGAGGCGCTGCAACAGGCTTACGCGCTTTATCTGAATGCCTTCGGCGATGCTGCGGCCGGGCAGTTTTCCGACGATGCCGGGCGGCTGGTTCGTCACGAATAGAACCAGGACATTACTCACCCCGGCATAGCCGGGGATGGGCTTTCGTGCTTCGCATCGAGCCTGCGCACTTCGCGCTTGTCTCGACCCCTTCGGGCGTCAATCCCTTTCGGACGCGCTTTGCGGTTCGGGTTTGGATTGCTTGCTCTCTTTCAGGTTATCACGCCGTTCTCGGCGTCAAGGGCTGCGCGTTCCGCTTGCGGCCTGCCGGCCGTTCCACCCCTGACGCCTGCGCTGCGGCGTGCTGCCTTCGGTCGCAAAGGGCAATCCCGCCCTACGTTCAACCGGAGGTTTCACATGGTTCAGATGAAGCTGTCTTTCGACAACATCAACAGCGACGAGTCGCTGTATGTCCGAGACGCTGACGGCGTATATCAGGTTGCCACCGCCGCCCAGGTTCTGGCCGGCGCTCGCAAGGCCGCCGACTCGCTGGCCCTTCCGGGCCAACAATTCAGCAGCCCGCAGGCAGTCAAGGACTTCCTGGTCGCCAAGCTGGCGGGCATCGAACACGAAGTGTTCGGCGTCATTTTCACCGACAGCCAACATCGGCTGATCGCCTACAAAGAGATGTTCAGCGGCACCATTGATGCCGCGTCCGTGTATCCACGGGAAATCGTGAAAACCGCCTTGCGGCTGAACGCTTCCGCGCTCATTTTCACTCACAACCACCCGAGTGGCATCGCTTCACCTAGCGAAGCTGATAAGCGCCTAACGGCCCGGCTCAAAGAGGCGTTGAGCCTTATAGACACGCGCGTGCTCGACCACATCATTGTGGCCGGCTCCAGCACGCTATCGTTCGCCGAACACGGCCTTCTATGAAGAATGGGGCTTTGCCCCATTCCTTCAACGTGCGGTAATGCCCAATGGCGACAGGCCCGCGCGATCGAGGCGCTGCGGCTGTCACCAAACCCGTGCAATTTCGCCGCCAGCGACCTACATCGGCCAATCGGCCGACCCTGGCGGGTTCCTGCCCACATACCCACCGCCCTGCTGCGGGAGTAGTAGGCACCCTTCGCGGGCCGTGGGTATGTGGACAGCACGCAAAAGCCGGCCACTGGCGACACAGCGGCCGACCAGGCACGCGGCCGATGTCACCATCGGCCAGTCTGGTGACGAGCAGATTCGGCGTCGAAGACGCCCTTTCCCCCACCCTGCCCAGGGCAGGAAGGGGGCGGTGTGTAGGCCCGCGCAGCGGGCAACCAGTCCATGCACACCGCGACACGTCGCCGTGCTGCACACAAGCCCGCAGACTGCCGCCACGTCGGCAGACTGCACACAGCCGGGCCGGCTGGTTCATGCACGCTGCCCCCGCCGTTGGCGGTGGAGAAAGGCGGCTTTGCCGCTCCGCGGCCGGCGCGGCCGTCTGGTTGTGCCGCCTGCGGCGGCCGTAGGGCGCTCGCGTTCCGCGCCCGCCCTTGGTGGCATGTCGTCATCGTCCGGTGGCGTTGCTCCACTGCGCACCTTTCGCCTGCCCTAGACGGTAGTCCAGCCATGCCGTCGCTCCAAGGGCCGGGCAAGCCCTGAAATCCTCACCCGTTCGCACTCGCTGCGCTCGCTTGCGCTGCGGCTTCCGGTTTCTCCCTTTCCGCGCCGTCCTGTCCGGCCCACCTACGGGCAATCACGGCGAAAGGCACTCAGCGGAGCAAGGTTCAACACCACAGGAGAAATGCGACATGACTCACCAACAAGTTCAGTTTGAAAAGCCGGCTCAAGCATCTAGCAGAGCAGAGGTTGAA
>Ga0066255_1000862_pt1 | contig 41101 bp, 31 predicted proteins | sample ThiBiot_750_biof_FD_71148 | JGI IMG/M metagenome (GOLD analysis project Ga0066255, IMG submission 71148) | Wastewater bioreactor microbial communities from Cape Town, South Africa - Thiocy_expt_750_biof (version 2) | ecosystem: Engineered > Bioreactor > Thiocyanate-remediating >...
TCTCCGTTGCACCCTGTTCGGGTAGGATATGTCAGATCAAGTCGTGACTACTACAGATGACTTGATGCGCCTGGTTCTTGATGGACTCGCCGCCGAACTCGTCGAAATCAGCGTTCTCTTCTTCGATGATCTTTCCCACTAATCGCAAGAGATCCTCTTTCGTGATTTTGTCGATCGCGACGTAGTCTCCGTTCGCCCCCAAGAATTGGCCCGCATTGTCAGCGATCCTTAATAGCTTCATACGCTTCCCTCCGTTCTTCGTAGGTTTCAGCGCCCGCCTCCAAGGAATCCAATAGCGTGCCGTAGCTGACGATAGTTTCGCCATCCACAGATATGAGGATCTTGTCGGTCGGATGGCCAGAGAAGATGCGGTACCGCGGCCCACCGCTTTCATTCTTCTTCGTAGTGAACAACAAGTAGTCCGCTCCAATCGACGCACCTACCGTGCTGTTGTGCGTGACCACTACGACAGGCATCGTCGAGGAAATGCTCTTCAGAATTTGATTAACCTCGCTTTTGAGAAAGAGGTTGTCGAACGAAGATTCAGGTTCATCGATCAAAAGTAAGTCGTAGTTGCGGGCATCGGCGATCTCCTGCAGGAGTCTGAATTCCGATCGTTCTCCACCCGAGACGGGATGCCCATCCTTGTTCAGGATGCGATAACTTACCTTCGCGAAGAGTTTATAGTAATCTGCGGGAGCGAGGCCATCGATCTTCATCAACTCGCGGAGGTAGGCGTAAGCACCGTCGTACTTCCGAAAGGCTTCGCCGAACGACAACTTTGTCCCGCTTGCCGCCTTGATTTCACCGGCACCCGCGAACGGCTGACTTCTGGCTTCGATCTTGAACCCTTGTAGCGTCTCCTGAAACACGACTTTGTCTTTCTTGACTCGGTCGACGATGTCGGTGAAGCGCTTCACCCTCTTCCTGTCCATTGCGACGGCGTAGAGGTCCACGTCCTGCACCTGCGGTGCCGATGTATGGAAGCTCAGCCCTTGCCTGATCTCTTTCACCAGTTCGTTGACGATCCTCTTTCTGCTCGCTTCCGAAGCCTTCGCACGAAGGACCTCAATAAGTTCACGAGCCAGGCGTTTGAGCGCCGCCAGATCCATGTGCTTCTCGATGACCGAGCGGTACTCGATGTTTTCGATGACGTGCCTAACAGAGCTGATGAGCTCATGGAGGTTCTCCGTTTTCCCGACTGCGAATTCGACTTCATCGAATAGGGCAGCCTTCGAGAAGGCATCCCGCTTGTCCGTCTCCTCTGCGGATCTCAGAAGCGTATTGATGTACTCGTCGATCCGACGGTCATGCGCAGATAGGTCAACCTTGATGACCACGTCGAGCACTCGCTTCAAGCTGGCTAGGTACTCGTCGACCACCAAACTGCGCCTTCGCTCGACGCTGTCCTTGAATTCGCGCTCGTCGATGGATGCGTCATGCTGAACCAACGAGAACTGCCTGATGTACTTGACGTTCTTAACCGAGTCCGCGATTCGATCCAACGTATGGCTCTTGCCGGTTGAACGAGCGCCGATCACGACGTTCAGTCCAGTCGAGAGTTGCTGTCCGTCGTCGAAGACCTGCCACAGATTGTTCCCATCTCGTTCGGAGAGCGCGACCTTCGCTTTGTCTCGAAGGCAGGCTTTCAGCGCTTCCAGCGTCACCTCGCCGCAGTCGACGAACGTCTGTCGCGTCGGCAGCGCGGCGAAGTCGACAGCCATGCGCGAGTCGCTGAACAGGACGGGGGTCAGCTTGTCGGGGTCCTTGAAGTTCCGGACGAACTTCTTTGCGCTGTCCACCTCACCAGCACAGACATATGGTGCGAGCTTCACCAGCGTCTCGCCGGAGATCGCCGGGCCTTTATCGTAGTGAGGGATAACGAGATAGTTGCCCAGATCTCCGAAGATCTCGACCAGTGCTTCCACGGAGATGCGGTCCCCGATCTTGGTGATCCGTCGCGAGACTTCCGCCGTCTTGGCCTGAAAATCGTCGAGCTCCGTCGGTCTCGCAATAACCAGAACGTGCCCCATGTCGACGTTGATTTCGATGCCAGGGAACACAACGATGGGCAGCGCGCCTCTGATCAGTCGAAACTGTGCAGAGTCGAACACGTCGTGATTGGTCACGGCCACGGCATCTAGCTTCGCGTCTGCGACGTACCTTTTAAAGGTATCGATGCTGAAGGTGAATTCCCGATCGCTTATGGTCTTGACGGTGTGAATATGGAGATCGATCTTTTTCAAGTCAGCCTCTCTGCATGCACACGGCTGCGATCGCCGTCGCCCGAATTCTTGCCGTACAAGCCGCTCCTATTCAAGCATCGCACGCGTTTTTCCCTTGCGGACGGCTCGATCAGAGTTTCGACCGGAACGGCTCGGCTGCCGAACCGCTCATTGCGAGCCGACGTTCGTCGATGTCCGCTTCCTGTCGCAGCGGAAGCTCCAACGCCGATCGGCTGCTTGCAGTCTGAAGCGGCCGATCGAGTTGCCATGGCGAACGACCGCTCCTAGCCGATAGCGAACATTGGCGAGTCAGCCTTCGCCAAAGGTCCCCCTGAAGGCCGAGAGCGCGTGGCGCTGATCGGCGTATCGACATCCAACCGGCTGGATCTTCATAGCGAAAATTCCTGTGATCAAAGGAAATTCATTGGCTCTAGTAGCCAGCGGGCTAGTATTCCGACAAGCTTAGGAATCTTACCTCCTTGACCGACAGCTATAATTCCTATTATCATAGGAACATTACTTGACTTCTCAGCGCCGACAGCTATAATTCCTATGATCGCAGGAATTTATACATGAGAATATCTCTCTCCACCGTAGAAGATGCTGGCGCTGTGGTCCGAACCTTGCGCAAGCAAGGACACGTTCGTATCGACGACTTCGCGCTCACCGCCCAAGTCAGCAAGCAGTTCATGACCGACTTGGAGAACGGTAAACCGACCATCCAGATGGGCCGCGTGCTCGCGCTGCTGCAGAAGCTGGGTGTCCGAATCACGTTGGAGCTTCCTGACGCCGTCGCTCCGGCCTTGTCGGCCGAGCAGGAGCGCCGCAGGCGCCGCAAGACTGCTTCAGCGCCCCTTTGAGCCTCGATGCGCGAGCTCAGGGTCTACATTGGTCGCGACCTGGTCGGCACGCTCAGCGACCGGAACAACCTCTGGTCGCTCGAGTACGACCCTGCATGGGCGGCCCGGGAAGACAGCTTCGATCTCTCGCCCGCGCTGCCGCGCTCCACGCAGCACCACGTGGACGGCGCGACGCGGCGCCCGGTGCAGTGGTACTTCGACAACCTGCTGCCGGAAGAAGAGTTGCGTCGCATGGTCGCTCGCGATGCGGGCATCGGCGACCACGAGGATGCTTTCGCCCTGCTCGAGTACCTTGGGGCCGAATCGGCGGGTGCGCTCACGCTCTTACCTCCTGGCACCCCGCTCCCGAGCGAGGAGGCACTCGAGCCCCTGCCGCACGCCGAACTCAGCCAACGCATCCGCAGACTGCCACACGCCGCGTTGACGCGTGAGGCGCCCAAGCACATGTCGGTGGCCGGGGCGCAGCACAAGTTGCTTGTGATCCTCAAAGGGAGCGACCTCTATGAACCGGTCGGGGCTACCGCATCGACACACATCCTGAAGCCTGACCATCCAGACGCGCAGACCTACCCGGCATCGGCCTTCCTCGAGTGCCTGACGATGCGCATGGCCGATGCAGCCGGTCTTTCCGTGCCACCCGTGGGTCTGCTGCAGGTGCCGCAGCCGGTCTACGTCGTCGAACGTTTCGACCGAATCATCGACGCGCGAACCATGCGGCCCGAGACGGTTGAGACTCCACCGAATGTGCGGCGGCTGCACGTCATCGACGCGTGCCAGCTGCTGGACAAGTCGCGCGTGTTTAAACACTCGGGCGCGACTGTTGAGGTCCTGCGCGAGGCCATCGAACGCACTGGAGACGTCCTGACGTTACCGCAGCGCATCTTCCGCTGGCTGGTCTTCAATCTGCTGGTCGCCAATGACGACTGCCACCTCAAGAACCTCTCGTTCATCGTCGAGGCCCATGCCATCACACTGGCGCCGCACTACGATCTGCTGGCCACGGGCGTCTATCACACGCGCACCGTTGCGGCCGGCGACGGCCATTGGCCCGATGTCGAGATGGCCGTACGGCTCGCCGACAACGCACGGTACTTCAGCCAGGTCACGCCCGAGGCAGTGCTGGCCGCTGCAGCGGTTCTCGGCGTGCCGCGTCCGGTAGCACAACGAGCGACGCGTGACGTCGTGACTCGCGCGCTGCGATATTTCGATCGCGTCTACGAACAGTATTTCCCGGAAGAACAGAGGCCGTTGGCAGATTCGGCGTCCGGAAACGACGAGGGATTGGCCGTGACGGGCTCTGAGCCCGTTGCTGCCCCCATGGCGGGAAAGACGTTGGAGGGAGGGCTCGCTTCCGAGCCCTCGGTCCACCAGAGAGGCGTCGAGCGGCTCCTGTTGCGGGGGCTCCGTTACATCGTTCTGCCTGAGATGCGAAGACGTCTGCCCCTGTAGAACCGCGCCGGCGATGCGCATGAACGTCCGGGCACGTCGGGGATCAGACTCTGGTCACTGGCCCGTGACACGCACGTCTGCTGAAGACCGGGTGCTCGGCACCGTCTTCAAGCGACCATGCTGAGAGGATTGAAGCCGCGTCTTCGGCTACGGCGCTTCCGGAGCGGCGGCCGCAGCGCTGGTTCAGTAGCCCACCGTGTAGCGTTGACCGCGGTGGCGCGGCGTCTCGATCTCGTCGAGCAGTGCGACTGCGTAGTCCTCCTGCGAGATCCGGCTTTTCCCGTCTTCGCCTATCAGCAGGTGGTCCTGCCCTTCGCGGAAACGCCCGGTTCGCTCTCCCGGCACGAACAGCAAGGACGGCGAGATGAAGGTCCAGTCAATGTCGGACTGCTGCCACAGGTGCGCCAGCGTCCGTGCGCCCTCGCCTGCCTCGGCCTTGCCGTGCTCAGGGAACGTCGGCGATTCGAACACCAAGACGCCCGAAGGCGTCAGCAGCGATCCCGCTCCTCCGATTCGACCGACTGCTGTCCAGCGTGGGGCCGAGACTCACACTCTCGGCCAGAAGCAGTCATCTCTGGCGCAGTGCGCCACGCTTTCGAGCCCGTTCTATGGGGCAATCGTCCAGTCGCAAGGATCGCGCATGTATATTGGCGTAACTCTATTACCTGCTCGGAATACCGTGGTGGCTGACCAAGAATACGACGAGATGATGGCCCGCTATTTTGCGGACATGGAAAAACAGTCCAGCAAACGGCTGACCGAAGCAGCTGACCTGATTGCGAAGTTCACGGCTCTGGCCGCATCCAAGGGCGTGATCCTCAGCGCGGAGTCATTCGAGTACATCCAGACCACCGGCATCGTTGCCAAGGCGCAAGGCATCGCAAGGACGCTATTGGGTCCAATATGGACCGAGCGCGACGGACTGCTGCCGTTCAACGAGATCGCGAGCCGATTCCCTCCCCGCCCCCATTACGAAGGATACTTTGCTGGGCCCGACTTTATCTTGATGGCCCACCCCTATTACCGGCGCGGAATGCACCCGGTCAACAACTGGGCCCCGAGGTTTATAGACCTGTTCTGGCGGTTCGACGGCCCCGGCATAGAAAAATACATTGCTCTCGACGAAGACCGAGTCCGGATCGACGTCGACAGACTGGGCTATGTCGAGGCCGACACCTGGTACGGCGCTCCCTTCGACGAGGACATACGAAACCTCAAACCTGGAATCGTCAAGCTGCGCCCGCCCCTGGATCTCGAATCTCGGCATGTCTCTTTCTTCTTCGCCGACGCGTACTGTCTAGACATCAAGTGGAGCGAGTCGGATGGCATCAAGTCGTTCCAGGCCCTGGAAATGAAGACGGAGGATATCCAGATCGAGGTCGGGGGGCAGCACTACTTCCCCGCCCGCTACCTACACGCCGAGTTCGACCTCGCGGCCAACTGCTTTAGGCACTTCGACGGCGCGATACAGCTTTTCACGGAAGAGGAATATTTCCAGAGGCGGGATTCCGACTTCAACATAACGATGAAGAACCCTGCTCACATCAAGGCAGGTCGAGCAAGGCCTTCAAGATCAATGGCCCGCTGAGAACGGAAGACTGGGTCGAGTTCTGCTGCCACTTCTATACAGACAATCCGCTTACCTTCGAGTACTTCAGCGGTGAGTATCCGAAGCACGTCACTGAGATCCTCGAAAGGATCAGGGGCCACGCATCGTGACTCACCGACGAGACCTAACCTCGCTGCTGGGTGAGTTTGTGGAGAAGGTCCGCTACGGGTCGGGGCTGCGAGTTCGACCAGCCTCGAAGCAGTCGCTGGCATAGCGCCAACTGCTCCTTGTAAGTCCTGCGCCTGGAATACCTCGTACAGCAGCCGTTCGGTGCAGCGCGAGACGTCGGGCCGAACGACTGCAAGGTGGCGGTCATCGTAATCTCACCCCTCGGCAGTGGCCGGCAGCAGCTGCATAGCGGCCATACAAGCTCTGATCCAGAAGGTCAGCAAGGGGTCGAGAACGGACAATCGCACCACTATCCGCTAGCGACATCCGAGTCATTCGGACCTAGCGACCATCGGCAACAGAGGACTTCGAACCGCTAGGTCCAGCTGATTAGCGAAACATCCTCGGAACGAAAGAGATGCAAACGCCCGCCTCGGCGATGTCCCCGGCTTTGTCTGGCGCGGTAGCGCCGAAGCCGGCGAGCACGGCCCGCTTCCACAGCCGCACCGATTGCGAGATGTTGCCCTGGTGATTCAGCTCGATCATCAGCGCGCACCGGCTAAACGCCCAGCACCACTTCTCGCCAGCGCTGATGGCCCAGCCAGTCGCGCAGCGCCACGGCACCCGCCGGCGTGATGTCCAGCGTGCGGGCGCGCTGCACCAACCAGCCTCGCTCGAGCATGTGATGGCAGATCACCGTGCCCAGCCGACCGGCCACATGCGGGCGGCGCTCGCTCCAGTCCATGCAAGGGCGGCAGTGCGCGCGCCTGCCGTGCGCGGCGTCGAGGGATGCGGTGTCGATGCCCAGCGGTGCGAGTGCAGCAGCACAACGTTCGGTGACCCGGCCGGCCTCGCCGTCGAAGGCGATCGCGCCATCGTCCTGCAGCTTCTGGGCGATGGCCACGCCCAGCCGCCCGGCGATGTGGTCGTAGCACGTGCGTGCGCGGCGCATGGTGGCATCGCGCGGACCCGTCACCACGCGGCGCCCGGATGCGGTGTCGCGGCTGGCGATCTGCATGATGCTCTCCAGCATTCGAGCCACTTGGGCCGAAGCCAGCCGGTGGTAGCGGTGCCGGCCCGACGGCGTGACCTCCAGCAAGCCAGCGTCGACCAGCAGCGCCAGGTGGCGGCTGGCCGCGGCCGCACCGACGCTGGCGGCACGGGCCAGCTCGTTGGCGGTCAGCGAACGGCCGTCCAGCAGCTCCAGCAGCATGGCCGTGCGGGCGGGCTCGCCAACGAGCGCGGCGATGCGGGCGATCTGGTTGGCATTCATGACGGAAGCTTGGCGCAAACGGGCCAGGAATGCTTCGCTCCGAGACGAAGCATTGTGGCATCTGCCAGGCGCAGGATGGGCCCATCGCCCCGCTACCGACGCAAGGAGCCGCCCATGGCCGTCACTGTCTTCATCCGCTACCGGATCGATCCCTTCCAGCGCGAGGCGTTCAAGGCCTACGCGCAGAACTGGGGCCGCATCATCCCGCGCTGCGGCGGCCATCTGCTGGGCTACTTTCTGCCGCACGAGGGCACCAACGACATCGCGTGGGGCCTGATCGGCTTCGACAGCCTGGCCGCTTACGAGGCGTACCGCACCCGCCTGAAGACCGACCCGGAGGGCCGCGCCAATTTCGAGATGGCGCAGGCGCAGCGCTTCATCCTGCGCGAGGAGCGCACCTTCACCGAAGGGGTGGAAGGCACCCTGAACCAGGAGGCGTAGCCATGATGGTCGTAATCTTCGAGGTCGAGCCGGCGGCCGGCCGCCGGCAGGCCTACCTGGACGCCGCGGCGGCGCTCAAGCCGCTGCTGGAACACATCGACGGGTTCATCTCGATCGAGCGCTTCCAGAGCCTGTCTCAGCCCGACAAGCTGCTGTCGCTGTCGTTCTGGCGTGACGAGGCGGCGGTGGCTGCCTGGCGCAACCTGGAAGCGCATCGCCGCACCCAGGCGGCCGGGCGCGGCGGCATCTTCGCCGACTACCGGCTTCGCGTGGCCGGCGTGGTACGCGACTATGGGATGCACGATCGAGCCCAGGCACCATCGGATTCACGTGTGGCGCATCCATGATTGCCCTGCATCAGATTGGCAATTCGTCATCGAAGTCGAACGCAAGCAGCACGTGAGGGCGGCGCAGCCGAAAACTCCGCCAAGGCCCGAGCATGAAGTGTTCGACGATAGGGATTGGTATGTGTGTCACATGAGTTACCAGCCATCGAGCGTTCGCGCAGCGGCGGTAAGCATAGGACCGGGATATGCGCAAATGGTCTGCAACGGCGGACATGTTGTTGCGGAATCGACGTAGGAGATACACATACGCGGCCGCCAACGAGCCGTGTGCACAGAGGCCTGACTCCAGCGCTGAGTCGGCTTCCTGCTCGAGCAGTTCGCCCAAGGGATCGCGCCCGTCATTGCTGACCAGCAAATAGGCCAAGGGATGGGCGTCCCCGTCATGCTCGCTTCCCTTGGGCGCATGGTCGAGCCGCACGGCATTGCGGACTTTCTTCTCGGTGTAGCGGACCAGATGCTGGAAGAGATAACTCAGCAATCTGCGCTGGGAATCCATATCTGAAAGATCCAGGGGCCTGCCATCGCTCGTTTGCAGGCTCGAGGCCATGATCCAGGCCTCGTTGACGACGTCTTCGAACCGGTATTCACCTCGAGTGGCGCGCGCGATGCTCTGCAAGTTCTTCTTCCGCCGAACCGTGAATTGCTGGAAAGCGTCATCGTCAGAGATTTGAGGCACGGCACGCTCCCGTGTCAGGCGAGTCGGAGATCCTCTATCAGGCGGTCTGCCACTGCTTCTTCTGCGATGGCCAGTCCGTGTCGGCACATTGCCGAAACGAGCTGCGGATCCCAAGTGGCGGTGAGATTCGATGCGGTCAGGTCGCGCTGACTGTGCGGAGCGGTTTGCACAGCGGCCTCGTAGTCCCGAGTACTCATTTGCCAGGGCTGTGCCCGCCAGCTGCGCAACACATGGTTGGCGATCTGCAGGCCGGGCCAGTCGAAGTCGCCGTGGTAATGCAGGTGGGCGCCGGCACTGGCCAATTGATCGAGCAGTGCGCGCTGCGCCGCGGCCGGCATGCCGTCGGTGCAAACGAGGGGGGCACAGTGCGCGCCCAGACAGTCGGCAGCGATGGCGACGAGATTAGGGTTCTCACAAACGTAGATGGCGCGGCCTTCGACGGACCATGCGGGCGACTCGCGCAGCAGCCGGCGCAGCGACAGGTAGGTAGGTTCGCCCGGCGCAGCGAGTACCGCCGCGAGCGATGGCAGGTTCAGCACCAGCACGGGCCGCGCCAATTCGTTCACCAGGATGCCGGCGCGGGCCCAGATGTCGCGCGTACCTTCATCGATCGCCTGTGCTTCGCTGTCTGCTGGCGAACAGAGGCCAGTGTCCAAGATCACATCGCGGCTGGAGGGCGCTGCCGAGGCCTCGCAGCGGCGCCATGCGGCCAGCACCAGGCTGGCCACAGGCTGGCCCGCATCGAGTGCATGGGCATTGCCGAGAACCTGTGCGGCCAGTTGCGCACGGGGAAGGCCCGGCGCAGGCAGGCGGCGCAAGACTGCATCGGCTTGCGCGAGCAAGGTTTCAGCGGTCGTGGCGTCCCGTCGGGCCAGGCGCTTAAGCAGGGCGCCGGCGGCGGGTGTTTGCAGCCAGCCCTGCAGGCGTGGGGTGCGCTCTGGTCTCTGGATCACGGCCGACCAGGCAAGCTCAGCGGCCGCACGCAGGGCGACGCGGTTCATGATCGGACCATCCAGCCGTTCGAGCGCGTCGCGCAGGGAGTCGCACAAGCCTGCGGCCCGCAATGCGGCATCGATGCTGGAGATATCGATGCGGACCGAGCGCGCCGTGCGCGAGGGGCGGCCGGTCAGCAAGGCGAGCGCCTCGTGCTCGGCGGGCTCGAGCTGGCTGAGGTGCAGCACCCTGCCTTCGTCTTTCCCGTCCTGCCGCTCGAAGTGGCGCCGCAGGCGCTGGCGCAACGCTGCCAAGGCGGGGCCGCCAAGCAGGCGTTCGAGGCGCGCGTGGGAGCTGTTCATGGGGCTGGCGGAAAGCGGCGGTCCGGGTCGGCTTCGCGCCGCCGGGCACGGCCGTCCCAGGTCCAGCGGGAGACGTGCACAGCGTCAATGCCTTCACGCCGCTGCAATTGCGCGATGGACACGCCGGGCAGCTCGGCGTAGCAGGCCCATTCGCGCTCGCTGGTGATGACGAAGTCGAGGTCGAATTCCCGGATCAGCGCCATGCAATGGGCGCGGGCTGCATCGTCGATGCCGGCGAAGGCTTCGTCCAGCAGCACGAGGCGCGGGACGTGGGCGGCGCCGGCCTGACTATAGTAGCTGGAGACGGCTGCGAACAATGGAACGGTGAGACCCAACGCCCGCTCGCCGCTGGAGGCCGGGCCGGCGAGCGGACGCCATTGCCCGTCTTGCCAGCGCTGCACCCGAAAGCGATGCCAGCGGCGGTAGTCGAGCGCACGCGCGAGTTGCTCCAACAGACTGCCACCTTGTTCGGCGTCGGCACGGCTGCGCTCGGCGGCGATGCGCTGCTGCAGCATCTCGCCAACCACGCGGCGGTCTTCGACGCTCCACAGGTCGGCGCTGGTGTTAAGCAGCCGGCGGCGTGCTGCCTCCAGGCCGACCGGTGCGCCATCCGCGCCTTCGGGCAGCGTCTGCCATTGCAGGCGAAAGCGCACGCCGGTGGAAGTGGGGCGTTTCTCCAACTCGTCGTTGATGGCGTTGATCTGGCGCTCGGCATCGCGCAACAGTTTTTGCACCGCGCTGGCGATCTCGGCTTGCAGGTGATTCTCCAGCACCTGACGTTCGCCTGCGGTGAGCAGTTCGCGACGTTGCGTGATCTCGCCGGCCAGGCTCCGCGCCAACTGGTCCGGCCGCTCAGGCCGGTTCTGGTAGACGATGCTGACGACCAGCCCGTAGTCGCTGGTTTCGGCCTGGGCCTGGTGGCTCAGGGCGGCCAGCGCGCGGCCCAGTTCGGTGTAGTCCTGCGAGACTTGACTTTGTACGCGGCTCCAGGTTTCGTCATCGGCCTTGACGTCGGCGAGCGCCTGTTCGGTACGGCGGGCCAGCGTCAGCGCGGGTTCGATGGTCCAGGGCGTCCGCAGCGGCGGCAGTTCGGCGTCCGGCCAGGCGGTGAGCAGCAGGCCGGTGACCGCGAAGCCCTGCAATTGGGCAATGGCGGCCTGGCGTGTGGCGCTGCGTTCCTCGAGCTTGGCTTCTGCGTCCTCGGTTTTCTGTTCAGCCCTGGCACGCGCTTCGCCGGCTTCGCGCAAAGCCTCGCCGTGCTTCTTGATGTCAGTCTCGTTGACGGTGACAGCCGCGCGGGCATCGCTCAGGCGCTGCCGCAGCTCTTCGACCTCGGCCCCCACGGATTCGCCTAGCGTCTCGAAGCGGATGCGGGCTTCCTCGGCCAAGGCCTCGCGTTCAGCCGCCTGTTCATCAGCCTGCCGGCCATCGGCCTCGGCTTCCTGCTCGCGCCGTTGCTGCTGGGCACGTTCGGCCATCGCATCGCGCAGCTCGCGAGCGGCGTTGACCAGTGCGTGCAGCGTGTCGCCGAAGGCTTGCAGCGCCTGGACGATGGCCTGCAATGCCGGGCGCTCGGACGGAAGCGATAGGTCGCCGGCATCGTGTGCCAGGGTCTGGCGGGCGGCGTCCCAGCGCTGGACGGCTTCGCGCAACTGCTGCTCCGCCTGTTCCAGACGCTGGCTGGCAGCCTGGAACTCGCGTGCGGTCGCTGCGGCAGTGACATGGGCGGCATGCAAGGCATCGTCGGACGGCGCCGTCTGCCATTCGATGGCGGCTTGGCCTTGGTCTGCTTCGAGTTGGATGAAGTCTTGTCGCAGTTGATCCAAGGCGTGGGCCAGGGCATCCAGTCTTTGCTTGATCTCCTCCAACCGGCGTGCGCGGGCGGCGGCGCGCGCGGCGTAGCCGATGAACTCCGCGCGGGGCTTGTGCCAAGCACCAGCCAGTGCGCCGAGGCGGAACCGACCATCGGTGCCGATCCATGTTTCGGCATGGGCATCGTCGTGCACATCGCAGGCCACGCCTTCGAGCAGGCGCTGCAGCACGGCGGGCGCGACTGCCAGCGGCGCGCCGAGCGGGGCGGCGGCGGCTTGCAGACAGTCGGCCAGCGAGCGGACCTGCGGTGGGCGGACCCGCCAGTGCGTATCGTGCACCAGCGGCAAACCATCGGCAGCCAGCAGCGTGCCGTCGGGGTCAACCCAGGCATCGAGCAGGCCGGCCGCCTGCAGGGCGGCTTCGATGCCGGCGCGCTCGGCATCGGGCACTGTGGGAAGGAAGTCCACCAGTTGCCACAGGGGCGCGCCAGCCCGGTCCGTGCGGACCGCGGGATTGCGCCAATGCGGCGGGACGGGCACAGTGTCTTCGCCTTGTTCGAGGCGGGTCTGCTCGGACAACAGTTCGATGCGTTCGTCGCCGAGTGCCTGCCGCTCGGTTTGCAGCGCCGCATGGCGCTGCGCAAGCCGCTGGGCGGTGGTCTGCTGGGCGGCGTGCAGTGCCCCGCGGGCCGGGTTGTCGCCTTCGAGGCTTACGGTCCAAGCGGCCAATGCCTGAAGCAGGTCTGCATCGGCGGAGACCTGCAGTTGCTGCAGGCCGTCCAGGTGCGCCTGCCAGGCCTGGAGCAGCACATCGGCTTGCCGTTCGACGGCGCTGTCGGCGGCCCGGCGCCGTTCGGCCGCGGCGTCGGCTTCATCCAGGCGTTCGTCGCGCCGAGCCTGCGCGTTGGCATGGTCCTGGGCCGCGCGTTCCGCTTCTTCGCAGCGGCCCAGCAGCAGGTCCACCTGCTCGCGGCGCGCGGCAGTGGCGCGGCGCAGATCCTGGCGGGCCGTGTCCAGTGCCAGCGGCGGCAGGGCTGCCAGCGCGGCGACATCGCTGGCAGCCAGGGGATTGGCCGCATAGGCAGCCGTGATGCCGGTGTGCTCGGCGTCGCGGGCGGCTTCGGCGCGCGCCTCGGTCCACACTTGGCCGGCTTGCTCCACGCGCTGGACGCGGATACGGCTGGCTTGCTGCTCACGGTCGAGGCGAGATTGCGCCTCGCGACGTGCGCGCTGGGCCTGCTCCGCATCCCGGTGGCAGCGATCCGCCTCACGCTCGGCCTGTTCGAGTTGTTTGGCACTGGTCATCGCCGGGTCGTTCTGCAGTTCTTCAAGCCGGATGCGGCTGGCCGCTAGCGCGGCCTCGCAATCGGCGTGGCGGATTCGGGCGGCATGCTCGGCCTCCTGGGCCTTCAGCAACGCGGCGCGCCCTTCGCTGAGTTCGCGGCTTGCGTTGTCAAAGCCGGTCTGCGCGCTGCGCAGACCGGCGGCCTGGCGCCGGGCCTGGGTGGCCGCATAGCGCCGGTAGCGCTGGTTGAACTGGCCGACGGCGCGCTCCAGCGCCTCGTACTCCGCCAGCTCGCGGCGGTATTCCTCCAACTGGTTCAGCGCGTCGGCCACGTCGGCCAGCAAGTCGGTGGACATGGGCGGCAGGGCTTCGGTCAGCGCGTTCGACAGATTGGCTTCGTCCGGCCTCTTTGAAAGCTGCGGCTGGCGCAACTGGATCAGCGTGTCCATCAGCGCGGCATAGCGCGCCGGGCCGAGGTGGAACAGACGCTCATCCACCGCCCGGCGATAGGCCGTGGCGGTGTCGAAGACTTGGCCCGCGTAAGTCTGGAGCGCCTCGCGCAGCCGCCGGCGCGTCAGGACTACGCGGCCGGGGTTCATCAGCCACAGATCCTGGCCAATGCGTGCGTGCTCCAGCAGGAAGAACCAGCTATCTACCTGCGCCCTCGCCGCGGCGGCCGCGAGACCGCAGCCGAGCGTGAGGTAGCGCGCCTGTCCTTCCTCGCCGAGGCGACCGAACTCGACCCAGGCGTAGCCCATGCGCCGCTCATGGCGGCCGAGCAGGAGGTTCCAGGCCATTTTCTTGCCCGGGTCACCGTCGGGCTCGACACGCGAGGGCTTGAGCTGCGCGTCGAACAGCAAAGGCAGCGTCAGAGACAGCACTTTGGACTTGCCGGTGCCGTTGTTGCCGCGCAAGAGCAAGTGGCCGTCGCGGAACCAGAATTCCTCGCTGTCGTAATGGAAGAGTTCCACCAGCCCCAGGCGCAGCGGTTGCCAGCGAGGCAAAGCGGGCTGGGGCAATGCAGCGGGTGACGTATCGGTCATTGGAGATCGAACAAGGAGGACGTAGCGGAATCTGCCGGTGTGCGAATGTCGGCCTCGCCTAGCGCGAAGCGGGCCAGCGCCGGCAGCGGCCGAACACGGCCGGCGTCGAAGGAGATGAGTTGCAGCTTCTGCAGCCGTTCCAATGCGATGCGGGCCAGTTCCCGTTCGGCGCCGGCTTCGCGGGCCGACTTGCGCCAGTAGTGGCCATAGCGGCCACGGGCCTCGGCGAGGAAGGCGGCCACGTCGTCCAGGCCGACAGGTTCGGGCCAATCCGCCAGGAATTCGGCCACCAGCAGCGTGGCATGCGCTTCCGTGCCTTCAGCTGGCATAGCCACGTCGGTCAGCTGGCCATCTTCGTCCACCAGGGCCAGACCCTCCGCACGCTGTTCGGCGGCCAGTCCGGTAGCTTCGCAAAGACGGTTGGCCATGGCGCCGCGCTGGTTGGTGAAGTAGGCACGCTGCGCGTCGTCCAAGGTTTCGAGGTAGACCACCGAATCATCCAGCAGCCGGCGTGCGAGGTGATGGCGCAGCGCGGTGCGCTGGCCCTCGTCGCTATCGGGTACATGTTCGGCAACCAGTGCGGCGAGGCGTTCTTCCAACGTCACCGGCGCCTGCTCGGCGGGCCAGGTGGAGGGGCCGCGCGCGGCGGCCAGAAGGCCGGCCAGTACGCGCCGCTGCACGTCATAGAGCGCGTCGCCGCCCTCGGTGCCAGCGGCTGCACCGTGCACGAAGCCTTCTTCGTCGCCGGCCACGCGCCGCAGCACACCCCACTGCAGCAGGCTGCGGCAGACGGCCACCAGTTCGCGGCGCTCGTGGGTGGCGGTGAGCTCGAAGCGGAAACCCCGCGAGGCCAGCGCTGGGTCGGCCGCCAGCAGCAACAGGCGCTCGCCCAGCACGCGCAGCGTGATCTGCGGATCGGCGCGTTCCAGCACGGCACAGGCCAAGCACAGCAGCACATAGCGCCGTCGCTCGTAGTCGGGCAAGCCGCGGCTGGCGTCCCGCAGATCGGCCGGGCGCTTATAGAGCCGGGCGCAATCGCGCTCGATGCGCAGCGTCCAGCCGGTCTCGCGCGCGAACCATGCGCGTAGTTCGTCGGCGTGGCGGCGTACGGCGGCGAAGTCTGCGTGCGCAGGGGTCATCAGCGGCGTCATCAGCAAGGCGCGCAAGGCTTGGATACGTTCGTCGTCGCGGTGCTGGCTCTGCTGGCGGGCAATGTTGCGGGTGTCCGTCATTCATCCAGCCGTGTGATGGTGATCCGGTGGTCGCGGCCGGCGAAGGTGCCGGCGGGCGTGGTGATCTTGGCGCGGCTGCCGGCATCCAGCGGCTGCAGGCGGATGCGCAACAGGCCGTCGCCGCTTTGCAGCTCAACGGCTTCGTCAGGAGAGCTTTGCGCGGTGAGGGCTTCGCCCAGCAGCGACAGGAACAGGGCGAAGGCGTGCCCGTCCAGCGAGCCGAGTTCGGATAGTCGAGCCGGCTGCCCGGTGGCCAAGCGCTGGCGGGCGGCCTCGATCTGGGCATGCTCCTCCCGCAGTTGCGCGGCCAGCAGGCGGCGTTCTTCATCGCGGGCCTGTACGCGCGGCATAGCGCCACGCGGTGCGGCCTCGCCGTATTCGCGAAGGCGGGGGTGGATGCGTAGCGGAGGCGCTTCGGCCCAGGGGGTACTGGCGGGCAGTTCCTGCGTGCCATCCTGCAGTGCCGGGTTCAACGAGAAATGCCGTGCGGGGTTCAGCGCGAAGGCGGCGCGTGCCAAACGATGAGCTTCGTCATCACTGGTGCAGGCGGCAAACCAATCGGCTAGCGTGCGGAAATCGGCCGAGCGGTCGCTGCGTCCGCTGCGGCGCTCGTTCAGCGCGGCGATGGCGGCCAGCAACTGGGGGATGGCCGCGCGCGCCTTCGAGCGCAGCAATTCAGCCTGCGGAGGTTCGTGGGCATGGACGACGAACCAGCGGCGCAAGCCGATCCAGCGTTCGCGCCAGACCTGCCAGCCGCGTGCATTGGCGTCGACTTGCTCTGCTTCGTCGCCAGGTGCGCTGTCGCGGGCTTCGCGCTGCGCAGTTTGCCAAAGAAGCGGGTCGATGCGTGGTGACAAGGACTCGATGCGTTGCGTGATGCCGCCGGATCGACTGACCAAGTCGCCGATGAAGCGTTCCAGATAGTCGATAATGCGTCGCTTGTAGGCCAGTACTGCATCGGCCTGGGCCTGTTGGACCTCGATGCTGCGGCCGATGCCGGCCATGAAGGCCTGCGCGTTGTCGGCCAAGCCTTCGAACACCCGCACCAGGTCGCGCAGGGTGGCATGCACCTTGGCGGCATCAGGCATGGTCTCGTCGGCTAATGCCTGTAAGGTTTGCAGCTGGGCGGTGATGTCCTCCAGTGCCACGGTCTGTAGCTCGGCACGGCGCTTCAAGGTGCGTGCAAAGGCGACTAATGCCGTTTCAACGGCTTCGCCACCCTGCGACAAGCGGTAGAGGAAGCGAGCGCGGTAAAAGTCGTTCAGGCTGGCGACGCGCGCCGTGTCGGGCTGTGATTCGAGATTGCCCCACTCGGTAAGCTGGGTCAGCGCAGCCTGTACTTCCTCGATACGCGGCTGCTGCGTAGCCCAGCGTCCCTCGGCCAGCACTTCGTCAGGCCGAAGGTGCAGGCGGAACTGGCGTTTGGCTGCGGCGAAGGCCTCCATCACGCAGCGATAGAACATGGCCTTCTCTGCGCTGACGTGGCGGAACAGGTCGGCCTGTATAGCGGCTGGAGGTACCGGCATACTGGATACCTACTTTAATGCGAAGCGTGCTGTTTCATGCCTCTCCTTCTCTTTGTGCCCGTTCCTTGCTCCCCTGACTGATATTCAAAGCTTCATATTAACTTCCCCTTGATTTTTCGACTCTTGTAAATCCCAGATACGGTTCCTGCATTCGCTCGTCAAGGGCAGGCTGGCACTGGGCGGCGGTCAGGGCCATGGGCCCGCCCGGTTGGAACGAGAAGGATCACGTTCGCAGCGGTTTGATGCGCTCTGGACACAAAGAGAGATGCGCCACCGACTACCTTAGCAGCGCGGCGACCGCCTTCGTCTGCTCGTGCTCGAACGCGGGCGCGAAATCGTCCAGTTCCGCCGATTCCAGTCCGACTTCCGTGCTGATTGCCCATTGCCGCCAGCTCGACACTGCCGCGTGCACCTCGGCCAGGGCGGCCAGAGCCTGGTCTCTATCCAGCGCGAAGTAGGCCGCACGCTCGAGGAGCATCTGCACATCGGTGATCGGCCCGTCCTGCTCGGACAGCCAGGTCTTGGACTCGCGCTCCTTGTCCGGGAACGGATTGATGTCGAAGGCGGGGGCCAGGCGCCACAGCCCACGTTCCACGTGCAGGAAGCCGTGGTTCTGCAGGTGATCGTCCACATTGGTGATCAGCAGGTTGAACACGAGGCGGCGCCAGAGTTGGCGAACGTCCTGCGTCGGTGCATGGCCGTGGGTGCGGATGGCATCGGCGATCTCGGTGTAGCTGCGATCTTCCTCGCGCGCAGCCTGGAGCAGTGTGGCAGCCGATTGATACGGAATCCGTCCGTCGGCGCCGTCGCGATCGAAGCGGCGGATGACCGCCACGGGCACGTCGCCCCCAACTCCACCCAATTGCACGATGCGCGCCGGGGCGGCCGCTATGCCCGCCTGCGCGGCCAGCTTCAGGGCCAGGACTTCCCCGCGGGTGACGCTGCGCGTATCGCCCACGCTCGGGAACTTGCCGATGGCGAGCCAGCCATCCTCGTCCACCATCGTGCATTTGGGCCGCATGCCGCCCAGCGAGGTGCCCTTGCCTTGCAGGTAGCGCAGGTCCTCGGCCGTTTCCTCCCCGCGCTCGACCGCACGGCTGGCCTGGAAGACCCGCTCCAGCTCGATCGATGGCGGTGTGCTGCGGCGCCCTGCCGCGGCCGTTCGGTGCCAGGCGCCGTCCGGGTCGCGCAGGCGCAGCGCGCCGACGCGGCTGAAGTCATCGACGGCCAGCAGATAGTCCAACTCGGTGAGGGCCGGGAGGCGAGGATCGTCCTTGCGGCGCCTGGCATGGTCGCGGGCGATGACACGCCGGCCCCAGGCATCCGGTGCCGTATCGGCGATCGCGCCGTGAAAGACGGAATCGTGCGGCGAGGCGGCCTTGTGGGTCTGGTAGCCCAGCGCCAGTTGCAGGTCGGCCGAGACGTTGAACCGCTCCGGGTTGGCCAGCCAGGATTCATCGTAGGCGACGGCGCTGTTCTCGCGCCTGCCCTGGCGGACATACACCAGCGAGCCGACCGGCAGGCCCGCCTTGCCGATGCAAAGCTGGACTTGCCGTCGGACCGGTGTCACGGCGGCTTTCACAGTGCTCCCGAGGCGCCGCGTCTGCTGCGCACGCGCTTGGGCAGCTGCGCATCCATCAATGTCAGGCCGATCTCGTCGTTCGGGGTGTCCAGCAGGTGCGCCAGCGCCTGGATCTCGCCAAAGACGTGCAGCGCGCGGGCGAAGAAATGAATGGGCACGCGCGCGTCGCCTTTTTCCATGCGCCGGACGGTGGACAGGGACGCGCCCATGCGCTCTGCCAGCGATGCCTGGGAAATGTGGCGCCGCCGGCGGGCCAGGGAAATGTCACTGCCGAGCTTGTGGATGGCCCGCTCGACAGGCGAAGGGAGGGGGGATTCCATTATGGAGTCCTCATCGGGACTTGAATCAAGCTTTATGGCTCCAATCGGAGCCATTATAGAAAGACTTCGCCTGGGCTACAAGTAACAAGTCTCAGGGGAGTCTTTAAGATCCGAAATCGCTCTTATAGGAATTGATATTTTGTTTCAGTCGGCCACTTGGAATCCATGATCTGCGTTGTAGCCCACAGCGGTTCCGGGCTTCTTGCTCATTGGCTGGACCCTGTCTTCGAGGCCCTGATCTGATTCGCGCTAGCACCCGCTTGCGCGGCGACAGGATCCTGCAGGTTGCCGTCGCTGTCGCCGGTCCTCCGGGTCGATGCGGCCCGGCCGCGAGCCGGACCCCCGTTCGCCAGCCTGCTCTAGTGCAGCGCCGGCCGGCTGAAGTGGCCGTGCCGCGCCGGGCTCATCAGCGCGTGGAACTGCTCGCGCGACACCTGCAGCAGGCACTCGTGGTCGCCGCCCTCCATGTAGACCGTCTCGCCGGCCTCGAGATCGTCATCGACCACCGTCTCGACGCCCCAGGCCATGCCCACCGGCGGCAGTGCGCCGAACTCGCAATCGCCGAACAGCGCCGTGATGCGTTGCTCGTCGGACAGGCGCAGCTCGTGGCGACCGAGCAGCTGCCCGATCCGGCCGAGCATGACCATCCGGTCGGCCGGCACGACCGCCATCACGTACCCGGCGTCGTCTTCGAGGAGCACCGGCTTGGCGAGCTGATGGGGCATCACATGGGCGGCGCGGGCGGTTTCCGCGCTGCTGCGGGTGCGCTCGTGCGCGCACACCTCGTACCGGGCGCCGTGCTGGTCGAGGTAGAGGGCGAGTCGCGAGGGAATCGTCATGATGGACTCCTTTGCGCCGACTGGCGCCGCGCCACGGCCGGCGCACGGCACGTGCTGTATGCCCCGCACGCCGGTCGCACGACCGAGTTTGCGCCGAAGCGGCGCTTCCCGCCAGGGCCGACGGAGTGTGCCGGAGCCCCTCGGGCCGTCTACCGGCCCGGGCGGGCCGGCACCCCTTCGAATCCGACAGGAGCCGCACCGGCGCGCCCGGCATCGGCCTTCGTGCTCGGCCATCCGGCCGATGCGCACCGGGCTACACTGGGGCATCCTTCATCGAGCCCTCGCCCCGCAACCCGGAGCCTGCCCCGTGAGCGCCATCGTCGAGCCCACCCGCCACAAGCTGTCGATCGACGACTTCGAACGGCTCGCCACGGCCGGCATCCTTGCCGAGGACAGCCGCGTCGAGCTGATCGAAGGAGACCTGATCGACATGCCACCGATCGGAACCGGCCACATGTCGGTCAGCCTGCGCCTGACCCGCCTGCTCGTACGCCGCGCCGGCGACGACGCGATCGTCTCGGTTGCGCACCCGCTGCGGCTGCCGCCGTGGTCGATGCCGCAGCCCGACTTCATGCTGCTGAAGCCGCGGCCCGACGACTACGCGAGCGGACATCCCGGCGCCGACGACGTGCTGCTGGCGGTCGAGGTGTCGGACGCCACGCTGCGCTACGACCGGGGCACCAAGGCGCGCGTCTACGCCTCGCACGGCGTGCGCGAATACTGGATCGTCGAGGTCGAGCCGCACCGGCTGTACGTGTTCCGCGAGCCGGTGTCCGCCGAAGGGCGTTACGCCTGGATGCGCACGCTGGATGCTCCGTTCGTCATCGAAGCTTCCGCGCTGCCGCAGGTTTCGCTGCGGTCCGAGGAGATCTGGCGCTGAAACATGGACGCCATCCGCGAGTTGGCGCGTCGGGAAGGACGGCCAATCTCCGAAGTCGTCAATGAGCTGCTTGCCGAAGGTCTGCAGAAGAGACGTTCAAAGGCGGCCGCCGGCTTCGAGCGAAGCGATGGCCGCCCGACGGGCACCGAGAGGTGACCGGGCTCGTCCAGCCTCGATCGTCTTCACATATTGCGCCGGTACTGCCCGCCGACCTCGAACAGCGCGTTGGTGATCTGGCCGAGCGAGCACACCCGCACCGCGTCCATCAGCACCTCGAACACGTTGGCGTCGGCGATCACCGCGGCCTTCAGGCGCGCCAGCATGGCCGGCGCCTCGGCGGCGTGGCGGGCATGGAAGTCGGCCAGGCGCGCCAGCTGCGACTGCTTCTCCTCCTCGGTCGAGCGCGCCAGCTCGAGCTTGGCCGGGATCGGGTCGCCGTGCGGGTTGCGGAAGGTGTTCACGCCGATGACCGGGTGCTCCCCGGTGTGCTTGAGCATCTCGTAGTGCAGGCTCTCGTCCTGGATGCGCCCGCGCTGGTAGCCGGTCTCCATGGCGCCGAGCACGCCGCCGCGCTCGGCGATGCGCTCGAACTCGGCCAGCACCGACTCCTCGACCAGCTCGGTGAGCTCCTCGACGATGAAGCTGCCCTGGTTGGGGTTCTCGTTCTTCGCCAGCCCCCACTCGCGGTTGATGATCAGCTGGATCGCCATGGCGCGACGCACGCTCTCCTCGGTGGGCGTGGTGATGGCCTCGTCGTAGGCGTTGGTGTGCAGGCTGTTGGCGTTGTCGTAGGTGGCGATGAGCGCCTGCAGCGTGGTGCGGATGTCGTTGAAGGCGATCTCCTGCGCGTGCAGGCTCCTGCCGCTGGTCTGGCAGTGGTACTTCAGCTTCTGGCTGCGCTCGTTGGCGCCGTAGCGGTCGCGCATCGCCACCGCCCAGATGCGCCGCGCCACCCGCCCCATCACCGTGTACTCGGGGTCCATGCCGTTGCTGAAGAAGAACGACAGGTTGGGGGCGAAGTCGTCGACGTGCATGCCGCGCGCCAGGTAGGCCTCCACGAAGGTGAAGCCGTTGGACAGCGTGAAGGCGAGCTGGCTGATCGGGTTGGCGCCGGCCTCGGCGATGTGATAGCCGCTGATCGACACCGAGTAGAAGTTGCGCACGTCGTGATGCACGAAGTACTCGGCGATATCGCCCATTACCTTCAGGCTGAACTCGGTGGAGAACAGGCAGGTGTTCTGGCCCTGCTCCTCCTTCAGGATGTCGGCCTGCACCGTGCCGCGCACGGTGGAGATGGTCCACGCCCGGATCTTGGCGTACTCGTCGTCGGTGGGCTCGCGGCCGTTCTCGCGCGCGAACTTCTCCACCTGCTGGTCGATGGCGGTGTTCATGAACATCGCCAGGATGGTCGGCGCCGGGCCGTTGATCGTCATGCTGACGCTGGTGGCCGGATCGCACAGGTCGAAGCCCGAGTACAGCACCTTCATGTCGTCGAGCGTAGCGATGCTCACCCCGGCATTGCCCACCTTGCCGTAGATGTCGGGGCGCGGGCCGGGATCCTGCCCGTACAGCGTGACCGAGTCGAAGGCGGTCGACAGCCGCTTGGCCGGCATGCCTTCGGAGAGCAGCTTGAAGCGCCGGTTGGTGCGGAACGGGTCGCCCTCGCCGGCGAACATGCGCGTGGGGTCCTCGTTCTCGCGCTTGAAGGCGAACACCCCGGCGGTGTAGGGGAACGACCCGGGCACGTTCTCCAGCAGCAGCCACTTCAGCAGCTCGCCGTGGTCCTCGTACGCCGGCAGCGCCACCTTGCGCACCTTGGTGCCCGACAGCGAAGTGTAGGTGAGCCGGGTGCGGATCTCGCGGTCGCGGATCTTCACCACGTACTCGTCGCCTTCGTAGGCGCGCTGCATGGCCGGCCACATCGCCAGCAGCTTCTTCGAGCCGGCCTCGAGCAGCGCCTCGCGCCTGTCGGCCAGCGCCTCCACCGTCTTGCGCGCGCCGCTCCGCTCGGCATCGTCCTCGTGCAGCATGCGCGCGCTCTCGCGCAACTGCTGCACCTCGCGCGCCAGGCGCGCCTGCGCGCGCGCGTGCTGTTTGTAGCCGCGCACCGCCTCGGCGATCTCGGCCAGGTAGCGCGCCCGCCCGGGCGGCACGATCGTCACCCGGCTGGTCGAATGGCGCGTGCCCGCGCGCGGCAGCCGGCCCGCGGGCCGGCCCTCGGCGTCGAGCGGAATGCGCAGGCCGAGCTCGACGAGCCGCGGCAGCATGCCCTGGTAGAGCGCGGTCACGCCGTCGTCGTTGAAATGCGAGGCCTGGGTGCCGTACACCGGCATCTCCTCGGGGCGCCGGGCGAACGCCTCCCGGTTGCGCTGGTACTGCTTGGAGACGTCGCGCAGCGCGTCCATCGCACCCTTGCGGTCGAACTTGTTGATGGCCACGAAGTCGGCGAAGTCCAGCATGTCGATTTTCTCGAGCTGGCTGGCCGCGCCGAACTCCGGCGTCATCACGTACAGCGTGGCGTCCACCAGCGGCACGATGGCCGCGTCGCCCTGGCCGATGCCGGAGGTCTCGACGATGATCAGGTCGAAGCCGGCCACCTTGCAGGCGGCGATCGCGTCGGGCAGCGCCGCGCTCACCTCGCTGCCGGCCTCGCGCGTGGCCAGCGAGCGCATGTAGATGTTGGGATGGCCGATCGCGTTCATGCGGATGCGGTCGCCCAGCAGCGCGCCGCCGCTCTTGCGGCGCGTCGGGTCCACCGACAGCACCGCCACCCGCAGCCGGTCGTCCTGGTCCAGGCGCAGGCGGCGCACCAGCTCGTCGGTGAGGCTGGACTTGCCCGCGCCGCCGGTGCCGGTGATGCCCAGCGTCGGCGTGGCCGCGGCTTCGGCGCGCCGGTGCAGCTCGGTGCGCCAGGCGGCGAAGCCGTCGGCGTCGAGCCGCCCGGCGACGTGGCCGAGCTCGAGCGCGGTGATCGCCTGGGCCAGCGCGCGGCGCGAGGCGGCCAGGCGAGGTGCGGCGGCGGCGTCTTCCGCGCCGTGCGTGCCGTGCGTGCCGTGCGTGCCGTGCGTGCCGTGCGTGCCGTGCGTGCCGCGCGGGTCGCCGGCGGCGCGGGCCGGAGCGACGATGGCATCGAGGTCGATCGGCGCGTACTGCGAGAGATCGGTGTCGCAGCGGCTGATCATGTCGGCGATCATCCCCTGCAGCCCCATGCGCTGGCCGTCCTCCGGGCTGTAGATGCGCGTCACGCCGTAGGCCTGCAGGGCCTCGATCTCCTCGGGCACGATCACCCCGCCGCCGCCGCCGAACACCTTGACGTGGCCGGCGCCGGCCTCGCGCAGCAGGTCGATCATGTAGCGGAAGAACTCGACGTGGCCGCCCTGGTAGGACGACACGGCGATGCCGTGCGCGTCCTCCTGCAGGGCACAGTCGACGATCTCGCGCACCGACCGGTTGTGCCCGAGATGGACCACTTCCGCGCCCTGGCTCTGCAGGATGCGCCGCATGATGTTGATCGATGCGTCGTGCCCGTCGAACAGCGACGCGGCGGTCACGAAGCGCACCCGGTTCTTCATCCGGTACTCGACGAGCTGCTTCTGGTCGGACAGGTCGGTGATGGCGGGAATCCTGCTCGAGGCGGGGCTGACCCAGTATGGCGCGGCATCGGGCCGGTGGCGAGAAGGGCGCAGTCCCGACGTTAATTTACGTTTACGTAAACGTCAATATTAGGGCACCGGATGCTGCAATGCCCATTGCCGACTTCGCGGCCGCAAGCGCTCGCTACGATTCCTTCACACGGTTGCTCAGTCGCCGGCCGGCGCCGCACCCTCGGACGGCTCGGCGCGCGGCACCACGAAGAAGCCCGCCGGCGCCTGGACGAAGCGGCTGCGCAGGCGGCCGAGCAGCGCCCGCTTGCCGGTGAACGCGATGCCACGCGCCTTCAGGGCCATCCACAGCGCCAGGGCGAAGCTCACCGACAGGTTGACCAGCCCGATCAGCGTCACGCCCAGCCCCGCCCAGGCAAGGCTCTGCCAGGGCAGGGCGAAGCCGTAGCCCACCAGGGCATAGCCGAGGTTGGCCGAGGAGAACGCGATGTGGCGGATGTCGATCGGCAGCCCGAGGATGATGCCGACGGTACCGGCCGAGCCGAGCATGCAGCCGAAGAGGAAGTTGCCGGCCAGCCCGCCCAGGTGCCGCTCGAGGTAGTCGCCGATGCGCGCCGCCCTCTCGTCGCCCACGGTGCCGGCGAGCCAGCGCAGGCGCGCCACGCGCGCGCCCAGCCGCGCGAAGCTGGCCTTGTTGTCGAAGTAGCCCGAGATCACGCCCGACAGGAACAGGAAGACACCGGCCACGGCGGCGTGCGGAAGCGCCCAGCCGAGCGGGTCGAGGTCGTGCAGCAGGTGCTCGGCCTTGGCCCGATCGATGACCGGGGCGCCGGTCATGGCCGACAGGCCCCAGGCGAACGCCACCGCGGTGGGCAGCGCCACTGCCACGTTGCCGAGGATGGCGGCGAACTGCGTGCGCGCGACGGCGGCGATCAGGTCCACCAGCCGCTCCAGGTCGGCCGCGCGCGTCTGCCTCGCCTCGCCGAGGTAGCCGGCGATGGTCTGCGCGGTCATCGCCGGCTGCTTGGTCGCCACCGTCATGTGGAGCATGTAGATGATCACGAAGCCGATCCCGTAGATCAGGCTGTAGAGGAAGGCGTAGGCGGCCAGCGGCAGGCTCGCCGCACTGGTGAAGATCTTGATCAGCGCCATGGCGGCGATCAGCAGCCCGGCGCCCATGGCCGAGCGCCACATGCCGAAGTACTCGCCGCGGGAGCCGGCGATGTAGTGCTCGCCGGTGCGCGCGGCGTTGTCGGTGACCCGCAGCGCCAGCATCGACACGCCTTCGGAGACGTGCTGGCGCACGCTGTGACGCCGGTTCTCGGCGCGCAGCGACTGGCCGACCAGCGCGGACCATCCTTCGAGCGCCGCGCGGCGCCGCTCGCGGGCGCTGTCGTCGCCGGCGCGCAACCCGAGCAGCCGGGCCAGCGTGGCGATGCGCTGCAGGCTCTGCCCGGTGCGCCGCAGCAGGTAGGTCATGCGCAGGCTGGTGCCGGAGCGCAGCGAGGCGCGCCGCGCCCGCTGCAGCACCTCCTCGCACTGGTCGACCATCACCAGCAGCTCGGCCTCGTCCTCGAAGGCAGCGCCCGGGTCGGCCACGTGCGCCCGATAGCCGTCGGCGAAGTGCTGCGCCGCGCTCGCCAGGCTGCGGAAGCGCACCGCGTAGCCCGCGTACTCGGCGCCGAGCCGGCCGAACTCGGCCTCCACGTCGAGGCCGCCGACACGGTAGGCCACCACCAGCAGGGCCTCGAGCATCTGGTCGCGCACCGGCTCGATGAGCTGCAATACCGTGGCGACGTCGCCGCCCAGCACCTGCCACAGGCGCAGCGTGAGCTCCGGCGGGATCGCCTCCATCCAGCGCCAGTCGGCACGGTGGTGAAAGACGCGCCCCACGGCGTGGCTGAGCTCCCGCTCGTCGGGCAGTTCCGGCAGCAGGCGGCCGGCAACGATGCGCCCGAGCTCGGTGAAGAAGCCGGTCGCCGGCAGGATGCCGCTGTCGGCGAAGAACGCCACCAGCCGCCGGGTGCCCAGCAGCGTCGCCAGGTGGCGGCGGACCTGCTCGGCACGTACAGGCTCCGATTCGAGCCGCGCCACCACTGCCTCGTAGCGGGCCTGGGCATCGGCCGGCGTTTCGCCGCGGCGCGGCCGGATGTAGTCGAACAGCGCGACGAACGGTGCGACCGGGTCGGTGATGCGGTCGTCGACGACGCCCGTCGAACCATCGGGCGGCGGCTCGGCGACCGGCCCGGCGAAGGCATCGAGCGCCCGCTCCAGCGCTACGCCGGACGCCTCGGTGGAAGTTGCAGCGGCTCCTGCCATGACCGATGGGGCGGGCGCGCCTTGGGCGCGATGCTCGATTATCGCGGGTTTTCGGATAGCATCGCCCGAAACCGGATCCTCGATGCAAGCGCCTCCGACCATCGACACGCGTGCCCTGCGGCGCGCCCTCGGCTGTTTCCCGACCGGCGTCACGATCGTCACCACGCTCGGTGCCGACGGCGCCTTCGTCGGGCTCACCGTCAACTCGTTCAACTCGCTGTCGCTCGATCCGCCGCTGATCCTGTGGTCGCTGTCCACGCACAGCACCAGCCTGCGCGCCTTCGAATCCGCCGAGCACTTCGCGGTCAACATCCTGGCCGACGACCAGGCGGCGATCTCGCGCCGCTTCGCGCTTCGCGGCCCCAACAAGTTCCACGAGGTGGCAGTGCACGCCGGCCTGGGCGGAGTGCCGCTGATCGAGGGCTGTGCCGCGTACATCGAATGCCGCGCGCATTCCTCGATGCCCGCCGGAGACCACGTGCTGTTCGTCGGACGCGTCGAACGCGTGCGCACCAGCGGCCGCGCGCCCCTGGTCTATATCGGCGGCCGCTACCATGGAGCCGGCATCGAGCTGGCCTGAACGCTGCGAATGCCGTGCGGGAGGTGACCCATGCCCGTCGATCTTTCGTCCGTGCCCGGCGCTGCCGGTGAACCGCAGGCGCAGTACGCGCCGCCCCCGATCGTCGGCGAGGGTTACCCTCTCACCGACCGCCAGGCCGAGCTGCTCGCCCTGGCCGCGGACCTCGGGCGCGAGAAGTTCGGCCCACGCGCGGCCCGCTACGACCGCGAGGCGAGCTTCCCCTTCGAGAGCTTCGAAGACCTGCGCAGCGCCGGCCTGCTCGGGCTGTGCGTGCCGCAGCGTTACGGCGGGTTGGGCGCCGACTACGCCACCTACATGATCCTCGACGCCGAGATCGGCCGTCACTGCGGCGCCACGGCGCTCACCTGGAACATGCACGTGTGCCCGACGCTGTGGAGCGGCACGCTGTGCGACGACCTCGACATGACGGTCGAGCAGCGCGCGGAGCACGAACGGCATCGCAGCCTGCACTTCGAGCGCATCGTGAAGGAAGGCAAGGTCTACGCGCAGCCGTTCTCGGAGGGAGGCGCGGCGGCCGCCGGCAAGGCGCCGTTCGGCACGCTGGCCGACAAGGTCGAGGGCGGCTGGCTGCTCAACGGACGCAAGATCTTCGCCTCGCTGTCGGGCGCGGCCGACTACTACGGCGTGCTGTGCACCGAGAACAAACCCGACCGCAGCGTGCGCGACACCCTGTACATGGCGGTGCCGAGCGACGCGCCGGGCTTCTCGATCGCCGGCGAGTGGGACCCCATGGGCATGCGCGGCACGGTCTCGCGCACGCTGATCATGAAGGACGTGTTCGTGCCCGACGAGGCGCAGCTGATGCCGCGCGGCCTGTACTTCCAGGCTGCCAACCGCTGGCCGCACATGTTCACCACGCTGTCGGCCACCTATATGGGCCTCGCCCAGGCGGCCTACGACTTCACCATCCGGTACCTGCGCGGCGAGGTGCCGGCCGCGCCGCCCGTGAAGCGGCGCATGTACCCCACCAAGCAGATCGCCGTGGCGCAAATGCACGTCCAGCTTGAGCAGGCGCGCGCCCTGTTCCTGCGCACCATCGGCGAGGCGAAGATCGATCCGTCGAAGAACGAGCGGCTGCGCGCGTACGCATCGCACTACACGGTGATGGAGTACGCCAACGAGATCGCGCGGCTGGCGATCCGGACCTGCGGCGGCCAATCGATACTGAGATCGCTGCCGCTCGAGCGCATCTACCGCGACAGCCGCTGCGGCGCGCTGATGCTGCCCTGGACCGCCGAGCTGTGCCTCGACCGCATCGGCCGGGAGGCCCTCTATGAATACGGCGAAGCCGACGACTGAACGCGCAGTGATTCTCACAGGCGGATCTCCAGCCCGTACACCGACTTCAGCCACGCGGCGTAGGCCTTCATGTCGACCGCGCCGACGATCGAGGGCAGGCCCGGCGCGTCGAGCAGCCGGCGCAGGTAGGTCTCGATATAGGCACGCGTATCGGACCAGCTCATCCCGGGATACGACGCGCCGCGCTGCGTGGTCTGCTGCGCGATGCGGCCGCTGTCATCGCGCCGGTTCACCTTGCGGTCGCCCGCGCCGACGTAGTTGCGGTCGTGCAGCAGCGGCGAGGCGACCCGCTGCGACTCCTGCGGCAGATCGCGCACGGGCAGGCCCATCGCCTGCGCCATCTTCACCATCCACGCCAGCGTGACGTCGGACAGGTCGCCTTCGCTGTTGCCGCCGCCGATGTCGGAGTGGTCGCCGATGAAGCCGCGCTCGACGACCCAGCTGCCGCCGCCGAGCGCCGACTCGAGCGGAAAGAACGGCCGGTGCTCGTTCAGCGCCACCGCATGGAAGGTGGCCCTCACCGCGGAGGGAATGGCGAGCTTCCAGCTCGAATTGTCGCGCCCGAGCGGCCCGAACTGGGCGACCGTGTCCCACAGGCCGAGGAAGCGCAGGTCGACGCAGATGCCGCGGGAGGAATAGTAGTTGCTGTCGATCAGATCGGAGATCCGGTTGACGAAATCGCGCGCCATGGCCGCGCCACGCGAGAAGCCGACCACGTCGATCGGTACCGTCTTGCCCGCCCAACTGGCGTCGAGAAAGTGGTCCAGCGTACCGAGCATCCAGTCGACGCGCGCCCTCGCGCTGTTCGCATCGAGCAGGTCACGGGTGCTGCCGGGGACGCCGCTGGCCGCGTCGGGGCTCCCCACGCCGGCCGTGTACCACTTGTACGGGTCGTCGTATTGCTCGAAGAACTTGCGGACGTTGGAGATGTCCTGGCGCCCCTGGCGTGTGGCGCCATTGCCGGTGCCGTCGAAGGCGAAGAGGATCAGCCCCAGCGGATCGGCGGCGACCAGGGGGTTGCCGTCGGCATAGACGAACGGATTCAGCCCCGCCGAGAGGCCGAGCGGATCGGGCTCGAGATAGCGCCCCGCATCGGGGTCGTAGGTGCGCAGCAGGTTGTCGTGCAGGCCCGTTTCCGGGTCGTGATACTGCCCGGGTAGCCGCAGCGGCTGATCGAAGGCGCCCCACTCGCGGGCAAGACGCCCGTAGGCATCCCAGTCACCCTGCCACACCACGCCGCCCGCCTCATCGGTTACCGCCACGGGCGTGCCCAGGTGATCCCCGTGTATCCACGTCAACCGGCCGGCCTGCTCCACCTCGGGACGACGGTCGAGAATCGCAACGACGCGTCCGTCCCAGTAGAGGAACTGGCGCAACAACCTGCCGTCGGCATCGGTCTCAGCGGCCAGCCGGTGGTCGTGGTACAGGAAACCTCGCTTCCCCGCCTGCCCTGACTTCACCACGCGCTCGCCGAGCGCGTCGTAACGGAAGCGCACCACCGTCTGCTCGTCGCGCGCCTCGACCAGGCGCTGCTGTGCGCCGTAGCGCAACTCGAACCTGCCGCGGCGTAGCGGCCGACCCTGTGCATCCCGCGCGACGACATCGGCCCTCCAGTCGCTGCCGTCACGCCGGTGCGCGACCGGCCGATCGCCCACGGGGTCATAGGCAAAGTATTCGACATGCTCGGACACGCCATGCGGCCGGTTCGTCGCGAGCGTCTCACTGACGCTGCCCGCATGGCGTTCGCGCGCGATCAGCCGCCCGAACCGATCGTAGGCGTAGCGGTCCTCGCCGAATTCGTGGGAGACGGAGACCGGCAGCCCGCTGGGATGCCAGCGAAAGCGCCGGAAAGGCGGCCTCGCGAATGCCGCGCCGGCGGCGCCGGGCACGGCCTGCCGCGATGATCCTTCCTTTGCCCGTGCGGATCCCGGAACCCGTTCCCATGACATGACCAGAGGAAGGCCCGATGCATCGTCGCGGCGCTCGAAGCGGATGCCGTTGCCGAGTTGCATCCTCTCGATCTGCGGTTCGGACCGGTCGACCCGATCGACGATCCACCGCGTCCCTTTCGCCCCGACCTCCATCAGGCCGAGGCGCGCCGGGCGACCCTGTGCATCGTAGTCGTAGGCCAGGCGCGAACCATCCGGGAGCCGGTGGACGGACAGACGTCCGGACGAGTCGTATTCGAAGGCTTGGCGGTAGACATGCGCCTCGCGCTCATGCACCAGCTCGACGAGGCGACCCTGATCGTCGTGCCTGGCCGCCGAGCGCTGCTCGGGATGATCGATTCCCACCAGACGCGCTCCCTCGTAGGCGAAGCGCGTCTCGATGCGCTCGTCGCCCGCGATCTGCTCGCGCAGTACGATGCGCCCCACCGAGTCGTGCCGGCGCACGTCCAGGCTCCCGTCGCCGTACTCGATGCTCGCCAGGCGGCCGAGCTCATCGTACCGATGCCTGCGCGCTCCGGTATGCGAGGAGCGGATCTCGACCACCCTGCCGAAGTCGTCCTGCACCTGCTCCGTGCGCCGTCCTGCCGCATCGACGATCGTCTGCCCACCGAGACGGGCATGTGCCAGCGCAACCGGCAATGCCCGCCGCTCGGAGTAGCGGGTCGATGCGGCAGCCGCCCCCCGTGCATCGGCCGAAAGCGGTATCCGTTGCTGCCAGCCATGGTTCGACGCGACTTCGACGCCGGCCGTCGACAAGGTGATCGACCAGCGTTCTCCATCGGACCAGTCAACGGCTCGCGGGCGACCCGCTACGTCGTATTCGAAGTGCACCGTCACGCCTCGAATGCTGCTCGATGCCAGCCGCCAGGCGGCGTCGAAGGCGCGCATGCGCGTCGTGCCATCGGGGAGCCGTTCGGAGATCGCGCGCCCGATCGCATCGCGCTTGATTTCATGTAGGAGCTGGGCACCGTTGCCGATCAGCACCAGCCGGCGCTGGCCGTCGTGCACGAAAGTGCTGCGCATGCCGCGGTTCGCACCTCCCTCGCGCGCCACCGACACCAGCCGCCCCGCCGCCGCACCCGAAGTCGAGTACTGGAAGGTCATCGCCGCCTCGATCGGCTCGGCACCATTGGGGCCCGGCGCGAAGCCGGAAGCGCCGATGCGCGCCAGTCGCCCGGCCGGGGTGTAATGCATCGACACTCGCAGGGTCCGGCCTGGCACCACGCTCGGCCGCTCGATCTGCGCCGGCCCGGTCAACGGGTCGGCATCGGCGTAGGTCAGGCGCTCGACCCACTGCGTGCGTCCCGCCTCGTCGACCATGCGCCGCTCGGCGACGCGCCCAAGCGCGTCGTAGCGCGTGCGCAGGCGGCCGAAGGCGGTCGTGCGGCCGCTGCGATCGAGCTCGACGTGCAGGCCCATGGGCGGGCATTCCTCGCAGCCGTCGCCGTCGGAGGCGGTCAGCGCCGGACCGTGGCGCAGGCCGCTGTCGATCCAGCGAAAGCGGCTCGTGCGCGTGCCGCTGGTCACCACGGTGAGGCCCGGTTGCCCGGCCTTGCGCGGCGCGGCATAGGCGAAGCGCAGGGCCTGGGCTTCGCTGCGGCCGAGCGCCCGCGAGACGCTCACGCGCAGCGCATCGTCGTACTCGTAGCGGCTGCGCCGGCCGTCGGTATCGGTGATGCCGGTGAGCAGGTGGAAGGCGCGCGGATCGTCGTAGTGGTAGCGCTGCGTGCGCCCATCGGGATAGCGCACACCGGCCAGCTGGCCGTGGGCGTCGTACTCGTAGCCGATGCGCTGGCCATCGGGCAGGCGCAGGGCGGTCAGGCGCGCGCCGGCGTATTCGAACCCGAACGCGCGGCCTGCCGCATCGATCGTCTCGAGCAGGCGGCCCGTCTCGTCGCGGCGCAGCCGGATGGTGTCGAGGTCGGCGGACACGATGGCCGCAAGCCGGCCCTCGGCATCGAACAGCAGCCGGCGTCCTCCGGGCCAGCGCCAGGTGTATGCCGCATCGGCATCGGTGCGGCGCTCGTCGAGCAGGCCGTCGGCGAGGTTGCCGGTGGCGTACGTACGCACCGGCGGCACCACGCCCTCGCGCGGCCCGCCCGCGACGGCAGCGCGCGATGATTGCGCGGGCGCCCGGAACACCAGGCGCCGGCCGTCGGCCTGCACCACCTGGAGCTCGATGCGGCCGTCGCGCACGATGCGCGCCAGGCGGGTATCGAAGCTGTGGCTCCAGCCGCGCCCGAGCGAGAGCGCGAAGTCGCTGCGGCTGTTGTAGTGGCGCGCGAGCAGCATCACGATGGAGTCATCGGCCGGCAGGCCGAACGCAACCGCCAGCCCGTCGGGCGACAGCGCGCTCGATTCCAGGTGCGGCAGCACGACGTCGACCTGGCGCTGGTACTTGTTGCCGGTGGCCACGTCGACCGGATTGCCCGCCGAGCGATCGGCGCCCGCGGCGGGCAGGCTGGCCGGCTCGTCGCCGCCGGCGGGCCCTCGTGCCTGCACGGGATTCGAGCGCGCGGCGTCGCAGGGGGAAGGCGGCGGCCCCGACGCCCCGCCCGCGAGCTGCGCGACGAATGCGTCGATGCCGTTGCCGCCGACCCCCGGCCCGATCGCGCCCCCGATCGACGAGGGCGTGCCGGAAAAGGCACCGGGCGCGCCGCCCGCCGGCGTGCACATGGCGGGCGGCGCCGCGAACGCCGGGGGCGACGACAGCCCGGCGAGCACGATGGTGAGCAGGACGACGATCGAGAGCGCGGCCGCCGGCAGCAGGACCGCGACCGCGGCGAAGCGCGAGCGCCGCATACGGGCGCAAGGCCAAGAGCGAGGAAGCGATCGGCAAGACATGCGCCCAAGCTATCGGCGCCGGTGCGCGGCCGCAATCGAGCAAACGGCCTAGGACGCGTTGGTACTCCGATCGTCTTAGCCCCACGACGGGCGAGGATCACCCGCCGGCGCGCTATGCTTGATGCATGTCGAACCGCATGATGGTCCGCTACCGCGTCCAGTGCCCGCCCGAGGCGATCGAGGCGCGCGCGCAGGCGCTCGCGATCGAGCAGTCGATCGAGATGCCTGTGCAGGCGGTGCGGGACACGCGCGTGCGTGCCGAGGTCCTCGGCCAGGTCGCCGCGATCGAGCCTACCGTGGGCCCGGGCGATGCCTTCGAGGTCACGCTCGCGCTGGCCGCCGAGACCGTCGGCGACGAGCCCGGCCAGCTCATGAACATGCTGTTCGGCAACTGCTCGCTGCAGCCCGATGTCGAGCTGCTCGACGCGGTCCTTCCGCCCTCGATGCTCACCGCGCTGCCCGGGCCCCGCTTCGGCATCGAGGGCTGGCGCGCCGCCGTTGGCGACGGCGCGGCGGGCCGGCCGCTGAGCTGTGCCGCGCTCAAGCCGCAGGGCATGTCGGCGCACGCGCTGGCCGCGCTGGCGTATGTCCTCGCGCGCGCCGGCATCGACGTCATCAAGGACGACCACGGCCTCGCCGACCAGGCCGCGGCACCGTTCGCGCAGCGCGTGCCGGCGGTGCAACAGGCCGTCGAGCGCGCCAACCGCGAGAAGGCTGCGGCCGACGGCGCGCTCGCCGGCCATCGCTCGCTGTACGCGCCCAGCCTCTCCGGCGGGCCGGAACGCCTGTCGGCCCAGCTGCGCATCGTGCATGCGGAAGGCGTACGCGCCGCGCTGGCGTGTCCGATGATCATCGGTGTGCCGGCCTTCGTCGAGCTGTTGCGCGCGCACGCCGGCGTGCCGTTGCTGGCGCATCCGGCGCTCGCCGGTCACGCGCGCATCGGCGCGCCGCTGTTGCTGGGCAGGCTGTTCCGCCTGTTCGGCGCCGACGCCACCATCTTTCCGAACTGGGGCGGCCGCTTCAGTTATCCGCGCACGACGTGCCTGGCCATCGCGGAGTGCGCCCGCGCACCGCTGGGGAGCCATGCGCCGGCGCTGCCGGTGCCCGCCGGCGGCATGAGCGTCGAGCGCGTCGACGAGATCCTCGACGACTTCGGCGCGGATACGATGCTGCTCATCGGCGGCGACCTGCTCGCCGCCGGCGACGCGATGGCCGCCCGCGCGGCTGCCTTCGCAGCGCGCGTGGCACGCGCCACGCGCGCCCGGGAGACCACCGATGACTGATCCTCCGGTCCGCAAGGCCGTGCCCGGCTTCCACTGGGAAGGCGTCGAGACGATGCCCTACAAGGACACGGGCGCCGCGCCGTTTCGCGACATCACGCGCCAGGTGCTGTTCCGCGACGATGCGCTGCAGTGCGAATGGCGCTACTTCGAGATCTCGCCCGACGGCCATTCGACCCTCGAGCGGCACGAGCATGCCCACGCGGTGATGATCCTGCGCGGGCGCGGCCGCTGCCTGGTCGGCGACCAGGTGCATGCGGTGGCCGCGCACGACCTGGTTTCGGTACCGCCGATGACCTGGCACCAGTTCCGGGCCGACGCCGCCTCGCCCCTCGGCTTCCTGTGCATGGTCAACCGTGAGCGCGACCGCCCGCAGCTTCCCGGGCCGGCCGATCTCGCAGCGTTGCGGCGCACTCCCGCAGTCGCCGCCTTCATTCGCACCGCAGATGGCTGAACGCTTCGCACCCCTACCCGACACCGGGCCGGCTCACTTCGCTGGCTGCCCTCGGCACGACGGCGCACGCCGCCGGGCGCTGCGGGCCTTGTCCGCAGCGCCCGCGCTGGCATGGGCAGCGAGCCGGCCGGGCACCGCCGCCGCGCAGGAAGCGCGCCCGGCAACGGCGCAGGACCCCGGCACGGCGGTGCGCGTGGCCGTGGTGGCGCGCGATCTCGAGCATCCGTGGTCGCTCGCCTTCCTGCCCGACGGGCGCATGCTGGTCACCGAACGGCCCGGCCGGCTGCGCATCGTCGCGCCCGACGGACGCCTGTCGGCGCCGCTGGTCGGCGTGCCGGCCGTCTACGCCCGCGGGCAGGGCGGGCTGCTCGACGTGGCGCTCGGCCCCGACTTCGCGCGCGACCGCAGCGTGTTCCTGTCGTTCGCCCAGCCGGTGGACGGGCGGGCCCGCACCACGGTCGCGCGCGCCGAGCTGGTCGACGGCCCGGCGCCGGCGCTGCGCGCGGTCACGGTGATCTTCGCGCAGAAAGACGCGGTCGAGGGCGGCAATCACTTCGGCTCGCGGCTCGTGTTCGCGCGCGACGGTACGCTGTTCGTCACCATGGGCGACCGCTTCAACTACCGCGATCGCGTGCAGTCGCTCGACAACCACTTCGGCAAGCTGGTGCGCATCCGGCCCGACGGCAGCATCCCTCCCGACAATCCCTTCGTCGGCCGCGCCGGCGCGCTGCCGGAGATCTATTCGTACGGGCACCGCAACGTGCAGGGCGCCGCCCTGCATCCGGCGACGGGCGAGCTCTGGACCGACGAGCATGGTCCGCAGGGCGGCGACGAGGTCAACATCGAGCGCGCCGGAGGCAACTACGGCTGGCCGGTCATCACCTACGGACGCGAGTACGTCACCGGCATGAAGATCGGCGAAGGCACCGAGCGCGCCGACGTGGTGCCGCCGCTGTGGCAGTGGACCCCGTCGATCGCGCCTTCGGGCCTGGCGTTCTGCACCAGTGAGCGCTACCCCGGATGGCGCGGCAGCGTGTTCGTCGGCTCGCTGAAGTTCCAGCTGCTCTCGCGCCTGGAGACCGACGGCAGGCGAATCGTGCGCGAGCAGCGGCTGCTCACCGGCCTGCGCCAGCGCGTGCGCGACGTACGCCAGGGGCCCGACGGGCTGCTGTACCTGCTGACCGACGAATCCGACGGCCAGCTGCTGCGACTCGACCCGGCCTGAGCCGGCTCACCACGGAACCTCCGGCATGAACGAACATAAAGCCCAGGACCGCATCGTCCACGAAGCTTCGCCGACCCACGGCGTCTTCTTCATCGAACGCGAGGGCACGCGCGTGGCCGAGCTGACCTACCAGCGCGGCCCGAAGTTCGCCACCATCGACCACACCTGGGTCGACGACGCGATGCGCGGCACCGGCGCCGGGCGACGCCTCGTCGATGCCGCCGTGGCGTGGGCACGCACCGAGCAGGTGAAGCTGAGACCGGTCTGCTCGTTCGCACGTGCCGTCCTGCAGCGGGTCCCGGAGTACTCGGACGTGCTGTGAACTAACAGCCGTGTGGGGCTTCCGTCCGGACGGTACCAATCCTTGCCGTCATGCCCCGATGTTCCCTGCCGGCAAGTCCACCCACCTCATCAGCGACGAGGACATGGATAAGCTGTTCCGGCACCGTGGTCCACCTACGTGCGGCTGCTGTCGGTCAAGGACGACCATGCCCGCCAGTTCTATGAAGCCACGGCAAGGATAGGTTTGAAAAAGTAATGTTAATCGTAATATGACTACGATTGGAGAGATTAATCCAAATTGACACTTATTTGGAAAAACGCTATAAATCGTAGCATGGCTACGACTGGATCGAATAAGCTAAATATGCTCTACACTCGGCTGGCGCCGGGCACGCCGCTGACCTCGGAGGACTTGGCGGCGCTGGGCATCTCCGCGGACTTGGCCGTCCATTACGTGAAGGCCGGCTGGCTCACGCGCCTGACGCGCGGAGTGTACTGCCGCCCGAACGACACCCTGGCCCTGCATCCCAGCCTGTTGCTCCTGCAACGGAGGTTCGACGGCCTGCACGTCGGCGGCAAGTCGGCGCTCGACTGGTATGGGCTGCGCCAGTACGTATCGCAGGAGCCGGTGCTGCATCTGTATGGCTGGACCACCGGCCGCCTGCCGGCGTGGTTCACCGAGCGTTTCCCGGCTGAGTACCACCGCAAGCGTCTGTTCGACGAGCAGCCGGATGCCTTGCTGCATGTCGGTCCTTTCGAGCAGCGCAGCGGGGCGCCGCAGGTCTCGGCGCCGGAACGGGCGCTGCTGGAGTTGCTGAGCGATGTCGGCGTGCGCCAGCCGTTGCAGGAAGCGCGCGAGCTCGTCGAAAGCGCCTACAGCCTGCGCGCTGACGTGCTGCGCGCGCTGTTGCAGCGCTGCACAAGCGTCAAGACCGTGCGCCTGTGTCTCCAACTCGGCCGCGAGGGTTCGCTGCCCTGGGCCAGCAAGCTCGACCCGGCCACGCTGCCGACGGGCAGCGACCGTCCCTGGGTGTCCCGATCGGCCGACGGCCTCCTGGTGCTCAAGCCATGAACCCGAAGCTGCACAACCTGGCGCAATTGCAGAAGACGAATGCGAGGAAGCCAGTGCGCCACCGACGTAGCACTGCCTCGACCTCGATTCACGAAAGCGCAGACCATCGACCTGCACTTTCGTGTTTTGGGACCATGGCTTTCGGGAGCCTTGTCACACTTGGACTTCAGCCGACTTGGCCCCGCTTAGAGGGCGCTTGACATCGGCCTTTTTTACATCCGCTGCCAGCCGGCGCCGGAACGCCTAGACACCGCGGACGGCCGGGTGTCTAGGGCCTGTTCACCCTGCGGTCGTCCCCGCGCCGGAACCGGTAGATCGCCTGCGTCGAGCGCAAGCCGGGCAGCCAGCGCACCGGCCGCCCGTCGTTCAGGAAGGCGCGCCCGGTGATCTCCAGGCCGAGGTGCGCGAGGAAGTCCTCGAAGTCCTTCACCGTGGCCAAGTGCAGGTTGGGCGTGTCGTACCAGTGGTAGGGCATCTCGCGCGACACCGGCATGCGACCGCGCAGGATCGACCACGCGTGGTACCAGTGGCCGAAGTTGGGGAAGGACACGATGCCCTCGCGCCCGACCTCGCTCATCTCGCGCAGCACGCGCTCGGTCTGGTGCGTGGCCTGGATGGCCATCGACAGCACGACCACGTCGAACGAGACGGCGCGGAACATGCCCAGCCCGGCCTCGATGTCCTGCTGGATCACGTCGACGCCGTGGCGCACGCAGGCCAGCACCTGCTCGTCGTTGATCTCGACGCCGTAGCCGCGGCACGCCTTCCGCGACTGCAGCCAGGCCATCAGCGCGCCGTCGCCGCAGCCCAGGTCGAGCACGCGCGCGCCCGGCGCGACCCACTCGGCGATCAGCGCCAGGTCAGGCCGCAGGCCATTGGCCGACCCCGGGCTGCCGATCGGCGCCGGCCCGCCGGCCGATCCTGAGCCGCCGGGCGATCCCGGTCCAGCGGCCGATCCCCAGCCCTGGGCCGATCCCGACCCGGCGACCGGCTGCCGGGCGCCGGCCGGGGACGCGCCGCCGGCCCGGCGCAGGTTGGTCGCGGCACCCGGCGCGTTCACGGCTGCGCCTCCGCGACCGGCTGCGCTCCGGCCGCCGGTGCCGGGACCGGGGCGGCATCCTCGCCCGCCGCCCGCACGCGCGCCGCGACGCGCTCGAACCAGCTGCGCACCACCGCGAGATATTGCGGATCCTCGAGCAGGAACGCGTCGTGGCCGTGCGGCGCGTCGACCTCGGCGTAGGTCACGCGCCGGCCGTTGGCGAGGAGCGCCTCGACGATCTCGCGGCTGCGCTCGGGGGCGAAGCGCCAGTCGGTGGTGAACGAGACGATCAGGAAATCGGCCTGCGCGGACGCCAGCGCGCGCGCCAGGTCGCCGTCGAAGGCGAGCGCGGGATCGAAGTAGTCGAGCGCGCGCGTGATCAGCAGGTAGGTGTTGGCGTCGAAGTACTTCGAGAATTTCTCACCCTGGTAGCGCAGGTACGACTCGATCTCGAACTCGACGTCGAAGGTGAACCGGTAGTCGTCGCGCAGCACCACCTCGTCGACGCGCCGGCGCAGGGCGCGGCCGAACTTCTCGGCCATCACGTCGTCGGAGAGGTAGGTGATGTGGCCGATCATGCGCGCCACCTGCAGCCCGCGCGCCGGCACCACGCCGTGCTCGTAGAAGCTTCCGCCGTGGAAGTCGGGATCGGTGATGATGGCGCGGCGCGCCACTTCGTTGAACGCGATGTTCTGCGCCGACAGCTTGGGCGCGGTGGCCGCCGCCAGGCAGTGCGCGATGCGCTCCGGATAGAGGTAGGTCCAGGCCAGCGCCTGCATGCCGCCGAGGCTGCCGCCCATCACGACGGCGAAGCGCTCGATGCCCAGCGCGTCGGCGAGGCGGGCCTGCGCGTGCACCCAGTCTTCCACCGTGACCACCGGGAAATCGGGGCCGTACGGCTTGCCGGTGGCGGGGTTGGGGCTCATCGGGCCGGTCGATCCGAAGCAGCTGCCGAGGTTGTTCACGCCGAGCACGAAGAAGCGGTCGGTGTCCACCGGCTTGCCGGGGCCGACCATGCTGTCCCACCAGCCGATCTCGTCGGGCCGCTCGGCGTAGTAGCCCGCCACGTGATGCCCGGCGTTGAGCGCGTGGCACACCAGCACCGCGTTGGTACGCGCCGCGTTCAGCGTGCCGTAGGTCTCGTAGACCAGCTCATAGCCGGCGATCGTCGCGCCGCTGCGCAGCGTGAGCGGTTCGTCGAAGCGCATGCGCCGAGGCGCGACGGCGCCGACCGATCCGGCGGGCGGTGCGGCCGACGGCGACAGGGCTGGAGTCTGGTCCGGATGGTTCACTCGAGCAGGCGGGCGGCGACGGACCCCGCAAACGAAAAACCCGACCGGCTTGCTGGCGGGTCGGGCTCGATCGGGCGTGAACCTGGCCGCTTTAGCCGTACTTGTAACGCGCCCGCAAGCTGATCCTCAAATCGGCGCGATGAGACCGATCGAGAATACGTCCGCCGGGCGGCGGATGTCAAATTCGAAGGACTTGTATGTTCAGACCAGGCCAGAACGGTAGAGTCTGAACGCCGATGAGGCGGCCAGACCGGCCCGTGCAGCTTGGTAGCGGCTGGGGTGATCGAGCCCGTGACTGAGTACAGAGCGCACGGCCGCCGTGCTGGTCTTGCTGAAGCCCGAACGGTTACGCGCGCCGGCTCGGCCGAGTGCGCATGCACAAGCAAGGGATCCGAAGACCATGTCTGCTTCCTCAGTGGTGGTGGGCATCGACGTGGCCAAGGCGCACGTCGATGTCTCGGTGCTGGGCACCCAGTTCGATGCCCAGCGGTTCGACAACCAGGCCGAGGGTCACTCGGCGTTGACGGCGGCGCTGCAGCCGCTGGACGTGGCGCTGGTGGTGATGGAGGCCACCGGCGGCTACGAGACCGAGTTGGCCTGTGCGCTGCAGGCCGCTGGCTTGGCCGTCGCGGTGGTCAACCCGCGTCAGGCGCGCGACTTCGCCAAGTCGATGGGCCGTCTGGCCAAGACCGACGCGGTGGATGCGCGCATGCTGGCGGAGTTCGCCGCGGTGCTGCTGCGCCGAGACGATATCGCCCGCTTCCTGCGCCCGCTGGCCGACTCGCAGCAGCAGTGGCTGGCTGCGCTGGTCACGCGCCGCCGACAACTGTTGGCCATGCTGCTCAGCGAGCGGCAGCGGCTGCAGATCACGCCCAAGGGCCTGCACCCGAGCATCGAGGCCATCGTGGCGGCCATCAAGGCCCAGCTCGACGACATCGAGCACCAGATGGTCGGCCATGTGCGCGAACACTTCGGCGAACTCGATGCGCTGCTGCAGTCGGCCAGCGGCATCGGCCCGGTGGCCAGCGCCACGCTGATCGCC